>Ga0207789_1000037_pt1 | contig 156151 bp, 138 predicted proteins | sample HigsolmetaGSP12D_FD_184840 | JGI IMG/M metagenome (GOLD analysis project Ga0207789, IMG submission 184840) | High solid enriched microbial communities from the Joint BioEnergy Institute, USA - SP1-2-D (SPAdes) | ecosystem: Engineered > Bioreactor > SSF (Solid state fermentation) > Aerobic >... | reverse complement strand
ATTGCAGATTTCTCATTACGCGTTTTCGCTCTCTTGTACTGATCAGCCAAGGCATGGATCACTTCACGTCGTGTTTTCATGCTCAATTTCAACTCACATCCCCTCGGTAACATTTCGATGTGAGTGATCCGATGCCTCTTCGGTAACATTTTAGCTGAGTGATTGCGCGCCATAGACGTTTCCGAACGGTTCTGCTATAATGGAGCGGCAAGGCGGTATCGCTGCGAACCGCACTTGCGAGAAGCAGGGCTGCACAATCGAATAGCACCATCATTTTCGCGGCGGATTCTGCTCTGAGCCGAAGGGACCGAGACAGAAGGACGTGAAAGGCGTTCCTCTTGAGAACCTTTTTTGCTCATGGGCAAAGGAAGGTTTTTTTTATCATTCCGCAAGACGGAAGAACAAGGAGGACCGCGAAATGAAAAAGCCGCTCAGCATTCCGAAATTCAAAGCGATGAAAACGCAAAGCGCGCCGATCGCCGTGCTGACCGCCTACGATTATCCGTCGGCCCGGCTCGCCGAAGAAGCGGGGGTCGACGTCATTCTGGTGGGGGATTCGCTCGGCAACGTCGTGCTTGGCTACGATACGACCCTTCCCGTTACGCTGGACGACATGATCTACCATACGCGCGCGGTCGTCCGGGGCGCGCCGCATACGCTGGTGGTGACCGACATGCCGTTCGCCACCTACCGGCTCGGGCCGGAATCGACGCTGCGGCATGCGGCGCGCATCATGCGCGAAGGCGGCGCGCACGCCGTCAAGATGGAAGGCGGGGCCGATCTGGCGGAAGAAATCCGCCGCCTGACGGCGTCGGGCATTCCGGTGCTCGGCCATCTGGGCTTGACGCCGCAATCGGTGCATCAGATCGGCGGCTACCGGGTGCAGGGCAAGACGAAGGAGGAAGCGGACCGCCTCATCGCCGACGCGAAGGCGCTCGAAGAGGCGGGGGTATTCGGCATCGTGCTGGAGTTGGTTGTGGAGCCGGTCGCGGCTGCCGTCACCGAGGCGGTGAGCGTCCCGACGATCGGCATCGGCGCGGGACGGGGATGCGACGGCCAGGTGATCGTGTTCCACGACTTGCTGAAATACGGCTCGGACATTCGGGACAAGCGGTTCGTCCAGCCTTATGCCGACCTCGGCGCCACCATTCGCGACGCGATCGCCCGTTACGTCGGAGATGTGAAGGAGCGGTCTTTTCCGCAGGAAAAGCACGTTTTCACGATGCAGTCCCAGCCGGAGCAGCCGTCCGGTTCGGATTCGCTGTACGGGGGTGGCAGCCGGTGAACGAAGCTTCCGTATCTTCCCCGGCCGTCGTCCGCACGATCGCCGAACTGCGCGGCGCCGTTCGCCGGTTTCGCCTGGAAGCCGGCCCTGCCGGCACCGTGGGGCTCGTGCCGACAATGGGCTACTTGCATGAAGGCCACGCCAGCCTGCTGCGCCGTTCCCGCGCGGACAACGGCCTGACCGTGCTCAGCGTGTTCGTCAACCCGCTGCAATTCGGACCGAACGAAGACTTCGACCGCTATCCCCGCGACGAAGCCCGGGATTTGAAGGTCGCCGCGGAAGCGGGCGCCGACCTGGTGTTTATGCCGGACGTGCGCGAGATGTATCCCGAGCCGCCGAGAACGGTCGTGTCGGTCCGCGGCATGACCGACGTGCTGTGCGGCGCCAGCCGTCCGGGCCATTTCGACGGGGTGACGACGGTCGTCAGCAAGCTGCTTCATATCGTGCAGCCGGACCGGGCCTATTTCGGCATGAAGGACGCCCAGCAGGCGGCCGTCGTCTCGCGCATGGCGGCGGACCTGAACATGCCGACGGAGATCGTGACGTGCCCGATCGTGCGGGAGCCGGACGGCCTGGCCATGAGCTCCCGCAACGTTTATTTGAGCCCGGAGGAGCGGAAGCAGGCCGTCATCCTGTCGGCGACGCTCCGCCAGGTGCCGGAATGGATCGCACAGGGCGCGCCGGCCGCCGAATTGAAGCAGCGCATGCGGAGCATGCTGTCATCGCAGCCTTTGGCGGATATCGATTACGCCGAGGTGCTGACGTATCCGAACCTGGAGCCGCCGGACCCGGCGGTTCCGTTGCGGCGCTCGCGCTTGCCGCTGCTGGTCGCGCTGGCCGTCCGTTTCGGGCGTACCCGCCTGATCGACAACGTGCTTATCCAACCTGCGGAGGTGAACTGACATGCTGCGCCAAATGATGAAATCGAAGCTGCACCGCGCCACCGTAACGGAAGCGAATCTGAACTACGTGGGCAGCGTGACGATCGATCAGGATTTGCTGGAGCTCGTCGACATTTTGCCGGACGAAAAGGTGCAAATTGTCAACAACAACAACGGCGCCCGCTTCGAGACGTACACGATCGCCGGGCCGCGCGGCTCCGGCGTTATCTGCCTGAACGGCGCCGCCGCCCGCCTCGTGCAGCCCGGAGATCAGGTGATCATTATCGCCTACGGCTATTTCACGGACGAGGAAGCCCGCCGCCATCGGCCGAAGGTGGCCATCCTGGACGAACGCAACCGTCCGGTCCGGGTATTGGCGGAAGAACCGCATTCGACCGTCCTGTAACGGCGTATGAAACCCCCGCTCGGAACGCAGAATGAGCATACGGCCGGGCGAAGAAGCCGGTTCGGCCCGTGCAACGGCATCGAAGCCGTGCCGAGCTTGCGGTGCGTTGCACGTTATGCGCCAGAGGGGGGGTTTCCGTGATTCGACAATGGTTCTCGGCCATTCACGAAGCGTTGGACGATCTGATTCGGCGTTATCCGCAAGCGGGAGAAGAAGAGAAATACCGCATCCAAGAGCAATGGAATGTGATAAAATCGTTAAGTGACGAATGGATCGAGCATTGGCTGTCCCTCGAAGACAAACTGGCCTTGTTCCGCGATCTCGAGCAGGGCGGAGGTTCCGCCTCCGGCCAGCCGGCCAAGCTGCTCGGCCCTTTCGACAAAGGCCAAGGCTACTTCAAGCTGCAGATGTTCGAGCATGCTTCGCAATGCTTCGAAGAGACGCTTCGGCTTTTCCCCGATTTGCTTGCGGCCCGCCTGTTTCTGGCGATGGCGAGGATGCATCTGGGCGAGTTCGGCGAAGCCCAGCGGCATTTCCAGCTGATCGCGGCGCTGTCCGAAGAGCCGAAGCTGAAGGCGATCGCGTACAACGCGCTCGGCTGCATCCAAGCCGTTGGCGCCCATCTCGAACAGGCCCAAAGCTACTTTCGCCAGGCGCTTGAAGCCGATCCGTCCTTCGCCGATCCGAAGATGAATTTGGAGTCGTGCCGTCAGGGGACCGGACAGCTGCGGCTTCGCTTCGGCAGCACCGAGCTGCAGGCGCTCATTCGGCCGTAGCTTCGTTCGCGATTGGCTTGGGACCTTCAGGAGCACAAGTGGAAAGGACAGGCGGGCATGAAATTTGCCGTTCTCGATCTGGAAACGACGGGCACATCGCCCGAGAAAGACGAAATCATACAAGTCGGATTGGCGCTCATGGACGAATCGGGCGCCGTCGAGTCGGTCTATGCGAGCCTGGTGCGGCCGTCGTCGCCGATTCCGGACTGGATCTCCCGGCTGACCGGAATCACGGACGAGAGCGTGCAAGACGCTCCCGACCTGGAGTCGGTGATGGCCGAAATCGTTCCGCTGCTGCAGGATGCCGTGCTGGTCGCCCACAACGTCCGCTTCGACGCCGGTTTTTTGCAAGCCGCCCTGGACAGGTGCGGCTATTTGCCGTTTTCGGGGCGGATGCTCGATACGCTCGAACTGGCGCGGCTCGTCTTCCCGACGATGGCCTCGTACCGGCTGTCGTCCTTAACGCACAGCCTGGGCATCGGGCACGACCGTCCGCATCAGGCCGACGAGGACGCGCTGGCCACGGCCGAGCTGTTCCGGCAGGGAATCGGCCGGCTGCGCGCGCTGCCTCTATTGACGCTGCAGCGCCTGTCGGCCTTGTTCGATCCGGACCGGGACGACCTCGGGTGGCTGATCGCCGACGCGCTGCAGCGGCGGGAGCGCGCGCCCTATGCGGAAGAGCCGGAGCTGCAATACTACCGGCAATTTGCGCTGAAAGTCGGCGACTGGTCGGACGAAGATCCGGCGTGGACGCCGGATGAGCTTCAGGCGCGCGACGCGTTGCCGGAAATGCCGTTCGCCGATTTTGTGGCGGCCGCCGAGCAGCGGCTCAAGGAGCTGCTGCCTTCCTACGAGCCGCGCGAAGGGCAGAACGTCATGTTCGGCGAAGTGCTGCAGGCGCTGGAAAGCGACGCCCATCTGCTGGTGGAAGCCGGCACGGGAACCGGCAAATCGCTCGGTTACCTGCTTCCTTCGATCTATTATGGCCTCAAGGCAGGCAAAAAAATCGTCGTCAGCACCCACACGATTCAGCTTCAGGAGCAGCTTCGCCAGCGCGATCTGCCGCTGCTTCGGCAAGTGCTTCCGGCGCCTTTCCATGCGGCCGTCTTCAAAGGACGCGGCAACTATCTCTGTCTGCGCAAGTTCGAGCAGCAATTGCAGGTTCCCGATTACGCGCTGTCCAGAGACGAATCGGTGACGCGGGGGCAAATGGTCGTCTGGCTGACGGAGACCGAGCGCGGGGAAGCCGAGGAGCTGAGCCTCAGCGGCCGTTCGCGGGACGGATGGAACCTGGTCGCCAGCGACGCCGACTCGTGCCTGAACCGGATGTGCCCGTGGTTCAAAAAATGTTACTATCATCGCGCGCGGCAGGAGGCGGGCAAAGCGGATCTCGTCATTACGAACCACGCGATGGTATTCACCGACATGCGGGCCGAACATCGGCTGCTGCCGGGATACGACCGTCTGATCGTCGACGAAGCCCATCACCTCGAAGAGGTGGCCAGCAGCCATCTCGGACAGAAGACGGGCTACAGCGCCCTGATCCAGCCGCTGACCCGCCTGTGGAAAGATGCGCGCGCCGGACAGATTCCGCAGCTCATCTCTCTTCTGTCCCCGATGGGGATCGAAGAGGCGGCCGCCTGGACCGAGAAGCTGGAGGAGATCGCGCCGAAGCTGACCGAAATTCGCGAAAGCTGGGAGCGGTGGATGGAGCGGGTGTTCGGGCTCCTCTACGCGGAAGCCGCCCCCGACGAATCGGGGAGCCTGACGCTGCGGCTGAAGCCGAACAGCCTGCCGGCCGACTGGCCGTCGCTTCAATTGGATGCTGAAAATATCGGACTGTTGCTTTCGGACGTCATCCGGCCGCTCGACCAAGTGCTGTCCGAAATCCGCGAAGAAACCGACGAGCTGGCGGTGCAAAGCTTGCTGACCGACATGGGCGGCGTCGTCAAGGAACTCGGCGCGGTGCGGGCGGATGTGCTGTCGTTCGCGTCGCTCGCCGATCCCGATTTCGTTTATTGGATCGAAGGGAACGCGCAGCACCGCGGGCGCTCGGTCTGGCTGTACGGCGTGCCGGCGGACGTCAGCGGCCTGCTGAAAGAAAAAATGTTCGACCGCAAGGCGAGCGTGATACTGACGTCCGCCACGCTTACGGTGGACAAGTCGTTTCAATACGTGACCGAGCAGCTCGGCCTGCAGCAGGCGCAGCAGGACGGGCGGCTGAAAACGGCGCTGCTTCCGTCGCCGTTCCGGTACCGGGAGCAGGCGCTCGTCCTCATTCCGCGCGATTTCCCCGGCATTCGGGGGCGCGACGGCGACGCGGCTTTCATCCGCGCGCTGACGGATTCGCTGGCGCAAGTGGCGGAAGCGACCGGCGGACGGATGCTCGTGCTGTTCACGTCGCACCGGATGCTGAGGGCCGTCTACGGCCCGCTGAAAGAAAGGCTCGAACCGTCCGGGCTTCAGGTGCTCGGACAAGGGTTGGACAGCGGAAGCCGCAGCCGGCTGACCCGCCAGTTCCGCGAACAGCCCGGCTCCGTGCTGCTCGGCACCAGCAGCTTCTGGGAAGGCGTCGATCTGCCGGGCGACGCGCTGATCTGCCTGGCGATCGTGCGGCTGCCGTTTCAGCCGCCGAACCATCCGGTGGTGGAAGCGAAGTCGGAGCGGCTGCAGGCGGAGCGCAAAAATCCGTTCATGAAGCTGTCGCTGCCGCAGGCGGTCATCCGGTTCAAGCAAGGGTTCGGCCGGCTCGTCCGGACGGCGCAGGATCGCGGCATCGTCGTGCTGTACGATACGCGGGTGCTCGAGACAAGCTACGGCAAATATTTTCTCTATTCGCTGCCCGGTCCGAAGATGGAACATTTGCCCACGTCCGGCCTGGTCGCCCGCGTGCGGGAATGGCTCAATCGGGATGAACCGTTGGATGCGGCGAAGACCCAAACCGTCAATCCGGGGGGCGCATCGAATTGAAGCAAGACAAAATTTCCGAAGCGGTCGTTCGCCGTCTGCCGATTTATTTGCGTTATTTGAACGAGCTCAGCATGTCGGACGTGCAGACGGTATCGTCGCAGGATCTGGGCGACAAGCTCGATCTGAATCCGGCGCAAATCCGCAAGGATCTGGCTTACTTCGGAGAATTCGGACGCAAGGGCGTCGGCTACAACGTCTCTTATTTGATCGAGAAAATCCGGCAAATTTTAAAGCTCGACCGGACGATCTACGTGGCCCTCGTCGGCACCGGGAATCTGGGGCGGGCACTCGCCAATTACAATACGTACTTGAAGGAAAACTTGAAAATCGTCGCCGCCTTCGACGCCGATCCGGCCAAAGCCGGCACCGTCATCAACAACCTGACCGTGCAGCCGATGAACGAGCTGGCGGCGACGGTCAAGGCGCGCAACATATCGATCGGCATCATTACGGTGCCGGCGGCGGAAGCCCAGAAGGTGGCCGATCAATTCGTGGCAGCCGGCATCCGGGGCATATTGAACTTTGCGCCGACGGTGCTGAAGACGCCGCACGGGGTGCGGACGCACCATGCCGATTTTACGGCGGAGCTGCTCAGCCTGGCCTATTATATGGAACAGGACATTGAGGCGGAAGGAAGCGGGATGAACAGATGACGGAATGGCTGATCGAAAACGGCACTTTTGTAACGCTGGACGAAGAGCGGCCCGTCATCCGCGGCTGGATGTCCGTCAGCGGCAATACGATCGCGGCGCTGGGAGAAGGCAGCGCGCCGGAAGAGCGGATTCGGTCGGCCGGCGAGCGGATGGACGGCCGGGGGCTCGTATTCCTGCCCGGCCTTATCAACACGCACGGGCATGCCGCGATGACGCTGCTGCGCGGCGTCGCCGACGACCTCGCGCTGCAGGACTGGCTGCAAAACCATATGTGGCCGCTGGAAGCGAAGTATGACGGAGACGACGTCTACTGGGGAACGGCGCTGGCCGCGGCGGAAATGATCCGGAGCGGAACGACCGCTTTTCTGGACATGTACGATCATATGGACCGGGTGGCCGAGGTGGTCGAAACTTCCGGGCTGCGGGCCTGCCTGACCCGCGGGGTGATCGGCTTGTGCGCGGAAGACGTGCGGCAGGCGAAGCTGGACGACGCGATTTCGTTCGCGCGGCGTTGGCACGGCCAGGCGGACGGGCGGGTGACCGTCATGCTGTCTCCGCATGCGCCCTATACGTGTCCGCCGGATTATATCGAAAAGTTCGTCGCCGCCGCGCACGAGCTGGATTTGCCGATGCATACCCACATGTCCGAAACGGCGGCGGAAGTGGCGCAGAACGTGAAGGATTACGGCGTGCGCCCGGCTTTCCACCTCGACCGGCTCGGCATGTTTTCCAGGCCGACGCTTGTGGCCCACGCGGTTCATCTGACCGACGAAGAGATCGCGCTGCTGGCGGAAAGGGGCGTCGCCGTATCGCACAACCCCGGCAGCAACCTGAAGCTGGCCAGCGGCATTGCGCGCGTGCCCGACCTGCTGGCCGCCGGCGTGACCGTCGGCCTCGGCACCGACAGCGCGGCCAGCAACAACAACCTCGATCTGTTCGAAGAGATCCGGCTGGCCGCGCTGCTGCATAAAGGCGTCAGCGGCGACCCGACCGCGGTTCCGGCCGCCGAAGCGCTGCGGATGGGGACCGTGTACGGGGCGCGCGCGCTCCGCTTGGGCGACCGGATCGGCGTGCTGGCGCCGGGCAAGCGCGCCGATATAATCGCTGTCGACGCGCGCAAACCGCATTTTTACCCGCAGACCGACCTCGTGTCCCACCTCGTCTACGCCGCCTCCGGCGCCGATGTGGTCCACGTATGGGTGGACGGCAAGCAGCTTCTGCGGGGAGGCGAGCTGCTCACGCTCGATGAGGAGCGCATTTGCTACGAAGCCGGCCGGCGATTGGAGAGACTTCGGGCATGAGCCTCAGCAGGGAGGAAACGCGGCGCCGGCCGCCGCTGATGACGGCGCGGCGGTGGGTCGTGGTCGCCGCCGGATTCGTCCTGTTCGTGCTGGTGGCGGCGGTGCTGTATTTGCACGAGGCCGGCGCCGCTTATCGGGACGAAGAGCGGAACGCGATCGCCATCGCCCGCGAACAGGCGGGACTGGTCGACATCGGCGATGCCGAAGTCCACACTTGGGACGAAAAAATATGGATCGTGACCGGCCGGGACGCGGACGGAACCGAGTGGTTCGTCTGGGAACGGCCGGAAGGCCTCGTCAAAGAGAGAGCGGCGGACGGCTTGACCCGGCAAGCGATGGCCGACCGATTCGCCGCGCTGCATCCGGATTGTCCGATCTTGCGCATGTTGCCCGCCTGGTTCCAGAATCAGCCGGCTTGGGAAATCCGCTATATGGCCGATTCCGCATCGAAGCGGCAAGCGATCGACTTTTACGCGTTCAAAGACGGAACGAAGCTGCAAACCCTCGAATTGCCCCAGTTTTAAGTTTGACCGACGGGCTTGCCACGTCTTCCATCCTTTTGCTAGCGAAATCGTATATCTATTCATGATATACTGATGGATGTACCGGTGAAAGGAGGACAACAGCGGCATGAAACTGAAATGGATCCCCCTGTCGGTTACAGCCGCCTTGTCTGCGGCTTTATTGTTTGGGGGCTGGACCGCTTACCAGCGTTACGGGGTCGAGCAGCCGCTCGAACGGATCGCGGCGTCGGTTCCGGGCGTCGATGCCGTTCAATCGGAGATCTCTCCCGGGCAAGTCGTGCTCAAGGCGGAACTGAAGCCGGACGCCGATCTGGCGCAAATCTACCGGGAAATTCAACAGAAAGCCGCCCGGGCGATCGGCGGCCGGACGCTGGAGATCGAGCCGGTGAACCGTTCGGACGCCCGGCTGGACAAAGCATGGAGCCGCGCCTTGTTCGACGTGGCGGAAGCGATGGAACACCGCCGCTATTCGGACGTCGTTGCGGCGATGAACCGGCTGCAGCGGCAAAATCCCGGCGTGCAGGCCGATACTTCCATGGATGAGCAGAACGTATATATCCGTTTGACGGACCACAGCGCCGTCAAATTCGTCGTGCTGCCCCGCCAGCCGGATAAACTGGGGGTATGGCCGAATGCGTAGTTTGCGCGATTGCGGAAAAGAGATCGCCATCGGTTTTTTTGCGGTGATGGTCGCTTTTCTTCTCTATATCGGCGTTCCGGCGGTCCCGCTGCTGATGGCGGCGCTGCTTGCGACCGGACTGGTTCTGCTCGTCCGGTTCAGAGGCGGAGTCGCCGCGGGTTCGGCCGTCACGCGGACTCGCGAGCCCGCCTATCTGTCGTTTGACGATATCGGAGGGCAGGAGCGGGCCAAGCAGGAGCTGATCGAAGCGCTCGAATTTCTCGTCCGCCGCGACGAGATGGCGAAACTGGGCATTCGCCCGCTTAAAGGCATTTTGCTGACGGGACCGCCGGGAACGGGGAAAACGCTGCTCGCCAAAGCGGCGGCCCATTATACGGACTCGGCTTTCGTGGCCGCATCCGGCAGCGAATTCGTCGAGATGTACGTCGGCGTCGGCGCCGGCCGGATCCGCGATCTGTTCCGGGAAGCGCGGCGGAAGGCGGCCAGGCTGAGGAAAGACAGCGCGATCGTGTTCATCGACGAAATCGACGGCATCGGCGGCAAAAGGGGAGAAAGCGGACAGCATCGGGAGTACGATCAGACGCTCAATCAGTTGCTTACAGAGATGGACGGCATCGAGAGCGGCGCGAAGCCGCGCGTGCTGCTGATCGCCGCGACCAACCGCAAGGAATTGCTCGATCCGGCTTTGCTTCGTCCGGGACGGTTCGACCGGCATATTCAGGTGGACCTGCCGGATAAAAAAGGGCGCGAGCACATTTTGAGGCTTCATTCCCGCAACAAACCGCTGGGCCGGGACGTTTCGCTGAAGCACGTGGCCGAGGAGACGTTCGGTTTCTCCGGCGCCCAGCTGGAAAGCGTCATGAACGAAGCGGCCATCTATGCGCTGCGGGAGGATAGCGACACGGTGACGCAAGCGCATTTGTCGCGGGCCATCGACAAAGTGATGATGGGCGAGCGGATGGACCGCGAAACGACCCGCGAGGAGCGGGAGCGGGTGGCTTATCACGAGCTCGGCCATGCGATTGTCGCCGAATGCGTGCGGCCCGGCAGCGTGGCGCAAGTGTCGCTTACGCCGCGGGGCCAAGCGCTGGGCTACGTCCGCCACCATCCGGAGCAGGACCGGTATTTGTACACGAAGGCCGCGCTGGAAGATCAGATCATGATTGCGCTCGGGGGCGCCGTGGCCGAAGAATTGTTTTACGGCAGCCGAAGCACCGGTTCCCGCAACGACTTCGAACAGGCTACCGGCATCGTGCGGACCTTGATCGAGTCCGGCATGTCCGATCTCGGCATCGTGCATCCGGAAGCCGTAACGCAGGAGCAATGGTCGCGGGAAAACGCGCGCATTTTGAACGAGCTGACCGAACGGACCCGGAAGCTGTTAAGCGAACGTCTTTCGGCCTTTCGCCAACTGCACGGCATTCTCGTACAGGAAGAGACGCTGTCCGGCCAGCAGCTGCGCGAACTGCTCAAGTCGACAGCGGCTTGAACGGCGGCAGCCTGCGAAGCGTCCGCCGCTTGAAAAAGACGCCTGAAGAACAAAATAAAAGGGCGTCTTTTTTCGCGCTTTCTGCCGGAATCCCTTTCGCTCAGTTTTTTTGAACACTTTGCCCTTAGCGATTCCGATTCATAAACGCATAGACGATCAATCCGATGCCGATGGCCAAAAAAATGGGCACAAACGGATTTTTGAATAATCCGCCCGCTTCAACTTCGGGCACGGCCCCGGTCATTCTGCCGGCATAAAATCCGGCTTTGATGTTGCTGGTTGAAAGAATGGAGACCGCCCTTTCGATGGTGTACAGGATGCCGGCCGCCAAAATGAACACGGCGCCCCATATGTTGTAAGGTTTCAAACGTGCCTTCCTCCTTCGTTTTCTTCCTTTGTTTTTCCTATTACACGATATCATTTGACAATGATTCCGCAAACCCTTTATATGGCCGGGCGTGGCAGGGCGGGGAACGGCCGCAAACGGAAAAAAGAAGCAACCGCACCCGGGCGGGAATTCGTCTTTCGCGGCTTTGCATTCGAAGGCGGAAATGTTACTCTTATTTTGGATGGAATGAGGTCCGGCAGCAAGGGGGGAACGGAATGCAGCAAGCGCATGAGATGAGAAAGACGATCAAAAATACGTTCGATGAAGTTGTCGATATGACAGGCACCGGATCCGTCAAGTGGGAGTTGGCGCCGCAAATTTTTGGGGTGGACGGCATTACGCCGATGTGGATAGCCGACATGGATTTCCGCGGCCCCGAAGCCGTCGTCGAGGCGCTGAAGCGGCGGGCGGAGATCGGCGTATACGGATATACGGGCAAGCCCGATTATTTGTACGAAGCGGTGGGCGGATGGCTGGAGCGTCGGCACGGATGGCGGGTGGAGAAAGATTGGATCTGCTATTCGCCCGGCGTGGCCGCCGCGCTGAACGCTTGCGTCCTGACTTTGACCGAGCCCGGCGACCGCGTCGTCATTCAGCCTCCCGTCTATCCGCCGTTCTTTCAGACGGTGAAGGAGAACGGGCGGGAACTGGTGCTGAACCCGCTTCGGCTTATGGACGGAAAATACCGGATGGACTTGGACGATTTGCGGGTCAAAATTCGGGAAAGCGGGGCCAAAATGCTGATTTTGTGCAGCCCGCACAACCCGGTGGGACGCGTCTGGTCGAAGGACGAGCTGGAGCGGCTCGCGCAAATTTGCGACGAGCACGGCATTATCGTCGTGTCCGATGAAATCCATGCGGATCTCGTGCTGCGGCCGCACAAGCACATTTCTTTGGTGCAGGCCGCCCCCCGGTTGGAGAACCGGGCGATCGTATGCATGGCGCCGACCAAGACATTCAATATGGGCGGGCTTGCCATCTCGTTCACGATCATTCCGAATCCGCAGCTGCGCGAATCGTTCCTGGAATATTTGAAAAAAGCCCATCTGACGGCCGTCAACCCGTTCTCCCTGACCGCCGCCGACGCGGCATACCGGCACGGAGACGAATGGCTGGACCGGGTGCTGGATTATATCAAGGCCAACTTCGAGCATCTGGCGGATTTCATTCATCGGCGCTTGCCCGAGCTCAAGGTGAATGTGCCGGAGGGAACGTATTTGGCCTGGATCGACTGCCGGGGGCTCGGGCTTGAGCCGGATGACCTGCAGCGATTCATGCTGAAGGAAGCCCGGGTGGCGCTCAACGTCGGCTCAACCTTCGGGGACGAAGGAGCCGGATTTATGCGGATGAATATGGCCGCGCCTCGTTCGGTGCTGGACGAAGCGCTGGCGAGAATCGAAGCGGCTGTCGCCGCCCGTCGGAAAGGGCGAACGGGACCGTAAGGCCAATCGGGCCGTCGGCCCTTTTTTGAACCGAAGCCCGCCTTGAACCGTCAAATGGATAGAGGTGTCCGTCTTGAGTTCCGAACCGGATTTCGATTATTTGCGATATATGACCGACAACGACGACAAGAAGGCGGTGCTCCACGAGCTCATGACCGCCTACGGCAAAGAGGTGTGGAACTACGCCTTCAGCATTACGCGCAAATGGGACTTGGCGGACGACATCACGCAGGAAGTGTTTATCAAAGTGTTCCGCAACCTGCACAATTTTCGGCGGGACGCCTCTGTCAAGACGTGGCTGCTGACGATTACGCGGAATACGGCCATCGATTTTCAGCGCTCGGCCTTTTTCCGGAAAGTGACGCTCACCGATTGGTTCAGCGAACAGGGCGACCGCCGCTCGGCCGAGCAGGACGTGATCGAGCGGCTGGCCGTGAACGATATGTGGAAGCTGGTGCTTCGGCTTCCGGCGAAATACCGCGAGGCGATCATTCTGTTCGCCCACTACCAGCTGTCGATGAAGGAAATGGCGGACGTTCTCGGCGTGACGGAAGGAACCGTCAAATCCCGTCTGTTCCATGCCCGCCAAAAACTATCCAAGCTGAAGGAGCTTGACCGACATGAATCCGAATGACCAGGAGCTGAGAAACGGACTGTCCCGGGGCCCGCTGTCGCGGAACGGATTTACCGACGAGCTTCGGCGCAAAATCGAAGACCGCCTCGAGGAAGCCCCCCGCCGCTTTCCCGCTCGCAGATGGATCTGGGGCGGAACCGTATCTCTGCTTGCCGTCTGCCTGCTGGCGATCTGGTGGTGGCCGAAGTCCGGCGAACCGGAGCTTGCGCCGTTTTCCGCTTCGGCCGATCTAACGCCGCAGGAGAAGGCGAACCTGGAGCAGAAGATGGCTGCCGAACGCCCGCTGAAGTCCGCCGTGCTGATCGGCCTGCGGACCGACGAAGGATCGGCGGACGGGCTGACCGGCGCCAGCCGTTACCGCACCGTGTTCGTCGCGCCTCAGGACGGCAGGCTGCAGCAGCTGGCTGAAGGGGACGGGATTTTGATGCCCTACCGGCAAAATTTCTGGAAAATCGCCAACGCCCGCGATTTGAACGGCACGGAAACGCAGGTGCTGCAGACGTACCAGGTGTCCGGCAAGAAAGCGACTTCTCCCCGGCTGATCGAAGCGCCGGCGCGGCTGTCGGAGAAGCTGCTGTTCGTCGGCAACGTGTACGCGTCCGTCCGGCAGACGGACTTGTCCGTTCGCCAGACGGAAGCGAACGCGCGGCGCCCATCGGCGTCCGGCGCTTTCTATTATTGGATCAAAGACATCCCGCAGATGGCGGCTTCGAACGACCGCACCGTATGGGACCCGAAGCGGGAACCGCATACGACGCTGCAGCAAGTTCGCGGCGGCTCCGATTCCGCGGCCGACGGCCTGACGGCGGACCAATGGTTCATCGACCGGCAGCCGGGCCGGTGGGTGGGCCGGACGACGGAGAACGGCGTTCCGTTCGAAGTGTCCGAGGACGTCGTCTCCAAAGACGAGCTGACGCTTCCTTGGGAGGAGATCTCCAGCCTGGAGCCGGCGGCGAAGGACGCGTTCACGTCGACGACCGGCGATGTCGTCGTCGCCGTCACCGGCAGCCAGATCGAGCTATATTACTACCGGAAGCACGGGGAAGTGAGCAAGCAGGTCGCCATTCCGCTCAAGCAGGGGGAGACGATCATCATGATGCAGTGGGCGACGGAGGACAAATACATCGACATCTGGAAGCGGCAGGTGCCGGAGCTGCTGCAATGACCGCCGCGGGCGACTTTTAGGGACAGGGCGGACCCTCGAACGGGTCGGCCTCTTTTTTGTATAAATTTCCGAAAATATATATATTGTTTATTGCTGATAATGGGAGTAAAATAATTTTGAAAATTCAATTCGAGGGGGCGAGTGGTCGAATTGCCCGCTGAACGTTCGCGTTTCCAGCGGAGTTTATTCCTTGCCGGCAGCGGAACTTGAACTCGGATATCGCCGAAGACGCACCAAAGCCAGCGATACCGACAAATGCCATTCCTCCATTCCGACTTCGCATCGCCCACAAACCGACCATCCTCAGCATGAACAAGCTATTCGGTCCCGCTGGGTCACGAGCATTTTCGCAAGCTTGTCGTTCATGTCGATCTGCCCATCGCTTTTTCAGAAACCGATCGCTTTCAACCTTGGGCCGCAGGAGGGGATTCCCTTTGCTGCAATTTTGGTTTTAGCTTGCTTGCCAGCCCGGTCGGCAAGCAAAAATGTATGCGTTTACACCTATCGTTACGTTGTATGTTATAATTAATCACAAGTAAAGTAAATAAATATTGCAAAAACATGGATTGCGCGTTAAAATTTGAAAAGAAAGAAAATTCAGTTTATACAGTTCAGCATGTCATCTCGCCGGCATCCACCCTGAACATTACGGAAGGAGAGAACGTGCACGACTGTTCCGATCATGAGGGAGGGGATGGTTTGATGAATGTCAAAAAAATTTTCACCGCGGCAATTGCCATCGCGTTCGTAGGAGCGTCGCTTGTCGCCTGCACCAAGAACAATTCGGATTCCGGTCCCAGTTCGCCTTCGAGCAGCGCGCCGAGCGAAAGCGCGAGTCCGAGCCCGAATCCGAGCCCGAGCGAATCGTCGCCGCCGGAGAACCGGTGAAAGCTTTGGCCGAAGACTGGACGGTTTCCGACGACGGCAAAACATACACGTTCAAGCTGCGCCAAGACGCCAAATGGAGCAACGGGGATCCCGTAACGGCGCACGATTTTGAATATTCGTGGAAAAGGACGCTGGCGAAAGAAACGGCCGCCGATTACGCCTACATGCTGTTTTATCTGGTCAACGGCGAAAAATATAACGCCGGAGAAGTCGGCGCCGACGAGGTCGGCGTGAAGGCGCTGGACGATTACACGCTGGAAGTCAAATTGAACGCGCCGACTCCTTATTTTATCGGCATTCTTGCTCACAATGCGTACTGGCCCGTGCACCAAGCGTCCGTTGAGGGCAAACCGGATTGGGCGACGGATGTATCGACGATCGTATCCAACGGTCCGTTTCTCCTGACCGAGTGGGAGCACGGCAGCAAGCTCGTTCTGACGAAAAATCCGAACTATTACGACAAAGACAAAGTCCATTTCGATAAAGTGACCATTTCTTTGGTTGAAGCGGATTCCACCGTCTTCAATATGTATCAGACGGACAAAATCGACTGGATCGGCGCGCAAGCCGGACAGGTGCCGATCGATCAAGTTCAGAAAGTGCTGGCGGACGGGTCCGCTAAAATCGAGCCGGTCGCTTCCGTCTATTACTACATGTTCAATACGACGAAAAAACCGTTCAATAACGCCAAAATCCGCAAAGCGTTCGCGATGGCCGTCGAGCGTCAATCCCTGATCGACAACGTGACGAAAGCGAACCAAACGCCGGCTCACGCCCTCGTCCCGCCCAGCATCTTGGGGGTATACGGCAAAAAGCGTTCTCGACCGCGACTACCCGTTTATTATGGGCATTACCGTATTTTACGCCGTCATCCTGATGGTCTCGCGATTTTTGGCCGACATGGCCTACGCCCTGGTCGATCCCCGTTTGAAATCGCCCGGCGGAAAGGCGGTGAACTAGGCCATGTCCGAACATGCCCATGCCAACCCTCCTGCGCCGTCCCCCGAGCTGTTCGCCCCGATTCAACGCGATCCGGCGGAGGCGGAGCGAATGGTGAGGCCAAGTTTGACCGCCTGGCAAGATATTCGGCATCGCTTGACAAGCAACAGGCTGGCCATGACCGGATTTTGGCTGATGATCGCCCTGATGCTTCTGGCGATATTCGTTCCGATTTTCTCCCCTTTCGATCATTACACGAACGATTTGCAGAACGTGAACAAACCGCCTGACGGGACGCACTGGTTCGGGACCGACGATCTGGGCCGCGATCTGTTCGTAAGAACGTGGAAGGGCGCGCAAGCCTCATTGTTCGTAGGCGTTGCCGCAGCTTTGATCGATTTGGTCATCGGCATTGTGTACGGCGGCATTATGGGTTATTACGGCGGCAAAGTTGACGAGATCATGAACCGTTTCGCGGAAATTTTATATGCGATCCCTTATTTGCTTATCGTCATTCTGCTGCTCGTCGTGATGGAACCGAGTCTGGGCACCATTATCGTCGCCATGTGCATGACCGGCTGGATCAATATGGCCTGGATCGTGCGGGGACAAATCATGTAATTGAAAAATCAGGAATACGCTCTCGCCTCCCGAGCGCTTGGGGCCGGCTCGATGCGCATCATCTTCCGGCATTTGATCCCGAACGCGGTGGGCCCGATTCTGGTCACGTTGACGTTAACGGTGCCGAACGCCATTTTCACCGAAGCGTTTCTCAGTTTTCTGGGATTGGGCGTGCAGTCGCCCGTCGCTTCATGGGGAACGATGATTAACGACGGTTCCAACGCGATGTCCGTTTATCCGTGGCGGCTGTTCTTCCCGGCTCTGTTTTTGAGCTTGTCGATGTTCGCCTTCAATGTGTTCGGCGACGGGCTGCGGGACGCGTTCGATCCGAAGTTGAAAAATTAGCGCCGGCGGAAAGGAGGTTGCGGCCTGGATGAAAACGATACTTGAGGTGGCCCGTTTGCGGGTAAGCTTCGACGTCTACGGCGGCGAAGTGCAAGCGGTCCGGGGAGTCAGCTTCTCGGTGAACGAAGGGGAGGCCGTTGCGATCGTCGGCGAGTCCGGTTCCGGAAAAAGCGTGACGGCGCAAGCGATCATGGGACTGATCTCCGCGCCGTCCGGCAAAAATTAAAAGCGGTTCGATCCTGTTCGACGGGCAAGAGCTGTTGTCTCTGACCGAGAAAGAGATGCAGAAAGTGCGAGGCAACAAAATCAGCATGATCTTTCAAGATCCGATGACTTCGCTCAATCCGACGATGACGGTCGGCATGCAGATTATGGAAGGGTTGATCAAGCACGAGCGGATCAGCCGCTCGGCGGCGAAAGCGCGGGCGATCGAACTGCTGTCCAGAGTGGGCATCCCCAATCCGGAGACGCGAATCAAACAGTATCCGCATCAGTTCTCCGGCGGCATGCGGCAGCGGGTGATGATCGCGATCGCGCTTGCGTGCAACCCGGCCTTGCTCATTGCGGACGAACCGACGACCGCGCTGGACGTGACGATTCAGGCGCAAATTCTCCGCTTGCTGAAACAGCTTCGGCAGCAAGCGAAAATGTCGATCCTTTTAATCACCCACGACCTGGGCATTGTGGCCGATATATGCGATCGCATCATGGTCATGTATGCCGGACAAATCGTCGAAACCGGAAGCAAAACGGAAATATTCCGTAACCCGCAGCATCCGTATACGAGAGGGCTGCTCCAATCGTTGCCCCGCTTGGATCAGGATAAAGGCGAACCGCTCGTCCCGATTTACGGGATGCCGCCGGATCTGATCGAACCGCCGCAAGGCTGCGGTTTTTGCAGCCGATGCGGCGAAGCCATGCGGATTTGCCGGACCGACACGCCGGATATGACTGCAATAAGCGATACGCATTCGGTGCGGTGTTGGCTTCAGCATCCGTATGCGAAAACGTCGCGGATCGCCGGAGGCAAGGGGGAGATCGCATGAGCGAAGCGTTTGTCGAAGTGCAGGGGTTGTGCAAATTTTTTTACGCGGGCCGAAACCGCGTTCTGAAGGCGGTGGATGACGTCAGCTTCACGATTCAAAAAGGGGAAACGCTCGGACTGGTCGGCGAATCCGGCTGCGGGAAATCGACGGCCGGACGGACGATCATCCGTCTGTACGAGCCGACGGCCGGGAGAGTCGTCTTGAACGGCACGGACATCACCCGGCTATCGGGATCGAAGCTGAAAACGCACCGCCGCCAAATGCAGATGATTTTCCAGGACCCGTATGCGTCGCTGAATCCGAGAATGACGGTTCTGGATATTGTCGGGGAAGCGCTTGATATCCACAGATTGGCGAAGAGCCGTGCGGAAAGAAGGCGCCGGGTCGAACAACTGCTGGAAATGGTCGGTTTGGATGCCGAGCACGCTTCCCGTTACCCTCATGAATTCTCGGGCGGACAACGGCAGCGTATCGGAATAACGAGAGCGTTGGCCGTGGAGCCGCAATTTCTCATATGCGATGAGCCGATTTCCGCGCTGGACGTGTCCATTCGGGCGCAGATCATCAATTTGCTGATCGATTTGCAGAAAAAGATGGGCCTCACCTATTTGTTCGTCGCGCACGATCTGTCGATCGTCAAGTATATGAGCGACCGCGTCGCTGTCATGTACCTGGGCAAAATCGTCGAGCTTGCGCGCAGCGAAGATTTGTACGCCGATCCGCAGCATCCTTATACGAGGGCGCTGCTGTCCGCCATCCCGGTTCCGGACCCGGACGCGGAAGCTCATCAGGAGCGGATCGTGCTGTCCGGCGAGCTGCCGAGTCCGATTCATCCGCCGAGCGGGTGCCGTTTCCGGACGCGCTGTCCAATGGCGACACAGAGGTGCGCCGAGCGCGAGCCCGAGCTGCGGGAAAGCGGGCCGGGACACCGGGTCGCCTGCCATTACGCTTAAAGGAAAGAGTGCGGGAGCGGACGCCGGAAATGGGCGATTCACAAGATGAGGTTGACCTTTGAACGGGTCGGCCTCTTTTTGTGCGCCATCGCGCCGCAGGTGTCCGGTTTTGCCCGGATGTCATCGTTTCGTCGGTTTTCGGGAGTTTGCCGTCTGTGGTAAGATGAGGGAGGTTGAACCATTCGTATGGAGAAACGCGCCAAGATGCTGGAGGAGTAAGGATGTTTCGGAAAATCGGGGTCGTCGGCATGGGCACGATGGGGCAGAGCATCGCGGAGATGCTGGCCGCCAAAGGGCTGGACGTGTACGTGACGGAAATATCCGCCGAACGGCTCGGACAGGCGATGGACATGCTCGAAGCGAGCCTGGACCGGCAAATCGAGCGCTGGGCGATTACCCAGGCGGAAAAGAAGCTGATTTTGAATCGGATCCATAGAGAAGTTTCCGTCGTGAACTTGTCGGAATGCGACCTGGTGATCGAGACGATCGTCGAGGATCTGGACAGCAAGAAGGCGGTGTTCGAGGAGCTGGACCGGATCCTGTCTCCGGATGCGGTCATCGCCAGCAATACGTCGACGCTCAGCATTACGGAGCTGGCCGGGGCGACGAAACGTCCGGAGCGGGTGATCGGCATGCATTTCGTCTACCCCGCTTTCCGGGTGGACGTGGTGGAGATCGTCCGCGGGCTGCAGACGTCGGACGAGACGTATGGCCGGACGAAGGACTTCATCGACACGCTGCTGGCCAAGAGAAGCGTAATGGTCTACGAGTCCCCGGGATACGTGACGACCCGCCTCATCTGCCTGCTGATCAACGAAGCGCTGCATGTGCTGGAAGAAGGCGTCGCCTCGGCGGAAGACATCGACAGCGCGATGCGCGTCGGCTACCGGTTCCAGCACGGACCGCTGGAGATGGCGGACCGGTTCGGGCTCGATTCCGTGCTGGCGGCGCTGGAGCGGATGTTTCGCGAATTCGGCGAGCTGAAGTACCGGCCGTCGATTCTGCTCAAGAAGAAAGTTCGGGCCGGCCAGCTCGGCGTCAAGACCGGCGTCGGTTTTTTCGCCTACAACAAGGACGGTGAACGGCTGCCATGAACATTCTCGTGCTGAACGCGGGCAGCTCCTCCCTGAAGTACCAGCTATACGAAATGACCGGCGAGAAGGTGCTGGCGAAAGGCCATGTGGAGAGGATCGGCATGGACTCCTCGATTCTCAACCACGAAGCGGAAGGCAGGCCGGAAGTCCGCGAAGTGAGCGAGATTCTGGATCATACGGCGGCCGTCCGCAAAGTGCTGGACATGCTGACGCACCGCCAGTTCGGCGTGCTGGAAAGCGCGCGGGACATCCACGCGGTCGGGCACCGCATCGTGCACGGGGGAGAGACGTTCAAGCAGTCGGTGCTGGTCGACGAGAGCGTCAAGCGCGAGATACGCCGGCTGTTCGACCTGGCTCCGCTGCACAACCCGGCGCATATGATGGGCATCGCCGGCGTCGAAGCGAACCTGCCGGAAGTGCCGCAGGCGGTCGTGTTCGATACGGCCTTCCATCAGACGATGCCGCCGACGGCGTACATGTATGCGATTCCGACGGTGCTGTACCGCAAGCACAAAATCCGCCGCTACGGCTTCCACGGAACGTCGCACGACTACGTCAGCCGCCGGGCGGCCGAATTTCTCGGGCGGCCGCTCGAAGAGCTGAAAATGGTCACGTGCCATATCGGCAACGGGGCCAGCTGCGCGGCGGTGATGCACGGCCGCTCGGTCGACACCAGCATGGGCATGACGCCGCTGGAAGGACTGATGATGGGGACGCGGAGCGGCGATCTGGACCCGGCGATCGTGCCTTTTATCATCAACAAGGAGGATTTGACGCTGAACGAGGCGAACTCCATGTTGAACAAGCACAGCGGACTGCTGGCGGTGTCGGGAATCAGCAGCGACATGCGCGAAGTCGTGCAGGCGATGCAGGAAGGCCACGAAGCGGCGAAGCTCGCGTTCGAGATGTACGCGTACCGGATCCGCAAATATATCGGCGCCTACGCCGCGGCGATGGACGGGCTCGACGCGATCGTGTTCACGGCCGGCATCGGCGAGAACTCCGACTTGCTGCGCAAGCGGGTATGCGAAGGCCTGACGTTTTTCGGCATCCGGCTGGACGAGGAGCGGAACGCGCTTCGCTCGAAAGAGCCCCGCCTGATTACGACGGACGATTCCAAAGCCGCGGCGCTCGTCGTACCGACGAACGAAGAGCTGCTGATCGCGCGGGATACATACCGCCTCGTCACCGGCATGCAGGCCTCTCAGCATTGACGCCGCGGCACAAGGGCGAAAGGAAGGATCGGTTGTGGATCAAGATCTTTGGCAAGATCAGGTCGTCATCGCGCGGATCGGCGACCATGTCGGGACAAGCGTGACGATCGGATGCTGGCTGACGCGCAAGCGGTCCAGCGGCAAAATCCAGTTTCTCCAGCTCCGGGATGGAACCGGCTTCATCCAGGGCGTGCTGGTGAAGGACGAGGTCGGGGAGGACGTCTGGGAGAAGGCCGGGCGGCTCACCCAGGAAAGCTCGCTCTACGTGACGGGCACGGTGAAGGAAGAGCCCCGCAGCCCTTCCGGTTACGAGCTGGCGGTCACCGGGCTGGAGATCATCCAGCTGACGCAGGACTATCCGATTACGCCGAAGGAGCACGGCGTCGATTTCCTGATGGACCACCGCCACCTGTGGCTCCGCTCGCCCCGGCAGCAGGCGATTCTGCGCGTGCGCGCGGAGATCATCTCGGCGGCGCAGCGGTTTTTGGACGGGCAGGGCTTCACGCTGGTCGATCCGCCGATTTTGACGCCGTCCGCGGCGGAAGGCACGACGAATCTGTTCCATACGAAGTATTTCGACGAGGACGCTTACTTGACGCAGAGCGGCCAGCTCTACATGGAAGCGGCGGCGATGGCGCTCGGAAAAGTGTATTCGTTCGGGCCGACGTTCCGGGCGGAGAAGTCCAAAACGCGGCGGCACCTCATCGAGTTCTGGATGATCGAGCCGGAGATGGCGTTTGTCGATCATGAGCAAAATTTGCGCGTGCAGGAGCAGTTCGTCTCGTACGTCGTGCGGCAGGTGCTGGAGCGCTGCGGCAGCGAGCTGCGGACGCTCGGGCGGGACACGGCGCCGCTGGAGCGGGTTCGGCCTCCGTTCCCGCGCATCACGTACGACGAGGCGATCGGGCTTTTGAAGGAAGCGGGGATGGAGCTGCCTTGGGGCGAGGACTTCGGCGCGCCCCACGAGACGGCGATCGCCGAGAAATTCGACCGGCCCGTGTTCATCACGCATTATCCGGCCGCGATCAAGGCGTTCTACATGAAGCCGGATCCGAACCGGCCGGAGGTGGTGCTGTGCGCCGATCTGATCGCGCCGGAAGGCTACGGGGAGATTATCGGCGGGTCGCAGCGAATCGACGATCCGGAGCTTCTGGAAGCCCGCTTCGCCGAACACAACCTGCCCCGCGAAACGTACCGGTGGTATCTCGATTTGCGGAAATACGGCACGGTCCCCCATTCGGGATTCGGGCTCGGCCTGGAGCGGACGGTCGCCTGGATCTGCGGGCTGGACCACGTGCGGGAGACGATTCCGTTTCCGCGGATGCTGTACCGGCTGTATCCTTGATGTATTCTTGACAAAAGTTTCTCCCTACTAAGAGCATGCCAAGCGAAGGGAAGGGAACCGGAATGGACGATCGGAACGGGTTGGCGGTTGGGCTTGCGGAAGCCTTCATGGACGGGGCGGTCAGCATTCCGTACGCCTTGCTGCGCACGTATCGGGCACTGCAATTAAGCGATGCGGAAGCGATGCTGGTCATTCAGTTGCTCGCGTTCCGCCAGCTGGAGCAGAACGAATTTCCGACGCTCGAGCAGCTGCAGGAGCGTCTCGGCGCGACGCCGGCCGCCATCGGGCAGGCGCTGCAGAAGCTGCTGCGGCTCGGGTTGATCGCCATCGACGAGGTGATCGATCCGGCGACGGGCGTCCAATCGGAGCGGTACAATCTGTACGGATTGTTCCGGAAGATCGGCGAACTGCTCGCGACCGGAGAGCTGCCGCTTCGGAGCGAGCCGGGAGAGGCCGGGGCGAGAGGGCGGCTTCCGGCGGCGGCCGCCGCTTCGGAATCCTACGCGGCGGCGGCGAGAGAGCCCGCCGCCGGAACCGCCCATGCCAACCTGTTCGCCGTCTTCGAGCAGGAGTTCGGACGCCCGCTCAGCGCGATGGAATGCGAGACGATCGTCGGATGGCTGGACAAGGACGGCTATCCGGAGGAGCTCATCCTGTTCGCGCTGAAAGAATCGGTGTTCGCGGGCAAGCTGCATTTTCGCTACATCGACCGGATTTTGCTCGAATGGAGCCGCAACCGGGTGCACAGCGTCGAAGACGCCCGCGCCCACGTGCAGCAGTTCCGGGGCCGCTGACGGCTTCGGCTGGCCGGGAGACGGCCGCCGGCGCCGTCAGCGGCGCAGCGGCGGGACCTGCGCCGGCTACAGCTTCACGACCGTCCTGCCGCGGTGGCGGCCTTTCAGTATGTTCCCCAGCGCTTCCGGCAGTTCATCGAGCGCGATTTCCACGCTCATCTCCTCCAGCAGCCCGGGCGGCTTGAGCTCGCCGGCCATCCGCTCCCACAGCCGGACGCGCAAGGCGTTCGGCACGTACACCGAATCGATCCCGAGCAAGTTGACGCCCCGCAAAATAAAGGGATGCACGGTCGCCGGCCATTCGGCGCCGCCCGCCAGGCCGCTCACGGCGACGGAGCCGCCGTATTGCGTCGCGCTCAAAATGTAAGCCAGCGACCTGCCGCCGACCGGATCGATCGCCGCCGCCCACCGCGGCTTGACGAGCGGGCGGAGATCCTCCGGCGCAAGGTCGGCGCGGCCGACGACCGCGCTCGCTCCGAGGCCGCGCAAATACGCCTGCTCCTCCGTCTTGCCGGTGCCGGCGATCACCTCGTATCCGAGCCGGGCCAGCATGGCCACCGCCAGGCTGCCGACGCCGCCGGTCGCGCCGGTCACCAGCACCGGCCCGGCTTCCGGCCGAAGCCCGTGCTCCTCCAGCCGATGGATCGACAGCGCCGCCGTCAGGCCGGCCGTGCCGAAAGCCATCGCCTCTTGCAAGGTCAGGCCGTCCGGCAAAGGAACGATCCAGTCGGCCGGAACGCGCGCATACTGGCCGAATCCTCCGTGACGCGAAGTGCCGAGCTCGAACCCGGTCGCAATCACCTGATCTCCTTCGCGAAACCTTGGGTCGTCCGAAGACACGACCGTTCCCGCGAGGTCGATGCCGGGAACGATCGGATAATTTCGCACCACCTTCCCGTCCGGCTTCGCCGCCAGACCGTCCTTGTAGTTGACCGAAGAATAGGCGACCCGGACCGTCACGCCGCCTTCCGGCAAATCTCCGAGCGTCAGGTCCCGGATGCGGATGTCGACCCGGTCCCGATCCGCCGCCGCGCGATCGACGACCAGCGCCCGAAACGTCGTCATTTTCATAATCCCTCCCGTTGGTTGAGGCTTTCTCCGCGACACGAACCGCCGATCGGGGGAATATCCGCCGACAGCGGTGGAGCGGGGCGCGAATCAGCCCCATCGTTCAGCGTCGTTTGCGAACGGCTATACCCAAAATTCGACCCGAGCGGATCGTTTTCCTTTATTCGGGTTCATCTTGCGGACAACCGGCTGCAGTCGCCCTCCCGCGGCCGGTCCCATTGCGGGCCGGACCGCCGGGGCGCCGCGGTTCTTCCGCGAAAATGTCGGCATTTCGGGACAACCATCCGTCATAAGACAGGAATAGGGACATCTTATCGGACCCTGGGGGAGGGATCGGCAATGCCGGATGACTTGTCGGGGATCGTTCCGCTGCTTGCCGCCGTCGCCGCCGGCGCGATTGTCGTTCTGCTCGGCCGCAGCCTGCTTCCGTGGCAGCGGAACCGCTCGCAGCCGGTTCTGTCCGTCGCGGCCCGCGTCGTCAGCCGGCGGACGAACGTCGCTTCGCACCATCGCCTGGAAGAGGCGGGAGGCGGCCATATCCGTTCCGACACGTCCTACTACGTCACGTTCCAGGTCGAGAGCGGCGACCGGCTCGAATTCCAGGTGGACGGACGGGAATACGGGATGCTGGCCGAATTCGACACGGGCAAGCTCACGTTCCGGGGAACGAAATATTTGGGGTTCGAGCGGTCCCCCGCCAGAGAAACGCCGGCCCGGACGCTCGGCTATTGAGAGGCGGAGAGGGGAGGGGCCGGCGGTTCGGCGGGCGGGAAGAGCGCCCGCCTTTTACTTGCGCAGCAGCGACGGGGACACGCCCTCCCGCTTGCGGAACGCCCGGCTGAACGCATGGATGCTGTGGAACCCGAGCTCTTCCGCAATCGACGTCAGCGACAGATCGGTGAACCGGATCAACTGCTTCGCTTTCGCCAGCCGGACCGCGACGTGGTACTGGATCGGCGTCAGGCCGAACGCTTTTTTGAACGCGCGGCACAGGTGGGATTTGCTCAGGTTGGCGAGCTGCGACAGCTCGTCCAGCGTCACCTCTTTGCCGGTCGAATGGTCCAAATACGTCTTCACCCGGTCGAGCTGCTCTCCCAAGGTCGCGATCGAAGCGTTGTCCTGCCAGTGGCGCTCCCGCAGCAATTGGCCCCACAGCTGGATGAACAGCCCCTTCACGGTCGTTTCGTAGAAGGGCAATTTGCGCTCGAACTCGAAAATGATGTCGAACATTAGGCTCTCGATGACGTCCGGCTTGCTGAGGCGGATATGATTGGGCAGCGGCACCGGCATGTAGCGGGTGGCGTCCGGGCGGAACAGGCGCTTTTCCTGTTCGCTCATCATCCGGTACGGCTTGAACGACACGCTCACGAGCGGGCTGTCCGGCTGGTAGAACAGGTCGAAATGAAGGTGGGGCTGGCGCAGCGGCTTGTCCCCGCGCAGGCGGATCGAATGCGGCTGCATCGGCTTGAACAGGAACAGATCGCCGGGAACGCCGTCGTAAACCCGGTCTTCCACGGTCACCTCGATTTCGCCGCCTTTGACGAACAGCAGCTCGTAGTCGAACAGCACCCGTTCCGTCAGATGGAAGGGAGGCTCGATGACGCTGTCCCAGGCGACGCGAACGTAAGGGGAAAGCGTATTGAGATCCATGCGGGCTCCCTCTTTGATCGCGCAGATGACAATTTCGGTTAAAAAGGTGGTTTTCGAGGCTAAAGATTGTCCCGGAAAAAACGTCTAATATCGGTATTGTACATCATATCGCGCGAGGAGGAACAGAGGATGCAGCGCTTTGACGGATTGAACATGCATCTCGGCAGCCTGTTTCGCTTGTCCGACGCCGTGACGAGATCGATCAGCGCGGAGAATTTTACCGGGGAGAAAGGCCGGGCGGGCATGGCGACCGAGGGAACGGGAGCGGAGGCGGCAAGGGATCTGGGGCAGGGGTGGAAAATATCGCCGAGCGTGCGGATCGAGGCGGGCAGCACGTTCACGCTGGCGGAAATCGGCGGCCCGGGAGCGGTGCAGCATGTGTGGCTGACGTGCTTTCCGGCCGGCTGGCGCCATCTCATCCTGCGGATGTATTGGGACGACGAGCCGACCCCGTCCGTGGAAACGCCGATCGGCGACTTTTTCTGCAACGGCTGGTGCGAGCGCAGCAACGTCAGCTCGCTGCCCATCGCCGTCAACCCGGCCGGCGGCATGAACAGCTACTGGGTGATGCCGTTCCGGCGCAAAGCGAAAATCACGGTGGAGAACCGGCTTCCCGAACCGGCCGTCCTCTACTACCAGATCGACTACACGCTGACGGAAGTGCCGCCGGACGCGGCCTACTTCCACGCCCAATGGCGGCGCAGCAACCCGGTGAAGTACAAGGAAGTCCATACGCTGCTGGACGGCGTGCAAGGGAAGGGGCACTACGTCGGCACGTACCTCGCCTGGCAGGTGAACAACACCGGCTGGTGGGGCGAAGGCGAAATCAAATTTTACATGGACGGGGACCGCGACTTCCCGACGATCTGCGGCACCGGGACGGAAGATTACTTCGGCGGGGCGTGGAATTTCGAGCATCCGCAAGGGCAGTACGGCCTGTACTCGACGCCGTATCTCGGGCTGCACCAGGTCATCCGCCCGGACGGCCTGTACCGCAGCCAGCAGCGGTTCGGGATGTACCGCTGGCACGTGATGGATCCGATCCGCTTCGAGCGGGACCTTAAGGTCACGATTCAGGCGCTCGGCTGGCGGTCCGGCGGACGGTACTTGCCGCTGCAGGACGACATCGCCTCGGTCGCCTACTGGTACCAGGCGGAGCCGCACGCCGCGTTTCCGGCGCTGCCGGACAACGACGGGCTGGAAGTGATCTGACGGCGCGCCGTTTCGGCTAGCGCAGGGCGCTTTGCCTTCCGCGCCGGCTTCCGGCTTTCCAAGGAAACTTTTGGCGGTCTTTGCGCGTCTATTTTAATGAGATTCCCTTGCCGCTGATGCAAGGCCCGAAAAACGACCGTGTGGCGGCCCGATAAGGGAACTGTGTTCCTCTAATTCGCCAAACCAGTCGTGTGACGGCACAATAAGGGAACTGTGTTCCGCTAATTCGCGAGAACGGCCTGGCGGTGGCGAAATAAGGGAACTGCGTTCCGCTAATTCGCGAAACCGGCCGTGTGGCGGCCCGATAAGGGAACTGTGTTCCTCTAATTCGCGAGAACGGCCTGGCGGTGGCAAAATAAGGGAACTGCGTTCCGCTAATTCGCCAAACTGGCCGTGTGACGGCCCGATAAGGGAACTGTGGTTCCCTATTTCGCCAACAAGTCTGCTTTCTCGTTGACCGGGATCGCACGGAGCGTACATTTGCAGAAAATCGCTTCGTAAGCGACAATCATCCGGAACGGGAGCTATTTTAAAAAATGGGGCCGAATTCTGCGCAAAGGGCGCCGGAAGGCAAGGAGGATGCGCGTGAAAAAAGGTTGGTGGTTGTTGGGAGGCGCATTGACGGCAGCGTTGATGCTGCCTTCGTTCGTTCAGGCGGCCGAAACGCCGGCTCCGGAAGCGAAATGGCTATCCGGCGTCGCCGCGATTGCGGCCGGCGAATACGCGGCATACGCCGTCAAGCAGGACGGTACGGTCTGGGCGTGGGGAGGATCGAGAGGAAGCGGCCTGCTGGGCAACGGTTCTCCCGTGCCCGTCTCGTCGCCCGTCCGGATGCACATCGACGAGGCGCAGGATGTCGCCGCCGGGTCCAGGCATGCGCTCATTTTGAAGCGGGACGGCACCGTTTGGGCGACCGGCTCGAACGAGGACGGCCAGCTCGGCATCGGCAAGGCTTCCGCCGAAGTTGCGCTGGAGCCTGTTCAAGTGGACGGACTGACCGATATCGTCGCCGTTGCCGCCGACGGCAATGAAAGTCTGGCGCTTCAGCGAGACGGCACGGTGTGGCAATGGGGACGGACGGATCGCGTCCATTCGCCTTCCGCCGTGCCGACGAAGGTGGACGGCTTGCCGCCGATTTTGGCCGTATCGGCGGGCGCCGGTTCGGCGATGGGACTCGGCAACGGCGGGGAAGTGCGGGTGTGGGGGACGGAGCTGACCGATACGAACCCAGACAAGCTGCGCCCGCCGACACAGGTGAGCGGGCTGGGCGAAGCGGTGGGAATCGCGGCGTCCGGCCAGAAAGCGGCCGCGCTGCTGAAGGACGGTACGGTTCGCACGTGGAGGAACACCAAAGCGTATCCGAATGCGGGCCAACTGCTCCGTCCGGCAGAAGTGCGGGGGGCGGTGGATGTCGTACAGCTGGCCGGCGGAAGCGGCGGCCTTTTCAGTTTCCGAAAGGCCGATGGAACGGTGTGGATGTGGGACGGCTATTGGGATCAGCCCGAATATGCGGCGGTGCGGGTCTCAGGAGTCGAAGCCGCGGTCGATCTTGCCGGCGGCGGAAGGCATCAGTACGCGCTCCTGCGGGACGGCACGGTCATGGCTTGGTCCGTCGGGCCGGACGGCAAGCCGGGGGACCCGAAGCGCGTCGAAGCCGCGGTCTTGGTCGTTATCGGCGGGAAGGCCGCGGACCTGGCCGTTCCTCCGCTCGTCTCGGGCGGGGTGAGCTACGTTCCGCTGCGCGGCGTGTTCGAGCATATGGGCGCTACGGTTCAATGGGTGCCGGCCCGGAACGCGGTCGTTGCCGGAAAAGGCGATACCGTCGTCGAGATGGACCTGTCGGAAGGGAAAACGACGATCAACGGCCGGCCGGTCGCTGCGGATTTGCAGCCGATGACCGTCAACGATGTGACGATGGTCCCGCTGCGGTTTATCGCCGAAGCGCTCGGGGCCAAGGTGACGTGGGATCCCGGCCGGCATGCCATTCGGATCGATCCGGCCTGAACGGCTTCGCCGTCTTCGTCTTCGCATGGCGGCGGAGCGTCTAGCGTTGGCGGCGTTCCAGGGCGCGGACGACGTCGTCGAACGTCTCGAACGGGATGTGCGGCAGCCCCAGTTCCCGGCATTGGTCGGTCAGACGGGCGCGCGAGAAGACAACGTCGGCCAGCTTCGCTCCGGCGAAGTCGGTGATGCTGTCGCCGATCAGAATGCGCGTGAATCGGTCCCGCGGGAACCGGCGCATGATCGTCGTCTTGCACATGCCGCAGCCGCCTTCGTCGCAATCGCCGTCGCACGGGTGCGGCCACGTGATGCGAATGCGTTCTCCGGAAAAGTCGCTGCCGTTGCAGAAAATACGGTCCTCGGGAATGTCGAAAGGCGCAAGCAGAGGATGGACGAAAAAGTCGATGCCGCCGCTGGTCACGTAGAATTCGGCGCCGTTTTCCCGGCACCACTCCAGCAGCCGGGAGAATCCGGGACGGATGCGGGCCGTCCCGAGCACGTACCGGCGGATGTCGTCCCGCATCGAGGAAGGGAGCAGGGCGAACATCTCGCCGACCGCCTGCTGAATCGATTTGCGGCCGGACACGAGCTCCCGGTAGATGTCCTCGACGCCCGGCGGACGATAATGCTGCATGATCTCGACGATGTTGTCGGTTGTCGTGATCGTGCCGTCGAAGTCGCAGAACAGGACGGGAGGCCGCTCCCCGGCCGGGCGGCGTCCCGGCGTCATCGCATCCCTCATTCGCTCAAGCCTCCCCCGCGTTCCTCGCCGCCCTGCCGCTCCGCCTCTTCCGCGATCGCCCGCCCGAGCTCGCCGGAACGTTCGGCGCAGCGGCTCATCGCGCTGCCGACGGCTTCGCGGAAGCGAAGCCGCTCCAGCACTTCCAGCGCCGCCTGCGTCGTTCCGTTCGGGGACGTCACCTTGCGGCGCAGCCCGGCGGGATCCTCGCCGGTGCGGCGGACCATCTCCGCCGCGCCCCGCACCGTCTGCACGGTCAGCTCGCGGGCGATGTCCGGCGGCAGCCCGAGGGAGACGCCCGCCTCGATCATCGCTTCCATCATGTAGTACAAGTAGGCGGGACCGCTGCCGGAGACGGCCGTCACCGCGTCGAGCTGCGACTCGTCGACGACGGCGGTCAGCCCGATCGCGCCGAAGATGGCCAGCGTCTGCTCCCGGCCGGCGGGCGGAACGGAGGCGGAGAAGCTGATGCCGGCGGCGCCGAGGCCGATCGTGCTCGACGTGTTCGGCATCGTGCGCGCGATCGGCTGCGGCCGGCCGAGCAGCCGCTGCATCGTGGCGATGGACAGCCCGGCGATGACCGAGACGATCAGCTGGTCGTCCTTCAGCAGCGGACGCAGCGCCTTGAGCGCGGCGGCGGCGTCCTTCGGCTTCATGGCGAGGACGATGATGTCGGCCTGCGACAGCGCCGACTCGCGGGCGGCGGGATCAAAGGCGGCCGCGACGCCGTACCGGCTGCGCAGCTCCTCGAGACGATCCGCGTTGTGGCGATTCATGACGGTGATGCGCCCGGGGGAAGCGACGCCGCCTTCGATCAGGCCGCGCACAATCGCTTCCGCCATCGCGCCGGCGCCGTAAAAGGCGATGCGGGCCCGGTTCAGTCCGGTTGCATGCATGGCTTGCGCTCCTTTATGGCCAGCGCGCGGACCGCGCGCTGCGCGTGTCGTGTATGGAAGTCCGGGATCTTCGCGCTCTCGCGCTATTCGCGGATTTGACCGGTCCCCCGGATGCGGAACTTGGTCGAGGTCAGCGCCGGCAGCCCCATCGGGCCGCGGGCGTGCAGCTTCTGCGTGCTGATGCCGATCTCGGCGCCGAAGCCGAACTCGAAGCCGTCGGTGAACCGCGTCGAGGCATTGTGGTAGACGGCCGCCGCGTCGACTTCCGCCAGGAAGCGCTCGGCGTTGCCGGCGTCCTCGGTGACGATGCATTCGGAGTGCATCGTGCCGAAGCGGCGAATGTGCGCCAGCGCCTCGTCCAGCCCGTCCACCACTTTGACGTTCAGGATGTAGTCGTTATACTCGGTGGCGTAGTCTTCGTCGGTCGCCGCCCGCGCCCAAGGCGCGAGGCTGCGCGTCCGGGGGCAGCCTCGCAGCTCGACGCCCGCTTCGCGGAACCGCTCGGCCAAGGCCGGCAAGTGCCGCTGCGCGAAAGCTTCGTGGACGAGCAGCGTCTCCATCGCGTTGCAGACGGAAGGCCGCTGCACTTTCGCGTTGAGGGCGATGCGCTGCGCCATGTCCGGGTCCGCCGACGCGTCGACATACGTATGGCAGATGCCGGCGCCGGTCTCGATGACGGGCACGGTCGCGTTCTCCACGACGTTGCGGATCAGCGAAGCGCCGCCGCGCGGAATGATGACGTCGAGCAGCCCGTTCAGCTTCAGCATTTCATCGACGGAGCCGCGGCCGGGATCTTCGATAAGCTGCAGCGCATCGGCGGGCACGGCACTGCCGGCGAGTGCCTCCCGCAGCGTCTGCGCGATGCGCCGGTTCGACGCGAGCGCCGCCGAGCCGCCGCGCAGGACGACGGCGTTGCCGGTCTTCAGGCAGAGGCCGGCCGCGTCGACGGTCACGTTCGGACGGGCTTCATAGATGATGCCGATGACGCCCAGCGGAACGCGGTATTTCTCGATATGCAGCCCGTTCGGCCGGTCGATCGTCTCCAGCACGTCGCCGACCGGATCCGGCAGCAGGGCGACTTGCCGCAGCCCTTCGGCGATGCCGGCGATCCGCTCCGGCGTCAGCTTCACCCGGTCCAGCAGGGCGGAGGACGTGCCGTTCTCCCGTCCCTTTTGCAAATCCTGTTCGTTGGCTTCGAGCAGGGCGTCCTGGCTCGTCAGCAGGGCGTCCGCCATCCGCCGCAGCGCCTCGTTCTTCTGCGCGGTCGTCAGCCGGCTCAGCGCGGCGGCGGCCTCGCGGGCCTTCGCCGCTTTATCTCGCACTTCGCTCATCGGTGTCAAGCCTCCTTTACGATCTGGGACGCGACCCATTCGTCGCGATGGATGATTTCTACGCGCGAGACGTCCACGCGCCGCTTCGCTTCCTCGCTCGCCAGCCCGGCAACGGCGGTCACCTGCCAGCTCGCGTAATTCGTGACGCCGCGGCCGATGACGCAGCCGTCCCGGCCCGCCACCTCCACCACGTCACCGGGATGGAACTCGCCCTCCGCGCGCGTCACGCCGGCCGGCAGCAGGCTGCGGCCATCGTGCAGCAGCGCCTGCTCGGCGCCGGCGTCGACGTAGATCCGCCCCTGCGGCACGGACAGGAAGCCGATCCACTGCTTTTTGGCCGGAAGCGAGTGCAGGGAAGGGGAGAAATAGGTGCCCCGGCCCTGCCCGTTCACGGCCGCCCGCAGATCGCCCGGCTCCGCGACGCGCCCGACGAATGTCGGCACGCCGCCGCTCATCGCGATCCGGGCCGCTTCGATCTTCGAGCGCATGCCGCCGGTGCCGACCGCCGTGCCGGCGCCTCCGGCGATCCGGTACAGTTCGTCCGAGATGGCGTCGACACGGTCGATCCGCTTGGCGTCCGGCGTTTTGCGCGGGTCGGCGGTGTACAGGCCGTCGGTGTCGGTCAGGATGAACAGTCCGCTCGCTTTCATCAGGCTGGCCGTCAGGGCGGACAGCGTGTCGTTGTCGCCGAAGCGGATCTCGTCCACGGAGACCGTGTCGTTCTCGTTGATGATCGGCACGGCGCGCTGCTTCAGCAGCTCCTCGATCGTGCGCTGCGCGTTGCGCGCCCGCGGCCGGCTGGCGAAGTCCGGGCGGGTCAGCAAAATTTGCCCGACCGGGATGCCGCAGGCGGCGAACGCTTCCTGATACGCTTCCATCAAGAGCGCTTGGCCGACCGCCGCCGCCGCCTGCTTCTCGTGCACCAGCTTCGGCCGGGACGGGTAGCCGATCCGTTGGTAGCCGGCCGCCACCGCGCCCGAGGTGACCAGCAGCAAGCGGTCGCCTTCGCGGTGCAGCGAGGCCAGTTCCGAAGCGAAAAAGCGCACCCGCTCCCGGCTGAGGCCGCCTTCTTCGGAAGCGAGCGAGCTGCTGCCGATTTTGACCACATACGTCCGAGGGGTTGCCGACATCGCGAATTCCTTCCTTTCTGCAGGTGTGTGCGCCAGCGTTCAATCGAGCGACAAAGTCGTCTCGAACCGTGCGATCGCGTAAAGCAATGCCAGGCATTGCGGCGCGATCGCACAAAAAAACTTCCGCCCCCAAAGGACGGAAGTTTCCTTCCGCGGTACCACCTTCATTGACGGGCCGCACAGGGCGGACACGTCCGCTTTCCATCCTGATAACAGCAGGGGCTGTCCGGCTCGTCGCCGGCCGCTCGGGGAAGGGGGAGGCGGGGGTCGCGGCAAATTCTCGCAGCCGGGGAATCTGCTCTCTGGGCGCGCCCTTGTCCGCTTTCGGGTCCCGTCATCGCGTTTCGTTTCCGTATGCCGCCGCCGGCGGCCGAATTATTTCAAGAATAGCATGCCGTCCCGCGATTGTAAAGGAAAGTCCCCGCGAATACACCGGGAATACGCCGCGAATACGCCAAATCCGCTCGTTCCAAGGCGCCGGACGCTTCCGCCGGTGCCGGAATCCGGCCGCCGCAATCGGGCCGGCCCCGGCTAGACGAATGGATCCGTCGAAACGCGCGCGTCCGCTTGCTATAATAGACAGGTGAGAGAGGGCAAGGGGAAAGGATGAAAGGGACGATGGGGAAAATTCGACCGTACCGGACCGCCGCGGCCGGCCTGCTGTTGTTCGCCGTTTTCGCCGGAACGTCGGCCGCGCCGCCTCTGCCCGAGGCGCACGAGGCGCATGCGGCTGCGGCGGCGTTAACCGGCAGCCAGCTGAGCGATGCGATTTTCCAGAAGCTGAAAGCGCGCAGCGAGAGCTTCACCGTGCAGGCGCCGGGGAGCGCTTCCGCTTCGCTGCAGACGGTGAACCAGGCGTTCGAGGCGGCGATGAACCGGGACGATTATATCCGTTACGCCATCCAATCCTATCGGTACAGCTCCGTATCCGACGGCCGCAAGGCGACGGTCTCCGTCCGGGTCACCTACTGGGAGAACGCCGCCCAGTCCGCTTACGTGGACGCCAAAGTTGGGCAAATCGCGGCGTCGATCTTCACCAAGGGGATGAACGATCACCAGAAAGTCAAAGCCGTCCACGACTGGGTGCTGCTTCACGTCGCTTACGACCGGACGCTGCGCAAGCATTCCGCTTACGACGCGCTGGCTTCGGGGCAGACCGTGTGCCAGGGCTACGCCTCGCTGACGTATCTTCTGCTCCGGAAGGGGGGTGTGGCGGCGCGGATCGTCGAAGGGACGGTGCCGACCGGCGCCCACGCTTGGAACCTCGTGAAGCTGGACGGCAAATGGTACCATCTGGACACGACGTTCGACGACCCGGTTCCGGACGAGAAGGGGCGTACCGAGTACGGCTACTATTTGCTCACCGACGGGCAGATTCGCGCCGACCACGCGTGGACGGCGGCGTACCCCGCCGCCAATACGTCCTACGAGGCGACGCTTGACGGACTGCTGCGGTCCGACCCGTCCCGCAAAGCTTTCTACAGCGGGCTGGAGCGGACGCTCGGCTACCCGTATCTGCTGCCCGAGAATACGGTGCGGTCGACGGCGGACCTCGCCGCCCGCCTGAAGGCGGCCGTTAAGGCGGGCAAATCCGAGCTGACCGTCCGCTATGCGGGCGGCGCCAACGTCCCGCTCGACCTGCAGGCGCTGCTGGACGCCGTGCCTGCGCTTACGTCCATTCGCAGCAGCGCTTCCCGGTTCCCGGCGGGAGGCCCGTACGACGTCCTGCTGACGCTGCGTTTCACCGCGAAATAACGGCATGAACAAAGCCCGGCGCGATTCGAAGCGCCGGGCTTTTTCGGCCGGCTAGGCGACCGTATGCGACAGCACCAGGCCGCCGTACGCAAAAGCCGCGACAATGACGAGGGCGGGGTGCAGCTTCTTCACGGCCATCGCCCAGAAAGCGACGGCGGCGATGCCGAGCGTCTGCCAAATGCCGATCGCGCGGAGAGACTCGTTCCCCATTTGCCAGGCGAGCACGGCCATCATGACGGCGATGACCGGTTGGACGAGCAGCGTCATGCCTTTGACCGCCTTCGATCCCCGGTATTTGTGCAGCAGGCTGGTCAGCCCGATCAGGACGGCGGCCGACGGCACGCACGTGGCGGCGAGGGCGATGAGCAAGCCGGCCGTGCCGGAGACGCGGAAGCCGACGTAGGCGGCGATTTTGGTGGCGATCGGGCCGGGAAGCGTGTTGCCGAGCGCGAGCATGTTGGAGAACTGCAGATCGTTCAGCCAGCCGTAATGGGTGACGATTTCCCGGTACATGAGCGGAATCGAGGCGGGGCCCCCGCCGTAGCCAAGCGCGTTGGCGAGAAAAAATCCGAGCAGCAGCTTCAGCCATTCCATCAGGCATTGCCCTCCTTGCGGCGTCTGCTTCGGTCAAGCCGGGCGCGCAGCCGCTCGGCCGCCCGGAAATGTACGGCGCCGTAGCCGAGAAACAGCGCGATGACGATCGCCGGATGGATCGGCACGACCTCCAGCAGCAGGAACGTCAAAGCGAACGCGGCCGCGCCCCCTGCCCAGCCGAGCCCCTTGACGGCCCGCTGGCCGAATTCGTAAGCCATCATGCCGATCATGACGGCTATGACCGGCACGACGGCCGCGATCATGCCGCGGACGACCGCCGACTTGCTCAGCAGCTGCACGATCGACATGAGCAGCAGCATCGCCGCCGAGGACGGCAAAATATGGGCGATCGTCGCCACCGCCGCGCCGGCCCAGCCTTTCTCCCGGTAGCCGAGATACGCGGCGATCTTCGTGGCGATCGGGCCCGGCAGCGCGTTGGCGACGGCCAGCACTTCGCCGAACTCCTCGTCCTTGAGCCAGCCGTAGCGGGAGACGGCCTCGTAGCGGATGAGCGGAATGACCGAAGGGCCGCCGCCGTAGCCGAGAATGCCGGTGCGGACCATCGCCGCCGCGAGCTGCACGTAACGGCTGTTTTTCCAAGCGCTTCCCATCGGCTACAGCCTCAGGCCCATCCGGCTCTTGTACCGGGTGATGAGCAATTGGCAGTCGACGCTCATAATGCCGGGCAGCGGATACAGCTTCTCTTTCAGAAACAGTTCCAGCGCCTGATGGTCGACGAACAGGCCGTGCATGTGCAGCTTGCTCGGGCCGGTCATATGATAAAGGCTCGTGACGGCGGGCTCCTCCGCGAGCCGCGCGGCGACCTGCTGCAGCGACTTCGGCTCGACTTCGACGTTGAAAAAGGCGGAGACGCCGATGCCGATTTTCGCCGGATTGACAACGACCGTGAACCGCTCGATGACGCCTTCCTCAATCAGGGCGTTGACGCGGGTCTGCACGGCGACGCGCGACAGGCCGATCTCCTTGGCGAGATCGGTGTACGAGATGCGCGCGTTCGCGAGCAGGGCGGTGATGATTTTGCGGTCCGTCTCGTCGATGCGGGCGTCCGGCATTTCGTTTTTCGGTTTGCTTTGCACGGATGATGCCTCCTCGGAATCGGCGAACGAAGCTCCGATCGCCTTGTCGATTGCTTTATGTAATAATATATCTGTTAAAAAATACGAAATCAACATGAAAATTTATTTTAAATTACGAAATATTAAATTTTACGATTGATAACTTTCGTTTCGTCATGCTATGTTAGTGATCGAAAAACGAGAGGAGTGAGCGGAATGGAAGCGAACCGGTCTGCGATCGGAACGGAAGCGATGGTGGTCAGTCCGCATTATTTGGCTTCCGCGGCCGGGGCGCGCATGCTCGAGCGCGGCGGCAACGCCTTCGATGCGGCCGTGGCCGTAAGCGCCTGTCTGGCGGTCGTTTATCCGCATATGACGGGACTCGGGGGAGATTCCTTCTGGCTGGCTTACCAGCCGCAGGAAGGACGGGTGCGGGGCTACAACGGCAGCGGCCGCGCCGGGGCCGAAGCGACCCCGGAGGCGTTCGCGGGGTGCGAGGCCATTCCGACCCGCGGCGTCCGCAGCGCGGTCACGGTGCCGGGCATGGCCGACGCCTGGGCGGCCGTTCACGGCGCGTACGGCCGGCTCGATTTCGCCGAAGTGCTGGAGCCGGCCATCGGCTACGCCGAACGGGGGTTCCCGCTGTCGGCCGACCAGCACGCCAACGCGCGGGCCCATGCGGCGATGCTCGCCGCGACGCCGGAGACGGCGGCGATCTACTTGCCGGGCGGGCGGGTTCCCGCCGCCGGCGTCCGGTTCGTCCAGCCGCAGCTGGCGCGGACGCTGCGAACGCTGGCCGCCGGCGGGAGAGACGCTTTCTACAAGGGAGAGATTGCGGCCGAGATCGCCGGTTTCCTGCAGCGGCGGGGCGGACTGTTGACGCGGGAAGATTTCGCCGAGCATCAGGGCGACTGGGTCGAGCCGCTCTCGTCCGGGTACCGGGGCTACGACGTCTGCCAGATGCCGCCGAATTCGCAAGGGTTCGTCGGGCTGATGGCGCTGAACATCTTGGAGACGTTCGACCTTGCGGCCGTCGAACACGGGTCGGCCGAATATTACCATCTGCTGATCGAGGCGCTGAAGCTGAGCTTCCGCGACCGCGACGAAGTGCTGACCGACCCGGCGTTTGCCGACATTCCGCTGGACCGGCTGCTGAGCAAAGCGTATGCGGCGGAGCTGGCGTCCGCCATCCGTCCGGGCCGGACGGCGGATGTCGACGCAAGGCCTACGGGCAGCGACACGGCGTTCGCCGCCGTCGTCGACAAGGAGGGGAACGCGGTCTCCTTCATCCAGAGCCTGTATTTCGAATTCGGCTCCGGCGTCGTTGCGGGCGGCACGGGCGTGCTGCTGCAAAACCGCGGGTCTTTCTTCTCGCTCGATCCAAGCCACGTCAATTGCCTGCGGCCCCGCAAGCGGACGTTCCATACGCTGATGCCCGCCATGGCGCTGCGCGAAGGACGGCCGTGCCTGCTGTACGGGACGCAGGGAGGCGAGGGGCAGCCGCAGACGCAGACGGCGATCTTCACGCGCATGGTCGATTACGGAATGGACCCGCAGCGCGCGGTGAGCGAGCCCCGCTGGGTGTGGGGGCGCACGTGGGGGGAGCCGACGCGGGAACTGAAGCTGGAATCGCGGATCGATCCCGCCGTGGCCGCCGCCCTCGCCGCCGCCGGACATCAGGTGCGGATCGTCGGCGCGTTTGACGGCGTGATGGGGCACGCCCACGCCATCCGGATCGATGAAGCCGGCTTCCTGCAGGGCGGCGCCGATCCCCGCAGCGACGGAGCCGCCATCGGCTGGTAACGCGCCGCCGTGCGCGCGCCGCGATCCGGGGCGCTACTGCCGCTTCTCGTTCAGCATTTGCTTGAACAGAAGCACGAGCTTCAGCTTGAGCAGGTCGGCATACGATTTGAAATCGATCTGCAGCAACTCGCCGATTTTGTCGAGGCGGTAAGCGGCGGTATTGCGGTGGATATAAAGCTGCTTGGCCGTCTCGTTGATCTGGCCGTTGTTCTCGATGTACAGCTCCAGCGTGCGGAGCAGATCCTGCGCGGAGTCGGGCGCTTTGTCGATGATCGGCGACAGCGTCATGTCGAGAAAACGGCGCATTTTCTCCTCCGGAACGGATTGGAAAATGTAAGCCATCTCGACGGTCTCGTACTCCGTCACCAAGGAATCGATCCCGAGCCGCTCGGCGGTGTCTCTGGCGTCCGCGCATTCGCGGTATGCCTGTTCGAGCTGCTCCGGCTTGTGCTTCGCATAGCTGAGCGTGATGCGCAGGCTGCCGCCCGACTCGTCGGCGATGTCGGCGAAGATGCGGGCCAACAGGTGCGGCGCTCTTCCTTTGCCGGAAGAGGCGGCCGGCAAAATCGACAAAATCGAATCGCCGATTTGAAAGTGCAGGTTGCCCGAATCTTTCAGCAGCGGGTTGTATTGCAGCTCCTGGCGGATCATCCGAAGAAGGCGCTCCTTCTTCGGCTCGCTGATGGCCGAGACGTGGAACAACGCGCAGCGGTAAGGCTCGCTGCCGAACGGGATGCCGAGCCTTGCGGCGCATTCCAGCAGCGTGTCGATGGAAATGCGGCGCTTCAAATAATTTTGGAGCAGGGAGACGAATTCGTTCTGCATCGACTGCTCCATGTAATGCCGCTCGACGGCGTTCAGGTGGTGGGCGATGATCTCCGCCGCCTGATGGTACAGCCCTTCTTCCTCTTTGGGCGACAGGCCCCGCGCAATTTGGAAGACGGCGCTGCCGACGGCATCCTGTCCGGCCTCCGCGCTTTGGAGCGGAAGCCGCAGCAAGTTGCAGCGCTCCGTCCGGAGCCATTGAACGGTCGGCTTCGGCGGGTGCTTCTGCAGCAGCTCGAGCTCGGACGGGGCGAGGCTGCTGTACAGGATTTGCCCGCGCAGCCCGACGACCGCCATCGGCACGCCGAGAATGGAAGCGATCGTCTTGAAAATGTCGCCGGCCCTGCCGGGCGCGAGCGCGAACCGCATCAGCTCTTTCTGCTTGTCGAGCACGCCGTGCAGAAGCTTGGTGCTGCGCTGCAGCTCGGCATTGAACAACCCCTTCATTTGATCGGAAAAGGTGAACGGAAACGGCAGCTCGATCAGGGGGAACCCAAGCCGGTCCGCTTCGGCGAGCATGTCGTCCGGCACGTTGGTCCAGAATCGCCCCAGCTTGATGCCGATGCCGGCGGCGCCCTTCTGCGCCAGCTTCCGGATCAGCCCCACCCCTTCGGAGGGCGCGTCTTTCATCAGATAGGCGGTCGTGAACAGAATGTCGCCCTCGCGCACCCAGTCGGAGATGTCCGGCGCGTCCATCACGTTGACCGACTTGACGATGCGGTTCACCCCTTTTTGTCCGGCCGTCAGCTTGCCCTCGGACAACGGATAGATTTTGAGCGCGTCTTCCACGGTGAGATACATGGCGGAATCCTCCTCCTTTGCGCAATTCCCGAAGTTTTGATCGTCCACGATGCGTCGCGCAAACGGCCGGGCCGGCCCGGGGGAGCCGATCCCGGCAGGGGACGGCGAGCGGGTAAACAAACGTAAGATAATATTACACCAATTGGATGATATTGCGTCACATAATCGTACAAACCAACAATTTTTAACTTTATTTTAAGCGAGATTTCATTACAAATCAACCGGCGTTTGATTGTGCTTGCTTACAAAACAGACGATACCGTCTTGTATGGCAAAAATTAGTGTTATATAATCTTACATAAATTCTACAGGCCAAAAAAGCGCTAGTCTGCAAAGGGGAGTCGGTCATGGAATTCGGGGAATTCGGCCATGTGCAGGTCTGTCGGAAAGTTCCTTGCGTTCTCCGGGACGGAACAACGCTGTATGCCGACATCTACAGGCCGGCGAGCGGAGAAGATTGCCCGGTCCTGCTCATGAGGCAGCCCTACGGGCGAATGATCGCTTCCACGGTCAGCCATGCCCATCCGGTATGGTACGCCTCGCACGGGTATATGGTCGTCGTTCAGGACGTGCGCGGCCGCGGCGACTCCGAAGGGGAGTTCGTGCCGTTCGCGCACGAGGCCGAGGACGGTTACGACGCGGTGGAATGGGCCGCCGGGCTGCCCGGGTCGAACGGGCGCGTCGGCATGTATGGCTTTTCCTACCAGGGGGCGGTGCAGTGGGCGGCGGCGTCTCTGCATCCCGAACATCTGGTGGCGATCGCGCCCAGCATGACGGCTGCCGATCTGTATCACGGCTGGATGTATCCGTACGGAAGCTTCGATGTGCAGAGCTTGCTGCCTTGGGCGTATCAGCTGGCGAGAGACGGCGCCCGCAGGGCGGGGGACGCGGAGGCGGAAGCGGCCTGCTCCCGCGTGATGTCGGACCCCGCGGGCGTTCTGCGGCAGCTTCCCTACACCGAAGGGCATCCGATTCTGGAGAAATATTTGCCGGCGTTCTTCGATTGGGCCGGACATCCCGGGTACGACGATTACTGGGCCCGGTTCAACTGGCTGGAGCCGTTTCTGAAGCGGCCGATTCCCGCTCTCCATATCGGAGGATGGTACGACTTTCTGCTGCACGGCACGATCCGGTCCTACGCGGCGCTTCAAGACGGCGCGGAACGTTCGCCGGAGCTGTTTCACCGGTTGGAGATCGGACCGTGGACGCATATCCCGTGGGGACGGAAAGCCGGCGGCGTCGACCACGGTCCCGAAGCGGACGGCGGCATGCACCTTCGGCAGCTCCGCTGGTTCGACTATTGGCTGAAAGGCGAGCGCGGCAACGGCTTGTTCGAAGAGCCGCCGGTCCGCTATTTCGAGCCGCTGTCCGGAAAGTGGGAAACGGCGGATCATTATCCCGCCGCCGCTTGGGACGGGGCCGGACGACGCCTCTACCTGTCCGGGTCGGACATTCCGGCGAGCGGAGCGCTCGGCGGCGGCGGGCTGAAGGATCGGCCGGAAGCGGTCGACGGCGCGGCGGCGCCGGACGTGTTCGTCTACGACGCGCGGCTGCCGATGCCGCTGGCTTCGACGGTTCCCGCAGATCAGAGCGCCCGGCAGGACCGCTATGAGATTCTCGTCTATACCGGCGATCCGCTGCCGGAGGAGCTGCATCTGTTCGGTTCGCCGAAGCTGAGCGTGCGATGCCAGGTCATGGACGGCCCGACCGACCTGGTCGCTTCGCTGACGCTGCTGCTGCCGGGCGGCGAAGCGAGATTTCTGTCCGTGGGGCGGACGGAGATCGGCGCCGGGCCGCAGGAGGGCGGAATCGGCGGCTGGGAGACGGCCGAGATCGAGCTGCGGCCGCTCGCGATTCGCTGTCCGCCCGGTTCGTCGCTTCGGCTGGAGCTGACCGGCAGCGGCTTTCCGCTGTTGATTCGGCATCCGAACGGACGGCCGATCTCCGCCGCGGCCTGGGCCGGTCCCGGCGATTTGAAGATCGCGGCCGTCGCGGTCGCCAGCAAGCCGGACCTTGCCTCCTGGCTGGAACTGCCGGTGGCGGGTAGGCCCCGCGCAAAGGGCTGAGCGGACGCTTCGGGAAAAACACGCGAAGGAGAGTGGCGCCCATGAAATCCGTGCTGAAAATCGTCAACGTCGCGCTGCCGCTTCGGGACGAATCGCGGCTGTACACGTTGGTCGCCGAAGACGGCGTATGGACGTCCATCGAGCGGCAGGAAGACGAACGGCCGCCGGCGCCGGAGCGGGTGCCGGTCGACCGCTGGGACGGAGGCGGGGCGGAACCCGGCCGGGCGCTCTGTCTCGACGCGGAAGGGAAGGCGGCCCTGCCCGCGCTGGCGGATGCCCACATGCATCTGGACAAGGCGTTCTCGCTGCCGAAGGTCGGGAACGCGTCCGGAACGCTGGAGGAAGCGATCGGCAACTATTCGGCCGCCGTTCCGGCGTTTACGAAGGAGGAGTTGCGGGCGAGGATCATGCGTTCGGCGCTGCAGGCCATATCGTGCGGCACGACGGCGATACGGACGCATCTGGACTTTCATGTCCGGCACGGCAGGGAGGTGGCGATGCGGACGATTGAGGCGGCGCTGGAGGTGAAGGAGGCGCTTGCGCCTTACGTCACCATGCAGTTGTTTCCCATGCTGCCTTACTACGACCTGACCGAAGAGGCGTTGGAGGCGGGAGCGGAGGCGCTGCGGATGGGGGTGACGGGAATCGGCGGCGCCCCTCATCTTTCTCCGCTGCCGGAGCCGGACATCGACAAGCTGTTCGCCCTCGCCGACCGGATGGGCTGTCCGATCGACCTTCATGCGGACGAAAGCGACAACCCGGGCGTTCGCACCGCCGCCTGCATCGCCCGGAAAACGATCGACCGCGGCTGGGCGGGCAAGGTGACGGTCGGCCATCTGTGCTCGCTGGCGGCGATGCCGGACGCAGACGCCGCCGCCATCATCGGCCTTCTGGCGGAGGCGGGCATCGGGGCGGTGACGCTGCCGGGTGCGAATTTGTATTTGCAGGGCCGGCGCGACCCGTTCCCGGTCCGGCGAGGCGTGACGAGGGTGCGCGAGCTCTTGGCCGCGGGAGTGCCGCTGGCGGCCGCGTCGGACAACATTCACGATCCGTTCCACCCGTTCGGCAAGGGCGACCTGCTGCAGATCGGGCTGATTACCGCTTACGCCGCCCACATGGGCAGTCCGGCCGACCTCCGCGCGGTGCTGCGGATGATTACCGAGCACCCGGCTGCCGTTATGGGCCTGACGGGCCGCGGAATCGAACCCGGCAACGACGCCGACTTCGTGCTGTTCGACGCGGCGACGCCGGAGGAACTGTTCGCGATGCTGCCGGAGCGGCGCTGGATCTGGCGGAAAGGAAGCTGTCTGAAGCGCGCCGGCGGCCGGGCGAATTGGCAGTCGCGGGCGCTGGCGCACTATTGGGAAGACGCGAGCGAACGGGTTTCGTTTCGCAGAAAGGGATGAGACGTTTGAGCAAAGTTCTTGTCGTTTATTACAGCGCCTACGGCCACGTCTTCGACATGGCCAAGGCGGCGGCGGACGGGGCGGCGGCGTTCGGATGCGAGGTTCGGCTGCGCCGCATCGCGGAGATGGAATCCGAGGCGAACCGGACGCCGTACCAGGACAAGTTCAAAAAGCGCGAGTCCGAGTCCGGGCTGGCCAAGCATTTCAAGACGGTCGACCGGTTCGAGAAGTACGAGCGCGCGCTGGAGTTGCAGAAGGACGTTCCGTTCGCGACCCATGACGATCTGCGCTGGGCCGACGGCATCGTCTGGGGTTTTCCGACTTATTACGGCTTTATGCCTTCCCAGGTGAAGCTGTTTCTGGAATTCGCCTCCGACCTGTGCGCGGACGGAAGCCTGGAAGGAAAGCCGGCGGGGCTGATCACAAGCTCGGGATCGATCCATACCGGCCAGGAGGCGACGATTCTCACATCCATGGTCCCGCTGTTTCATTTCGGCATGATCATGGTCGGTCTTCCGTATTCGGAAAATCCGGAATATTTGACGGCGGAAGCCATCGGCTGCTCGCCTTACGGGGCGTCCACGGTCGCCGGCCCGGACAGCTCGCGGACGCCGGACGAGCGGGAGCTGCGGATGGCGGGAAGGCTCGGCAGACGGGTCGCCGCCGTCGCTTCCGCACTGCGAAACGGCGGCTTTTGGACGAAATAGCGGCCCGTACAGGCGACTGCCTTATTATGTCATATTAAATAACATAAAAGTGTCTCAAATTCGTAAATCGAACCAAAATCGGAGCCATTTCATTGTGAAATGGTACATAAATGTCCGATAATCGTTGAACGAAAAGAAATATACGTAATATAATGTTACACAAATAAGTAAACGCACAAGCTTCACCTTGCGGCGCCGCAAAGCGGAGGCTTGAAGCCGACGCCATTTTTCCTCATCGATACAAAATGGAGAAGCTGCGCGCCTGTTCGTTCCTGCAGCGTCACCGCAAACGCGGCGCGTCATGGAAGGACGGCGCAGCCGTTTGACTTGGGAGGGATCGCGATGGGTTGGACGTTGGCGGCACAGCCGGGTCCGGGGAAAGCGGCCGGGGCAAGCGACGGTGCCGGACTGCTGGTCAGCATGAAAAATATCGGAAAAGTGTATCCGAACGGTACGATCGCCGTGCAAAACGTCAACTTGCAGGCGGGCGAAGGAGAGTTTTTGTGCTTCGTGGGACCGTCGGGATGCGGCAAATCGACGATTTTCAACATGATCGCCGGGCTGGCGAAACCGACTTCCGGCCAATTGTCGGTGCTGGGAACGACGCCGAAGGAAGCGCGCAAGCAAAACGAGATTGCCTTCGTGTTTCAGGAGCATACGCTGCTGCCCTGGTCGAAGGTGATCGATAACGTGACGATGCCGCTGACGCTCAGGGGCGTTCCGAAGAAAGAGCGGATTCGGGAAGGGGAGCGGGTGCTCGAGCTGGTCGGGCTGAAAGATTACATGAAGGTGCTTCCCCGCCAGCTGTCGGGCGGCATGAAGATGAGGGCGTCCATCGCCAGGGCGCTTATCTCGCGGCCGAAGCTGCTGCTGATGGACGAACCGTTCGGCGCGCTGGACGAAATTACCCGCCAGTCGCTTCAGGACGAGCTGCTCAACATTTGGCGGCAGGACAGAAAAATGACGGTGCTGTTCATTACCCACAACGTCTTCGAGGCGGTATTCCTGTCGACCCGCGTCGTCGTCATGACGCCGCGTCCGGGCAAGGTGGCCGGTATGATCGACATTCCGACGCCGTTCCCGAGAACCGACGATTTCCGGTCATCGCCGGAGTTCGGCCGGTACGTCCATGCGGTGTCGGATGCGCTGAAGCATTAGCCGTACGCCGCGCCGAATCGCCGGGCGGACGAAAGAATGCGCCTTGCCGCACTTGCCGCGCTGCCGAAAATTTTGCCATTCGAAAGGAGAAGGAGCATGGAGAAGTCGGTTGCCAGTGTGAATGTGTTCCCCGAGCAGGAGAGCGTCCGATCGCCATCCGTGCCGGCCGCCGCTTCGGCGCCCGCGGACCGGCCAATCGGCGGTTCGCCGTCCCGCTCGCTGCCCCGAAAGCTCGTGTCGCTGGTCGCGCCTCCGCTGATCGTGTTCGTTCTGTTCGTCGCGGTCTGGGAGATCGCGCTTCGAATCGCCGGCGTGCAGCCGTACTTGTTCCCGAAGCCGTCGGACATCGTGACGGCCGCTTCGGAGAACGGGCACAATCTGCTCGTTTCCGTCCGGACGACGATCGCCGAATCCGTGCTCGGATTCGCGCTCAGCGTCGTGCTCGGCGTCGCGTTCGCGATTCTGCTGGCGCTGTCCAAGACGGTGGAGCGAAGCGTGTACCCGTACGCGATCATCCTCCAGACGATCCCGATCGTCGCGGTGGCTCCGATCATCGTCATCTGGTTCGGCGCCGGGATGAACGCCATCGTCATTATCGCTTTCCTGATCGCGTTTTTCCCGATTTTGTCCAATACGCTGATCGGCCTCAATTCCACGGAAATGAACATGAAAAATCTGTTTTACCTGTACAACGCGACCCGGTGGCAGACGATCTGGAGGCTGCGCATCCCTGCAGCGCTGCCGTATATCCTGGCCGGCATGAAAATCTCCTGTTCGCTGTCGGTCGTCGGCGCCATCGTCGGGGAGTATGTCGCGGGGATCGGCGGGCTGCAGGGCGGTCTCGGCTACGCGATCACGGTCGCGTCGACGCGGCTGCAGACCGCGTATCTGTTCGCCTGCGGGCTGACCGCGGCCGTCATGGGAATCGTCTTTTTCCTGCTGATCAACGCGTTGTCGAACCGGCTGCTCCGGTCCTGGCACGATTCCGCCATCAGCGGTTGAACCGAACCGGCAGGCTGCGGCGCGGACGCCGGGGCGTTCGCGGCGGCGTTTGGGTCCGAGCCGCAACCTATGGAAGGAGGCGAGAGAGCCCATGCGGAAGTTGGGCAATCGGCGAAATTACTGGCATGTATCGCGGGATCGGGTCGACTTGCGCAGAGGCGCGCACCCGCCGGTTTCCGTCGCGTTCGAGGCGCAACCGCAGCATCTGGAGCTTGACCTGGCCCGCAGCGCGATCGTCGTCGTCGACATGCAGAACGACTTTTGCGCGCCGGGAGGATGGCTCTCCTCCATCGGGGTCGACACGTCTCCGCTGCTCGGCCCGGTTGAGCCGCTCAACCGGCTGCTGCCCGTCCTGCGCCGGTTCGGCGTTCCGGTCGTCTGGCTGAATTGGGGCAACCGCGCGGACCGGATGAACCTGAGCCCTTCGGTGCTTCACGTATACGACCCGGACGGCGAAGGTCGCGGGATCGGCAGCCCGCTGCCTGAGAACGGCTCCCGCGTGTTGGAAAAAGGAAGCTGGGGCGCTTCGCTGGTCGAAGGGCTCGTCCCCGGGCCGGAAGACATCTGGGTGGACAAATACCGGATGAGCGGGTTTTGGGATACGCCCCTCGACAGCATCCTGCGCAATCTCGGCGTGACGACGTTGTTTTTCGCCGGCGTCAATTTGGACCAATGCGTCATGCACACGCTGCAGGACGCGGTCTGTCTCGGCTACGACGCGGTATTGCTTGCGGATTGCTGCGCGACCAGTTCGCCTTCGTTTTGCGCGGATGCGACTTTGTACAATATCAAACAATGCTACGGCTTCGTGGCCGGCTCCGAGGCTTTGCTCGGCGCGATCGCGGCCGCGGCCGGAAAGGAAGATGCGAGATGACGACGCCTTCGCTTGTGCTGGGCAGCTTCGAACATGGCCCGGTTCGCAAAATATCCGCCAAGGATACGAACAAATTCGTCTTGCTCTGCGACGGGACGCAAGTTCCTTTCGTGTCCGTCGTCGAAATTTTCGACAAAGGCGGGCAGACGCCCCCGAACGAGCATGCGGGAGCGTACGAATACTTTTACGTGCTGGAAGGGGAGGGCGTCGCCATCGTCGGCGATACGGAGGCGGCGATCGGCAAAGGCTCGTATTTCGTCGTTCCCCCCGGCAACAGCCATCAGGTGCGCAACACCGGCGCGGGCCGGCTTTACGTGCTGACGACGATGGTGCCGGACGAGAAATTTTCCGATCTGATCAAGGCGGGTCCCGAAGCCGAGCTGGACGAGGAGGATCTGCGCGTCTTGAAGGGCGTTCGCTCCGCCGGGCGCGAAGCGGGCGCTTGAGGATCGGCTGCCGGCAGCGGGCCTTTCGCCCCGCCGGGAGAACGGGCGGCGTCCGGGGAGCGCTCCGCTCGCGCCGAGCCGGCGGTGCGCCGGACATATAGAGAGATGGAGGAAAAAAGATGCAGAGCGGATGGAACGCCTATATCAAGGAGGATTTGATCGTCGAGCCGACCGGCGGCGGGCTCCTCAGCAAGCTGGATTTCGCGGTCAAAGACGTGTTTGCGATCGCCGGCCACACGAATTCGGCGGGCAATCCGGACTGGCTGGACAGCCACGGCCCCGCTGCGGCGCATGCGGAAGCGGTGGACCGGCTGCTTCGGCAAGGCGCCCGCGTCAAAGGGGCGGCCGTCACCGACGAGCTGATGTTCAGCCTGAACGGAGAAAACCACTATTACGGAACGCCGGTCAACCCCAGCGCTCCCGGATGCATTCCGGGAGGCTCCTCAAGCGGCTCGGCCGTGGCGGTGGCGGCGGGGCTGGCGGATTTCGCCCTCGGCACGGACACCGGCGGCTCGGTTCGCGTTCCGTCCTCCTATTGCGGCCTGTTCGGCATCCGTCCGACGCACGGCCTCGTGCCGATCGGCGGCGTCATTCCGCTGGCCGCCAGCTTCGATACGGTCGGCTGGATGGCGCGGGACGCGGACACGCTGCAGCGCGTCGGGCAAGTGCTGATCGTCGGCGCCGAGGAAAGCGGCGGCGAATTCCGCCGACTGATCGTGGCCGGCGACGCCTGGGAGATCGCCGATGAGCGCTGCAGGCAGGCGCTGGCCGGCCCGCTAAGCGTGCTGGAGGGGATGATGGACAGCCGGCGCGTGACGCTGGCTCCGCAGGGGCTTGCCGACTGGGCCGCCACGTTCCGGACGCTGCAAGGGTTCGAGATCTGGTCGGCGCACGGCGAATGGATCCGAGGCCGCAAGCCGCGCTTCGGCCCCGGCATCGCCGAACGGTTCGTCTGGGCGAGCACGCTCCGGCGGGAAGACTACGACCGCGCGCTGCCGGTCCGCCGCCGCATCCGCGAGGCGTTGGCCGCATTGCTCGGAGGCGACGGGCTGCTCGTCATCCCGACGGTTCCGTGTACGGCCCCGCGCATCGGGCTTGCGGACGCCGAGATCGAACGGACGCGCGCCAAGGTGATGCAGCTGTCCTGCATCGCCGGTCTCGGCGGGCTGCCGCAGGTGACGATGCCGTTCCGCAGCCGCGACGGATTGCCCGTCGGCCTCTCGTTCATCGCCGGACCCCGCCAGGATTTGCGGCTGCTGCGCTGGGTCGGCGAGGTGGCGGTCCGCGCGCTTCAGCGCCAGGCGGTCACCGGCTGAACGCCCGCCAGACGTTCGCTTCAGGCCGGTCGGCCGGGGCCGAGAGCCGATCGGAGCCGGGCAGACGACATCAACGAAAGGAACGTGCCTATGTTTACGCGATATGAAGGCGTCGCTTGGGAGGAGCGCTTCCTGCCCAGGCTGACCAGCAAACAGATCAAGGAGCTGCCCAAGGAGAAAGCGCTTGTCATCCTGCCGATCGGCGCCGTCGAGCAGCACGGACCGCATCTGCCCGTCATGACCGACGCGCTGATCGGCGAGGCGACGCTGGCGCAGGCGCTGGAGCTGCTGCCGGCCGAGGCGCAAGTGTGGCTGCTGCCGCCGATCTCTTACGGCAAGAGCGACGAGCATCTCGGCCTGCCCGGCACCGTGTCGATCTCCGGGGCCACGCTGCAGGGGCTCGTCATGGACATCGCAGCCAGCTTGAAGCTGAGCGGCTTCGGCAAGCTGCTGCTGTTCAACACGCACGGCGGCAACGCCGATTTGCTGAACGTCGTCTCCCGCGAAATCCGGATCGCCCACGGCATGACCGTTTTCTGTTTGTCGCCTTCCAGCCTGGGCGGCGCGGAAGGCGTGATCGATCCGGCGGAGCTGGAATACGGCATTCACGCCGGCGACTACGAGACGTCGATCGTGATGGCGATCAAGCCCGGCTGGGTGCAGGAGCCGTTTCTCGTCTCCGAGCTGCCGGCAATCGGGGACAAACGGTTTCTGACGCTGGAAGGCCGCGTCCGCTTCGCCTGGCGGATGGCGGACATCTCCGCCACCGGCGTATGCGGCGACGCCACGAAGGCGACGGCGGCCAAGGGCGGGATCATCCAGGAGCGGGTGGCCGGCATCTTGGCCGAGGCGCTCGCGGAACTGTGCGAATTCGATATCGCCGGCGTCCGGGGCGCGTCGGAGGGTGCGCGATGAGGCTCGCGGCGCTGGCGATCGGCGGCAGGGAAGAAGCCGCCGTCGTCACGGCGGACGGCTTCGTGCCGATCCGTCTGCTCAACGGGGCGGCGGGAACCGGCTGGAGCTTGGACGTGGCGGGGCTGCTCGCGCGGGGCGAGCTGGAGGCGCTGGGCGGCTGGCTTGCGGAGGAGGGCGGCCCGCTCTTGAAGCGGCTGGAAGCGATCCCGTTCGGTCAGGCCGCTTATGCGCCGCTTTACCGCCGTCCCCGCAAAATAGCGGGGATCGGGGCCAATTACCGGGCCAAAGCCGCCGACATGAACGTCGCCGCGCCCGACGCGGAGCCGATCTGCTTCCTGAAGCCGGACACCAGCCTGATCGGCCCAGGCGAGGCGATCGAGCTGCCTTCCGAAGAAGGCCGGTTCACCGCCGAAGGGGAGCTGGGCGTCGTGATCGGCCGGACGTGCAAATGCGTGAGCGAAGCCGAGGCGCCCGGCGTCGTCGCGGGATTCGCGGCGACGCTCGACATGACGGCGCAGCATATTCACGCGCGCAATCCGCGTTTTCTCGGCCGATCGAAAGGGTTCGATACGTTTTTCAGTTTCGGGCCGGAGCTGGTCACGCCGGACGAGATCGGGGATCTCGGGGCGCTGCGCGTGGAGACGGCGCTGAACGGCCGCGTGGCGCACGGCGCGTCCGTTGCCGACATGATCCATTCGCTATGGTTCGTCGTCTCCTATTTCTCGCACATGATGACGCTGCTGCCGGGCGACATCATTATGACGGGCACCCCGGGCTCGGTGGACATCCGCGAAGGCGACGCCGCGGAATGCCGGATCGGCGGCTTCGCGCCGCTGGTCAATCCCGTGCGGCTGGCGGCGGCGCCGGGTTCTAATCGCCGTTAACGAACAAAGGCAGGTGGAGAGCGTGTCACACGCATGGAAACTCGAAGCGGAAGCCACACTCGGCGGCATTCCGGTCTACACGGACGAGCCGACGGTCGAGAAGCTTTCGAAAGATTTTTACTGGTATTCGCCGGTGCTGGACAAGAAGCTCAAAGATAAAAAGGCCGACGCCATCTTCGCCCCGCAGAGCGAGAGCGAAGTGGAGGCGGCGCTCGCCTTCGCCTACCGCCATCGCATTCCGGTGACGGTCCGGGGAGCCGGCACGGGCAACTACGGCCAGGCGATTCCGCTGGAGGGCGGCATCGTCATGGATTTGAGCGGGCTCGACCGCATCGTCGAAATCGGCGCGGGCTTCGCGCGGGTCCAATGCGGCGTGAAGCTGGGAACGCTGGAGAAGACGGCGCGGGAAAAGGGCCAGGAGCTGCGCATCTACCCGAGCACGTACGCCAAGGCGACGGCCGGCGGTTTCGTGTGCGGCGGCTCCGGCGGCATCGGCTCCGTCACGTGGGGCAATCTGTGGGACGGCAACGTGCTGGGCGCCGTCGTTTACACGATGGAGGAGCGTCCGCGCCGGCTGAAGATCGAAGGGCCCGACCTGTTCGACTATATCCACAACTACGGAACGACGGGCATTATGACGGAGGTCGTCCTGCCGCTGGCGCCGAGGCGAGACTGGATGCAGACGGTCGCCGAGTTCGACGATTTCGAATCGGCCCTGCGCTTCGGAGAGGCGCTCGCCCGCGACGGCGGCATTGCGAAGCGGCTCGTCTCGCCGATCGAATGGCCGCTCCCTTCGTTTTTCAAACCGCTGCGGAAGGCGCTGAAACCGAACAAGTCCGTCGTGTTCGCGGAGACGGACGGGGGCGCGCTGCCTAAGCTGCAACGGCTCGCCGCCGATTTCGGCGGCGCCGTCGGCCATGTCATCCCTCCGGAAATGTACCGCAAGTCGATCGGCCTGTCCGATTTTACATGGAATCATACGACGCTGTGGGCGATGAAAGCCGACCCCGCCTATACGTATTTGCAGGCCGGATTCGCGCCCGACCGCTACCTGGAGCAGCTGCGCGTGCTGAAGGGGAAGTTCGGGGACGAGCTGCTCATGCATTTCGAATGGGTACTCGGAGGCGGGCGGCTGCTGCCGAACGCGCTTCCGGTCGTCCGGTTCACGACGGAAGCGCGCCTGTACGAGATCATCGACACGTGCCGCTCGATCGGCGTCGAAATTTACGATCCGCACACGTGGCTGCTGGACAACGGGGGCCGCGGCGCGGTGCCGGCCATGCGGCTGCGGAAGAAGCTGAACGATCCGCTCGGCCTGCTCAATCCCGGCAAAATCGGCTGACCTGCGGAATAAGCGCGGAAGCGGACCGTAAGTATGAAAAGGAGCTTTTGTGCAGTCTGTTGAGGAAAGGAGCGGAAGGATGCGGACGCTGCTCGTCAAAAACGCCAAATCGATCGTCACCATGAACGAAGCCCGCGAGGTGATCGAAGGCGGAAGCCTGTACGCGGTCGGCCAGGAAATCGTCGCGATCGGCAAGGATCTTCCGTACGAAGACGCGGACACCGTCATCGACGCGACAGGCAAAGTCGTCTATCCGGGACTGATCAATACGCACCACCACTTGTTTCAGACGCTGACCCGCAACATCCCGCTCGCTCAGGAGCGCAGCCTGTTCGGTTGGCTCGTCACGCTTTACGACATATGGCGGCATCTGCGTCCCGAGGACGTCTATATCGGCGCCGTCGTCGGGCTGGGCGAATTGCTCAAGACCGGCTGTACGACGGCGGCGGACCATTTCTACTGCTTTCCGGACGGCATCTCGGGCGAGCTGATCGACGAGGAGATCCGGGCGGCCGGGGAACTCGGCATCCGCTTCTATCCGACCCGCGGCTCGATGACCCTCGGGCAGTCGAAAGGCGGTCTGCCCCCGGACTTCTTGTGCCAGACCGACGACGTCGCGTTGAAGGATACGGTCCGGGTGATCGAGCGCTACCACAGCGCCGACCGGTTCGCCATGGTGCGCGTCGGCGTGGCGCCCTGCGCCCCCTTCAACGTCACGACCGACCTTCTCCGCGAATCGGCGGCGCTCGCCCGAAGCTACAAGGTACGGCTGCACACGCATCTGGCCGAGACGCTCGACGAGGAACAGTATTGCCTGGAGAAGTTCGGCGTCCGCCCGTTGGAATATATGGAGCAGACCGGCTGGATCGGGGACGACGTCTGGTTCGCGCACGGCATCCATTTCCAGGACCGGGAAATCTCGCTGCTCGGCAAGCGCGGCTGCGGCGTCGCCCATTGCCCGTCCAGCAACATGAAGCTGTCGTCCGGCGTGCTGCCGCTGCTCAAGATGCAGCGCGCCGGCGTCCGGGTCGGGCTGGGCGTGGACGGCTCGGCCTCCAACGACGGCGGCAACATGCTGACGGAGGCGAGGATGGCTTACTTGCTGCACAAGCTGTTCCACGGCGCGGATTCGATCGACGCCGCGGACGCGCTTGCGCTGGCGACCCGCGGATCGGCGTCGGTGCTGGGCTGGGAAGACGCCATCGGCTCGCTGGAGGTCGGCAAGGCGGCCGATCTGTTTCTGATCGATACGCGCAGGCTGGAATTTGCCGGCGCGCTGTTCGACGACGCGGCGCTCCCGATCGTGACGGGCATGGCGCGTCCGGTCGACATGACGATCGTCGGCGGCAAAATCGTCGTCGAAGACGGACGTCTGAAGGGAGTGGACGAAGAATGGGCGGCGGCGCGGGCGCAGGCGGCGGCGCAGCGGCTCGTAAGCGAAGCGGCGCTGCGCACCGGGATCGATTACCGCCGCCCGCATCGGATGAAGGCGTAACCGGGCTGCGGCCCGGAGCGAACCGAAAGATAGGGCGCGAATCGGACGGATCGGCGGACCGGCAGCTGCCGCCGGAGGCGCGCCGCAACGCAGGACGGAAAGCCGGGGGCATGGCGATGCCGCCCGGCTTTGCGCATAAGACCGGAATTTCGCTTCATGGATGGGCCTGACGCCGGCCCGGCCCGCCCGGCGGCGGGCGGCGGGCGGTTGACGCGCCGGGGCCGGATCGTGCCAGGAGGGAGGATGGAAGGCCATGGATACGGAGGCGGTATTCGCGATTGCAGAACGGACGCGGGGCCCGTCGGTGCTGGCGACCCTCATCGGGGTGCAGGGGCATTCCTACCGCAAAGCGGGTGCGGCCATGCTCCTGACGGAAGGCGGAGAAACGGTCGGGAGCATCGGTCCCGGCTGCCTGGAGGCGGATTTATCGGCCAGAGCCAGGGAAGTTTGGGCCGCGAACCGTTACGCGATCGCCGAATACAATTTGCGTCCCGAAGAGGACGCCGTCTGGGGAGAGGAGATCGGCTGCGGCGGGACGATGCGCATATTGCTGGAGCCGCTTACGGACGAGCTGCGCGGGGCGCTGGGCGAAGTCGTCCGCGCCGTGCGAGGCGAGAGGGGGGCGCGGCTCGTTCGCCGCGAATCCGGCGGCCGTATCGGCTACGAGGTGGAGCCCGCCGCGCCGGCGGACGGACGGCGGCCGGGCGGCGGAAGCGGCGCGGACGCTCCGCTTTACGAGTCGCTGCATCTGCCGCGGGAGCGGCTCATCATTTTCGGGGCGGGGGAAGAGGCGGCCGCCGTCGACGAGTTGGCGAGAAGCGTCGGCTTCCGCACGGTCGTGGCCGACTGGCGTCCGGCACTCTGCGGTCCGGAGCGGTTCCCGTCGGCCAGGACGATCGTCGGCGATGCGGATGCGATCGTGGCCGGGCTGAACGTCGGAGCGAGGGACTTCGTCATGCTCGCCAGCCATCACTTGCGCCGGGACCGGGAGATGGTCGACCGCATCGTTCCACTTGAGCCCGCCTACCTCGGCATCATCGGATCGTCGAGCCGAATCGGCAGACTGCTGGAGGGAATGGTCCCGCCCCCGTTCGTCAAAGCGCCGATCGGACTGCCGATCGGGGCGAAAGGGGCGAGGGAGATTGCCATCAGCGTGACGGCCGAGCTGATCGCGTGCCGCAACCGGTTGCGCGCTTCCGACGGGGAGGGGAGGGGCGCGTGAAGATCGCGGGCGTGTACCTGGCCGCCGGGCGGGGCAGGCGGATGAACGGAGCCAAGCTGTCGGCGGAGCTGCTGCCCGGGCGGCCGCTTGGCGGGTTCGCCTGGAAGGTGCTGCTGTCCGTCGGCTTCGATGCTCTATATGCCGTCGTTCGTCCCGGCGAAGCGCCGGAATGGCTGGCGGAAGCGCCGCCGGTTCGCGCGGACGGTCCGGATCGGCCGCCGGAAACGGTCGTATGCGAGGACGCCGAGCAAGGGATGGCCCATTCGCTGCGCTGCGGGGTCGGCAGGGCGGCGGCGGCCGGTCATGACGCCGTCGTCGTTGCGCTGGCCGACCAACCGTTCGTCACGGCGGCGATGGTGCGGGCGCTCCTCGACGGGTGGCGGTCGAACCCGCAATGGGATTATGTGGCGAGCGGCTGCGGGGACGTCATGACGCCGCCCGTGCTGCTCGCCAAGTCGACCTTTCCGCAGATCGCCCGGCTGGAAGGGGACGCGGGCGCGAAGCGGCTGCTTGCGCGTTCCGGATTCGTCGGGCGGGTGCTCCCGGTCGCCGAGCCGGAACGGTTGATGGACGTGGACACGCCGGCTTTGCTGGAGAAAGCCCGGCAGCATGCCCGTCAATATTATGTAATATAATATGACATTTATTAGAGGGAATTTGCATTAAGCACAACGAAACGTTTTTTCGGTCGGTCGGCTGCACAATTTTGTGTTACTTTTATTTACTCTAATATGACATTTTCGTATAGTGGGGATAACCCATTCTGACTAAAAAGGGCGGATGCGCATGTCTGGAAAGTTCGGGATGCCCGCGTCAACCCCGGCGGTGTGGCGCCCTCAAGATGCGGGCGAAGCCTGCCGATTGAAACGAAGGCTCGGAAGCGGTGCCGTCTACGTATCGGGCGGAACGCTGCTGCGCACGCAATGGGAGGCGGGCGTTCAGCCCGAGCCCGGCCACCTGATCGATCTGGCGGGCGTGCAAGAGATGCGCGGCATCGGCCCGGAGGGCGGAGATCTGGCGATCGGCGCTTTGACGACGCTGTCCGCCTGCCGGCGGGACCCCGGTCTGCAAGCCCGCTTTCCGCTGCTAGCCGAAGCGGCGCGCGCGATTGCCGCGCCTTCGGTTCGCAATCTGGCGACGATCGGCGGCAACATCCTGTCGGCGGTCGGCGACTCGCTGCCGGCCCTTCTCGTTTACGACGCCCGGCTGGTCTGGCGGGAAGACGATGCGGAGCGGACGGAAGCGGCTGCGGACTGGCTGGCGAAGACGGCGGACGGAACGGAAATATCCGGCCGGCTGCTGCTGCGGGTTCGTCTGCCGCTCGACGCGCCTCCGCCGGATGCCGGCGGCGAAACGGACGGCCGGGCGTTCGGATTTTACGGGAAAGTCGGCCGGCGCGCGTCGTTCGCTCCTTCCGCGGTGACGACGGCTTTGACGGGGCGGATCGACGGAAACGGCCGGCTGCGCGGCATCCGGCTGGCGGCGGGAGGCGGCAAGACGATCCCGCGCCGTTTCCCGCTGCTGGAATCGCGGCTTGAAGGCGCCGCTGCCGACGACGGCGCCGTCCGGCTGCTGCACCGGCTGCTCTTGGAGCAGTACGAGCCGGCTCCGGACCCGTTCCTGGCCGCGGAATACCGGAAGCTTGCCGCCGCCAACTTGGCCGCTTCGCATCTGTGGCGGGCGATTCGCGAATGCGCCGGACGCAAGGGGGGCTAGCGATGCTGCTCAATCGGCGAAACAGCGGCGACAGATGGCGGATCCGGCCGGACGGACCGGGCAAGGTGACGGGCCGGCTCGCCTATTTGACCGATCTGACCGCACCGGGCATGCTGTACGGCCTCGTGCTGCGCAGCCCCCACCCGCATGCGCGGATTTTGTCGGTGCATACGGAAGCGGCGCGCCGGCTTCCCGGCGTGGCGGCGGTGTTGACGCACCGCGACGTGCCGGGGCTGAACCGGTTCGGCATCGCCCGGCAGGACCAGCCCGTTTTCTGCGAGGATCGGGTGCGGTACGTCGGAGACGCCGTCGCGGCGGTGGCGGCCAAGACGCCGGAGCTTGCGCGGCGCGCCCTCGCGCTGATCGAAGTGGCGTACGAGCCGCTTCCGACGGTGGACGATCCGGAGCTGGCGCTCCGTCCCGACGCGCCCCGGCTGCACCCCGAAGGCAACGTGCTGCATACGAAAACGTTCCGAACGGGAGATACGGGCCCGATCTTCGCCCGCTGCGCGCACGTGGTCGAAGAGACGTACGTCACGCCTCGGCAAATGCACGCCTACATGGAGACCGAAGGCGGGCTGTTCGTGCCGGGGCCGGAAGGCGGCCTGACGGTGTACGCGCCGACGCAGCACGGCCGGATGGACCGGCTGCAGCTCGCCCGCATTTTGGCGCTGCCGGAGGAGCGGATCCGGGTCGTGTCGAGCCCGATCGGCGGCTCGTTCGGCGGCAAGGACGAGCTCAACGTGCAGCCGTACGGCGCGCTGCTGGCGCTGGCGACGGGCCGCCCGGTCCGAATCCACAATTCGCGCCGGGAATCGGTCCGGGCGGGCCTGAAGCGGCATCCGATGATCATCCGCATGAAGACCGGGACGGACGAGAAAGGGCGCATTCTCGCGCATCGGGTGCGGATCGTCGCCGACACGGGGCCGTACGCCTCGCTCGGGGCCGAGGTGCTCAATTTCGCGACCGAGCACGCCGTCAGCGCGTACCGGTTCGGCTGCGTCGACGCGGAGAGCGTCTCGGTGTTTACGAACAACGGGATGTCCGGCGAGTTTCGCGGCTTCGGCGGCAACCAGGCCGTCTTCGCCCTGGAAGGCCAAATGGATCGGCTGGCCGACGCGGTCGGCATGGACCCTTGGGAATTTCGCCGTTTGAACCTCAAGTCGGCGGACGATCCCGGTCCTTTCGGGCAGCCGATCGCGAAGACGGACGGCCTCGCGAAAGTGTGGGCGGCGGTCGAACGGAGCCGGCTGTGGCGCGAGCGGAAGGCGGCGGAATTGTCCGAAAGTTCCGAAACGGGGGGCGCGCCGGTTCCGGGAAACTGCGGCACGCAGGCAGCCGTGGAACGTCCGCCGTGGATGAAGGTCGGCATCGGAGCGGCGATGGTGATGCACGGAGCGGGGCTCGGGTTCGGCCTTCCCGATCCGTCCGGCGGCAGGCTGGCGCTGCGGAAGGACGGGAAAATCGAAGCCGCGTTCGGCTTCGAGGAGTTCGGCCAAGGGCTCCTTGCGACGCTGGAGCAGATGCTGATCGAGCGGTTCGGTTTCGCGGCCGAAGACGTCCGCATCGTCATCGGCGACACCGACGCCGTCCCGGACAGCGGCTCCAGCACGGCGTCGCGCGCCACGAGCATGATGTGGAGGTCGCTCGGGCTGCTGGAGCGGCCTTTCACGGAGAAGCTGCTGCGGGCGGCGGCGGAAGCCTGCGGGCGTCCCGCCCGGCAGCTTGGCCTGGGGGCGGGCGGCATATGGGACCGGGAGTCCGGCGAACGGGTTCTCACCTACGAAGCGTTGGCCGGCCGGCTGACGGAGCCGATCGTCTGCGAAGCGGGCACAAGCTATCCGGTCTCGGACACGGACATCGTCGGCGCCCACTATTTGTACGCTTATGCCGCCGTGGCGGTCAAAGTCGAGGTCGACGGGCTGACCGGACGGGTCCGCGTGCTGGACCAGTTCCATGCCGTCGCCGCCGGTCCGGTGATGAACCCCCAGGGCTACCTGGGACAAATCGAAGGCGGCAGCTCCATGGCGCTCGGCTACGCTTTGCTGGAAGAGGCGGTGATGGAGCGGGGGCAGTACGTGACGAACAATTTCGACACGTATCTGATTCCGACGATCGCCGACCATGCCGGTCCGGTGGAAGTGATGCCGATCGAGGATTTGCCGGAGGGCGACGAGCACGGGCCGAGGGGCGTCGGCGAGATCGGCTCCGTCGGCCTGGCGCCCGCGATCGCTTCGGCGGTCCGACACGCGACGGGCGTCCGGATCAACCGGTTGCCCATCGATCCGGCGCTGCTGCAGGAAGTTCTGCCCGTCGGGGAAACGGCGGTGATGCGCGGTGAACGATAACGGTGCGAAGTCCGGGACGTCGCCCGAGGCTGCCCGGGCAGGCGAGCGGCCATGGGAGAGCACGGTCAACGGCCGCCCGGTCCGGCTGCCGGTGCCGCCGGCCAAGCGGCTGCTCGATATCGTCCGGGACGACCTCGGCCTTACCGGGACGAAACGCTCCTGCGAAATCGGACGATGCGGCGCCTGCATGGTGCTGGTCGACGGCGCCCCGGTCAATTCCTGCCTGATGATGGCGTATCAATGCGCGGGGCGCGACATCGTGACGATCGAAGGCATTGCGGACGAAAGCGGCCTCCATCCGGTGCAGCGGGCTTTCCTCGAAGAGGGCGGCTATCAATGCGGCTACTGCACGCCGGGCATGATCGTCTCGGTCAAGGCGCTGCTCGACGCCGTGCCCGATCCGTCGCCGGAGGAGCTGGAGGAGGCGCTGTCGGGCAATCTGTGCCGCTGCACCGGCTATGGCGGCATCATCCGTTCGGTGCGGCGGGCGATCGAAATCATAAGGCGGGGAAACGATTGACGGAGAAAAAGGAGCGGGCTGTTTCCCGGGCTGGAGCGGGAGACGGCCGCCGCGCAGGAAGGGGACAGGGCATGAGCTTCACGATGGATGAAATCAACGCGATGGACCGGGCCCGCTTCACGGAGACGCTCGGGGCGGTCTTCGAGCGTTCTCCGTGGGTGGCGGAGCAAGCCTGGAGCGCGGGGCCTTTTCGCTCGCGGGACGAACTGCTGGCGGCGATGAAGCGCCAGGTCGAGAGCAGCGCGGACGGCGTGAAGCTCGCGCTTTTCCGCGCCCACCCCGATCTGGCGACCCGGCTGAAGGTGACCGAATGGTCGGCGGACGAGCAGCGGGGGGCCGGACTCGACCGGCTGTCGCCGGAGGAATTCCGGTCTTTCGACCGCCTGAACCGCGCCTATAAAGAGAAGTTCGGATTTCCGTTCATTATGGCGGTCGCCGGCCAAACGAAGGAGCGGATCGCGGCGGCGATGGAGCGCAGAATCGCGAACGACCCGGCGGCCGAGTGGCGGCAGGCGCTGGCGGAAGTGCTCCGGATCGCCGAAATCCGCTTGTGCCGCATGATCGCTGAACCATCACCGACCGACCTAACGACCTAAAGAGAGGGGACAAAACGACATGCTGAAACTGTCATCCGGCCGCACGCTGTACTACGGCAAAGGAGACGTGCTCGTCTACCGCACTTACGCCAAGCCGCTCGAGACGCCGCCGATTCCCGAATCGCCGTTCGCGGGCGACAAGAACGTCATTTTCGCACACAACATCAAATTTGCCGTCAGCGGGGAATCGCTATTGACCTCGTTTACGGAAGGGGACAACGGGAAGGTTGTCGCCACCGATTCGATGAAAAATTTCATTCTCCGCCAGGCCGGATCGTTCGAGGGAAGCGCCACGGAAGAGCTGCTCGCTTTTTTGAGCGAACGCTTCCTGGAGACGTACCCCCATATCGACGCGGTCGAAATCGGCGCCGACCGCATTCCGTTTCAGCCGGCCCTCGTTCCCGGTCCGGGCGGGTTCTACGACAGCAGCCTCGTTTTCCGGCGCTCGCATAACGAGCGCGCCGGCGCCGGCCTGACGATCGTGCGGGGCGAGTCCGGCCCGCGAATCGTCTCCCATTGGTGCGGCCTGTCGGACTTGCAGCTGATCAAAGTAAGCGGCAGCTCCTTTTATGGATTCATCCGCGACGAGTATACGACGCTTCCCGAGGCGCGGGACCGGCCGCTCTTCATTTTTCTCGATATTTTGTGGAAGTACGAGGACGTCGGCGACGCGCTCAAACCCGAGGCGGGACGGTACGTGGCGGCCGAACAAATTCGCGACATCGCCCACAACGTGTTTTACGAGTTCGCGACGCCTTCGATCCAATATTTGATCTGGCTGATCGGACAGCGGATTTTGACCCGCTTCCCGCAACTTGCGGAAGTCCGCTTCGAATCGAACAACCGGACGTGGGAGACGGTCGTGGAGCCGGCGGACGGCCTGTCCCCCGGCGTCTATACGGAGCCGCGTCCGCCTTACGGCTTCCAGGGATTCTCGATGACGCGCGGCGATCTGATGTCCGCGCCGGAGCGTCCGTCATGACGGGCCGGCTGACGACGCACGTGCTGGATCTGTCGAGGGGCGTTCCCGCCGCCGGAGTCAAAGTCCGGCTGTGGCGGCTGAAGGAGGATGGAACGCCCGGGGAGCTGCTGGCGGAAGCGGAGACGGACGCGGACGGGCGGCTGGCCCGGCCGCTCGACCCGGATGGGCGCCTGGAGCGGGGGCTGTACGAGCTCTCATTTGAAGTCGGCGATTATTTCCGAAGACTTGCGGCGGCGGCCGGAGCGGGCGAGGCCCCTTTTCTCGAAACGGTGCCCGTCCGCTTCCGCGTGACCGATCCCGATTCCCGCTACCATATCCCGCTTCTGGTCGCGCCCGGCGGCTACAGCACGTATCGGGGGAGTTGAAGCGCATGGGCGAAAGCTACGATCTGATCGTCAAACGGGGCGCGGTCGTGCTGCCGGGAGCCGTCGTCCGGGCGGACGTCGCCGTGCGGGACGGGAAAATCGCGGCGATCGCCGCGGACTTAGACGCCCGTTCGGCCGCCGGGACGATCGACGCCGACGGACATCTCGTCATGGCCGGCGTCATCGACGTCCACGTCCATTTGAACGAGCCGAACTTCGGCCATTGGGAAGGCTTCCGGACGGGTTCGGCGGCGCTTGCCGCCGGAGGCTGCACCGCTTACGCGGACATGCCGCTGAACGGCATTCCGCCGACGGTGGACGGGGACGCGCTCCGGGAGAAGGAGCGGCTCGCCGCCGGCCGCTCGGCGGTCGATTACGCCTTCTGGGGCGGTCTTGTGCCGTGGAACCTGGACCGGCTTGAGGAGCTGGCGGACGCCGGCGTCGTCGGCTTCAAGGCGTTCATGTCCAATCCCGGCGGCGAGGGGGAAGGCCGGTTCCGCGAGGTGGACGCGGCGACGCTGCGCGCCGGCATGCGGCGCATCGCCGCGCTCGGCGGCCTGCTCGCGCTGCACGCGGAAAAGGGCGAGATGATCGACCGGCTGGCGGAGCGCGCGCGGGCCGAAGGGCGGACGGGCGCGCGCGATTTCGCCGCCGCGCGGCCGGTCGAAGCCGAGCTGGCGGCGGTGGCGGAGGCGCTGGCGATGGCGGAGGAAACCGGCTGCCGGCTGCATTTCGCGCACATCAGCTCGCCGGAGGCGGTTCGGCTCATCGCGGCGGCCCGCCTGCGCGGAATGGACGTCAGTCTGGAGACGTGTCCGCACTATTTGACGCTGACGGAGGAAGATATGGCGAGGCTCGGCCCAATCGCCAAATGCGCGCCGCCCTTGCGCGACGCGGCGCGGCGCGAAGGGCTGTGGGCGAGCGTGCTGGCGGGCGACATCGACCTGATCGCCTCGGATCATTCGCCGTGTCCGGAGCCGATGAAGACGGCCCCGGGGCTGACGTTTTTCGACGCCTGGGGCGGCATCGCCGGCGCTCAGCACACGCTGGAGCTGATGCTGGAGGAGGGCTGGGCGAAGCGCGGCGTGCCGCTGCCGGCGCTGTCGGCGCTGTTGTCCGCGAACCCGGCCCGACGCTTCGGCTTCTACCCGCGCAAAGGCGAAATCGCCGTCGGCTGCGACGCCGATCTGGCGATCGTCGATCCGGCCCGCCCCCGGGCGCTGACCCGCAGCGAGCTGCTGCACCGCCATCCCCACAGCCCGTATATCGGAAGGCGTCTGTCGTGCAAGGTGGTCGCCACCCTATGCAGAGGCATAACGGTTTACACGGAACAGGAGGGCGTCGTCGCGCCGGCCGCCGGGAAGCGGCTCGTGCCGGACCGGCCGCCGGCATGCGGTTAAAGGCCGGACGGGCGACGGCGGAGACCGGCGCGGCGGCCGGAAAGCGATCGCAGTCCGGCGCTTGGAGCGGCGGGACGCGCGCGGATGTTGCTCAAGGAGGGGGGATGCGCTTTGACGGCCGGTTTGAAGGCGGAATCGTTCGCCGATTTGGTGCCGCTGCTGGAGCGGCTCGCCGCTTTCGGCGCGGACGATCGGGGCGGCGTGACGCGGCTGCTCTACACGCGGCCCTGGCTCGACGCCCAGACGTTTCTGGAAGGGCGGATGCGCGCCGCCGGGCTGAAGACGCGGTTCGACCGGGCGGGCAACCTGTACGGCCGCCTGCCGGGATCGCTTCCCGGCGCGCCGGTCGTGCTGACCGGGTCGCACATCGACACCGTCCGCTCCGGCGGTCGCTACGACGGCGCTTACGGCGTCGCGGCGGGGCTGCTGGCGCTGGAGAAGCTGAAGCGATCTTGCGGGACGCCGCTTCGGACGCTGGAGGTCGTCTCGCTGTGCGAAGAGGAAGGGAGCCGTTTTCCGCTGGCCTGCTGGGGCTCGGGCAACGTCGCCGGCGTTTATCGGCTCGAAGACGGCGCCGGCGTCGCCGATGCCGACGGCGTCCTGCTGGCGGAGGCGATGGCCGCGGCCGGCTTCGGGCGAGCGGCGCAGCCGGATTGCCGCCGGTCCGACCTGGGCGCCTACGTGGAGCTGCACATCGAACAGGGGATCGTCCTGGAGCGGACGGGCCATCGCATCGGGCTCGTCGAAACGATCGTCGGCCAGAAGCGGTTCGCGCTGACGGTAAAGGGTGCAAGCAATCATGCCGGCACGACGCCGATGGCGATGCGGGCGGACGCGCTGGCCGGCGCCGCCGAAATGGCGGCCGCGCTGGAGGCGAGGGCGCTGGCGGCGGGCGATCCGCTCGTCGCGACGGTGGGGAGGCTGGAGGTGCGGCCCAACACGCCGAACGTCATTCCGGGCGAGGTCCGTTTGACGTTGGACGTCCGTCACGACCGCGGCGCGGAGCTTGAGCGGTTTTGCCGGGAGACGCTGGAGCTGTTCGCGGCGATCGCGGCCAGGCGGGGGCTGTCCCTGGAGGCGCAAGTCTGGCATCAGACGCATCCGACGCCGATGCATGCCGGTCTGACCGAACTGATCGCGGGCGTCTGCCGCGGCATGAATCTGCCGGCGCGGAGAATGGCCAGCGGGGCCGGGCACGACGCCCAGCTGTTCGCGCCGTTGTGCCCGACCGCGCTGCTGTTCGTCCCGAGCCGGGACGGCATCAGCCATTCTCCGGAAGAATACACGTCTCCGGAGCATTTGGCCGAAGGGGCGGCGGTGCTGGCCGCCTGCCTGTACGAGTTGGCTTACAGAGAGGAGTGGCCGCTATGAGCGGGCTTTTCGACCGGGCGTCCTACGCCGAATGGTCGCCGTCCCCGCGGATCATCATGACGCCCGGGCCGGTCGAGGTCGATCCGCGCGTGCTGCGGGCGATGTCCTATCCCGTGCTCGGACAGTTCGATCCGGAATTCACGACTTTAATGAACGAGACGATGCAGCTGCTCCGCCATCTGTTCAAGACGGACAACCGCTGGGCGTATCCGGTGGACGGCACGTCCCGGTCCGGCATCGAAGCGGCGCTCGTCAGCCTGATCGAGCCCGGCGATCGCGTTCTCGTTCCGATCTACGGCCGCTTCGGCCATCTTCTGTACGAGATTGCCGAGCGCTGCGGCGCTTCGGTGATCGCCCTGGAACGGGAGTGGGGAAGCGTGTTTCCTCCGGAAGAGCTGGCGGATGCCGTCAGGCGGGAGCGGCCCGATCTGGTCGCGCTCGTCCACGGCGAGACATCGACCGGCCGGATGCAGCCGCTGGACGGGATCGGCGCCGCCTGTCGGGAAGTCGGCGCGCTGCTCGTCGTCGACGCGGTCGCGACGATCGGGGGCGTGCCGGTCGAGACCGACGCGTGGCAGCTCGACGTCGTCATCGGCGGCACGCAGAAATGCCTGTCGATCCCGTCCGGCATGGCGCCGCTGACGTACAACGAGCGGGCCGAGCGCAAGCTGCTGGCCCGCAAGCGGATCGAGCGCGGGCTCCGCGCGGGGGCCGGGGCCGAAGGCGGTTCCGGGCCGCGGGAGCGGCGGGCGGCTTCCGTCATCCGCAGCAACTATCTGGACCTGAGCCAGCTGCAGGATTACTGGAGCCCGGCGCGGCTGAACCACCATACGGAGATGACGTCGATGCTGTACGCACTTCGGGAGGGCGTGCGGATCGCCTTGGCGGAAGGGCTGGAAGCCCGCTTCGCCCGCCACCGGCTGCACGAGTCGGCGCTGACGGCCGGCCTTGCGGCGATGGGGCTTGCGCTGTACGGCGATCCCGCGTGCAAGCTGCCGGTGGTCACCTGCGTCGCCATCCCCGACGGCATCGACGGCGAACGGGTGCGCGGCATGCTGCTGCACGGCTTCGGCGTGGAAATCGCGAGCTCTTTCGGCCCGCTCAAAGGGAAAATATGGCGCATCGGGACGATGGGCTACAGCTGCAGGCGAACGAACGTGCTGCATACGCTAGGGGCCCTGGAGGCGACGCTGCTGCGCTGCGGCTTCCGGCTGCCGGCGGGCGAGGCCGTCCAGGCGGCGCTCGATGTGTACGAGCGGTCGGAGGCGGCAGGGCGGCCGGTGTGAGAAAGGAGGAGACGGTCATCGCGGACAAACTGTTTTACAACGGAACCGTGCTGACGATGGATGGCGAGAACCGCGTGCTGAAGCCGGGCTACGTGCTCGTGGCGGGCGACGAAATCAAGGAAGTGGGAGAGTGGCGGCCGGACGGGCGGCTGGAACGGCTGCGCGCCTCGTGCGCTTTCGCGTACGATGCGGCGGGCAAGGCGATCCTCCCCGGATTGATCAACGCCCATACGCATCTGTTCCAAACGTACATGCGCGGCGTGTCCGATCATTATCCGCTCGCCCAATGGCTTAAGGAAATCGTATGGCCGATCAGCCTCGTCATGGAGCCGGAAGATTTCTACCTGGCGGCGCTGGTCGGCTGCATCGAAAATTTGAAGTCCGGCGCCACCTATGTAATGGATCACCATTACATTCATACGTCCTTGGAAAATACGGCCGGCGTGCTGCGGGCGTTCGTCGATTCCGGCATCCGCGGCCATCTGGCCCGGGGCGGCTCGGATCTGGCCGGCGAGCCGAGGCTGCGCGAGACGGAGGAGCGGGTGTTTGCGGCGACGGACGAACTGCTGGACCGCTGGGAGGGGGCCGCTTCGGGCAGGGTTCGCATCGCGCTCGGACCGCTCAACCTGTACGGCTGCTCGCGTTCCTTCCTGGAAAGCGCGGCCCGCTACAGCCGGGATCGCGGCCTCATCTCTCACGTTCACGTCGCGGAGACGAGCGGCCAGATCGACAACACGATGGAGCGGTTCGGCCTGCGCAACTTGGAATTGCTGAACGAAGTCGGGCTGCTCGGCGAGCGGACCCAGGTGGTGCACGGCATCTGGCTGGACGACGGCGAGCTGGAAGCGATCCGCGACCGGCGGGCGTCGGTTGTGCATTGCCCGGTGTCCAACATGTATTTGGCGTCGGGCGTCGCCCGAGTGCCTAAGATGCGCAGGCTCGGCATCAATGTCGCGCTCGGCACGGACGGGCCCGGCAGCAACAACGGTCAGGACAATCTGGAGGTGCTGAAATTCACGGCCTGCCTGCACAAAGTGCACGCGCTCGACGCGACGCTGCTGCCGCCGATGGAGGTGCTGCGCATGGCCACGATGGGCGGAGCCAGGGCGATGGGCCGGGAGCGCGATCTGGGCAGTCTGGAGCCGGGCAAAAAAGCGGACATCGTCGTCGTCGACCTGCTGAAGCCCCACATCAGCCCGGTGCACCGCGCCGCTTCCGCGCTCGTCTACAACGCCAACGGCAACGACGTCGAGCTGGTCATGGTGGGCGGGCGCGTCGTCGTCGAGAACGGCGCATGCACGCTTGTGGACGAGCGGGAAATTTTGCTCCGCGCCCAGTCCCGCGTCGATGCGCTGCGGGCGAAGCTGGCGGCCGAATATCCGGTGTTCGCGTTAAGGGACTAAAGGTCCCGCTTCATGCCGATTCCCGAAACGACTCCCGAAAAGAAAGGATTGACGGTCCATGGCAACTTTGAAACGTCTGCACGATCCCGTGCTGGAAAACGATTGGCACGCCGTATGCCTGGCTTCCGAGCTGAAAGACGGTCCGGTCGGCGTTACACTGCTCGGCGAAAGGGTCGTCCTGTTCCGGACGGAGCGGGGCGTTCGCGCGCTGCGCGACCTGTGCGTTCATCGGGGAGCGATGCTCTCGAAAGGGTGGCTGAAGGACGGGGCGATCGTGTGCCCGTATCACGGTTGGCATTACGACGGTGAGGGACGGTGCGTCTGCATTCCCGCCCAGCCTCCGGGAGAGCGCATTCCGCCGAGGGCCAAGGCGACAGCCTACGCCTGCGAGGAAAAGTACGGGTTCATCTGGGTTTGCCTCGGCGAGCCGAACGGCGGCGTTCCCCATTTCGAGGAGTTTGCCGATCCCGCGTACCGTCCGCTTCCGTGCGGTCCGTATCCGGTGAAAGCTGCGGCCACGCGCGTCATCGAAAATTTTACCGATTTCGCCCATCTGATGTTCGTGCATCAAAATTTGCTCGGCCATCCGGATTGCGCCGAGCTGCCCGACATCAAAGTCGTCAAGGAGAAGGACCGGATCTATGTCGAGAACGTTCCGATTTTCCAGCCTGTGGCGCATTCGGGTTCGGACAAGAAGGACGGGACGACGTACGTCTACCGCAAGGAGGTATACAGGGCGCTGTCCGGCCGGCTGTCGAAGACCGATCCCGGCAACGGCCAGACGCTGTGGATCATGATTTCGGCGACGCCCGTCGCCGACGACGAATGTTTGGTGTTCATGGTCGTCTCGCGCAACTACGGGTTCGACGTCGACGACGCGAACTTCGTCCGTTTCCAGGACCTGGTGTTCGACCAGGACGCCCGCGTCATCGAAACGCAGAAACCGGAGCTGCTGCCGCGCGATCTTCAGGCGGAGCTGAATCACCGGGTCGATCTTTTCTCCGTCGCGTATCGCCGGTGGTTGTCCGAAATGGGCGTTGTCGTTGGGATGGCGTAACTCCATGAATTATATGTTAGATTATATAACAAATACATGCTGAATTCGCGGTCGGAACAGCCCCATAAACAAACTTTCCCCTTAAAATTGTGCTTCTTCACAATTAAAATGTAATATATATTGACGTTTATATTACGCGAAAATAAGATGAACCTAGCGACACCAACCAATCCAAGTGCTTGTCGCAGGAGGGGAGCGGAAGAGATGAAAACCGTTTTTGCCAGACGAAGCATCGTCTTGATGCTGATGGTCATCCTGGCCGTTGTGACGGCCGCTTGCGGCTCGAAGGGAAGCGGCGCGTCGGAGAGCCCCGGCGCCTCGGCCGAGGCCGGCGGCGGCGGCGCCGGTTCGCCGGCTGCCACGGCCAGCGCCGACAACTCGCCGTCCGTCGGCGGCGGAGCGAGCGGGACGCCCAAGGAGCTCGTCAAGTCGACGCTGGTGCTGAACTGGTTCGCGGAACCGGAGCACGGGGGCAACTTCGCCGCTCTGGCCAAAGGGTTCTACAAAGATGCCGGGCTCGACATGACGTTGATGAACGGCGGTCCGTCGGTCTCCTCGACGCAGATCGTCGCGGCCGGCAAAGCGGACTTCGGCATGGCCAACGCCGACGATATTCTCGTCGCCAGGCAGGAAGGCATTCCGATCGTGGCGGTCGCCGCCGCGTTCCAGAAAAGCCCGCAGGCGCTGTTCTATCATAAGGAATCCGGCATCCGGGATTTCTCCGATCTGAACGGCCACAAAGTGTACGTCGCCTCGACGGCCAGCTTCTGGCTGTACATGAAGAACAAGTTCCATCTGGACAAAGCGCAGGAAATGAAGTATACCGGCTCTCTCGTCAACTTCGTCAACGATCCGCAGTCGGTTACGCAAGGGTACGTGACGTCGGAGACTTACACGCTGCAGCAGCAGGGCGTCGATTTCGGAACGCTGCTGAACGCCGATTCCGGCTACAACATCTACGCCGGCGTGTACTTTACGACCGAGAAGATGATCAAGGAGCATCCGGACCGGGTGAAGGCGTTCGTCGAAGCGACCGTCAAAGGCTGGAACTACTACAAGGACCACGCCGAGGAGATCAATCCCGAAATTCAAAAGATGAACCCGGACATGACGCTCGACATGATGAAGTTCAGCGCCGAGAAGGAAATGGACTTCGCGTTCGGCGGAGACGCTGCGGCAAACGGCCCCGGCACGATGAGCGAGGCGCGCTGGAAGGAGCTGCAGCAGCAGCTGATGGACGTCGGCGTGCTGAAAAAAGCGGAGCCGATCGGGAACGTGTTCACGCTGGAGTTCCTGCCCGGAAAACCGTAAGGAAGGCCAAGCGAATGGCTGTCTGCCGGTTGCCCTGCAGGCAGCCTTCCTTACCGGGGCCGCCGTTTCCGCCCCCGCAAGGCGCGACCGATACGAAAAGGAGAGATGGAGCGTGTTGCAGACCAAGCAGCCGGTGTTGCGCAAATTCTTTTATCCGGTCATGCCGGTGTCGATGCTCGCGGACGGGCCGAAGAGCGTCACGCTGTTCGGAGAGCCCGTCGTCTTGTGGCTGGACGCCGAAGGCAAGCCGTCCGCGGCGGTCGACCGCTGCTGCCACCGGACGGCCAAGCTGTCCAAAGGCTGGGTCAGCGGCGGATGCATCGTCTGCCCGTACCACGGCTGGCAGTTCGACCGCGACGGCAAATGCACCTATTTCCCGCAATCGGAGCTCGAAGATCCGCCGAAAGTGTACAAAATCAAAGCGTACCGCTGCGAGGAACGGTACGGCCACGTCTGGGTCGCCCTGGAGGAGCCGCTTGCCGGCATTCCCGAATTCAAGCGCAGCGGCGAGCCCGGATTTCGCCAGATCGAGGAGTTTTACCATCCGATTCGATGCTCGGCCTTGCGGCTGATGGAAAATTCGTTCGATAACGCCCACATCGCGTTCGTCCATCACAGCACGTTCGGCGACAACAAAGCCCCCGTTCCCGCGGCCATTCGCATCGAGAAGAACGAGACCGGCTTCGATATGTATTCGGAAGTGCCCGTCACCAACAAGCTGAACTCGGTCGTCAAGGTGATCGACGTGGAGGAGGCGACGACGGTGCGCAAAACGCATTCCCGCTGGTTTCTGCCGTTTATCCGCCAGACCGACATCACCTACCCGACCGGGCTCGTCCATTCCATCGTCACGTGCGCGGCGCCGATTGACGACGAAAGCTGCATGCTGACGCAGTTCGTCTTCCGCAACGACACGGAAGAGGACGTCCCGGCCGAGAAGGTGATCGCGTTCGACCGGGCCGTCGTGGAGGAGGACCTGGCGGTGCTCGAATCGACGGAGCCGAACGTGCCGCTCGATCTGAAGCTGCGCATGGAGACGCACATGTATTCCGACAAGCCGGGCATTTGGATGCGCGAAATGCTGCTGGACCTGCTGAAGCGGCACGGCGAGGAGGAAGTGCTGCCGCAGTTCGGCACGCCGCAGGTGTACAAAATCGAGCTGAAAAGGTAAGGAGCGCAGGCTGGGGGGCGGGAGGCTAGAACAGCCCCAGCGCGCTGATCCGCTCGGCCGCCTCGACCAGCCGCTCCTCCGGAGCGAGCAGCCCGAGGCGGACGTAGCCTTCGCCGCACGGGCCGAAGCCGCTGCCCGGCGCGACGGCGACGTCGGCCCGCTCGAGCAGGAGGTCGGCGAACGCCGCCGACGAGAACCCGGGCGGCACCGGCAGCCAGCAGAAGAACGAGCCGGCCGGCTTCTCCGCCCGCCAGCCGATGCGGCCGAGGGCGGCGTACAGCGCGTCGCGCCTGCGCTCGTAGACGGCGGCCAGCTCGCGCACGCCGTCCTGCGGGCCGGTCAGCGCCGCCGCCGCCGCTTCCTGGATGCCCCCGAACAGGCTGCAGTAGTAGTGGTCCTGGATCAGGTTGATCATCTCCACCACCCGGCGGTTGCCCAGGGCGAAGCCGACCCTCCAGCCGGCCATGTTGTACGACTTGGAAAGCGTGTAGAACTCGACGCCGACGTCTTTGGCGCCCGGCGCCTCCAGGAAGCTGACCGGCCGCCGGCCGCCTGCGCCGATCGCGCCGTAAGCGAAGTCGCTGGCGACGACGATGCGGTTCCGCTCCGCGAACCGGACCGTTTCCTCGTAGAAGGCAAGAGGGGCGACGGCGGCCGTCGGATTGTTCGGGTAGTTGAGGAACATCAGCTTGGCGCGGCGGCGGACTTCTAAGGGAACGGCGTCGTAATCGGGCAGATAGCCGCAGGCCGCCCGCAGCGGCATCGCGGCCATCTCCGCGCCGGCCAGGGCGATGCCCGACCAATAATCCGGATAGCCCGGGTCGGGCACGAGGCAGACGTCGCCCGGATCGAGCAGGCACTGGCTGATCTCGACGAGCCCGGTTTTGCCGCCGAACAGAACGGCCACTTCCGTCTCGGGGTCGAGCTCGACGCCGTAATCTTCCCTGTAGCGCCGGGCGACCGCTTCCTTCAAATAAGGGAAGCCGCGAAACGGCGGGTACCGGTGATTCCGGGGGTCGTCCGCCGCCTTCTTCAGCGCTTCCACGATATGCGGCGGCGTCGGCAGATCGGGGTTGCCTTGCCCGAGATGGATGACGTCGCGTCCGGCGGCGGCACGGGCGCTCGCTTTGGCGACCAGCGCGGCAAAAAACTGCTCCGGCAGCGCCCGCAGCCGCGCCGCGGAGACGATTTCGAAAGCCATAGGAAATTCACGCTCCAGACGGGGTCACAATATGGCTTGAATGTAGCATATTCCCGCCGGCCCGACAATCGGCATTCCGGAGCGTCCCGACGTCTTTGCCGCTTGCGGCTCACCCCCGCTGCCGGACCGGCGCTTTGGCGGGCGCCGTGGACTTTCGGACAATGAGCCTGGACGGCAACCGAATCTGCTTGTACTCTGCCGTTTCGTTTTCGATTTGGGCCACCACCAGCCTCGCCGCCTCCCGTCCGATTTCGAGTTCCTGCTGGGCCAGCACGGTCGGCGGAACCGCGGAAAATTCGGGGTGGTCGACATCGTCGAAAAAGACGACCGAAAGGTCTTCCGGCACGGCAATGCCGGCCTCCCTGGCGGCGAGAATGACGTGCGGGGCGAAATTGGCGGTCAGCACGGCCGTCATATGCGGGTTGGCAACCAGAAATTGCCGGATCATCGCGATGACCTGCTCGTCGGAGTAGCCGATGCTCAGACTGTTCAGGCGAATGCTGCGGTCGATCAGAATGCCGCGGTCTTCGAGCGCCCGCTCGTAGCCGGCGATCCGCTCCTCGATGCTGGAAGTGCCTTCGGGCTTGGTCGAGATGAATCCGATCGACTTGTGCCCGAGCTCGCACAGATGCGCCACCGCTTCCATGCCGGCCGCGTAGTTGTCGGAACTGACCGAGTTGGCTTCGATGCCTCGAAGATACCGGTCGACGAACACGAGCGGAAACCGGCTCAGCGCCAGCGACAAAATTTCGTTGTTGTAATTTTCGCCTTCCACCGGGTAGATGATCAGGCCCTGCACTCCGGCCCGCTTCATTTCGTGAATCTTCCGGATTTCCTCCTGCTGCGAGTCGTTCGTCTTGGCGAACACCAGCCGGTACCCTTTCTCCGACAGCCCGTCCTCGATCCCGCTCAAAATGTTGGCCGTAAAGCGGTTGTCCAGCCTGGGCATCAGAAAGCCGACCAGCCGCTGCGGGGCGCCGGACCGGTCGTCCGACACGAGTTGGGACAGGCTGGCTCGGTCGCTTGCGGCGACAAACGTGCCTTTGCCCTGCTGCCTGTAGACGACGCCTTTCTCCACCAGCCGGCTCAACGCGTTTTTGACGGTGATGCGGCTGACCTGGAACCGCTCGGACAGCTCGTTCTCGGAAGGAATCCGGCTGAAGGGCGCCCACGCTCCGCTTCGAATCTGCTCGATCATGTACTGTTCGATTTCCTTGTACAAAATCTTATCCTTTTTCGCCATGTTCCCGAATCTCCCGTCCGACGAAGGTTTATGCTGGATATATAACAATAATACAAGTTGCATCAACAATACGATAACGAAATCTTCGCGATATTTCAATGAAGAAATCGACTTTTCGACAGAGGCAAACCGATGAAAGCGCATAAAAATATTAGGTTGTATCTTGAATTAAACATTTACATATGGTTGTATGTCGTTTATATTGAATGTGCGGGCGGTGTTTGGGAAGGCTGTTTCAACGCCTGTAACCCGAGGGTTGAAAAGGAAAATGCCAAAACGGGGGGGGTGAGTTTATCGGCGTTGCGGGTGCAAGGTTGTATGTTGTTTGATACAGGTGAAGTCCGAAACGAAAACAGTTCGCGCTTTTGAAAGCCAAAGAGAGGGGTTGCGATCCTTGAAGAAAAGAAGATCTTGGATGCTCGCGGTCGTCCTTGTTTTCGCCTTGATTGTAAGCGCTTGCGGGAAAGGCGGGCAAGAAGCGGACGGTTCGGCGGCAAGCTCCGGGTCGGGCAGCGCGGCACCGAAGCAGAACGTCACCCTGAAGCTGTGGACGTGGAAAGTGGCGTACACGCCGGGATTCGAAGCGGCGGCCAAACTGTTCGAACAAAAGACGGGCGCCAAAATCGAAATCGAAACGTTCACGCCCGACGACACGTACCGGCAGAAATTCCAGGCCGCGGCCAACGCGAACAATTTGCCCGATATCGTCAACTGGTGGGCGGGCGCGGGCCAATCGATCGAAAATTCGCTGGTCGAGCTGTCCGGCGTCGTCGGGCAGGACGTGCTGAGCAAGTACTACAGCACGGCGATGGACCCGATCAAGGTGACGCAGCAGCAGGTGGACCAGTGGCAGAGCGACAAAGACGCGACCACCGTGCAGAAGTCGCTGAAAGCCGGCGAGTTTTACGGTTTGCCGCTGGACATCGGCGGGTTCTTCACCTTCTACGGCAACAAGAAGCTGATCGAGCAGGCCGGCCTGAAAGCCGAAGCGCCGAAAACGTGGGAAGATTTCGTGTCCATGATGGAGACGATCAAGGAGAAAACCGGCGTGCCCGGACTGGTGTTCGGCGGCAAGCTTCCCGACCTGTGGGAGAACTGGGCCGGTTCGGCGCTTTCGATCATGTACAACGGCCCGCAGGGCTATATCGATCTGCTCGAACGGAAAGCTTCGATGAGCGATCCGAACAATTTGAAGGTCGTGAACGCGCTCGGCACGCTGGCGCAGAAAGATTTGCTGATGCCCGGCATCCTATCGACCGACATCGACGGCGCCGACCAGGCGTTCGCATCCGGCAAGGCGGCGTTCGATTTGGGCGGATCGTTCACGATGTCGACGCTGCTGGCCATGGGCATGAGCGCGGACGACTTCATCGCGTTCCCGGTGCCGCCGCTGGAAGGCTCGAAAATCGACCATTGGTCGACCGATCCGTTTACGCTGACGATGATGTCGGTGAACAAAAATTCGAAAAACCGCGATTTGGCGCTGCAGTTCATCCAGTTTCTGACGACGGACCCCGATGCGGTCGTCGCGTTCGCGAACGGGGCTTATACCGTTCCGGCGCTCAATCTGGGCGACAAGGCGCAGGAGCTGTCGCCGAATCTGAAGGCGATCGTCAATTCGTTCTCGACCGAGCCGGGCCCGTATTCGCAGGCGTCGCCGGCGATCAACGCCTACCGCGGCAAAAACAAGGAGTGGGAAGTCTACTTCCAATCCGCGCAGGCGATGATGGAGAAAAAAATGACGGCCGAGCAAGCCGCCAAGTCGTTCGACGACACGATGAAGAAAATGCAGGCCAGCGGCAATTGATCCGATGAACGGGGACGGCCCGATGCGCGTAGCGGCGGCGCCCGCGGGCGGCCGGACGGCAGCGGGCGCATCCGGGCGGAACGCGGGACGCCGGGCGCCCGCGCATGCCAACCGTTCAAGTGGAAGGTGATGACGATGATAGCGGCGAGAAAAAAGTGGGTGCCGTATCTGTTCCTGCTCCCCGGCATCCTGTTGTTTTTGTTCGTGGGCGTCTATTCCGTCGGCTTCTCCGTCGTGCTCAGCTTCTACAACTGGGCCGGCATCGACTTTTCGACCGCGCGTTTCGAAGGGCTGGACAATTTCCGCGATTTTCTGCTCGGCGACGACCCGGTGATGACGCGCAACTTCTATTACGCCCTGCTCCACAACTTCGAGATGGCGGTCTTCGGCACGCTGTTCACGATTCCGATCGCGCTCGCGCTGGCCTTCGTGCTGCAGCATTCGAAGCTGGTCGGGTTTTACCGCACCGTTTACTTTTTGCCGATGGTCGCTTCCGGCGTCGCGATCTTCTATGTCTGGAAAGGGCTGTTCGAGCCGTCCGGCGCCCTCAATTCGCTTTTCGCCTGGCTCGGCCTCGATTTTCTCGTCGCGCCCAACGGGATGCTCGGCAGCTCTTCGACGTCGCTCGTCGGCATCATTCTATCGGGCATATGGGGCGGACTCCCGGGCACGCTGCTGCTCTATTACGCCGGGTTGTCCTCGGTCGATCCGACGCTGTACGAGGCGGCCGGCGTGGACGGCGCCAGCCGGCTGACGATGATCCGCAAAATCACGTGGCCGCTCGTCAAGCCGATTACGCTCATCGCGGTCATCCAGATCGTCAACGGCGCGTTCCAATCGTTCGAGAACGTCTATATCATGACCGGCGGCGGGCCGTCGGGCAGCTCGGAGGTCGTCGGAACGCTCGTCTACCGGACGGCGTTTCTGAACAACGATTACGGATTGGCGAGCGCTATCGGCTGGACTTCGTTTCTGGTTACGGGCCTGATCGCGATTTTCAGCTTCCGTTCGCTGCGCACGGATCTGTAGGAGGTCGAATGCGATGAAAACGTGGATCCGGCACATTCTGCTCCTTTTGTACGGGGCGACGTGCGTTTATCCGTTCGTATGGATGATCGGCACTTCGCTCAAGACGTCCCGGGACGCGCTCGCCCATCCGCAGACGCCGTTTCCGGCCGGGAAGCTGCAATGGTCGACGTACGGCGACGTATGGAACAAGCTCAGCTTCGGCCGCTATTTCATGAACAGCGCGATCGTGAGCCTTCTGGTCGTCGCCGGCGTCGTCATCGTATATACGATGATGGCTTTCGCGTTCGCCAAGTTCACGTTCGCCGGCAAAAAAACGATCTATTACACCTTTATCGCCCTGCTGCTCATTCCCGGGGTGACGGTTCTGATCCCGCTCTATATCAACATGACGAATCTCGGCCTGAACAATACGTATCTGGGCATCATTCTGCCGATGATCAACGGCGCGGCGCCGTTTGCGATTTTCCTGTTCACCAGCTATTTCCGCACGCTGTCGCACGAGCTGTACGAGAGCGCGGTGCTGGACGGCTGCGGCACGTTCAAAATCTATTACCGCGTCTACTTGCCGCTTGCGCTTCCGGCGATCGGCACCATCGCGATCATGAACTTCATCGGAAGCTGGAACAACATCCTGTGGCCGATGATCATCGTCGACAGCAAGGACTTGTTCACGCTGCCGATGGGGCTGATGTACCTGGATTCGTCCTCGTTCAAAAAGTGGAACGAGCTGATGGCCGGCGCGCTCATTACGGTCATCCCGATTCTGCTTACTTTTCCTTTCATGCAGAAGCTGTATATCCAGGGAATGTCCGCAGGCTCGGTCAAATCGTAGCGCATTAGACGGATAACGACGGACAACAGGGAGACGGAGAGAAAAGATCATGACAACCGCGCATATTATCGCCCATTCCCATTGGGACCGGGAATGGTATTTGCCTTTCGAGCGCCACCGGCTGCGGCTGGTCCGGCTGTTCGAGACGCTGCTCGAGCTGTTCGAGCGGGACCCGGACTACGGCAGCTTTCATCTGGACGGCCAGGCGATCGTGCTGGAAGACTATCTGGAAATGATGCCCCACCGCGCGGACGCGATCCGGCGTCTGGTGAAGGCCGGCAAGCTGATCGTCGGGCCCTGGTACGTGCTGCAGGACGAATTTCTGATCAGCGGCGAAGCCAACGTCCGCAACCTGCTGATCGGCATCCGCGAATCGGAGGCGTTCGGAGGCTGCGCGCGCATCGGCTACTTTCCGGACTCGTTCGGCAACATCGGCCAGGCGCCGCAGTTGCTTCGGCAGGCCGGCATCGACACGGCCGTCTTCGGCCGGGGCGTGAAGCCGGTCGGCTTCAACAACGACGTCCGAGGGGACGCGCCGCACGCGCCCGCAACCGGGCAGGAAGGCGGATCGCACGCTTCCAAATATTCGGAGATGCGCTGGGCGGCGCCGGACGGCAGCACCGTGCTGGCGATTCTGTTCGCCAACTGGTATCACAACGGCATGGAAATTCCCGCGGACCCGGCGGAGGCGAAGCGGTATTGGGCGCGGAAGCTGGCGGACGCGAAAGCTTACGCGTCGACGTCCGAGCTTTTGTTCATGAACGGCTGCGACCACCAGCCGCCGCAGCGGAATTTGACCGCCGCCCTGGCGGCGGCGAGGGAAGCGGCGCCGGACGTCCAGTTCGTCCAGTCGGATTTCGCTTCTTACGTCCGCGCCGTCCAAAGCCGTCTGCCGGACGACCTGTCGGTCGTGCGGGGCGAGCTGCGCAGCCAGTGGACGGACGGCTGGTTCACGCTGGTCAACACCGCTTCGTCGCGCGTCTATCTCAAGCGGGCGAACAAAGCCTGCCAGACGATGCTGGAGCAGGTGGCGGAGCCGCTCGCGGCGATGGCCTATGCGGCGGGAGCCGGCGATCCGCGCCATCCGCTGCGCTACGCCTGGAAGACGCTGCTGCGCAACCATCCGCACGACAGCATCTGCGGCTGCGGCGTCGACGAGGTGCACCGGGAAATGATGACCCGCTTCGAGAAGGCGAAGCAGGTGGCGGAAGCGATCGCCGCCGACAGCGCGCAGGCGCTGGCGGACCGGACGGACACCTCCGCGTTCCGTCGCTTCCGGGAGGCGGGCGGCGTCGCGGCGCCGTTCGTCGTGTTCAACACGACCGGCCATCCGCGCTCCGGCGCGGTCACTTGCGTGCTCGAGCTGAACCGGCAATATTTCCGCGAAGGCGAGCCGCCGCACGAGCAGTTCGCCGCGTACCGCGGCTGGGACCCCGGGCCGCTCGCCGTCGTCGACGCCGCCGGCCGGCGCGTGGAAGCGTCGGTCCGCAAGCTCGGTCCCGGATTCGGCTACGAGCTGCCGGACGACCGGTTCCGCCGGCCGCACTGGGCGTACAAGGTCGAAGTGACGCTCGCCGCGCGGGAGCTTCCGGCGTTCGGCGCGGAAACGTTCGCGCTGGTGTCGGCCGGCGGCGACGCAACGTCCGCGGCGGCCGCTTCCGCCGAAGCCGGGGGCGCGGCGGGGTTGATGAAGGACGCGCGGACGATGGAGAACGACCGGCTGCGGATCGTCGTCGCGGACGACGGCTCGTTCGAGCTGTGCGACAAAAGGAGCGGACGCCGCTACCCGGGGCTCGGCGTTTACGAAGATACGGGCGACGTCGGCAACGAGTACGTGTACAAGCAGCCGGAAGGCGAGGCGCCGCTGACGACGGAAGGGCTGCCCGCCGCGATCGAGACGGTGGAGAACACGCCGGTCCGCGCCGTCTGCCGCATTACGCGCCGCTGGGAGCTTCCGGCTTCGGCGGAGCCTCTCCTCGACGAAGAGATCGGCGCGATGGTGCCGTTCCGGGAGCGCAAGGCGCGGCGGGTCCCGGACAAGCGGACCGTGACGCTGCGAACGGAGCTGACGCTGGAGAAATTCGCCGGCTTCGTCCGCGTCAAGACCGAAATCGATAACACGGTCTGCGATCACCGGCTGCGGATGCTGTTTCCGACGGGCATCCGGACCGATACGGTATGGGCCGATGCCCCGTACGAGATCGCCGAGCGTCCGGTCGTCCCCGGGCCGCAGTGGCAGAACCCGAGCAATGCGCAGCATATGGGCGCCTTCGTCAGCCTGAGCGACGGCCGGGCGGGCTTTACGGTCGCCGCCGACGGGCTGCACGAATATGAAGCGCTTCGCGACGGGCGCGGCACGATCGCCGTCACGCTGCTGCGCGGCGTGCGGGAAATGGGCGATTGGGGCGTGTTCCCCACGCCGGAAGCGCAATGCCTGGGGCTGCATACGGCGGAGCTGGCCCTGTTCGCGCACGAAGGGGATGCCGTCTCGGCCGGCATCTGCCCGGCGGCGTATGCGTTTGCCGTCCCGTGGACGGTGCGGCAGACGGACGTTCACGACGGGCCGCTTCCCGCCAGCCGCCGCTTCCTGCAATGGGAAGGAGAGCGCCTAGCCGTGACCGCGCTGAAAGCGGGCGAACAGTGCGGCGATATTATGCTTCGTCTATTCAATCTGTCACGGGAACGTTCGAAGCTGACCGTCTCCGCCGGCGGTCTGGACCGCGCGTACCGCAGCACGATTCTGGAAGAGCGGGGGGCCGATCTGGAGGCGGATGCGGACGGCGCCTTCGCGCTGGAGGTCGGCCCGGCCGAAATCGTGACGATCGGCTTCCGCATCGCTTCGTGCGAACGAGAGGAGGAGAACGGATGGCGAGAATAAGCGGGATATCCTGTATTCGCACCCGGCGCGATTTGAGCTGGGTCATTGTGAAGGTCGAGACGGACCAGCCGGGACTGTACGGCATCGGTTCCGCCAGCGATCTGTATCAGCCGGGCGCGGTCGAAAGCGTCGTCGCCGAATTGCTGGCACCGCTATTGATCGGCCGGGAAGCCGGCCAGATCGAGGATATTTGGCAGACGATGTATACTTGCGGCTATTGGCGGAACGGCTCCATTCTGCATACGGCGATGGGCGGCATCGACATGGCATTGTGGGACATCAAGGGGAAGGAAGCGGGCATGCCCGTCTACGAACTGCTGGGCGGCCCGGTCCGCTCCGCCGTTCCCTGCTACGCGCACGCGGACGGCCCGACGCAGGCGGCGCTGGAGGAAGAGGTGTGCCGCTATATGGAGGAAGGCTACGAGATCATCCGTTGCCAGCTCGGCGGGTACGGAGGAAGCGGATTTGTCCAAGGAGCGGGAGCATCCGCGCTGCCTGCGGCCGCCTATTTCGACGAGGATGCGTACGTCGACGCCATTCCGCGCATGTTCGAAAAGCTGCGCAGCCGCTTCGGCATGCGCCTGAAGCTGACGCACGACGTGCACGAGCATCTGTCGCCGTCGGCGGCGGTGACGCTGTCCAGGCTGCTGGATCCGTACCGGCTGTTTTTCCTCGAAGACGCGCTTGCGCCGGAACATACCGCGTGGTACCGCCGGCTGCGCGGCGTCAGCACGACGCCGCAGGCGATCGGGGAGCTGTTCGTGCATCCGCAGGAATGGCTGCCGCTCGTGCAGGAGCGGCTGATCGACTTCGTGCGCATGCGCGTCCCGAAGGCGGGAGGCATTACCCCCTGCCGCAAAATCGCGGCCGTCTGCGAGGCGTACGGCGTGCGGACCGCCTGGCAGGAAGGCGGCGACAACGATCCCGTCAACCAAATGGCGGCGCTGCATCTGGACATGGCCGTGTGGAACTTCGGCGTGCAGGAGGAGAACCATTTTCGGCCGGAGGAGGCCGAGGCGTTCCCCGGTACGGCAACGCTGAAGAACGGCCATCTGTACCCGAACGACAAGCCGGGGCTCGGCATCGACATCGACGAAGCGCTGGCCGCCCGGCTCGCGGACGACGATGTCCGCGCGCGAACGTACCATCGGCCGTACAAGCTGGACCGCAAGCCGGACGGCACGCTGATCCGGCCCTAACCGGCCCTGATCGGCCCTCACCAGCCTTAACCAGCCTTAACCGGCCCTCAAAGGGAGGCTGAAGTGCAAAACTGCATCTATTTTCCTGAAAACGGCGGATTTCCATGCATCGAAGCGCAAAACTGCTCTTATTTTCTTGAAAGTGGCGGAGTTCGGCGCGGTTCGGGCCCCACTAAGCGCACTTTTGCACCCGATTCGCTCCGAACGGGACAATTTGCCGCAAACAAGTGCATTTTGGCGCTTGGCGCTGCAAATGGGGCCCGCCGACTTTTAAAACAACCGAGGGAGAAGAGAAATCATATGGTAAAACGGATTGCCGTGACAGGGTCCGAAGGCAAGCTGGGCCGTTATGTCGTCCGGGAACTGAACGAATACGGCTACGAGGTGATCGGCCTCGACGCCCGGCCGCCGGAATCGGGAAACCGCTATTCCCGCTATATGAAGCTGGATTTGAACCGTCTCGGGGAAGTGTATGCCGGCCTCGCCGGGGCGGACGCGGTCATCCATTTGGCGGCCGTGCCGAATCCGGTCGAATATGCGCCGGAGCGGATTTTCGCCAACAACGTCCTGTCGACGTACCACGTGCTCGAAGCGGCTGCGCGGCTGGGCGTCGGAACGGCGGTGATCGGCTCCAGCGAATCCGCGTACGGCTTTTGCTGGGCGCCCGAGCCGTTCGATCCGCTTTATTTTCCCGTGGACGAAGAGCACCCGTTGCTGCCGCGCGAATGCTACGGTCTGTCGAAGGAAGTGGGGGAATCGATCGGGGACATGTTCTCGCGGCGCAGCGGCATGCGGGTGTTTGCGATGCGGTTCGCGCACATTCTCGCTCCGGAGCAGTATGAAAAGGAGATCGCGGCGTTCGCGGACACGCGCCGGCACCACCGGATTCTGTGGAGCTACATCGACGTCCGCGACGCGGCGGCGGCGTGCCGGCTGGCCGTCGAATGCGGCGCGGAAGGGTCCGTGCGGCTGGACGTGACGGCGGACGACCTGCTGAGCGACGTTCCGCCGGCCGAACTGGCCGCCCGGTATTACCCGGGCGTCGGGTTTCGGGTTCCGCCGGAGCGGCTTGCCGCGCTGGTGTCCAACCGCTGCGCGCGGGAGGCGCTCGGCTGGAAGCCGGTCCATTCCTGGAAGGAATATGCTTGAACCGGAATCCTTCCGGAACGGTGCCGGAAGATAGAGGAACCCGGTGCGGGGCGAACCGTGCCCCGGCGCCGGGTCATTTTCTTGCCGGGCGTCTCTTTGGCGCTTGCCGGCTGCCGGGGAATCGGTTACGATGGGAACAAAACAGGATGGCTGCGAAGGAGTCGGTCGACAGTGGCAAGGACGCTGCGCATCTCCCTCATTCAGATAGACGTCCGGATCGGCTTGCCGGACGACAATTTCGCCGCGGTCGCCGAGCGGCTGGAGGAAGCGGTCCGACAGTCGCCGCGGCCGGACGTCCTCGTGCTGCCGGAGATGTGGAACACGGGCTACGCGCTGGAGCGCATCCGCGAGCTGGCGGACCCCGGCGGGCGGCGGACGAAGGCGATGGTGTCCGAATTTTGCCGCCGGCACCGGGTGAACGTCATCGCGGGCTCCGTCGCCGAGCTTCGGGAGAGCGGCGGCGTGACGAATACGGCGCACGGCTTCGACCGGGACGGGACGGAGATCGTCGAATATTCGAAAATCCACCGGTTCCGTCTGATGGACGAACATCTGCATCTGGAAGCGGGGGAGCGGCCGGGGCTTTTTCGGCTCGAAGGAACAGAGGCGGGCGTCCAGATCTGCTACGACATCCGCTTCCCCGAGCTGTCCCGCCGGCTGGCGCTGGACGGAGCCCGCGTCCTGTTCGTTCCCGCCGAATGGCCGCATCCGCGCCTGCACCATTGGCGGACGCTGCTGCAAGCCCGGGCGATCGAGAACCAGCTGTTCGTCGTCGCCTGCAACCGGGTCGGCGTAAGCGGGGGAACTTCCTTCTTCGGCCATTCGATGATCGTCGACCCGTGGGGCGAGATCGTCGCGGAGGGCGGCGAAGGAGAGGAGATCGTCACCGCCGGGATCGACCTTGACGCCGTGGACGAAGTGCGCGGCAGAATCCCGGTGTTCGAGGACCGCAGGCCGCGCCTATACTGACGTTCCGTCGCCTCAGGAGCGCTGCTCGAGCTGCGGCGCCAACCGGCCGAACGTGGCGATGAACGCCTCCGCCGCGTTGGACAGATACCGTCCGCGGCGGTAGGCGATGACGAGGGTGCGGGTCGGCTTTTCCGCGAGCGGCAAATAGACGGGCGACGGCCGGCTCGGGGCCGGCCGGGCGACCATGCGCGGGACGAAAGCGATGCCCATGCCGGCGGCGACCAGCGACTGGACCGTCTCGATGTTGCCGCTCTCGAACACGACCCGCGGGCTGAACCCGGCCGCGTCGCACAGATTGTGCGCGATCGCGCGGAAGCCTTGCCCTTTCTTGAGCAGCACGAACGGCTCGTCCTTCAGCCGGGCGATCGGCACCGCTTCCGCCTGCCCGGCGAGCGGGTGGTCCGGCGGCACCGCCAGCAGGATCTCCTCTACCAGCACGGGCACGAAATCGAGCGCCGGCTCGACGAGCGGCAGCGACAGCAGGCTGACGTCCGTCGCTCCGGTGGCGGTCAGCTGCTCCAGCTTGCGCGTCGTCTCCTCGACCAGCACGATTTCGATGTCCGGATACGCCGCGCGGTAGACGGGCAGCACGTGCGGAAGCAGGTGCGCGCCGGTCATCGGCAGGCTGCCGACGGTCAGCCGGCCGCGGCGCATCTCCGCGATATCCTCCATCTCGCGGCGGAGCTGCTCGGCCATGTCGAGCACCCGCTGCGCTTTCTCGACGAACACCGAGCCGGCGTAGGTCAGCTCGACCGAGCCCGTGCTGCGCTTGAACAGCAGCACGCCGAGCTCCTTCTCCAGCTTGGACAGCTGCTGGCTGAGCGAAGGCTGGGCGATGTGCAGCTTCTCGGCGGCCCGCGAGAAGTTGCGCTCGGCCGCGATCTGGATCGCATACTGCAGCTGGCGGAATTCCATGCCGAACGCCTCCTTGATCGAATGTTTTCCGCTTGCGGGCGGCTTCGACGGATTTTTTGGCGCCAGGGTCAGAAAGGTTTGGCGATCATCAGATACAGAACGGCGACGGGCAGCAGAACGGCAACCGTTCCGAGCGCGTTCCAGATCATCGAGGCCCGGCGGTGTGCATCGCGGATGCCGCCGGTCTTAAGCTCCCGCTCGCTGTGGCGGATCATGCTGCGCTGCAGCGGCAGCAGCGCAGCCGCCCAGATGACGCCCGTCAGCGCGAACAGAAGCAAGGACAGCGTCAGCCAGTTGAAAGGCCCGATCGGAACGCCCGCGCGGTCCGCCATGAGCGCGCCCGACACGAGGATCAGCAGAATGCCCGGAAGCGTAAACAGGCCGTCCGCCAGCATGACGTTTTTCGCCGCATGGTGAATGACGGCGGGATTTCCCGTTCGGTACGCCCGCAATTTCCAAAAAGCCGCCGTGACGATATTGCCGATGAAAAGAACCGCCCCCAGCAGGTGCAAAAACAACAGAACGCCCACTCGTTTCCCCTCCTTTCCCCCAATGACGGCGTCCGCTCGCGTTCGATCCGATCCCGGCCGCCGGACCGTCGGCCCGGCCTGCTCGTCGGAATATCCCGCATCCCGCACAAGCGTTTGATCCGTCTCTTCATTTATAATCCGGAACTATAAGCTTTATAGATATTATATCTTGGAACAATCAAATCGGAAATGGTATGATAGGACCAGACGTCAAGCTTATTTCACGGGGTGAGGAAAGCCATGAGCAAAACGATGTTTGAGAAGATTTGGGACAATCACGTCATTTATGCCGAAGAAGGCAAACCGAGCATTCTGTATATCGACCTGCATCTCGTGCATGAAGTGACGTCCCCGCAAGCGTTCGAAGGGCTGCGCATGAGCGGTCGGAAAGTGCGCCGTCCCGACCTGACGTTCGCGACGATGGACCATAACGTGCCGACGAAGGACCGGTTCAACATCACCGACCCGATCTCCAAGCAGCAGGTGGACACGCTGACGGCCAACTGCCGGGAATTCGGCGTCAAGCTGTTCGATCTGAACTCGGTCGACCAGGGCGTCGTGCACGTCATGGGACCGGAGCTGGGCCTGACCCATCCGGGCAAAACGATCGTCTGCGGCGACAGCCACACGTCGACGCACGGCGCGTTCGGCGCGCTGGCGTTCGGGATCGGCACGAGCGAAGTCGAGCACGTGCTGGCGACCCAATGCCTGCAGCAAGCGAAGCCGAAGACGATGGAAGTGCGTTTCGTCGGCAAGCGTCCGCCCGGCATCGCCGCCAAGGACCTTATCCTCGGCCTGATCGCCAAGTACGGCACCGACTTCGCCACCGGCTACGTCATCGAGTATACGGGCGAGGCGATCCGCGAGCTGTCGATGGAAGAGCGGATGACCGTCTGCAACATGTCGATCGAGGCGGGCGCCCGCGCGGGGTTGATCGCGCCGGACGAGACGACGTTCGAATATTTGCGCGGCCGTCCGTATGCGCCGCAGGGCGCCGACTTCGACGCCGCGGTCGAGCGGTGGAAGGCGCTGCGCACCGATGAAGGCGCCGTCTACGACAAAGTGGTGGAATTCGACGCTTCCTCGCTCATTCCGCAAGTGACGTGGGGCACGAGCCCGGGCATGGGCACCGATATTACGTCTTCGGTTCCGGACCCGGCCAGCTTCCCGACCGAGAACCAGCGCAAAGCGGCGGAGAAGGCGCTGGAGTACATGGGCCTGAAGCCGGGAACGCCGATGACGGAGATCGCCGTGGACTACGTGTTCATCGGCTCCTGCACGAACGGCCGGATCGAGGACCTGCGGGCCGCGGCGGCCGTCGCCAAAGGCTACAAAGTGGCGCCGGGCGTGACCGCGATCGTCGTCCCCGGTTCCGGGCGCGTCAAGATGCAGGCCGAGAAAGAAGGGCTCGACCGCATTTTCATCGAGGCGGGCTTCGAATGGCGCGACGCCGGCTGCAGCATGTGCCTGGCCATGAATCCCGACGTGCTTCAGCCCGGACAGCGCTGCGCCTCGACGTCGAACCGCAACTTCGAAGGCCGTCAGGGCCGCGGCGGCCGCACGCACCTCGTGTCGCCGGCGATGGCGGCGGCGGCGGCGATCAAGGGCAAATTCACCGACGTGCGCAAGTGGGAATTCCGGTCCGAAGTGACGGCCTGACCGGCTTCGCCGCGCATTCGAAGCGCGGCGCCAAATCTGGAGAGGAGAGACGAGCATCATGCAACCTTTTGTCAAAATCACCGGCATTGTGGCTCCGATCGACCGCGTCAACGTGGATACCGACGCCATCATTCCGAAGCAGTTTCTGAAGCGGATCGAGCGGAGCGGCTTCGGCCAGTTTCTGTTTTACGAATGGCGCTTCGACGAGAAGGGGAACCCCATCGCCGACTTCGCCCTGAACCAGCCGCGCTATCAGGGGGCGTCGATTCTGCTGTCCCGCGCCAATTTCGGCTGCGGCTCCTCGCGGGAGCACGCGCCTTGGGCGATTCTGGACTACGGGTTCCGCGCCATTATCGCGCCTTCGTTCGCCGATATTTTTTACAACAACTGTTTCAAAAACGGCATTTTGCCGGTCAAGCTGAGCGAGGAAGAGGTTGACGAGCTGTTCCGAAAAACGGCGGCGACGCCCGGCTACGAGCTGACCGTCGATCTCGAGAACAAGTCGATCACCGATTCGAGCGGGCTCAGCCTGACCTTCGATCTTGAAGAGCACCGCCGGCAGTTCCTGCTGCAAGGGCTCGACGACATCGGGCTGACGCTGCAGCACGAAGACGCGATCGCCGCGTACGAAGCCCGCAACGCCCAGACGCTCGCTTACCCGCAAGTGTGAACGTGACGCTGCAAAGCGGTTCAACGCCGCGGATCAAGGACCCGCTGTGCCGCATTCGCCAAAATTCGGGACAGCGGGTCTTTTTTTCCTTGCCATCACGCAACTTTTGACAGGAACGGACGTCTAATGATTCGTGGACAAGCCGAAAACCGTCTGCGGATTTCGGTACGGTTTGCAGAATCTATCGACATCTGAGGTGAAGCATGAGAAAGTGGACGTTCCTGTTGTTTGTTGCCGCTGTCTTGATGCTGTGCCTGACCGTTGGAACCGCGTCCGCCGCGGCGGCGACGCCCAAGCTGGTTTTGGACGGCAAAGTGCTGACCCCGAAGGAACCTCCCGCACTCATCAATTCCTATTCCATGGTTCCGATCCGCACGGTGGCTGAAGGATTGGGCTTCGGCGTCGATTACGACGAGGCCCGGCATTTGGTGACGGTGCAAAGTTCGGGGACGATCATTCAGATGGTCATCGGGGAGAAAAAAGCGAGCGTGAACGGCGAAAGCCGGAAGCTGGACGCGCCGGCCACGCTGGTGAAGAATACGACGATGGTGCCGCTCCGTTTCGTCGGGGAGACGATGGGGCTCAGCGTGTTCTGGGACAATGCGAGCAAGTCGGTGTTCCTGTTCTCCAAAGGCGGCGGCTCGGTCGGCAGCAGCCAGCCGCCGTCCGGTTCGGGCGGCTCCGGCGGGACGAACGCGGGCGACGGCGGCTCCGGCAACGCCGGCATCCCGGGCGACGGGGGCATCGGCATCGTCACCGGCGAGGACGGAAGCGACGCGCCGACGGACGGCGGCGGGTCGTCTTCGGGCGCTCCGGCCAGCCTCGCCCAGGTGCACGGAATCCGCTACGAGAACGGCGCGGTCGTCATTCGGGTGGACGGAGCCTTCACCCGGAAAGATATGGCGATTACGGGTCCTGACCGCATCGTCGTCGACCTGTACAACGCCGATTTCGCGAGCGACTTCAAGCCGACGCCGCAGCCGGACGCGGCGGCCGCGAGCCCCGGCGAACTGCCGGTCGTCGGCAGCGACGCGCTGCAGAAGGTGCGGTACGCCGTCTTCCAGGACAATCCCCGCGTGCTCCGGTTCGTGCTGGATTTGAGCAAGCCCCAGAAATACGCGGTCCAGTACGATCCGGGAGCGGGCGAGCTGCGCATCGTGCTGAATCCGGCAACGGTTCCTGGCGGTCCGGGCAAATCGGTGTACACCATCGTGCTGGACGCGGGGCATGGCGGCTCCGATCCGGGAGCGCCGACCGTAAGCGGCAAATGGGAGAAGACGTTCACGCTGGCGGTCGTGCTGAAGGTCCGGCAGGAGCTGGCCGGCGATCCGCGCATCAACGTCGTGCTGACCCGGGATTCCGATACATATCCGACGCTGGACGACCGTGTCAATCTGGCCGAATCGGTCGGCGCGGACCTGTTTCTGTCGGTGCACGGGAACAGCTTTACGCCGAACATCCGGGGAACGGAAACGTACTACACGCGCCCGGAAAGCCTGGAATTCGCCAAAGTGATGCACGCCAAAGTGGTGGCCGCGACCGGATTTCCCGACAACGGCGTCCGCCAGAAAAGCCTGAAAGTGACGCGGGATACGACGATGCCGGCGGTACTGCTGGAGATCGGCTACCTGTCCAACAAGACGGACGAAGCCGCCATGTTCGACGACGCGTTCCAGAGCCGCGTGGCGAAAGCGATCGCCGCCGGCCTGAAGCAATATTTGCATTTGAACTGAGACGCACGGCCAAATTCGGATAATGGGAGAGAAGAAGATGGCGCAGTTGTCTTATCGGAAGAAAGGAATCATCGGGCTCGCGCTGGCCGCCCTCCTCTGGACGGGGGCCGGCTGGCAGGCGCCGGCCGCATCGGCCGCCCCCGGAACGCCGGCGACGCCGTTCTCCGACGTCAAAGCCGGGCACTGGGCGGAGAAGCACATCGCCAAGCTCTCGCTGCAGGGGCTCGTCCAGGGCAAGGGTGACGGGCTGTTCGATCCGAACGGCAACGTCAGCCGCGAGGAGGCGGTTGCGCTGGCCGTCCGCTTCGTCGGGAAGGACGACCAGGTCGACAAGTCGGGCGTTGTCGCTTTTCCGGATTCTTTTCAGGTGGATAATTACTTCAAGCCTTATGTCATGTTCGCGATGAAAAACGGCCTGCTCGATCCGGACGAAGAGTTCGGGCTGGCGGCGAAAGAAACCGGCAAGCCGTGGGGCGCAAGCCCCGCCAGCCGCGAATGGATCGCGCGCCTGCTCGTGCGGGCGATCGGCAAGGACGCGGAAGCGGCGGGCTTCAGCGGGGCGACCTCGTTCGCCGACGACGCTTCCATCGATCCGGCGCTGAAAGGGTACGTCAGCGCGGCGGTGGCGGAAAGCCTGGTCAAAGGGCTGCCGGACAACCGGTTCGACCCGAAGGCGCCGGTCAGCCGCGCTACGGCGGCGACGCTGTTCAGCCGCGCGGAGTCGAAAGTGCAGGTCGCCTATCCCGGCCAGGTGTCGGGCATTTTGCTGTCCATCGCGCCGGACAAGCTGACGATGCTGCACGCCGACGGCAAGATCAGCGAGTTCGCGATCACCGACGCCACCGGCATCTACGGCTACAACTCGGAAACGGCGGCCACGACGGACGCCTTGAAGCTGTACGGGCAGGCGATCGTCATCAGCACTTCCGCCGGTGTCGCAAGCTACGTCGAGCAGACGGACGAGACGCCGAAAGTGACGACGACGGAAGGGACCGTGCTGCGCGTCAATACAGCGGAATCGAAGCTCGGCCTGATCGTCGGGGACGAGCTGCAATGGATTCCTTACGATCCCGAACATCCGCCGATCGTCACCGACGCCGAGAACCATGAGCTGACGATCGGCGATCTGAAGGCCGATCTGGACGTTCAGGTGACGACGGACACGCTGCGCACACCGGGCCGGATCATCGCGGTCTCGGTCAAGCAGTCGCTCGTCAACAAAACCGGGCACGGCGTCGTGGAAGCCGTCGATTTGGCGAAACGGCAACTGACCGTGAAGGACGACGCTTCCGGCGCTTCCGAGACGCGGACGATCGCCGAGCAGGCGCCCGTGCTGAAACAGTCGATTCCGGTGCTGCCGGATGCGCTGCAAGTCGGCGACACCGTGTCGTACGAAGTGCAGGACGGCGTCATCGTCAAAATCGTGATCGAGAAGCAGGCGGCGCAGGCCGTCCACGGCAAGCTGTTCAAAGTGGACACCGCGGCGCAGACGATTCAATATACGGACGACGCGACCGGGCAAAATGCGTTCATGCCGTACGCCCCCGACGTGACCGTATCGATTCCCGGACTTGCGGACGCCTCGCTGGCCGATTTGCAGGAAGGGGACGCCATCACGCTGACGCTCGACGACGCGGGCAAGCTCGTCACCGGCGTCGCCGTCGAAGGGCGCTCGGTGCAGGTGCTGTACGGCGCGGTGATCGACCAGTATATCGCGCGCAACCATACGCTGTCGCTGACCGACGCGTCCGGCGCCGTGCACAACCCGATCGTCACCTCGACGACCCGGTTCGATCTGAACGGAACGAAGCTGTCGTTCGACGACGCGGTCAGACTGCTCCTGGTCACCGGCAAAAAAGTCAACGTGGAATACAGCGGAGACCACGCCGTGTCCGTCACGTCCGTCTACAAATATGAAGGAACGATTCTGGAGAACAACGTCGTCTCCAAATCGCTCAAGCTGCAGCTGGCCGACAAGACGATTGTCACCGTGCCTTACGTCAACCCGACGATCGAAGTGTACGGAACTTCTTCGAAATCGGTGTCCGATCTGCGCGCCGGGGACGTCGTCACCGTCATGCTGACCGCGAACCAGGATCAGGCGGCGACCGTTCGGGTGCAGACGACGGCCCAGCTCGAAGTGAGCTCGATCGACGCGGCCGCCAAAAAGCTGAGAACGAAGCGGACCGACGGTACGCTGGAGGAATGGACGATCACAGACGGCGTCCCGCTGCAGGATGACAGCGGCGCGGCCGCCACGTTGAGCCAGTTCGCTTCCGGCGACTTGGTCAACATCACGTTCGTCGGAAAAACGCCGATCGCCGTGAAGAAGGTGCCGGTCGCTTACGGCATCGTCGTGTCGGTCGACGCCTCCGCCGGCATCGTCGAGATTCGGCTGCCGTCCGGGGAGACGGTGAAGAAGACGGTCGGAACCGCTCCGCAAATCTGGAAGGACGGCGTCCAACTCGGCTCGCTCGCGTCGGTGAAGGCCGACGACCGGGTCGAGATTCGCCAGGACGAGCAGAACCGGCCGGTTGTGACGATCGTGCCGGCGCTGAACAAAACGTTCTGGAGATCGATCCCCGAGTCGCAGACGATCTACTTCCGCACGTCCGGCCTGACGAAAGAATCGGTCGTGCTCGATCCGAAAGTGTACATCCACGAAGGATCGCAGACGCTGGCCCTCGGCGATCTGCAGGACGGAGACGCGATCAGCGTCTACGTGCTGCGCGGCCGGGCGGTAGAGATCTCCAGATAATCCCATACGCTTCGTTCGAAGACGGCACCGCGCGCGATGCGGCGCCGTCTTCTTGTCGGATTCGGGAAGTTCCGGTACACTTGAAGGGAACTTTGCGTCCCACGTCCGTGGGTGGAGGAGCAGATTTGCGATGACGGCCCGGAAAGTAAGGCATATTCTGGACACGATCGCCGGGATGTTTCCCGACGCGCGCTGCGAGCTGAACCACAATAGCCCGTTCGAGCTGACGATCGCCGTGCTGCTGTCGGCGCAGTGCACCGACGAAACGGTCAACAAAGTGACGGCGACGCTGTTTCAAAAATACAAGACGCCGCAAGATTATTTGCGCGTGCCGGTCTCCGAGCTGGAGAACGATATTCGGCGGATCGGACTGTTCCGCAACAAGGCGGCGAACATTCAGAAGCTGTGCCGCCTGCTGATCGAGCGGCACGGCGGGGAAGTGCCAAGCGACCACGCGGCTTTGACCGCGCTGCCCGGCGTCGGCCGCAAGACGGCCAACGTCGTCGTCTCGAACGCGTTCGGCGTGCCGGCGATCGCCGTCGACACGCACGTCGAGCGGGTGTCCAAGCGGCTCGGCCTGGCCGACGAGGACGATTCGGTGCTCGAGGTCGAGAAGAAGCTGATGAAAAAGGTGCCGCGCGACGAATGGACGATCACGCACCACCGGCTCATTTTTTTCGGCCGATACCATTGCAAGGCGCAAAACCCGAACTGCGCGGCGTGTCCGCTGATCGCGGAATGCAAGGTGGGGAAGGCGCGGCTTGCGGCGGCCGGGAAAGGGAAGGCCGCCGGACGTGTTGCCGGACCGGCGTCCGGGAGAGGCGCCGCGAAAGTATCCCGGTCCGCCGGGACGGCAAAGGCGGCTTCCGGACCGGACGGGATCGCTGCCGGCAAGACCGGATCGGCTGCCGGACCCGCCGGGATGACTGCCGGGCGCGCGGCGGAAGGGGGGAGCCGACCGGTGAAAGCTTGCGAAACGGTACGGGACAGGGAAAACGGCGGAAAGGAGGCATGGCGGCGGTGAAAGCGGACGAAACGGTACAAGAGCGTCCCCGAACGGAGCCGGCAGCGGCTCCGTTCCTTGCCGCTCTGCGGCAAATGGCGGAAGCGGCCGGGGAGGCGGGGGACGCCGTCCAGCGGGACCGCTTCCGGCAGCTGGCGGCCAAGCTGGAAACCGGCAAGCTGACGATCGCCTTCTGCGGCCATTTCTCGGCCGGCAAGTCGTCGCTGGTCAACGCGCTGTGCGGCGCCCGGCTGCTGCCGTCGTCGCCGGTGCCGACCAGCGCCAACGTCGTGACGATTACAGGCGGCGCCCCGGCGGCGCGCGCCGCGCTGCGCGGGCCGGACGGCGCTATGGGCGAAGCGCGCGACGTGCCGATCGGGGAGCTGGCCGACTATTGCGTGGACGGGGAAGGGGTGTCCACGATCGACGTGACGTACCCGATCCCCCTGCTCGGCGACGAGTTGGCGCTCGTCGATACGCCCGGCGTCGATTCGACCGACGCCGCGCACCGGGCGGCGACCGAATCGGCGCTTCATCTGGCCGACGTCGTGTTTTACGTGACCGATTACAACCACGTGCTGTCCGATGTCAACTTCCGGTTTCTGCGCACGCTGGAGCAGTGGGGCAAGCCGGCTTACCTGATCGTCAACCAGGTCGACAAGCACCGCGAGGAAGAGATCCCGTTCGCCGCTTTCCGCAGCGGATTGGACCGCTCGCTGGAAGCGTGGCGCATCCGTCCGGCGGGCGTGCTGTTCCTGTCGCTGCGCGAGCCTGCGCATCCGCTCTCGCAGCGGGAGGAGCTGGTGCGGCTGATCGGGCGCCTGAAGCCGCTGCGCGCCGAGCTTGCGCTGAAGAGCGCGGTCCGCTCCGCGCGCTACTTGGCCGGGCGGTTCCGCGCCTATCTGCGCCAGCGGCACGAAGCGGAGCGGGAAGCGCTGGCGGAGGCGCTCGGCGGGATGGAGCCGGCCGCCCTGCGGGAGGAGCGCGAGCGGCTGGAAGAGCGGCTGCGCGACATCCGCGCGGGGAGCGAGCGCCGCTGGGAGAGGCTGCGCGCGGAGCTGGACCGGCTGCTGGCGAATGCCAATCTGACGCCGGCCGAGACGCGCGAGAAGGCGCAGGCGGCGCTCGCCGCGATGCAGCCCGGCTTCAAGGCCGGCTGGCTGGCGAGCGCGGCCCGGACGGAAGGCGAGCGGCAGCGCCGGCTGCAGGCGCTGGCCGACGATTTCAACCGCCAGGTGTCGGGGCACCTGAAGGGCCATGTTCTGCAGCTGCTGCGGGACGAAGCGAAGGAAGCCGGCTGGGAAGGGCCTTCGCTCGAAGAACGGCTGGAAGCGGTCGTACCGGCCGTCGACGCGCCGTGGCTGGCGCAGCGGATGAAAACCGGCGCCGGCGCCGACGGCCAAGCGACGCTCCATTACGCCGCCGAGATCGGCGAAAGCTTCAAGTCGCTGTGCCGGAAGGAGGCGCGCCGGCTTCACGAGGAGCTGGAGGGCCGCCGCGCTGCAGACACTGCCCGGCAGGAAGCGGAAGCGGCCGCCGAGCTGGAGCGGCTGGCGGAGCGCGAGGAGGCGGCCCGGCAGCTCGCTTTGCTGGATGAGCGGGAAAGCGAAGGCGAGCGGCGGCTGCTCGCTTTCCTGCCGGAGCTTCCGGCCGGGATGGCGGCCCCGCTCCCCGCGCCGGAGCCGGTCGCGGCGGCGCCGCAAACGGAACGGGCGCCGGATGCGGTTGCCGCGCCGGAAGCCGCGGCGGCCAAGCCGCCGGCGCTTGCCGCGGGCAGCGGGGAGGAAGAGCGGCTGGGCGTCCCCCGAGCCGCGGCCGATCTGCTGGAGCGAGCGGCGGCGCTGATTCGGCCGTGGCCGGCGCTCAGCCAGACGGCGGACCGTCTGCAGGAGAAGGCCGAGCGGTTCCGGAACCGCCGCTTCACGATCGCCCTGTTCGGCGCGTTCAGCGCGGGCAAGTCGTCTTTCGCCAACGCGCTGGTCGGCGCGCCGGCGCTGCCGGTCTCGCCGAATCCGACGACGGCCGCGATCAACCAGATCGTGGCGCCGACGGAAGACTACCCGCACGGCTGCGCGCGCGTAACGATGAAGACGGCCGATCAGATGCGGGACGACATCCGCTTCTCGCTGGAACGGCTCGGCATCGCGGCCGATGCCGCTCTCCTGAAGGAAGGGGATCTCGAAAGTCTGCTGGCGCTGGCGGAGCGGACCAACGCGGAAGAGATCCATCCGCGCGGCCGGCCGCATCTGGCGTTCCTGCGCGCCGCGGCCGCCGGCTGGAACCGGTACGGGCCGCTGCTCGGCCGCGTGTTCGCGGCGGACGAGCGCGCGTACCGGACGTACGCGGCCGAAGAGGAAGCGGCCTGCTACGTGGCGGAGATCGATCTGCATCTCGATGCTCCGCTGACCCGCAGAGGCGCCGCGCTGGTCGATACGCCCGGCGCCGATTCGATCAACGCGCGGCATACGGGCGTCGCCTTCGAATATATCCGAAACGCCGACGCGATCTTTTTCGTGACCTACTACAATCACGCTTTTACCGAAGCCGACCGGCAGTTTCTGAACCAGCTCGGCAGCGTCAAGGAAGCGTTCGAGCTGGACAAAATGTTTTTCGTCGTCAACGCGGCCGATCTGGCGGCATCTCCGGAAGAACTGGACGCCGTGCTCGGCCACGTGGAAGCGCAGCTGTCGAAGCACGGCATTCGCCGGCCCCGCCTGTTCCCGGTGTCCAGCCTGCGGGCGCTGGAAGCGCGGCGGAGCGGCCGGCCGGAAGCGCTGCGGCAGTCCGGGCTGGCCGCGTTCGAGGAAGCGTTCGACCGGTTCGCGAGCGAGGAGCTCGGCCAACTGGCGCTCGCCTCGGCGCGCAGCGATCTGAGCCGGGTGCACGGCCGCCTGGCGGCGATGCTCGAAGAAGCGGGCGCCGACGAAGCGACGCGGAAAGCCCGCATCGCCGATCTGATGGACAGGGCGGAACGGATGAAGGCCGAATGGAGCGGAACGCTTGCGGAGACGGCGCTCCAGCCGCTGCTGCAGGAAGTCGACGAGCAGCTTTACCATTTGCGGCAAAGGGTGCGCTACCGGTTCGGCGACCATTTCCTGGCCGCTTTCCATCCTTCGGTGCTGCAGGACGACGGGCGCGATTTGAAAAAGCTGCTGGAATCTTGCTGGCTCGATTTGAAGCGCAGCGTCGGGGAGGATCTGCTGCAGGAATTGCGGGCCGCCGGGCTGCGGCTGGAAGGCGCCGTGCACCGGCTGGCGGCGGACCGGATCGCCGCGGCCGCCGCCCGGGCCGGGCTGGACGGCTTCGCGCCGGAGGCGCCGCCCCGGCCGGACGTCGATTGGCCGCTGCCGGAGCCCTATGCGGACGGCCCGCGCGTCGAGCCGCGGACGCTGTGGCACGCCTTCAAAAGCCCGAAGCATTTTTTCGAAAAGGACGGGAAAAAAGCGCTCCGTGACGAGCTGGAGGCGCTGCTGTTCGATGCGGCGGGCGTCTGGCTCGGGCGCCTTGCGGAAGCGTGGAAGCGCCAAGCCGCGGAAGCCTGCCGGGCCGCTCTGCGCGAAGCCGCCGAGCGGCTGGCCGCGGAGACGAACGAATACGCCCGCGAACTGGAACGGTCGCTTCAGCGGCCTGACGAGACGGATGCGCTTCGCGGCGCGATGGAGGCGGTCGCCCGGCTGTGCAAAAACTAATTTTTCGCCGCATTTCGCCATAATACCGAAGAAAAAGTTTCCTTTCATCGGCGCCGGATGGAAAGGAAACTTTTTCTATGTTCTGCGCCTCATACCCCGCCTAGGCTCACTCCGGCAGGGAGATTGGGATTATTTGCGACCTTTTTGAAGATTTCACCCCGGTTTCCCCGCTTAGGGCCGACTTCCCCGGGTTTCGGAACGCTCAAACGGACGTTGACGCTTTGCGCAATTTGTGGCAATGCTGTTAAACTTCCGAAATATGAAGAAACCGAAGGAGGTACGACATTGGTTATTTTTCGCGGGCTCAAGCGGTTTTTCTGGCCGGACAAAGGCTTCCTGCTAGGCTCCGTGCTCGGATTGGCATGCGCCACCGCTTTGGGTCTCGTCTATCCTCTGCTGCTGCGGACCCTGATCAACGACATGATTCTGCCCGGCCGGTATTCGGGGGTGCTCGGACTCGCCCTGCTTGCCGTCGGGGTTGTCGCGGTAAAAGTGTCGTTTCAGTATTTGCACGGGTTCTCGGGGGGACGGCTCGGCAACCGCCTAGCCTTCCGGCTTCGCAACGCCTGCTACGAGAAGCTGCAGGCGCTTTCGTTTTCTTTCTACGATTCGGCCCGCACCGGGGATCTGATGTCCAGGCTGACGGCAGACATCGAAGGGATCCGCAACTTCATCGGTTTCGGGTTCGCCCAGCTTCTCAACACCGGTTTTCTCATCGTTTTCGGCACCGTCATGATGCTCTCGATCGACTGGAAGCTGACGGTGACGACGCTCGTTCTGCTGCCGATTCTCGGCTTCGTCGCCATTCGCTTCGAGCAGAACATCCATCCGGTTTTCCGCTCGATCCGGGCGGCGCTCGGCCGGCTCACCGTCGTCGTCCAGGAAAACATCATGGGCGTCCGGACGGTCAAGTCGTTCGCCCGGGAACCGCACGAGATGAAAAAATTTCTCGTCGGCAACCTGGAATATAAAGATACGAATCTGCAGGTCACGGCCGTGTGGGCTAAATTTTTCCCGCTGATGGAATGGATCGCGAACCTGAGCGTGGCGGTTCTGCTGCTGGCCGGCGGCTGGCGGGTCATCAACGGATCGCTGCAGCTCGGCGATCTCGTCTCGATGTCGAGCATGCTCGGCATGATGGTGGCGCCGCTGTGGATGCTCGGCTTTCAGATCAACAACTACACGATGGCGAAGGCGGCGGGAGAACGGCTGCTGGAGCTTCTGAACCAGCCGATCGCAATCCGCAGCCGCGAGCATCCGGTCGTCCCGGACGACGCTTCGGTTCGCGGCCACGTCCGCTTCGAGGACGTGTCGTTCCGCTATTCGAGCCGCGACCGCCATCCGAACGCCTTAATCGGTTTCGACCTCGACGCGCCGGCCGGCTCGGTGATCGGCCTCCTGGGCGGAACGGGTTCCGGCAAATCGACGGTCGTGCAGCTGCTGCTGCGCGCGTACGACGTGAGCCAGGGCGCGATCAAGCTGGACGGCATCGATATTCGCGATCTGGAGCTGTCTTTCCTGCGCCGGCAGGTGGCGATCGTCTACCAGGAATCGTTCCTGTTCTCGGCGTCGCTCAAAGAAAACATCGCCTACGGCCGGCCGGAAGCTTCGATGGAGGAAATCGTCGAGGCCGCCAAGCTCGCTGCGGCGCACGACTTCATCATGGAGCTGCCGGACGGCTACGACACGATCGTCGGCGAGCGGGGGATGGGGCTGTCGGGCGGACAGAAGCAGCGGATCGCGATCGCGCGCGCCCTGCTGTGCCGCCCCAAAATCCTCATTCTCGACGACGCCACCAGCGCGCTGGACATGGAGACGGAGCAGCGGATTCAGCAGTCGCTGCGCAAGGTGATGGCCGAGCGGACGACGTTCATTATCGCGCACCGCATCTCTTCGCTCCGCCACGCCGACGAGATCGTCGTGCTGGACCGCGGCCATACGGTGCAACGGGGCAAGCACGAGGAGCTGATCCGGGTGCCGGGGCTGTACCGCGAAACGTACCGGATTCAGTACGCCGACCGGCCGGAAGAGCTCGGAGAAGCGATGACCGGCGAGAGGAGGGAGATCGGATGAGCCGCCAGTTCGTTTACTCCGACGACGTGCTGATCGAGAAGCCGTTCAACTGGAAGCAGATGGGGCGCTTGTTCGCGTACCTTAAGCCGTACCGCGCCGACGTCGCCAAAGTGGTGTTCGTCATGACCGTGTTCGGCATGCTGACCCGGCTGGCGATTCCGCTGCTGATGAGTCTGGCGATCGACCGGGCCATCCATCCGTCCGGCGGGCAGGGCAGCCTTCGCCTGCTCCTGTGGATCGTGGCGGCGATGCTGGCTCTGTATCTGCTGCGCTGGTGGGCGCAGCGGTATACGATCCGGAATACGAACGAAATCGGGCAAAAGGCCATTTTCGACCTCAGGTCGGCGCTGTTCAAGCATATCCAGACGCTGTCGTTCCGGTTTTTCGACAAACGGCCGGCCGGTTCGGTGCTCGTGCGGGTAACCAACGACATCAACGCGCTGCAGGATCTGTTCTCCAACGGGGTCGTCAACTCGGTCATCGACGTCGCGCAGCTGATCGGCATTACGATCATTTTGCTGTGCATGAACTGGAAGCTGGGGCTGGCGGTCATGATCACGGTGCCGCTCATGTTCGTCGTCTCCACCTCGCTGCGCAAAAGAATCCGGTTCGCCTGGCAGACGGTGCGGATCAAGCAGTCCCGCCTCAATTCCCACCTGAACGAATGCATTCAGGGAATCCGGGTGACGCAGGCTTTTGCCCAGGAAGAGGAGAACATCCGCTACTTCAACGCCATGAACCAGAGCAACTTGAAGTCGTGGAACTTCGCTTCGGCGTTGAACCAGCTGTTCGGCCCGCTCGTGGAGCTGACGTCGGCGGTCGGGACGTTCATCCTGCTCGTATACGGCACTTATTTGATCCGGAGCGAGTCGCTGACCGTCGGCATGCTGGTCGCGTTCATTACGTACATCGGCAACTTCTGGGAGCCGATTACGCGGCTCGGGCAGATGTACTCCCAGCTGCTCATCGCGATGTCGTCGTCGGAACGGATATTCGAATACATGGACGAAAAGCCCGCCGTTCCGGAGAAGCCGGACGCCGCGAAGCTTCCCCCGATCAAGGGGCACGTCCGCTTCGAGAACGTCCGGTTCGGCTACGAGGACGACCGTCCCGCGCTGGCGAACATCAACCTGGACGTCCGGCCGGGCATGTCGGTGGCGCTCGTCGGCCACACCGGATCGGGCAAAAGCACGATCGTCAATCTGCTGTGCCGGTTTTACGATCCGCTGCAGGGCCGGGTGACGATCGACGGCGTCGACCTGCGGGACATTTCGCTGGAGAGCCTGCGCTCGCAGATCGGCATCGTGCTGCAGGACACGTTCATTTTCTCGGGAACGATCCGGGAAAATATCCGCTTCGGCCGGCCCGACGCGACCGACGCCGAGATCGAAGCGGCGGCCCGCGCGGTGCGGGCGCACGACTTTATCGTCCAGCTGCCGGACGGATACGAAACGGAAGTGCAGGAGAGGGGCAGCGCGCTGTCGATGGGGCAGCGGCAGCTTATCTCGTTCGCCCGCGCGCTGCTCGCCGATCCGCGCATTCTCATTCTCGACGAGGCGACGGCCAGCATCGACACCGAGACCGAGCTGCGCATCCAGGAGGCGCTCGGCACGCTGCTCGCCGGACGCACCTCGTTCATCGTGGCGCACCGGCTGTCGACGATCCGGCATGCCGACCGCATCATCGTGCTCGACCACGGCGAGATCATGGAGGAGGGCAACCACGAGCAGCTCATGCGCAATTCCGGCCACTACCGCCACCTGGTGGAGGCGCAGTATCGGTTTTTGAGCGCGTGACGCCGCGCGCGGGCTTGGTGCGCCGCCGCCGGCCGCAGCCGCCCGCCGAAACGAAGGCCGCCCACGTCGAAAAGACGTTTCGACGAGGGCGGCCTGTTTTACTCCGCGTCGGCGGACAGGTCCAGCCAGGCAAGCTCTTCCGCGCTCAGCCGAATCTCGGTCGCTTCGCGGCACGATTCCAGCTCCGCGACGGACTGCGGCCCGATCAGCGCGCAGGTCGGGAACGGCTGGTTCAGCACGTACGCGAGCGCGATCTGGATGACGGTGACGCCGCGCTCCCGGGCGAGCTGCTCGGCGCGCCGCCGGCGCTCCCAGTTCGCGTCGCTGAAGAAGACGCGCACCAGGTCGGCGTTGTCGCGCGATTCGGGGGTCAGCTCCGGGCGGAAAAAGCCGCGCGCCTGCGACGACCACGACAGCAGCGGGAACCGGCGCGCCTCGTGCCAGGCGCACGTCTCGGCGTCGGCCGACACGCAGCCCGGCCAGAACGGCTCGTTCGGCTTCGCCAGGCTCAGGTTCGGGCTGCTGAACGAGAAGCCGACCAGCCCGTGCGCCGCGGCATAATCGTTCGCCTCCTCGATGCGGCGGTACGTCCAGTTGGACACGCCGATGGCGCGGATGCGGCCGGCCGCGATGTGCTCGTTCAGCGCTTCGACGATCGGTCCGACCGGCACGTTCGGATCGTCGCGGTGCAGCGCGTACAGGTCGACATAGTCGGTGCGCAGCCGCCTGAGGCTGACGGCCAGCTCCTCGTCGATCGCCGCCTTGTTGACGCGCGGGCCGTTTGCGTCATGATGCGCGCCTTTGGTCAGCACCATCACTTCGCTCCGGTTGCCGCGGCTTTCCATCCACTGTCCGATCGCCTCTTCGCTTTTGCCCCCGCCGTAAATAAAAGCGGTATCGACGACGTTGCCGCCCATGGCCACGTAAGCGTCAAGGATCGGGGCGACGCGGTCGAGATTTTCCGGGCGGTAATAGTCGGTGCCGAGCACCAGCTGCGCGCACGGCCGGTCGAGTCCGGGAATCGCAATCGTCTTCATCGCGACTCCTCCCGAATGACGACGCGGCTTCTCGTACGCGCCGACTTAAGGCAAGCATCGACGGCGCGCATGTTGCGCACGGCGTCGTCCGGCGCGTACAGCTGCGGCTTGCCGTCCAGCACGGCCGCGGCCAGATCGTCTGCCTGCAGGCTGTAATGGTTGACCGCCGGCACTTCCACTTCCCGGCGCCGGCCGCGCACCGTGACATAGAAGACGGAAGGTTTGTCCGGCGGACAGACGTAAGCCGAAGGAATTTCAATCCGCCCTTCCGTGCCGACGATTTCCAGCGTGTTGCGCCCTTCCGCCCACATGCCGCAATCGAACGTCAGGGCGACGCCTCCGCTGAACTCCAATAGGCCCGACGCCATCATGTCGACGTTCCCGTGCTCGGGGGAGAAGAAGGCGTGCGCCGTCGCCGCCTCCGGTTCCCGGCCGAGCACCATGCGCGCCGCGCTGATCGGGTAGACGCCGACGTCGTAAATGGAGCCTCCGCCGAGCTCCTGACGGTAGCGGATGTTGCCCTTGTCGGCGGCGTTGTTGAACGTGAACGCCCCGTGAACGCCGCGGATGTCGCCGATCTCGCCGGAAGCGATCAGGTCCCGGATCTGCGCGTACCGGGGATGGTGCCGGTACATGAACGCCTCCGCCAGCTTCACGCCGGCCTCTTCGCACGCCCTTACCATCTCTTCCGCTTCCGCCGCGTTCAGCGCGATCGGCTTTTCGCAGAGCACATGCTTGCCGGCTTCGGCGGCGCGGATCGTCCACTCCTTGTGCAGGTTGTTCGGCAGCGGTATGTAGACGGCGTCGATGCGCTCGTCGGCCAGCAGCGCCTCGTAGCTGCCGTAGGCGCGCGGAATGCCGAGCCTGTCCGCGGCCTGCCTCGCTTTCGCTTCGTCGCGGCTCGCGATCGCCGCCACTTCCCCGCGCGCTGACTTCTGAATGCCGGGAATTACGGAGTTGAGCGCGATGCCCGCGGCACCGAGAATGCCCCATTGCAGCTTTCGTTCGCTCATGGGCTTAGGTCCCTCCTTTTTGAAAGTATATTGTCATTATATTTCAGTCTCAATAAAATGGATATAATATGATTTTGAGATGGATAGCACGATTTTGTCAGCACGGAGAGGAAGAGGCGAGGTACGTCCATGCTGCGCCAGAGCCATCTGCCCACGTTTCCCGGTCACCGCTATTTTTGCTTTCCCGCATCGGTCGGGCTGTACCGCGATTATCCCGAGCATCGGGTATACCGGGCCCAAGGCTCGCTGAACGAGTTCAACCTTCATTTCGTCGCCGCGGGCAAAGGGTACGTCGAACTGGGAGGCCGTGTCCATACGCTGCACAAAGGGGACGCCTTCCTGTTTTTCCCTTACGCCGAGCAGAGTTACTACAGTTCGGAAGACGATCCGTGGGACATCCGCTGGGGCCATTTCTACGGAGACAAGGTGAAGGAATTTTTGATCGAGCGCGGTTTCCAGCGCTCGACGCTGTGGTCGCTGCGCCAATTGAAGCCGCTGGAGGACGCGCATCTGGCGCTGCTTCAGGAAGCGGAAGAGCACGCCATGCTGCACGAGACGAAGCTGTCCGCGCTGACCTACGCGTTCATTGTCGAATTTATGAACCAGGCGGTGCCGTATGCGTCGGGCGGGGGCGTGCGGACGGCGGAGCGGATCGCCGAGCTGCTGCCCGAAATCCGCAGAAAGGCGACCGAGCCGTTCGACCTGGCGTATTGGGCGGAACGGGCGGGCGTCAGCGTCCATTACTTCTGCAAGCTGTTCCGCAAGGCGACGCGGATGACGCCGCTCGCCTTCGTGACGCTTTGCCGCCTGCAGTACGGCAAGCAGCGGCTGATGGAGGACCCGGACTTGCCGGTGCGCCAAATCGCGCTTGAAGCGGGCTATCCGAGCGCAAGCTATTTCGACAAGCGGTTCCGCGAACACGAGGGGATGACGCCGACGGAATTCCGCGAGCTGTACCGGCGCACAGGGCCCTTCATTTGAAAATCGCGGCAAGAACCGTTATCGTGGAGGGTGGAGAAAAAACGGCGCGGCCGCATGGGGCGATATCGGCACCTTGGAGGAATAACGATGGGATCGACGACAAGGTTATGGCGTGCGCTCGGCCTCACGACGCTCGGATGCACGCTGCTGCTCGCGTTCGGCTTCGGCTGGGCGCTTCGCGACACGTATGCGCCGACGAAGGGGATGGCGCTGCCGGAGCCGTCCGCTCCGCCGCAGGCGACCGGCGGAAGCTGGGCGGGCAAAAAGGAAATTCTCGCCGCCGCGGCGGGCGATTCGCTGACGCGCGGAACGGGCGACGCGACGGGCAACGGCTACGTCCGCGATACGGTGAGCCAGCTGCAGCAGGCGCTCGGCAAGCCGGTCCGGCTGCTGAACAACCTCGGCGTCAACGGTCAAACGACGGACGAGCTGCTGAAGCTGCTGGACACGACCGGATACAAGAGCGAGCTCGGCCAGGCGGACCTCATTCTGCTGACGATCGGCGCCAACGATCTGTTCCGGATCGCGACGGGCTCCGGGTCGATCGCGGAAGGCGGGGACGTCTCCCTGGAGAAGGTGCGGGCGCGGATGCCGGAAGCGGAGCGGCGGCTTCAGGCGGTGCTGGTCAAGCTGCGGAAGATCAATCCGTATGCGCGCATCGTTTACGTGGGGCTGTACAATCCTTTTTACGACGTGAAGGAAATGCGGGCGGCCTCGGGCGACATCCAGAAATGGAACGCGTACGCGCAGAGCCTTGCGTTGCGGGACGGCAACGCGACGGTCGTGCCCACGTACGATCTGTTCGAGGCGAATATCGGCCGGTATTTGTCGTCCGACCACTTCCATCCGAACGCGGACGGGTACCGGCGCATCGCGGAGCGCATCGTGCAGGCGCTGCGCTAAAGCGAGCGATAAGGAGGGGCCAAAGCGTGGCGGCAAACGCAGGCGCGGCCGAACGCGAAACCGTTCTGTCCGTGCAGAACGTCAAAAAAAAGATCGGCGGCAAGCCGATTATCCACGGCATCTCGTTCGACGTGCGGGCCGGCGAGATTTTCGGCTTTCTCGGGCCGAACGGCTCCGGCAAGACGACGACGATCCGGATGCTGGTCGATCTGATCAAGCCGACGGAAGGGCGCATCCTGATCTGCGGGGAGGACGTCAACCGGCATCCGGAACGGGCGCTGCGTCACGTCGGCTGCATCGTCGAAAACCCGGAGATGTACGGCTACCTGACCGGATGGGAGAACCTCGAGCATTTCGCCCGGATGCAGGAAGGCATCACCCGGCAGCGGATCGCCGAAGTGGTGGAGATCGTCGGGCTCGGCAAGCCGATTCACGACAAGGTGAAGACGTATTCGCTCGGGATGCGCCAGCGGCTCGGCATCGCCCAGGCGCTGCTCGGGCGTCCGAAGCTGCTCATTCTGGACGAGCCGACGAACGGGCTCGATCCGAAAGGGATCAAGGAGTTGCGCGACTTCGTGCGCGGGCTGGCGGACAGCGGCATGAGCCTGTTTATCTCCAGCCACCTGCTCGGCGAGATCCAGCTTATGTGCGACCGGGTGGCGATCATCGCCCGCGGCCGCGTGCTGGCGGTCGGCGGCGTCGACGAGCTGATCGGGCAGGCGGGCGCGTACACGGTCTGGCAGCTCGACCGGCCCGAGGAAGGACGCCGGCTGCTCGCCGGCGATCCGTCGGTGAAGCTGATCGCCGAAGAGGAACACCGCATCGACGAGGCGCTCTTGGCGACGCTGCCCGGCGGCATCGTGACCAAGATGGAGCCGGACGCGGTGCCGCGGTGGGTGGAGCGATTCGTCAGGGCGGGCATCCGGGTGCTGGCCGCGCAGAAAATCGCGCCTTCGCTGGAAGAGCTGTTTCTAAAGCTGACGGAAGGTGAAACGATTGGGTAACCTGCTGGCGCTGATCCACAACGAGACGATCAAAATATGGAAAAAGAAACGGTTCGCGGTCATCGTGCTCGTGCTGATCGTGCTCATTCCGGTGTTCGTGTACGCGCAGCTGAAAGTGACGGAGAACAACGCGCAGAAGTTCAAGGATTGGCGCGGCGAACTGCAGCAGCGGATCACCGACAACACCAATTCGCTCGGCAGCGACCGGATTCCGGAAGAATGGAAAAGGTGGCGGCGGGCGCTCGTGCAGCAGCTGCAATACTATCTGGACCACGACATCAACCCGAACTCGCCGAACGCGGTCACGTTCACGCGCGGCTTTCTGAACAACGCGGTGACGATGTTCATTCCGCTGATGGTGCTGGCGATCGCGTCCGATCTCGTGTCGTCGGAGCGGTCGACGGGGACGGTGAAGATGCTGCTGACCCGCCCGGTGCGCCGGTGGCGGGTGCTCTTCTCCAAGCTGGCCGCGCTGACGCTGTACACGTCGCTCGTCGTCGTGACGAACGCGGTGCTGTGCTACCTCATCGCCGGACTCGCGTTCGGGTACGGCGGGTGGGGGGAGCCGGTGTTCGTCGGCTTCCGGATTCACGGCGCGGACGTCGACACGTCCTCGGTGCACGCGGTGCCGCAGGGCGTCTACTTGCTCATGCAGACGGGGCTCGTCTGGTATTCCGCGATGACGGTGGCGCTGATCGCGCTGATGGTGTCGGTGCTCGTGCGCAGCACCGCGGCCAGCTTCGTGACGATGATGGCGGCGGTCATCGCCGGATCGATTCTGGCCAACATGTCCTCGTCTTGGCATACGGCCAAATATTTGTTCAGCGTCAACCTCGATCTGACCTCGTATCTGGCCGGCAGCCCGCCGCCGATCGAAGGGATGACGCTCGGCTTTTCGCTTCTGATCCTGGCGGTCTGGGGGGCGGCCGCGCTGTTCGTTTCGTTCTTCGTCTTTACGAAGCAAGATGTGTTGAATTAAAATTGTACGGAAGATGCACGGAAGATCAGCAAGGGGGGACGACCCTTCGTGGCCGAACAGTTGGATTTATTCGCCGAAGCGGCGGCACAAGGGGCGGCCGAGTACGGCGCCGACGACATTCAGGTGCTGGAAGGGCTCACCGCCGTTCGCAAACGGCCCGGCATGTATATCGGAAGCACGACCGCTTCCGGGCTTCACCATCTCGTATGGGAAATCGTCGACAACGCGGTGGACGAGCATCTGGCGAAATTTTGCTCGCGCATCGATGTCACCGTTCATCCGGATAATTCCGTCACCGTCCAGGACAACGGGCGGGGCATTCCGACCGGCATGCACAAGATGGGCATCCCGACGCCTCAGGTCGTCTATACGATTCTGCACGCGGGCGGCAAGTTCGGCGGCGGCGGATACAAGAAATCCGGCGGCCTGCACGGCGTCGGCGCGTCGGTGACGAACGCGCTGTCGGAATGGCTGGAAGTGGAAATCTACCGCGACGGGAAAATCCACAAAATGCGCTTCGAGACGTGGACCGACGCGGACGGCAAGGAGCACGTCGGCGAGCCGGTGACCGGACTGGAAGTGATCGGAACGACGAACAAGACCGGCACGAAGGTGACGTTCAAGCCGGACGCCAAAGTGTTCCACGGCAACATCAGCTTAAGCTACGAGACGCTTGCGGAGCGGCTGCAGGAAATCGCGTTTCTCAACTCCGGGCTGAAAGTGACGCTGACCGACAAGCGGACCGGCAAGGAAGACACGTTCCATTACGAGGGCGGCGCCAGCCAGTTCGTCCAATTTTTGAACGAGGACAAAACGGTGCTGCACGACGTCATCCATTTCGCGGCGGAGAAGGACGACATCGAGGTGGAAGTCGCGCTGCAGTACAACGACGGGTACACGGAGACGCTCGCCTCCTTCGTCAACGCCATCCCGACGCGCGGCGGAGGCACGCACGAGACCGGCTTCAAGACGGCTTACACCCGCGTCATGAACGACTACGCGCGCAAGACCGGCCAGCTGAAGGAGAAGGACAAAAATCTCGAAGGCAGCGATTTGCGCGAAGGGATGATGGCCGTCATCAGCATCAAGATGGCGGACGTCGAATTCGTCGGGCAGACGAAGGACCAGCTCGGCAGCGCCTCCGCCCGGAGCGCCGTCGACGCCGTCGTCTCCGAGAAAATGGCGGTGTTTCTCGAAGAGAACCCGCAGGTCGGGCAGATGATCGTCCGCAAGGCGATCCAGGCGTCCAAAGCGCGGGAGGCGGCCCGCAAGGCGCGCGACGAGATCCGCAGCGGCAAGAAGAAGAGCGAGAGCGCCAGCCTCGGCGGCAAGCTGTCGCCGGCACAGTCGAAGGACTATACGCGCAACGAGCTGTTCATCGTCGAGGGCGATTCCGCCGGCGGTTCGGCCAAGCAGGGCCGGGATTCGAGGCATCAGGCGATTCTGCCGCTCAAGGGCAAGCCGATGAATCCCGAGAAGGCGAAGTTGCTCGACATCCTGAAAAACGAAGAGTACAAGGCGATCATCGCCGCCATCGGCGCGGGGATCGGCCCGGACTTCGACGTCGACGAATGCAACTACGCCAAAATCATCATCATGACCGACGCCGATACGGACGGCGCGCACATCCAGGTGCTGCTGCTCACGTTCTTTTACCGGTACATGAAGCCGCTGATCGACACGGGGCGGGTGTTCATCGCGCAGCCGCCGCTGTACAAAATCACCCGCAAATCCGGCAAGCTGGAGACGGTCCGGTACGCCTGGACGGACGGCCAGCTGCAGAATTATATGAAGGAATTCGGCAAGGGAGCCGAATTGCAGCGCTACAAAGGGCTCGGCGAGATGAATCCGGAGCAGCTGTGGGAGACGACGATGAATCCGGAGACGCGCACGCTGCTGCAGGTGCAGATCGAGGACGCGGCCAAGGCGGAGCGGCGGGTGTCGACGCTGATGGGCGACAAGGTCGACCCGCGCAAGCGGTGGATTATCGACAACGTCGATTTTACCGAGTACGACGAATGAGCGCTAGCGCAAAGGAGGAAATCGGTTGAGCCTGCTGGAGCAATTTCTGCCGGCCTATCTCGAGGAAGTGGTGGGCGACCGGTTCGGCCGCTATTCCAAATACATCATTCAGGACCGGGCCATTCCGGACGTGCGCGACGGGCTGAAGCCGGTGCAGCGCCGCATTCTGTACGCCATGTACGACGCCGGCAACACGCCGGACAAGCCGTACCGCAAGTCGGCGAAGACGGTCGGGGACGTGATGGGCAACTACCATCCGCACGGCGACGCTTCGATCTACGAAGGCATGGTGCGGATGGCGCAGCCGTGGAAAATGGGGCATCCGCTCATCGACGGCCACGGCAACTGGGGATCGCTGGACGACGACCCGGCGGCGGCGATGCGCTATACCGAAGCGCGGCTGTCGCCGATCGCGATGGAGCTGCTGCGCGACATCGAGAAGCGGACGGTACCGTTCCGGGACAACTTCGACAACACGACGAAAGAGCCGGTCGTGCTGCCGTCCCGCTTTCCGAACCTGCTCGTCAACGGGGTCAGCGGCATCTCGTCGGGCTTCGCCACCGAGATTCCGACGCACAACCTGCGGGAAGTGATCGATGCCGTCATCGCGCTCATCGACAAGCCCGAGCTCGGAACGGACGAGCTGATATCGATCGTGAAAGGGCCGGATTTCCCGACCGGCGGCATCATTATGGGCGGGGACGGCATCCGCGAGGCGTACGAGACCGGCAAAGGGCGCATCTATATCCGCGCGAAAACGGCGATCGAGGACGTGCGCGGCGGCAAGCGGCAGATCGTCATCACCGAAATTCCGTACCAGGTCGTCAAAGCGAAGCTCGTAAGCGCCATCGACAACTTGCGCCTGGAGAAAAAGGTGGAAGGCATCGCCGAAGTCCGCGACGAGAGCGGGCGGGAAGGGCTGCGCATCGTCGTCGAGCTGAAGAAGGACGCGGACGCCGAAGGCATTCTCGCTTTTCTGCTGAAAAAGACGGATCTTCAGATCGCCTACAACTTCAACATGGTCGCCATCGTCAACAAGGCGCCGCAGCAGCTCGGGCTGAAGGCGTTGCTGGAAGCGTACATCGCGCACCAGCGGGAAGTCGTCACGCACCGGACGCGGTACGATCTCGAGAAAGCGGAAGACCGCGCCCACGTCGTCGAAGGGCTCGTCAAAGCGCTGAACATTCTCGACGAAGTGATCGAGACGATCAAAGCTTCGAAAAACCGGCAGGATGCGCAAAACAACCTGGTGGAGCGCTTCGGCTTCTCCGAGCGGCAGGCGGACGCGATTTTGACGCTGCAATTGTACCGGCTGACGAATCTGGAAATCCACGCGCTGGAGAAGGAACTGCAGGAGACGGCGCGGAAGATCGCGCAGCTGCGCGCCATTCTGGACAACCCGCGCAAGCTTCTCGCCGTCATCAAGGAGGAACTGGCGGAGATTCGCGGCAAGTACGGCGTCGACCGAAGGTCGCAGATCCAGGGCGAAGTGGAAGAGCTGAAGGTGAATCTGGAAGTGACGGTGCCGGCGGAAGACGTCTACGTCACGCTGAGCCGCGAAGGCTACATCAAGCGGACGAGCCAGCTGTCGTTCGCCCGCTCCGGCGGCGAGCTCGGCAGCGCCGGCGTGAAGGAAGGGGACGTCGTCCGCTGGAGCCTGCCGCTCAGCACGCTCGACGCGCTGCTGTTGTTCACGCAGAAGGGGCAGTATTTCCATCTGCCGGTGCACCAGATTCCCGAATTCAAGTGGAAGGATACCGGCACCGCGCTCGTCAACGTGCTGCCGCTGTCCAAGGACGACCGCATCGTCGGCGTCGTCGCCGTGAAGCCGGGCGAATGGACGCCGCCGCAAGCGTCCAATGAGGAAGAGGCGGGAAGCGGTCCGGCGCTCGTGTTCGTCACCCGCCGCGGCCAGGTGAAGCGCTCGCTGCTGGCGGACTACGCCACCACCCGAAGCGCGGCGATCGCCGCCTGCAAAGTGGCGGACGGGGACGAGGTCGTGACCGTGTACCGCAGCGACGCGCCGGGCGAAGTGCTGCTCGTGACGGAGAACGGCATGAGCATCCGGTTCCCGGAAGCGGAAGTCAGCCTGCAAGGACGGGTGGCGGGAGGCGTGCGCGGCATTGCCCTGAAGGAAGGGGATCGCGTGGCGGACGCGCTGCCGGCGGTCGGGGAAGAAGGCGAAATTCTCGTGCTGACCGATTACGGCTATGCCAAGCGCTCCTTGCTGTTGGACTATCCGGTGCAGGGCCGCGGCGGCAAAGGCATCCAGACGTTCGAGTTCAAGGAGGGCAAGCGCGTTCGCCCGAACGGAACGAAGCTGATCGCCGCGTTCCATGTCAAGGAGGCGATCGCCGTGGCGGCGGTGTCGCAAGGCGGGGGGTTCTCGCTGTTTTCTTCGGAGGACGCGCCGCTGGGCGACCGCCGCTCGCAAGGCAAAGCCGTCGTCGCTGCAGACAAGAGCGACCCGCTTGCCGAAGCGTTCAAGCTGCCGACGATGGTGCAGCCTTAGGGGACGCAAGGTGCGTTAAGGGGGGCGACTCCGGCAGGTCGGTCATGCCGACCTCGGGGCGCCCCTTTTGATATGCGCGCGTGCCCAGCCAAGCACGCATCTTCTAGCCGGTGAAAGTCCGGTCGCGGGGGGAGCCAAGTCCCCGCGTAGCTTGGATACTTGCGTATGGCGAAATCTGTGCGTAAAAGCGTATCGACAAAAGTACCTGTCAGAGACAGGGCGAGCGACATGCCAGGCCGTAACATGAATCGAATGCGCATGAATGACGAACATCGGAAAGCCGTATGAGGGAAAACCTCACGTACGGTTTGATGAGGAGGGGCTGGATTCCCCAGCCCTTCACTCTAGCGCTCCGCCTTGCCGCCGTATGTAGCGCGATCAATCGTAAGGGCCGGTCTGCGATTCGGTCCGGTCGATCCACCGCAGCAACATATCGAGCACCAGCCACAGCGGAACCGGCTCTTCGAGACGTTCGAGCCATTCCGGGTCTTCCAAAATGCCGGCTTCCTTGGCCATCTGGCCGATCATGCGAATCCGTTCCTCCGTCGCGCCCATTGCGTCGTGCCTCCTTTGCAGGTCGTTGGATCGCTTATCCGCAGTTCCCCATCTTTTCCCATCAGTATATGTCAACGGCTGTCGTCTTGTTCGCCATTTTGCGGATTTACGTCGTAAATATTTAAGGCCATTAAACTATCATTCGACATAGGCTCCGGGTATAATAAAAGAGAAGGCACCGTTCGGGAAGATGGGAGGAATCGGAAATGGAAATGGCCGCGCAATTTGTTAAAAGCTGGATGAAGCTCTCGAAAGAGTGGAATGCCCAACTGGCGGAGGAATTGGCGCCGCAGCTGACGATGGGGCAGCTTCAAGTGCTTGAAATTTTGCAGCTGTACGAGCCGATGAAACCGTCCGATCTGCTTCCTCACCTGGAGACGACTCCCGCCGCGGTGACGACGCTGCTCGACCGGATGGAGCGGAACGGACTGGTGGAGCGGCAGCGGGATTCGGAAGACCGGCGGATCGTGTGGGTGCGCATGACCGAGCTCGGCAAATCGGAAGTCGACCGGGGCATCGGCATCCGCGCCAGGGTCGCGGAGCGCTCGCTGGAGCGTCTGTCGCAGCATAACCGGCAATTGTTCGTATATCTGATCGGCAAAGTGTCGGGTCTGCATGCGTCCGAAGCCGAGCGCGGCGCGGAACCGGGCAGCCGCCCCGCGGCCGGCCGGAAAGCCGGCGAGCCGGCGGAGCCGGAGCCTGTGCCGTTACGCAGCTGATCCCGGCGCCGCCTTACGGCTCTTTGTCCGGCGTCAGCTTGCGCAGATGCGCCTCGATGCCGGCCAGCGTATGCGAGAGGCGGTCGTAGTCCGCCGGGCGAAGGCCCGGCTCGCTGCGGGCGCTGACGGTCGCCGCCAAGGGCAGGACGGTGTATTTGCGGATGCCGTCCGGCTGCCGTTCGATCCGCACCCAAGTCGGCGTCGCTTCCACCGCCGTCCATTCGACGGACGTCGCTCCGTTTGCTTCCGAAGTTTTGCGGATGTGAACCCCGAAGATGAGGCCGGCATCCTTCCAGTCGCCGGTTTGATTGGATATAAAATTGCCCAATGAATAAATGACGAGTCCGCGCCGCGTTGCGCCGGGAACGTTCGGGTCGGCCGCTTCGACGGTTTCGTACGGCTGCACGACGTGCGGGTGCGAGCCGAGCACGATGTCGGCTCCGGACGCGACGACGGCGCGCGCGATGCGGCGCTGATCCTCGTTTGGCATCCGCTCGTATTCGACGCCGAAATGGAGCGACACGACCACCAGATCGGCGCCGGCCGCCTTGGCCGCGCGAATGTCTTCGGCGATGGCGGGAAGGTCGATGAGGTTCACCGCGTAAGGCTTATCCGCGGGAATCGGAATGCCGTTCGTGCCGTAGGTGTGGGCGAGAAAACCCAAGGTGATGCCGCTGCGCTCGACCAGCACCGGCTTGCGCGCCGTTTCCGCATTGTCGGCGGTGCCGACCGGAATGAGGCCGGCGCCGCGGAGATGGCGCAGCGTCTGGACGATGCCGGGCCAGCCGCGGTCCATCGCATGGTTGTTGGCCGTCGACACGAGCCCGAAGCCGGCGTCCTTCAGCGCGTCCGCCAGCTCCGGCGGCGCGTTGAACCGCGGATAGCCGGTATATTTCAGATCGGCGCCGGCGATGGGCGTCTCCAGATTGCCGATGACCCAGTCCCCTTGCTGCAAGAGCGGCTTCACTTTCCGGAACCAGGGAGTGAAGTCGTATTTGCGCGTGCGGGCGTCGTAATACCCCGGCAGCTGCGGCGAATGCACCATGATGTCGCCGGTCGCCAGCAGCAGCGCCTCGCGAACGGCGGGAGCCGGCGGCGGCCCGGTGTCCGCGGCTGCCGCGGCCGGTTCGTTCGGCGCGGCGGGGACGGAGCCGCCGTAAGCCGGGGCAGCGGAAGCCGGGGCGCCTGACGTCCGGTCGCCGGATGGCGGGGGAGAGGCGTGCCCGCAGGCGGCGAGCAGCAGCATCGCCAGAAGCGGCGCCGCATAGCCGCGGGCGCAGGCGGGTCCGCGCGTGGACGTTCGCATGTTCCTCTTCCCCCCGAATCCGACGTTATCCGGACGGGCCGTGCTCCCAGCGTCCGTAAATGCCGCAAGGAAGCGCGAGGCCGCTGGACGAAACCGGCAGGCCGATCTCGCCGCAGTCCAGCGTTCCGCCCAGCTTGCGGGCAAAAGCGATATACAGCAGATTATGCAGGACGGTCGGAGAAAGACCGGCCGTATAGGAATTCACCAGCACGAAGAGGGGCCGGTCGGACAAAATGCGGGCGCACGATTCGAGAAACGGGTACAGGCTGTCCTCCAGCTTCCACAGTTCCCCGTTCGGCCCGCGGCCGTAGGAGGGAGGGTCCATGATGATCGCTTCGTACCGGTGCCCCCGCCGCTCTTCCCGCTGAACGAACTTGAACACGTCGTCGGTGATGTAGCGGATCGGCGCTTCGGCCAGCCCGGACAGGCGGGCGTTCTCCTTGGCCCACTGCACCATGCCTTTGGCGGCGTCGACGTGGCACACTTCCGCGCCGGCCGCCGCGGCGGCGGCCGTTGCCGCGCCCGTGTAGGCGAACAGGTTCAGCACGCGAATCGGCCGGCCGGCAGAGGAGATCCGCTTCATGATCCAGCGCCAGTTGACCGCCTGTTCCGGAAACAGTCCCGTATGCTTGAAATTGGTCGGCCGGATCTGAAACTTGAGCGGACCGTAGCCGATCACCCAGCGTTCCGGAAGCGTCCGCCGGAATTCCCAGCGTCCGCCGCCGGACGCGCTGCGATGGTAATGACCGTCGGCCCGTTTCCACATTTCGTTCTCTTCGTCAAGCGGCCAGATGATCTGCGGATCGGGCCTTCGCAGCACGACGCTGCCCCAGCGTTCCAGCTTCTCGCCGCCGCCGGTGTCGAGCAGTTCGTAATCCTGCCAGTCGGTAGCCAGTTTCATCCTGTTTTCTTCCTTTCGTGCCGTCGCACCGCAACGCTTGGCATTGCTTTTTGGCGGAAGCACGCTTTTGGCGTTCGATTCTGAAATACTTTCATATTATAGCGAAAGGGCTGCCGAAGAATCAATGCGGGCCGGTCTCCGTTCAGGCTCCGTTCGCTCCCGGACTTCCGGCGGAGGAAACAAGGTCGCGACCTTGCCGATGAAGGGGGTTTTTCGCAAAATTTGCAACTTCCGGGCGGTTTGGGGAGTCCAATGAGAGGAGGGGATCCGGACATGAAGCGTTGGAACGCTTGGATATTGGCCCTGTCGGCCGCTTCGCTGCTGTCCGCCGCGAGCGCGCTGCCGAAACCGGCAGCGGCGGAGGAGCCGGAGATCGCGATTGTCGTCAAGGGGAAAAAGATTGCCAGCGACACGCCGCCGCAATTGATCGACGGCCACGTGCTGGTGCCGATCCGCGTGATCGGGGAAGCGCTGGGCGCGAAGGTGTCGTGGGCTTCCGCCAGCCGTACGGTCACGGTGCGGAAATGGTCGGATCTGGCGGCGCTGACCGTGGACAGGCCGGACGCGGTTCTTAAGAGCGACGGTTCCTATACCGTTCGTCTGGACGCGCCGCCGCGCATGGTCGGGCAGCGGGTGATGGTGCCGCTGCGCTTTCTGTCGCAATTTTTCGGATACCAAGTCCGCTGGGACCATCGCCGGGTGGAGATCGAATCTTCTCTCTCCGCCGGCGACCGGGACGTATTGTACCACGGCGATCTGGCCGCCGCGCGGCAAATCGCGATCGGTCTGACCCGGCATTCGGTGCAGCCGGAAATTCAGGCGCATTATCCGGCGACCGAGCTGCTTCCGGCCGCCTGGCTGTTTCCGGAAGGCGAAGCGCTGCGCTTCTACGCGATCAACTTCGACGTGCTCAGCTATATCGAGATCGAAGACGACGCCGCCGTCGTCCGGTGGCAGGCGTATATCCAGGCGCCGCCGGGCGGCAAGGAAGACGATCCGTTCGACAACTATTTGCACGGATCGATCGCCGAGCAATGGGGAACGAAGCCGGACATCCGGAAGCCGCTCGTGTACCTGTACTCGGTCGGCCTCGGGGACAGCAACCAGACGTACTACGGCACGATCGGCACGGACGGCAAGGCGGTTCAGCTCGGCTACCGCTACGAAGTCGGCGGCGGCACGGCCCAGTCCGAAGGCATTCAGCAATTCCGGCTTGCGGACGAGCAAAGAACCGATTAGTTACCGAGCGACGAAGTCGTCTCGGAATGTGCAATCGCGGGAAGCAACGCTATGCGTTGCGGCGCGATTGTGCTCGGCAACCGAGCGACGAAGTCGTCTCGGAATGTGCAAACGCGGGAAGCAACGCTATGCGTTGCGGCGCGATTGCGCTCGGCAACCGAGCGACGAAGTCGTCTCGGAATGTGCAATCGCGGGAAGCAACGCTATGCGTTGCGGCGCGATTGTGCTCGGCAACCGAGCGACGAAGTCGGCTCGGAATGCGCAAACGCGGGAAGCAACGCTATGCGTTGCGGCGCGATTGTGCTCGGCAACCGAGCGACGAAGTCGGCTCGGAATGCGCAAACGCGGGAAGCAACGCTATGCGTTGCGGCGCGATTGTACCAGCAACCCCAAAGCGTGTTGCATAACGCGCCGCGGTGCCGATACAATGGGAAAGGAAACTCTTAAACGCAACGATTGAAACGGAGGTTGATGAAGTGCTTTATCGCCGGTTGGGCCGTTCGGGGCTGAAGGTGAGCGAGATCAGTCTGGGCAGCTGGTTGACGTACGGAGGGTACGTCCCGAAGGAAAGAGCCGTCGCGGTCATCGACAAGGCGCTGGAGTTGGGCATTAACTTCATCGACACGGCCAACGTGTACATGCGCGGGGAAGCCGAGATCGTGGTCGGCGAAGCGCTGCGGAGGCATCGCCGCGAATCGTACGTGCTGGCCACGAAAGTGCGGGGGCCGATGGGGGATGGACCCAACGACGTCGGGTTGTCCCGCAAGCACATCAAGGAGCAGTGCGAGGCGAGCCTTCGCCGGCTGGGGCTCGAATATGTCGACGTATATTACTGCCACTATTACGATCCCGAGACGCCGCTGGAGGAAACGCTGCGGGCGATGGACGATCTCGTGCGCGAAGGCAAGGCGCTCTATGTCGGCGTCAGCAACTTCTCGGCGGCGCAAATCGCGGAAGCCGCGGCGATCACGGACCGCTTCGGCCTGCGCCCGATCGTTGCCAATCAGCCGCTATACAATCTGTTCGCCCGCGATATCGAAGCGGAAGTCGTTCCGCTGTGCGAGGCGAAAGGCATCGGCCAGGTCGTCTATTCGCCGCTGGCGCAAGGCGTTCTCGCCGGCAAGTACAAAGGCGCGGACGGTGCGCCGCCCGCCGGCAGCCGCGCCGCTGACGAGTCCGGCCGTCAAGCCGTCCGCTCCTGGCTGAACGCGCGGAATGTGCGCATCGCCGAATCGCTGCGGAAGCTCGCGCAGGAGCTCGGCGCGACGCCGGCCCAGCTTGCCTTGGCCTGGGCGCTGCGGCTGCCGAACGTCTCCAGCGTCATCGTCGGCGCGAGCGCGCCCGAGCAGCTGGAGGAGAACGCGCAAGCTTCCGGTCTCCGCCTGCCGCCGGAGGCGCTGGAACGGCTCGAGGCCGTCGTCCGCGAAACCGAATAGCGGGGCGATGGCCTCCCGCGGAAAGAGGCAGTCTCAAAAAGAGTCGGTCGGTGCAACATGGATTGTAAATTGTAAATTGTAAATTGTAAAAAAACCGCTCCTTTGGGTCATGGTGGCCGCAGTGCGGCCATTTCGCCAAAGGGCGGTTTCTTTTGCTGTCTGACTTAAGACCAAAGACCTTTTTACGCGCAGCCGCACCGCCATGCCCGGCATGGCTTACTGAGCCGGTGCGTCTTTATCCGGAAGCTGGCTGACGTAGCTGTCGGACAGGTTCAGCAGCCGCAGCGCCCGGTCGAACTCGTCCTTCGTGGACAGCGGCCGGTCCGTTTCTTCCCCGGACAGCGGATAATGCTCGCCGTCTTCGAACCCGCTGCCCGGCACAAACAGCTCCTCGTTGTTCAGGAACGACCCCGTCGGCAAATAATAGCGCTCCGGAATCAAGTTGTGGTTCGGGTTGTTCAGGAGGTCCTGACCGAAATGGATTTGGTCCGCCAGCGATACGCCGAGCAGGTTGGCCACGGTGGGCAGAATGTCGGCCTGCCCGCCCGCCTGCTCGAAGCGGGCCGGCGAAGTGACGCCTTCCCCGGCGATGATGAGCGGGATGTTGATCATTTCTTTGTATCCGTAATCGTGGCCGAAGATTTCCTCCATCAGGTCCTTTTCCTTGCCGCTGAGCGAAGAGGCCGGAAGCCCGACGTGGTCGCCGTAAATGACGATCAGGCTGTCGTCCCAGACGCCTCTTCGCTTCAGATCGTCGATAAACAGCCCAAGCGCGTAATCGGCGTAGTTCTGCGCCCGGATATAGTCGCCGACCAATGTGCCCTCGTACCGTTCCGGAAGCGTCATGTGCCATTTCTCTTCGGGAATGGTGAACGGGTGATGAGCGCTCATGGAGATGACCTGCGCGTAGAACGGGCGTCCGCTGTCGTTCATCCGCTCCAGTTCGGCCGCCGTCTTGGCGTACAGCACTTCGTCGGAAGAACCGAAAAACACTTTGTCGTCCTCGCCGAAAAAAGACTGGTCGTAGTACCGGTCGAATCCGAGGGCGCTGTACAGCTCGCCGCGGTTCCAGAACTCCACCGTATTCGTATGGAACGTGGCGGTGTCGTAGCCGTTTGCGCCCAACAGGCGCGGCAGGCTGGGGAGGCGCTTGCCTGCGTAGCTCTGCACCGCAGGTTCTTCCGGCGGCACATAGAAGGACGTGTTGACGACGAATTCCGCGTCGGACGTGTTGCCTTGCCCGACTTGCTGGTAGAAATGAGGGAAATAGAAAGCGCTGCGGGCCAGCCGGTTCAACACCGGCGTCACTTCCTGGCCGTCGATGGTGAGGCCGATCAGAAAGTTCTGGAACGATTCGAGCTGGATGACGATCAGGTTTTTGCCTTTGGCGGCCCCTTCGTACAGCGGGCTCGCCGGATGGTTTGCGCCTTTGGCCGCGTCGATGGCCGCCTGGGTAATGTCTGCGGGCGCGATTTTCTCTTCTTTCGGACGGTCGAGCAGCGTGTAAGCTTCGTAGTTCAGGATGCCCATCTGTCCGGCTTTGACCATTTCGTTCATGCTGGCGCGGTTCGGAAAAATGTTGAACAGCGTCAAGGCCACCGAGACGGCGAACACGGCGGCGACGGTCTTGCGGCTGACGCGCCGGGCCAGCGCCCGCTTCCAGCCGGCCGCTCTTTTCCGGTTGAACAGCAAATAAGCAAGGATAAGCACGTCGGAGAATATAAACAGAAAATACGGGTCCAGCAGCGAGAACTTGCTGTTGCTGACCGCCGTCACCTGGTTGACCTGATGCAGCGCGCGGTAGGTCACGATCACGCCGTAATATTTGTAGTACATGATGACCGAGAAAAAGACGCCGGTCAGCAGCAGGTTGGCCAGCAGGTAGGCGGCCAGCTTGCGCTTGGTGGCGAACCATTCGATCAGGCAGTACACGATCAGAACGAAGGGGATTTCCGTATACAGCGTCGCCCAGGAAAACGGCGCGCCGAAGATGACGAAACGGGCCACGAATCCTTTGATCAGCATAAGGAGAGAAAAAAACACCATCGATTTGGCGCCGAATCGCTCCGACATTTGTGCAAACACCGCAAATCCCACCCTTTGAAACACAGTATCAAAATAGCAAATGATCTTTTTATTATAACGTCTTTTTATCGCATTGCGCATTATAAAAAACACATAATAAGTTGACCGGACGTTCGAACCGAGGTAAAATTCGTTTGTACGCGAATTATTTGTACAAGAAAGGTTCGTGGCACAAAATGTTGAAGCATGAAGGATGAAGCTCATGGATGACCAATACCAGCGGATCCATCAGATCTTCGCCTCATTTCGCGAAGTCAACCAGGTGTTTCATCAATCCTTGCTGAAAATCGCGCAAGGATTCGGCGTGACGCCGATCCAGTTCCTCGTTCTCAAAACGCTGGCGGAGCGGCCCCGGATCGGGCTCGCCGCGCTTGCCGACTGCCTGTACGTCGGCAACAGCACGACCAGCGGAATTGTGGAACGGCTGGTCAAGGCCGGGTTTGTCGAGCGCGAACGGTCCAAGGAGGACCGGCGGTCCATCTCGCTGAAACTGACGCCGAAAGGGGAGAATTTGTTGGAACGCGTCAACGAAGAGCGCATCGACAGGCTGTTGCCGCTTCTGGAGCTGCCGGAGGAGGACCAGCGGGAGTTGCAGCGGATTCATTCGCGGATTGTACAGATACTACAAAGAGTGAGAGAGGTTAAACCGTAATGAGCAACGATACATCAACTATAAGAAGAGGGCCGATCGTAGCGTCCCTGATTCTGGCGGCGTTCGTGGCCATCCTCAGCCAGACGCTGCTGAACGTAGCGCTTCCCAAAATGATGGATGATTTGGGAATCAGCGCGAACACGATTCAATGGCTGTCCACCGGTTATTTGTTGGTGAACGGCGTGCTGGTTCCGATCAGCGCTTATCTGGTCAGCCGGTTTACGACCCGGCAGCTGTTCCTGACCGCCGTCGGCCTGTTTACGGCCGGGACGATCGTCTGCGCCGTCGCGCCGAATTTCTCCATCGTGCTGACCGGGCGGCTCGTCCAGGCGGCAGGAGCCGGCATTCTGATGCCGCTCATGACCCTCGTGTTCCTGACGATCTTCCCGATTGAGCAGCGCGGGAGAGCGATGGGCATGATGGGCCTGGCGATGGTGTTCGCGCCGGCCGTCGGCCCGACGCTGTCGGGTTGGGTGGTGGAACATTATTCCTGGCGCCTCCTGTTCTATATCGTGCTTCCGATCGCCTTGCTGGCGCTGATCTTCGGCGTGTTCTCGATGAAAAACGTGACGAAAACCGCCCCCGCCAAGCTCGACGCCCTCGGCATCGCTTTGTCGACGCTGGGCTTCGGCGGTCTGCTGTACGGGTTCAGCGACGCGGGCAACGACGGTTGGGGAAGCACGCGTGTCATCGTCAGCTTGGCTGTCGGCACCGCGGCGCTGGCGCTTTTTGTCTGGCGCGAGCTGTTGGCCGAGAAGCCGATTTTGGAATTCCGCGTGTTCAAGTACGATATGTTCTCGCTGACGACGCTGATCAACGTCATCATCACAATGGCGATGTACTCGGGCATGATCCTGCTGCCGATCTATTTGCAGAACATCCGCGGCTTCACGTCGGTCGACGCCGGGCTGCTGCTGCTGCCGGGCGCCATCCTGATGGGGATCATGTCCCCGTTTACCGGCATGATTTTCGATAAAATCGGCGCCCGCTGGCTGGCGGTCGTCGGGCTCGCCATTACGACGGTCACCACCTACGAATTCAGCAAGTTGACCGTCGACACGACCTATTCGCATATGATCTGGATGTACACGATCCGCATGTTCGGCATGTCGCTCCTGATGATGCCGATTCAGACGGCGGGGCTGAACCAGCTGCCGCAGCGGCTTAACGCGCACGGATCGGCGATGTCCCAGACGCTGCGGAACGTCGCCGGGGCGCTCGGCACCGCGCTGCTCGTCACGATCATGATGAACCAGGCCGACGCCTACGGCAAGGAATTGGCGGCCGCGGGCGAGACCAATCCGAAGCTGATCGCGGCGCAGGCGACGATGCACGGCATCAATTACGCGTTCAACGTCGCCACCTGGATGACGGTGGCCGCGCTCGTTCTGGCCTTCTTCATCCGGAAAGTGAAGCCAAGCCGGGAACCCGAGAAAGGCGCATATGCCGAACCGGCGAAATCGCAATAATGGATTTTCCGTACGCAGGCCCCCTCTCCGGAAGCGAATTTCGGAGAGGGGGTTTATTTGCGGCCCCAATAAACAAAACTAACCGAGTCCTGTTCCGACAATCCAATCAAAGGGGTGCCGCAATGTGCGGTTGAAACGATGGGCATTGCTGGCGGCGGCTTTGATAGGCCTTCCGGCGGTCAGCGGATCGGCGAATCCGCCGCATGACCGCAGCTATTACGAATCCCGCGGAGACATCATTTGGGAAGCGCCGACCCAAGACAAACGGATCGCGCTCACCTTCGACGACGGCCCGGATCCGGCCTCCACCCCGGAAATTCTGGACTTGCTGCGGCAATATGGGGCCAAGGCGACCTTTTTCACCATCGGCAGGCGGGTGGACGCGTATCCGGACGTCGTAAAGCGGGAAATCGCGGAAGGACACGAGGTAGCCAACCATACGTACAACCACGTCTATTTCGGAAGCCGAATCGGCCCTTCCATGATCCGGGACGAACTGGCCAAGGCCGATCAGGCGATTTGGGCGGCAACCGGCCGCCATTCCCGGCTGTTTCGGCCCCCCGGAGGCTATTACAACGACACCGTCGTCGGCGTTGCCAAAAAGAGCGGCTATACGATCGTGCTGTGGTCGTGGCACCAGGATACGAAAGATTGGCGCGCTCCCGGGGTCGCCAAAATCGCCGGCAAAGTGCTGAACAACGCGCGAAACGGCGATATCGTGCTGATGCACGACCATGTGCGGGGATCGAGACAGACGGTCGAAGCGCTGAAAATCATTCTTCCCGAGCTGAAGAAGCGCGGGTACGAGATGGTGACCGTGTCGGAGCTGACGCGCCATCTGGATCGGCCGGACGGAACCGGCCGGCGCGGCATCGAAAGCTCGAAGTGACGCGGAGAAGGAGGCCGGCGGGGCCGGTCCCTTAGAGCAAATATCTCAGGTAGACGTATACGCCAGCCATCGCCACGGACAGCAGCATGAACGGAAAGCCGTATTTCAAGAAGCTCCAGAACCGGATCGGGTAGCCTTCCTTGCCGGCCATACCGGCGACGATCAGGTTGGCGCTGGCCCCGACCAGCGAGCCGTTGCCGCCCAGACAGGCGCCCAGCGCCAGGCTCCACCACAGCGGTTCCAGATGGCTCACGCCCATCTGACCCATTTCCTGAATCAAGGGAATCATCGTGGCGACGAACGGAATGTTGTCGAGAAAAGCCGAGGCGATGGCGCTCAGCCACAAAATCAGCATCGCGGCGGCGGTGGGGTGCCCGCCGGTCAGCTCGACCGCCTGCTCCGCCAGGCGGGCGATGACGCCGGTCTCGATCAGTCCGGAGACGAGCACGAACAGGCCGACGAAGAAAAAGATCGTCGTCCATTCCACTTTGCGCAAGGCTTCTTCCATCGCATGCTCCCCGGTCATGAGCAGCAGCAGGAAGGCGCCGGCGAGAGCGACGGTCGCCGACTCCAGATGGAGGAGCGAGTGCGCGAAAAATCCGAGCAGCGTCAGACCGAGCACGACCAGACTTTGTACGAGCCGTTTCTCGTCGGTGATGAACGACTTCGCATCCAGTTCCATGACGCTTTGCTTGAGCGCCTCGGTCGTACGAAGGCCTCGGCGGAAAAGAAAGTGGAACAGAACGGCGTACACCGCCATGACGGCCAGCGCGATCGGCGCCAGGTTGACGATGAACGCCGTGAACGTCAGTTCCGGGACGGCGCTGCCGATCATGATGTTCGGCGGGTCGCCGATCAGCGTCGCCGTCCCCCCGACGTTGGAAGCCAAAATCTGCGTGAACAGAAACGGCAGCGGATTGACCTGCAACTGGCGGGTGATGCTGAACGTGACCGGCACCATCAAGAGCACGGTCGTCACGTTGTCCAGAAACGCCGAGCCGACCGCGGTGATCGCCGACAGCAGCAGGAGGATGCGGATCGGCTCCCCTTTGGCCAGCCGCACGGCCAGCACGGCGATCGATTTGAACAGACCGGTTTCGGCGGTCGTGTTCACGATAATCATCATGCCGACGAGCAGCCCGAGCGTGTTGAAGTCGATATGATGCAGCGCCGTATCCTGATCGACGATGCCGAGCGCCAGAATCAGCGCGCCGCCGATCATCGCGGTGATGGTGCGGTGGATTTTCTCCGATACGATCAATGCGTAAGCCGCCAAAAAAATGCCGATTGCCCAAATGGCTTGCTGTTCCATAAACCCCTCCGTTGTCGTTCTGGTTTCATCTTCTCCCGTTCGATGCCGCTTATCTCGGCCGCTTGGGCAGGCCGAAAAAAGCAAGAAGGAGCCCACCGATTGGCAGACTCCTCCAATAAAACCGATATGATGTTTTTCCGATGATTCCGCCCCTCATTATAGCGAAACCGGGCGCCGAAGTAAAGCGGCGGCCTTACGCGATGCGTCAATGCGCGGAATCCTCGATTTCGCGGCCCGGCCGGCCTTGAGGGCGGCGCGGCGCTCCGGCTTCTTCGGCGAATTGCCGCCGGTACAATAGCAGGATGCCGACGTGCAGCACCGCGAGCGCGGCATACAGATTGCTAAAGACGTACGCATCCGGGTTTGCGCTGAGCGGGTTCCAAGGGATGCGCGCCCCGACGTCGGCGATTTTGCCGTACAGGCCCATCGAGACCGACCCGGACAGAAAATTCAGCATCGACAACAGCCCCATGCCGACGCCGACCTGATCCTTCGGCAGCGTGCGCGAGATCGTGTTGGACAGGGCGAGCTGCAGGAACATTTGGCCGACGTTGCACAGGATGAGAAACAGCGCGACGAGCAGCGGGGAAACGCCCGCCCAGGAGGACAATAGCGCAAATCCGGCCATGATCGATGCGGACGCGATGCCGAACAGGAACGCGTTGCCTTTCCGGTCCGCCAGCTTGCCGCCCGTTCTTCCGAGCAGCGCCGATACGGCGGCGGCCGGAACCATCGCGAAACCGATCCATCCCGGCGCCAGATGATGCACTTCCGCCAGCAGCTTCGGCGTCAGAAAAGGAAGCGAGAAGCCGATTCCGCTCACGAGCGCGGCCAGCGCCAGCGCGAGCGAATAGCGCCCGTTGCGGAACAGGCGGGGCTGCACGAAAGGTTCCGCCGCCGTCCGGATGCGGGCGATGAACAGCAGAAGCAGCAGCAGGCTTCCCGCTGCCGGCAGCCGCATCCCCAGCGTCACCGCGATGAGCAGCAGGGCGACCGCGCCGGCCAACAGGCCGCTGCCGATCCAATCGATCCGGCCCGGCCGGCTGGGCTCGTCGTTCAAATATTTGCGGTACAGCGGCAGCGTGAACAGAATGAGCAGCGGCACCGCGAACAGCCACCGCCAATGGGCGACGGCGGCGATGGCCGCGGAGACGACCGGTCCGACCGCGTTGCCGATCGCAAGGCCGGTCGCCGAGATGCCGAGCGCCCGCCCGCGGCGCTCCGCGGGAAAATAGCGGACCGGGATGATCATCGCCGTCGCCGGGATGACGGAAGCGCCCGCGGCCTGCAGAATCCGGCCGAGCAGCACCATCCAGAACGCCTGCGCCGCGAGGCCGACGAACGAGCCGGCGAAGAAGAAGACCAGCCCGAACGTCAGCAAATTTTTCAGCTTGAACACGTCGGCCAGTTTGCCGTACAAGGCCGACCCGATTGCGTAAAGCAGCATATAGACGGCGGAAACCCAGCTGACTTGCGAGAACGACAGATCGTATTCCCGGCTCATCTCCGGAAGCACAATGTTGAACATCGTCGCGCTCATCGAAGAGAGGACGAGCGTAAACGCCAGCAAGCGGATCAGCTTTTCCCCCGCATGCGGCTGCGCCTCGGCATTCATGGCGGTCTCTCCTTTTTATTGGCGATTTTTTCTTGATTATAGATTGAAAACTAAATAAATAAAAATATATATTAAATCATAGTTACATAGCCTGGAGGTTATGTGAATCGCGGGGGAGTGAATCGGCGTGGAACTGCTGCAACTGCGCTATTTTCAGACGGTCGCCCGGCTGGAGCATATGACGAAGGCGGCGGAAGCGCTCCGCGTCGCCCAGCCGGCGCTCAGCAAGACGATCGCCAGACTGGAAACGGAACTGGGCGTTCCGCTGTTCGACCGCAACCGCCGGCAAATCCGGCTCAACGCGTACGGGCGCGCGTTTCTGGCCAAAGTGGACGCGGCGCTGTCGGCGCTGGAAGAGGGCCGGCGGGAAGTGGCCGATCTGGCCGGAACGGAGCGGGGGAGCCTGGCGTTGGCGACAACGCTGGGCCGGCTGACCCCGGCTTTGATCGCTTTTCGCGCCCGCTATCCGGAAGTCCGTTTCCGCATCGTGCAGTTGGCGCCGTCGGCCACCGGGGAACTGGCGCGCATGCTCGAGAACGGCGACGCAGATCTGGCGTTTACGGCGGCGTCCCTGGAGCGAGTGGGAATTCGCGAGCAGCCGGTGCTGAACGCGGAAGTGCGCTTGGCCGTTCCTCCCGGACACCGGCTGCAGGGCCGGCGCGCCATCCGCCTGTCGGAAGTTGCCGCAGAGCCGTTCATCGAGTACCGGGAAGGGCATCCGTTTCGCGCTGCGAACGAGTCGTTTCGCCGAAAAGCGGGAATCCGGCCCCCGATCGTGTGCGAGGTGGACGAACCCGAGGCGCTGGCCCATCTCGTCCGCGCCGGGCTGGGCGTCGCTTTCGTGCCGGTGTGCCGGGAGGAGGGCGACGCCGGGTTGACGCTCTTGCGCATCGAGGAGCCGGAATGCCGGCGCATTTTCGTCGCCGTTTCGAGCGAAAGGCGCTACCTGTCCCGCGCTGCCCGGGCGTTCCAACAATTTCTTGTGCAGTTTTACGAGGGGCAGCCGGCGGCGGCGGGCCGATAAGCGGTGACCGCCGTGCGGCCGCCCGGCCGGGCGCAATCTCGCGCGATCCGAATTTGAGACTTGAAACTGTAACCGTTTGCAAATACAGTAACAGGTAAGCGGCATGCCGCAACCGAAGGAGGGAACGCGGATGAGACTCAAGGATAAAGTCGCGCTCATTACCGGCGCCGGCTCGGGCATCGGACGCAGCTCGGCGCTGCTGTTCGCCCGGGAAGGCGCGCGGGTCGTCGTGGGCGACGTCGCGGAAGAGGGCGGTCTGGAGACGGTGCGGCTGATCGCCGAAGCCGGCGGCGAGGCCCGCTTCATCCGGGCCGACGTGACGGACGCGGACCAGGCCCGCGCGCTGGCGGACAGCGCAATCGCCGCCTACGGCCGCATCGACGTGCTGTTCAACAACGCCGGCATCAGCGGGGTCGGCGCGCTGCACGAAGTCGAACCGGAGGCGTGGGACCGGGTCGTCTCCGTCAACCTGCGCGGCGTCTATCTCGTCAGCCGGTTCGTTCTGCCGCACATGATGGAGCGGCGCAGCGGCAACGTCATCCACATGTCCTCGTGCATCGCGGAGATCGGCCTCGCCCGCCGGGCGTCCTACGCGGCGACGAAAGGGGCGGTGCTGGCGCTGACGAAGTCGATGCAGGTCGACTATGCACCCTACGGCATCCGCGTGAACGCGCTGCTGCCGGGCACGATCCGTACGCCCTTCGTCGAGCGGTATTTGCGCACGGCTTATAACGATCCAGAAGCGGCCTTGAACGCGATCCGAAGCCGCCAGCTGAGCGGAGAGCTGGGCACGCCCGAGGACGTGGCGCAAGCCGCGCTGTTTCTGGCCTCGGACGAGTCAAAATTCATGATGGGCAGCCCGCTGTATATTGACGGCGGGGTCGTGTTCGGCAAAAACGCCTGAGTTCATCCGCATCGGACGAGACTGGGGGGAAGCGGGAGTGCAACCGAACGCCGCGGCGCAGAAGCGTCTGTTTAAAATCGACAAGACGGCCGACGCCGATTTTCAACCCCGTGTATACGCGTACTATTTCAAACAGTGGAACGGTTTCCACATGCCTTTTCATCGGCACGACTCGACCGAGATCATGTACGTCATCAGCGGCACGTGCACCGTCGAAGTTGGGTCGGCGTCCTTGGAGCTGAAGCGGGGGGAGTTCATCGTCATCTCCTGCGGCGCGCCTCACCGGCTGCTGGTGGAGGGCACGTGCCGGATGCTGAACCTGGAGTTCGGCTTCGTTCCCGGCACAGGCGAAGGACCGTCGATCGCCGGTCTGGCCGGACAGGAGCCGGCGCTGCGGTCGCTGCTGGATGCCGCCTCCGACTACTTGCTGCTGAGCGATCCCGACGAGGTATACCATTCGCTCCGGAGCCTCGTGCTGGAACTGGACAACCGCGGCAAGCAAGGCAGCCCGCTTGCGCGCCTCGTGCTGGCCCAGCTGCTGATCCGCATCGCCAGGCTGCGGGAGGAGACGGTCGCCGGCCTGCAGCCGGAAGACCGGTATATCCGGCAGAGCATCGAATTTTTAAGGCAAAACTACGACCGCGACATTCGCGTCGGGGACGTGGCGGCGGCGGTCAATTTGCACCCCGGCTACTTGCAGCGCATTTTCAAACGGTCCACCGGACGCACGCTGGTGGAGGCGCTCACGGAGATCCGCATCGACAAGGCGAAAATGCTGCTGAAACGCACGGACATCCCGGTGACCGACATTTACGATTACGTCGGCATCGGCAGCCGTCAGTATTTTCACGCCCTGTTCCGCAAGCACGTCCGAATGACGCCGCTCGAATTCCGCCGGTCCCCGGACGCGGAGCTGTGGAATTTCGAAGAAAGTTCGGATTTTTGACATGACGCACGCAACGAAGTTACGTTTTTGATAACGGTTTCCGTCTTCCCGTTGTTAAAATGAAAGCTGCATGATCATGCGCCAGAAAGACCAGGGGGAACGGAGGAAAATGCGTGTCGTTCAAAATCGCGTTCATCGGTGCAGGCAGCATCGGGTTTACGAGGGGACTGCTGCGCGACCTGCTCAGCGTGCCGGAATTTCACGACATCGAAGTGGCGTTTACGGACATCAGCGAGCGCAACCTGGAGATGGTGACCGAGCTGTGCCGGCGGGACGTCCGCGAGAACGGACTGACGGTGCCGATTCATGCGACAACCGACCGGCGGGAAGCTTTCCGGGGGGCCAAATACGTCATTTGCACGATTCGGGTCGGCGGGCTGGAAGCGTTCGCCACCGACATCGATATTCCACTCAAGTACGGCGTGGACCAATGCGTCGGCGACACGCTGTGCGCGGGCGGGATCATGTACGGCCAGCGCGGCATCGCGGCGATGCTGGACATCTGCAAGGACATCCGGGAAGCCGCCCGCGAAGACGTCCTGCTACTCAACTACGCCAACCCGATGGCGATGCTGACGTGGGCGTGCAATAAATACGGCGGCGTGCGCACGGTCGGCCTGTGCCACGGCGTTCAGCACGGACACCGGCAGATCGCGGAAGCGTTCGGCCTGAAACAGGAAGAAGTGGACATCGTCTGCGCGGGAATCAACCATCAGACGTGGTACGTGCAGATCCGCCACAACGGGCGGGATTTGACCGAAGGGCTGCTGGAGGCGTTCGAGCGCCATCCGGATTTCAGCCGCACCGAGAAGGTCCGCATCGACATGCTGCGGCGGTTCGGCTACTACAGCACGGAATCGAACGGCCACCTGAGCGAGTACGTGCCCTGGTACCGCAAGCGGCCGGACGAGATCCGCGACTGGATCGACCTGGGCAGCTGGATCAACGGCGAGACCGGCGGGTACCTGCGCGTCTGCACCGAGGGGCGCAACTGGTTCGAAACCGATTTTCCCAACTGGATGAAAGACCCGGCCTTGAAATACGCGCCGAGCGAGCGCAGCCAGGAACACGGCTCGTACATCATCGAAGGGCTGGAGACCGGACGGGTGTACCGCGGGCATTTCAACGTCGTCAACAACGGCGTCATCACGAATCTGCCGAACGACGCGGTGATCGAGGCGCCCGGCTACGTCGACCGCAACGGCATCTCGATGCCGGTCGTCGGCGATCTGCCGCTCGGTCCGGCCGCCGTCTGCAACGCCAGCATCTCGGTGCAGCGGCTGGCCGTGGAAGCGGCCGTGCGCGGGGACGACCGCCTGCTGCGGCAGGCGTTCATGATGGACCCGCTGGTCGGCGCCGTCTGCAATCCGCCGGAAATTTGGCAGATGGTCGACGAGATGCTGGTCGCCCAGGAGCGGTGGCTGCCCCAATACGGCGACGCGATCGCCGCGGCCAAAAAGCGGCTGGCCGAAGGGCCGCGCATCCCGACCCGCGACGGGTACCGCGGCGCCGCCCGGCTGCGCGTCAAGACGGTCGAGGAGATGCGGCTCGACCGCGAGGCGGCGAACCGGAACGCGGGCGAAGCCGACAAGGGGAAGGACCGTGCGACGCAGTCGGCACGGAATGCGCAGCCGCAGTAAGCAATGCCGGGCGTTGCGGTGCGGCTGTGCTCGGTAACCGTGCGACGCAGTCTGCACGGAATGCGCAGCCGCAGTAAGCAATGCCGGGGCGCTGCGATGCGTCAACGTGATGCAGACTTGTTGGTTGCGCGGCTGCCCCTTTAGTACCGGTTTGCGCGAAATAACGGAACACAGTTCCCTTAATTCGCTGCAGTTCAGGCGTTTTGGCGAATTAGAGGAACGCAGTTCCGTTATTTGGCTGCAGTGCGGCGGTTTTGGCGAAATAACGGAACACAGTTCCCTTAATTCGCCGCAGCCCGGCCGTTTTGGCGAATTAGAGGAACGCAGTTCCGTTATTTGGCTGCAGTGTGGCGGTTTTGGCGAAATAACGGAACACAGTTCCCTTAATTCGCCGCAGCTCAGGCGTTTTGGCGAATTAGAGGAACCCAGTTCCCTTATTTCGCCATTTCACCACAGCGCGGCTGTTTTTGCGATCAGCCCTACCTGGTTGCATTTTCTTCAACCAAAAGGGGGATTTTTCAACTATGCCGCCGGATGATTTCCAACGTCCGGGCTGGACAAAATCCACCAAAACGACGGATCATTCTCCTAAGTATCCGTAAGTATCCGTATGAGCTACAGCCCGCGGGCGGTGCGCCAACCGTCGGCGCAAGCACGTAACAGGATATCGAAACGAATCCCCTTAAAAATAGGGGGGGCTTATCGCCGCTCCCGCCGGTACGCGCCCGGGGAGACGCCGGTCAGCGACTTGAACACGCGGTGGAAGTGGGGCAGGCTCTCGAACCCGCACCGCTCGGCGATGCTGCCGACGCTGTCGTCCGTCTCCAGCAGCATTTCTTTGGCGCGGACGATCCGCTTGGCGTTGACGTAGTCGGTGACGTTCATGCCGGTGAGCCGCTTGAACACGCGCGAGAAATGCGGCGGCGTGACGCCCGCCCGCCCGGCCAGCTCCGACAGCGTCGCCCCGCGGTCCGGACGCTCGTCGATGGCGCGCAGCGCTTCCGCCATCCAGGCCGGGCCGATGGAGCTGCCGCCCGCGACTTCCTGCGGGTCCGGCGCGCAGTACCGGTTCAGCCGCAGCAGCAGCATCCGCAGCAGCAGCCGCACCGCTTCGCGATAGCCGAGCCGGCGCAGCCGCAGCTCCTCCGCCATCTCGTCCAGCGCCGCTTCCGTCGCTTTTTTAAGCTCGTCGGGCAGCTCGACCTTGTAGCTTTTGCGCTTGCGGGCCCAATCGAAAATCAGCAGTTCCGGATACCCGTCGTCCGGCGACTCGGTCCGGGCCAGCGCCGGCGCGAAAAAGACGGCGGTGGACACGATCGGGTCCGTCTCGTCGATGAACGAGCGGTGGATCGTGTTGCCGGGAATGATGAACAGGTCGCCGGGCGATTTCTCGTAGAACGTGTTGTCGATAAAAAAAGTCCCTTTGCCCCGATAGACGTACACCAGCTCGTAGCGGTCGTGCAGATGGTCGGGCAGCTCGCGCTGCGGGCTTTTTTTGTCTTTGTAGACGAGTTCGAAGGGAAACTGCGGATCGCCGTAGAACGGCTTGCGGAACGGCTTCATCGGCGGGCGTCTCCTTCCACGGAGTGATGCTTTCACAATATCAAAAAAAGTAACAAATAAGCAATACGCGTTATTTTTTTATCCGATTTATCTTTGTAAAATGAACCTGAACACAGCAACGTACTTGGATTCGACATCCGACATCCGACAAAAGGGGCGCTGCATCGATGGACAGATTGAGCTACGCGCGGCTGAGCGGCGGGGATAGGCGCATGCTGGAACAGACCCGCGGCGCGCCGGCGACCGTTCTGCAAATCGGGGAAGGGCATTTTCTGCGCGGCTTTTTCGACTGGATGATCCATAGGTGCCGCGCGCAGGGCCTGTTCGCGGGAAGCGTCGCGGTGACGCAGCCGCGCCCGTCCGGCAAGGCGAAGATCGAGGCGCTGGCGGCGCAGGACGGCCTGTACACGCTCGTCATCCGCGGCCTGGAGAACGGGACGCCGGTGGAGCGAAAGGAGATCGTGTCGGTGTTCTCCCAGGCGTTCGATCCGTACGCGGAATGGCCGCGCTTTGCGGCGCTGGCCGCAAGCCCCGATCTGCGCTTCGTCGTGTCCAACACGACCGAGGCGGGAATCGCCTATCGGCCGGAGCCGCTGACCGGCGGCCCGATCTCTTCTTTTCCCGGCAAAATCGCCTATTTGCTTCACGTCCGATACGAGGCGTTCCGGGGCGCTCCGGACAAAGGGCTGATCTTCCTGCCGTGCGAGCTGCTGGAGCGCAACGGCGACGCGCTGCGCGACGCGGTGCTGCGCTACGCCGACGATTGGGGGTTCCCGCAGCCGTTCCGGGAATGGGTGACGCGGCACAACCGCTTCCTGAACACGCTGGTCGACCGCATCGTCACCGGCTATCCGGACGAAGAGCAGGCCGAGGCGTGGTTCCGCGCGTGGGGATACCGCGATGAACTGCTCAATACGGCGGAGCCTTATCATCTGTGGGCGATCGAAGGGGAGCCGGAGCTGGACGATCTGCTTCCGCTGCGCAAGGCGGGGCTGAACGTCCATTGGACGGACGACCTGAAGCCGTTCCAGCAGCGGAAAGTGCGCATTCTGAACGGCGCGCATACGTGGATGGCGCCGCTCGGGCTGCTGCACGGGGTGGAACACGTGCGCGAACTGATGGACCATCCGGCGCTCGGCCCGGCGGTGCGGGAGGCGGTGCTGGAGGAGATCGTGCCGACGCTGCCCTACCCGCCGGACGAGATGCGCGCCTATGCCGGCGACGTGTTCGAGCGCTTCGCCAATCCGTACATCCGCCACCGGCTGGCGGATATCGCCATGAACAGCCTGAGCAAGTTCAAGGTCCGGCTGCTCCCTTCGCTGGCCTGGCACGCGGAGCGCGGGAAGCCGGCGCCGAGGCGGCTCGCGCTCGGACTGGCCGGGCTGCTGCGCTATTACAAGGTGCGGCCGGCCGAAGGCGGCGCGTTCGAAGGCATGTCGCTCGCCGGCGCGCGATACGCCGTCCGGGACGACGCCGACGCGCTGGCGCGGATCGCGGCGCTGTGGCGGGAAGCCGAAGCGGCCGGCGAGCCGGTGTCGCAGACGGTGCGCCGGCTGCTGGCGGACGAGGCGCTGTGGGGGCTGGACATATCGCATTGGAACGGACTGGCGGACGCCGTGGCCGGCCATATGGCCGGCTGGGAAAGGAGAGAGGGCTCGTGAGCGACTGGATTCGCCTGTCGGCGGCCGACCCGGTCGTCGTCGCGCTGCGGCCGATGGCGGCCGGGGAGACGCTGACGCTGGAGGACGGCTCGCTGCTGACGGTATTGGACGAGGTGCCCGCGGGACACAAAATCGCGACGCGGCCGGTGGCCCGGGGCGAAGATGTGCTCAAGTTCGGCTATTCGATCGGCAAGGCGACGGAGGATTTGCGGCCGGGGGTTTGGGTGCATACGCACAACCTGCGGACCGGGCTGAGCGGCATTCTCGATTACCGCTACGAGCCCGTTCCGCCTGCGGCATCGGTTGCCGCCGACGCAGCGCGGCACGCCGAACGGACGTTTCAGGGCTATGTCCGGCCGAACGGCGAAGTCGGCATCCGCAACGAGATCTGGATTCTCAATACGGTCGGCTGCATCAACAAGACGTGCGAGCTGCTGGCCAAGCAGGGCGGCGCGCTCGTCTCAGGCCGCGTCGACGGGGTGTACCACTACGCCCATCCGTTCGGTTGCTCGCAGCTCGGGGACGACCTGCGCTACACGCAGAAGCTGCTCGCTTCGCTGGTCCACCATCCGAATGCGGGCGGCGTCCTCGTCGTCGGGCTCGGCTGCGAGAACAACCGGATCGACTTGTTCAAGCAAGCGATCGGCGACTTCGACCCGCGCCGGGTCAAGTTCATGCGGGCGCAGGACGAAACGGACGAACTGGAGGCGGGTCTGAAGCTGATCGAGGAGCTTGCGGACTACGCCGAAACGTTCCGGCGCGAGCCGGTGCCGGTGTCCCGGCTGAAGCTCGGCCTGAAGTGCGGCGGTTCCGACGGCTTCTCCGGCATTACCGCCAATCCGCTCGTCGGAGCGGTGTCCGACCGGCTGGTCGCCTCCGGCGGCACGGCGATTCTGACCGAAGTGCCGGAAATGTTCGGGGCGGAGACGATTCTGATGAACCGCGCCGCCGACGAGCGGGTGTTCGGGCAGATCGTGACGCTGATCAACGATTTCAAGCAATACTTCATCCGGCACGGCCAGGAAATTTACGAGAATCCGTCTCCGGGCAACAAGGACGGCGGCATCACCACGCTGGAGGAGAAGTCGCTCGGCTGTACGCAGAAAGGCGGCCACGCGACCGTCACGGACGTTGTTCCGTACGGCGGGCGGGTCAGCAAGGCCGGCCTGAACCTGCTCGAAGCGCCGGGCAACGATCAGGTGTCGGTGACGGCGCTGTCGGCCGCCGGCGCGCATATGGTGCTGTTCACGACCGGCCGCGGCACGCCGTTCGGCGGACCGGTGCCGACGGTGAAAATCGCCACCAATTCGCAGCTGGCCGAGCGCAAGAAAAACTGGATCGATTTCAACGCCGGCCAACTGCTGGAAGGGCGGACGATGGCGGAGCTGGCCGACGCGCTGTGGGAGCGCGTCATCGCCGTCGCGTCGGGAGAGGCGCTTACGCAGAGCGAGAAAAACGGCTTCCGCGAAATCGCCATCTTCAAGGACGGCGTCATCGTCTGACGAACAGCTTCGCCGCTCGGCGCCCCCAAGCCCGCTCGTCGCCGCCGGAACGCCGCTGCTTCTGAACAAGCGCCGGCTTCATCCGCTCCCTATCCAAGTTGCAGTCGGGGCGGCCGGCATTATATTGTATAGTGGACAGCAGGCGAGGGGGTTGCAACATGAAAGCGAATCGTTCGATTATGGCCGGCTTCCGATGCGTCGTGACCGCCGGATGATTTTCCACGTGACGTATATGTCGGGGCCGTACCGGGTAAAAGGTTACCTTGCCCTTCCTCCCGGGTACGCTTTGCCGGAAGAATCCTTAAGCAGGATGATCGCCCGGTGCTCGGGGCTGCCCGCTCCGCTGCCGGTCGTGCGAATCGCCGACGACCTCCGTCCGCGTCCGCCCGAAGCGGTGGGGGATCGCCGGTGGCCGGCGCTGATCTATTGCCGCGGCGGCATCCGCAAAGTGGGGCCGGTCCGCCGGGAGTGGCTCGAGCAGTTCGTCCGGCACGGGCATGTCGTATTCGCTCCTTCCTACCGGGGAAGCGAAGGCGGGGAAGGGGTCGACCGGTTCGGCGGCGAGGACCGGGAGGACGTCCTGTCCGCTTTCCGGCTGCTGCAGTGCCTGCCGTTCGTCCGCGCGGAGCGGATCTCCCTGATGGGTTTCTCCAGAGGAGCGATCAACGCCGCCTGGGCCGCGGCGGAAACGCGGGAAGCGCACCGGCTCGTGCTGTGGGGCGGGGTGTCGGATCTGGCGCGGACGTATGAGGAGCGGGTCGACTTGCGCAGAATGCTGAAGCGTGTGGTCGGGGGAACGCCGGCCCGAAACCCGGAAGGCTACCGGGAGCGCTCGCCGATCGCGTGGGCCGACCGGATCGCGTGCCCGGTGCTCATCATGCACGGAACCCGGGACGTTCAGGTCGACGTCGGCCACGGCCTCCGCATGCACGAACGGCTGAAGGCGCTGGACAAGCCGGTCGAGCTTGCGCTTTTCGACGGATACGGCCACCATCTGCCGCCCCGCCTTCATCAGGAAGCGGTCGACCGCATGTTCGCCTGGATCGGCGGCAGCGCGGAATGACGGAAGGATGGCGGCCGCCATAGAACGGAGAAAACCGATGAGCTTTTGGGCCACTGAGAACGGCATTATTTCCGGCACATCCCCTGGTGTATTATCCCCCGCAGGCACGACAACACGGGCTCAAGCGGCAAGCTCAATCCGGATGATCATCAGTAATTCGAGGAGGCCGCAAGCTGTGAAGACGGCTGTCGCGCGGTCGGACCGGGAAGAAGGAATCGTGCCGCCCGATGCCGAATTCAATATTCCAATCGAACGGGACGGGCTGGTATGCCGCGACGTCTATCCGACCGTGCCGCCCGCCGTCGAATACGGCCTGACGCCGCTCGGCGAATCGCTCATGGAGCATATTCGCGGATTCAAAGCTTGGACGGACGCCTACTACCCTTTCGTCGAACAGGCGAGGCGGGAATATGACCGCAAGCATGGGGATCGGTCGGAAAAATAATTTTAAACCGTAAGGAGGCGCCGATGCCGGCCGTCCTGCATTCAGCGGGCGAGGGTAGCCGCATTCCGTCTTGACAACGCAAATGAGAATCATTATCATTACTTGGTGATGATAACGGTTCTCATTATTTTTACATATCATTTCCGGTGCTGTCCGCCATCGCCGTCGACCGGAAAGGAGCCTGCTGATGGACCGAATGTTGGAAGACCGTTTCTTTCTCGCGTTGCACGATCGGGACGATGCGGTATGCGCCGCGGCCGCTTCGGAACTTGCCGGGACGGTGGCCATGCGCCGGCTGCTGGAGACCTACGCGCCGCTGCTCAAGACGCGCCATATGACCGCCGCCGCCACCTTTTTCAGCAATTTCGTCGGGGGGATGGCCACCGGTCTGCACTATTTTCTGTCCGTGCGCAACGCCTTGCCGGATTTCTCCTTGTCCAACTTGACGGTTCGGCTTGTGCCGGCTTCGAACGGATTGTATCGGTTCTCGTTCAAGCCGGGGCAGTGGACGGAACGGAGCGCGCCGGCCAACGAAGCGGAAAGGGCGGAATGGCTTCGCGCCGCGCTGTCCGCGTTTTACGGCGAAACGGTGCGGCCTCTGTTCGAGGCCGCGGCGGATGCGTCCGGCATGCGGGTCTCCCCGCTGTGGGCGCAGCTGCCCGCCCGGTTCGCCTATTTCCTGGAAGAACTGCCGAAAGTAGCGGGGGAAGCGGCAGCGAAAAGGGCGGCGGCGGATTACCAAAGTTTGCGGAAGCTGCCGCCTGTCGTGTTTAACCGCAGCCAAAATCCGTTCGCTGTGCCGATTCGCCGGGTGGAGAGCCTGCACGACGCCGGCGTGACCGTTCCGATGAAGAGCGGCTGCTGCCTGTACCATCTTGTGGAGGGCGGATCGTACTGCTATACGTGTCCGCGTCTGAAGGAGGCGGAGCGGGCGGCGCAACGGGAGAAGTTTCGGGCGTCCGTCCGGTCGGCGGACGGATGAGGGCGACCTCGGATGCCGGACGATTCAACTTGGCGGGAAAACGATAAAGCAAGGAGAGAATGCGCATGAACCGATTGGTTGCGAAACAACTGTCGATCGGATACGGGAAACAAACGATCGTGACCGGTCTGAACCTGGAGATACCCGACGGAAAAGTAACCGCGCTGATCGGAGCGAACGGTTCCGGCAAATCGACGATTCTGAAAGCGATGGCGAGAATCATGAAGCCGAGCGGCGGGGAGACGCTCCTGGACGGCAAATCGATTGCCCGCATGCCGACCAAGGAAGTGGCCAAGCGGCTCGCGATCCTGCCGCAAAGCCCGGTCTCTCCGGAAGGGCTTACGGTTCGCGAACTGGTGTCTTACGGGCGGTTTCCGCACCAAAGGGGGTTCGGCTCTCTGAACGGTCAAGACCGGAAAATGATCGAATGGGCGATCGAAGTGACCGGTTTGGGCGATTTGGCCGACCGGCCCGTGGATCAGATGTCCGGCGGCCAGAGGCAGCGGGCTTGGATCGCCATGGCGCTGGCGCAGGATACGGATATTTTGTTTCTCGACGAGCCGACCACCTTCCTGGATATGGCCCATCAATTGGAAGTGTTGATGCTGCTGCGCCGCCTGAACGAGGAGGAAGGCAAAGAAATCGTAATGGTCGTGCACGATCTCAATCACGCTTCCCTGTTCTCGGACTATATCGTCGCGATTAAAGACGGCGCGGCCGTCTGCGCGGGCAGTCCCCGGGAAGTGATCACGCGCAGGATGATGCGGGAAGTATTCGGCATTGAGGCGGATATTCTCGAAGACCGCCGAACCGGCGCGCCCTTGATCTTGCCGTACGGATTGGTCCGTCCGGAACCGGTTGCGCTGTCCCGGTGATAGGGGAGGCCGCCGTGGACGGCTGCTCCCCTATTTCGGCGAAGCGCCATATCCTTAGAAGATCCCCAGCACGTCGGTCCCGTCTACGTTCTTCAAGCTGCGATTTTCCAGCCTTGGAACCGGGCGGGGAATTTCATTCCAACGAAGACCCGCCGCGACCAGCCACTTTTTCCCGATCGCATCGTACACAATGGAAACATCGCTTAAGTTTACACTTTCGATGGGAACCGAATAATTCGCCGTTTGTTCGGATTTGAGCGGATATGCGTGAAGAAGGGCCAAGTTGGCCTCCCACGCCGCTTGTGCCATTTTTCCGGTAACAGAATCATTTATGAGATGGTATGTTTCTGCGGGTCCAATATAAGCGTCGATGATCCCATGGCATGCTCATTCATCAGATCTTGTATTTTGTCGCCATCCCGGCACCTTCCATTATGATGATTTGACGGGGCAACAACGGATGGCCGGCCATTCTCAGCATCTCAAAAGCCTGCTCGAAACCGGTTCTGAAGGATTTTTTCAGGGAGAACGTCTAGGCTGGCAGCTCTGGGGCGTCTGCGGGTTTTCGTCTTGCAGCATGCCCTTATACTTATAGGGCTAATGGAAGCCACCGGCTGAGCCGGTGGCTATGACTTGGTCAGCGCCTTTCCGGCGTTTTTCCGTTCTCGCAGTTGCCGGCGGAAACAGCCTGGCGCTCCTGCACGAAGCGAGACGCGCTTTATCATCTGTTGACGACAGGCAGCCGTCGTGTTACGATGCAGGAAATTACAGTTATCAGGTAGGAATTATAGGGAATGGAGGTTGTCTCAATCAAAATGGAACTCGAGCCGGGTGGAACGATCGGCAAGCAGGCGCTGCAATGGATTGTGCGGAATTTGGAAGGTTTGAAGTACGGTTCGGTGCGAATTACCGTTCATCAAGGGAGAATCGTTCAGATCGACCGGGCGGAGAAATTTCGTTTCGACAAGCCGACGCAGACAGCATCGCTTCGTTCCGGCGATCTCCCGAAGAAAGAGGCTTGACCATGAATATCGAGAATATCGAAGCTTTCGTCTACGTCCTGCATTACGGCAGCTTCAACAAGGCCGCGGAAGCGCTGTTTCTGTCGCAGCCTTCCGTCACGGCCCGCATTCAGTCGCTGGAGCGGGAATTGGACTGCGTCTTGTTCGACCGCGTCGGCAAGCAGGTGCACCTGACGGAGAAAGGCAAGCTGTTCCGGCCCTACGCCCAGCAGCTGATCGATATTTACCGCAAAGGCAAGCAGCAGCTTCAGCACAATTCGCCGAACAAGGAGGAGTTGCGAATCGGCTGCACCCTTTCCGCCGCCCATTACATGCTGCCCGAGCTGATTCCCGAGCTGCGCAGCCGGTTCCCGCTGCTTCGCTTCAAGCTCGTCACCGGCACGACGGACGACATTGCCGCCCGGGTGCTGAACAAGGAGCTGGACATCGGCTTCGTGCGCAAATTCAACCATCCCAACCTGCAAAGGGCCACTCTTTACGAAGATCCGATTCGTCTGTACGTTCATCAAGATCATCCGTTCGCTGCCGCCGAGCGTTTGCCGATCGAAGCGCTCGGCCAGGAACCGCTCTTTTTTTTCGAATGCGGGGCGCTCGACTGGATGCGAATTCATCGGGTGTTCGAAAGTTTGAACTTGCTGCCGAACTTGATCTTGCAAACGGACAACTTGGAGACGGCCAAGAAGCTCGTGCTGCAAAACGCCGGCATCTGCTTCCTTCCCAGCCTTAGCGTCAGGCAGGAGGAAGCGATGGGGCTCGTGAAGCCGATCGACTTCCCCGAGACGTCGGGCATCGGGCTGCAGACTTGCCTGATCGGCCGGCTCGGGGAGAACGCGGATTTTTTCGAGGAACTGGTACGCATCGCGCGCGAACGGCTGAGCCGGCCCGCCCGTTAAAATTGAATCGTTGTATCGATGGATAGAAAATCTCGATTACCGATCGTATTGACGGTCATCCGACAACGGTGTACATTGTTGTCAATATAATTCTTACTATACAGGTATGAATTATATTATTTAGACGGATCGACCTGACAACCGGAGATCCCCAGCAGAAAGCAAACATCGAGCGGAGGGGTTCTCATGAAAAGACGGCTTTGGCTCGCGGCGGCGCTTGTCTTGCTCTTGGCGGCGGCGGGCTGCGGCAGCAAAAGCGATTCAAGCGGAGAAACGGCGTCTTCGCCGGATGCAGGCGGATCGACTCCGGCATCGTCTCCGGCATCGCAAGGTCCGGACTCGCCTTCGCCCGCTTCGGGGCAAGTCAAGAAGATCGTCGTCGGCACGGGGACGCAATTCCCCAAAGTGTGCTTCATCGACGAGAACGGCAAGCTGACCGGCTTCGACGTCGAGCTCGTCAAGGAAATCGACAAGCGGCTGCCGGATTACGAGTTCGAGCTGCAGACGATGGACTTTTCCAACTTGCTGCTGAGCTTGGAGACGAAGAAGATCGATTTCGTCGCCCACGAGATGGAGAAAAATCCGGAACGCGAAGCGAAGTATCTGTTCAACAAGGAAGCCTATGCGCATTGGCGGAACAAAATCATCGTCGCCAAAGACAATACGACGATCCATACGCTGGACGATCTGGCCGGCAAAAAGGTGCTGACGGGCGCCACCAGCGCGGAAGCTCAAATTTTGGAGAACTACAACAAAACGCACGACAAGAAGATCAACATCGTATACCAGAACGGAGCGGCGAACGACACGGTGGAGCAAGTGTCCAGCGGCCGCGTCGACGCCACGATCGGAGCGGACTTCACGCTGCCGCTCATCGACCCGCAAGGAAAGCTGAAAGCGGTCGGAGACGACCTCAGCGAAGCGGACATTCTGTTCGTGTTCCGCAAGAACGAACCGGAATCCCAGAAGCTCGCGGACGCTATTGACGGAGCGATCCGGGAGATCAAAGCCGACGGCACGCTCGCACAGCTGAGCAAGACGTGGCTCGGGCAGGACTATACGTCCGATACCGCCCAATAGAAGCTCAAAGGACGGTGAGCAACGGGGATGGGCACGCCTTTCGACATCACCTACGTGTTCGATTACTTCGTCAAGCTGCTTCCTTCCCTTCGGATTACGCTCGTTATCGTCGAGTTTTCATTGCTGATCGGACTGGGCGTCGGATTGATCGTCGCCCTTCCGCGGCTGTACCGGATTCCCGTGCTGCAGCGTTTCTCGCAAGTGTACGTCTCTTTTTTTCGGGGAACGCCCATTTTGATCCAGCTGTTCCTGTTCTACTACGGGTTGCCGGAGATGCTGAAGCTTGTTCATCTCGACGTGTCGAAAGTGCCGGCGCTGTACTTTGTCATTTTCGCCTACGCGCTCAACAGCGGAGCCTATCTCTCCGAAGCGATCCGGGGGGCGGTCGTCTCGGTCGACCGGGGGCAGGTCGAAGCCGCTTACGCGATCGGCATGACCGGCTATCAGTCGTTCGCGCGGATCGTGCTGCCGCAGGCGCTTGCGCTGGCCCTCCCCGTGTTCGCGAACCATACGTTGGCGCATTTGAAGGACACGTCTCTCGCTTTCTCCTTGGGCATTATGGAGCTGACCGGCAAGGCGCAGACGCTGCCGACGATGTCCCGGCATTTCATCGAGTCGTACTTGTCGCTGGCCGCCATCTATTTCATCATCTGCATCGTGCTCGAGAAGCTGTTCGCCGTCGTCGAACGCAGGCTGTTCCGTCATGAAGGCGGATCCGTCAAGGCAGGCAAGGCGGTCGGCGGACTGAAACGGCTGAGCCGAAGGTTCCCGGCCGGGCTCGATCTTCCGAAGGAGGGGGCAAGGTCATGAAGCTCGATCCGGCTTTTATCTGGACCGCGTTCATCCAGCTATTGTCCGCCGTTCCGACGACGCTCGAGCTTACGGCCGTATCGGTCCTGTGCGGACTATTGATCGGGACGGCGGCGGCGCTTGTCCGCATCTACCGGGTGCCGGTGCTTCACCCGCTGGCGTCGGCTTACGTCACGTTTATCCGGGGAACGCCGATGCTGACCCATCTGCTGCTCATTATGTTCGGCCTTCCGATGATCATCGATTCGGTCGCCGAAGGGCTCGGCTTGCCGTTCCGGTCGGTCTCGATTCCGATGATCGGCTTCGCTTTCATTTCGTTCTCGATCACTGCGGGCGCCTACATGTCGGAAGTCGTCCGATCCGGCATCCTGGCCGTAAACCGGGGGCAATTCGAAGCCGCGTATTCCATCGGCATGACGACGCCGCAGCTGCTGCGGCGGATCGTTCTTCCGCAGGCGTTCGCCTCCGCGCTGCCGAATCTGTCCAGTGCGGTGATCGGCACGATGCACAGCACCACGCTCGCTTTTATCGCATCCGTCGTCGAGATCAACGCCAAAGCCCAAATTGTGGCTTCCACGAACTGGAAGTTTTTCGAAGCCTATATTGCGGCGGCCCTCCTTTTCTGGGGACTTACGATTGCGGTCGAGCGGCTGACCGCGCTGCTGGAGAAACGAATCCATATTTACAACCGAGGTGGAGTGGCATGATCCGGCTAACGCAAATCCGCAAGTCGTTCGGCCGCAATGAGGTGCTCAAAGGAATCGATCTGGCCGTGGAGAAGGGGGAAGTCGTCGTCATTCTGGGGCCGAGCGGTTCCGGCAAAACGACGCTGCTGCGCTGCATCAATTATTTGGAGAAGCCGAATGGCGGCGAAATTACGATCGGGGATTTGACCGTCCATTGCAAGCATCCGTCCAAAAAGGACATTCACCGGCTTCGCGGCAAAACGGCCATGGTGTTCCAGCAATACAATCTGTTCCGGCACAAAACCGCACTGGAGAACGTGATGGAGGGGCTCGTCGTCGTCCACAAAGTGCCGAAAGAAGAAGCGCGCAGGCGCAGCGCCGAGCTGCTGGAGAAGGTCGGACTGGGCGACAAGCTGAACGCCTACCCGAGCGAGCTGTCCGGCGGACAGCAGCAGCGGGTCGGCATCGCCAGGGCGCTGGCGCTGAATCCGGAAGTCATTCTGCTTGACGAGCCGACTTCGGCGCTCGATCCGGAGCTCGTCGGCGAAGTGCTCGCTGTCATCCGCAAGATCGCGAAAGAAGGCATCACGATGATCATCGTCACGCACGAGATGGGCTTCGCCCAAGATGTGGCGAGCCGCGTCGTTTTCATGGACCAGGGCGTCATCGTGGAGGAGGGCAAGCCGAGCGAGCTGTTCCGCTCTCCGAAGGAAGAAAGGACGAAGCAATTTCTGCAGCGGATCACTCCGGAAGGCGTCTATTCGATCTGAACGAGAGGAGCGCGGGAAAACATGGCGTTGACATTCGGAATTTTGGACCAGACGATCGTCTATCCCGGGCAGACGCCGGCGGAAGCGTTCCGATATACGATCAAGCTGGCGCAGCTGGCGGAGCGGCTCGGCTTCGAGCGGTTCTGGGTGTCGGAGCATCACGACGCCGGGCAGACCGCCGGCTCTTCGCCGGAAGTGCTCATCTCGCACCTGCTTGCGAAGACCGACAAAATTCGCATCGGCTCGGGCGGGGTGATGCTGCAGCATTACAGCCCTTACAAAGTGGCGGAAAATTTCAACGTGCTGGCGACGCTCGCTCCCGGCCGGGTGGAGCTGGGCATCGGCCGCGCGCCGGGCGGATTGCCGCGCTCGACCAAGGCGCTGCAGCAGGGCGTGACGGAGGCGCCGGCGCTGGCCGAGAAGCTGGCCGAGCTGGAGCTGTTCCTGAAAGGTCCCGCGGGAGAAGATCATCCGCTCGCCGGCTTGCAGGCGAATCCGTTGCCGGTCGTTCCGGCCGACATCTACCTGCTCGGAACGAGCGTCTCCAGCGCCGAATTGGCGGCGGAGCGGGGGTATCCCTATGCGTTCGCGCTGTTTATCAACAACGATCCGGACACGGCGAGCCGCGCGTTCGAGGTGTACCGCGCCCGGTTCAACTACGGGACGGGTCGGCGGCCGAAGCCGATTCTGGCGCTTTCGGTCATCGTCGCCGACACGGAGGAAGAAGCCGCCGAACTGGCGAGCGGCTTCCAGAACGTTCGCGTGACGCTGGAGAGCGGCAAGACGGTGAACGTCGGCTCGCTGGAGCAGGCGGAGGAATTCGCCAGGCAGGCCGGCGAGAAGTATTCCGCCGAGGTGCGGGACGCGGACATTACGAAAGGGACGAAGCGGACCGTGCGCAAGCGGCTTCTGGAGCTGTCGGAGAAGTACGGCGTGGAAGATCTGATTTTTACGACCATTATCGGAGATTTCGACAAGCGGGTTCGCTCGTTCGAGCTGCTCAAGGAAGCGTTGACGGAGCAGCCCGTCGGATCCGAATAGGCGTTCCGGCGTTCAACGAAGGAGGAAAAAAGAGATGAGCATTGCGGCCGCAGAACCGTTCGTGCAGCGTTTGACCGACATCCGCAGACATTTGCACGCGAACCCCGAGCTGTCGGGCGAAGAATTCGAGACGACGGCCGCCATTCGCGGCTGGCTGACGGAAGCGGATATCCGGGCGGCCGACTACCCGCTAAGAACCGGAGTCGTCGCCGAAGTCGGAACGGGCGGCGGCCCGATCGTCGCCCTCCGGGCGGATATCGACGCGCTGCCGATCCAGGAAGAGACGGGGCTGCCGTTCGCTTCCCGGCATCCGGGGAAGATGCACGCATGCGGGCACGATTTCCATACCGCTGCGGCGCTCGGGGCGGCGCTGCTGCTGAAGAAGCGGGAGCGCGAGCTGAAGGGGACCGTCCGCATTTTGTTTCAACCGTCGGAGGAGAATGCGAAAGGCGCTTCCCAGGTTGTCGCCAGCGGAGCGCTTGACGGCGTGGGCGCGATTTTCGGCTTGCACAACAAGCCGGATCTGCCGGTCGGCACGATCGGCATCCGCACCGGCCCGATCATGGCCGCCGCCGACGGCTTCGCCGTCGAAGTGGCCGGCAAAGGCACGCACGCCGCCGTTCCGGAAGCGGGGCTGGACCCGATTGTGACCGCCGCCCATATGGTAACGGCGCTGCAGTCGATCGTCAGCCGCAACGTCAGCCCGCTGGACAGCGCGGTCGTGAGCGTGACCCGGGTGCATAGCGGCACCGCTTGGAACATCATTCCGGAGAAAGCCGTGTTCGACGGCACGCTCCGCACGTTCGACGAGCGGGTGCGCGCGGAAGTCCGCAGGCGCTTCGAGGAGGTGATTGCCGGCGTGGCCGCCGCCTTCGGCACGACGGCGAAGACGAGCTGGATCGAAGGGCCTCCCGCCGTCGTCAACGACGCCCGCTGGGCGTCGGTTGCCGCTCGCGCGGCCGAAGCGCTCGGGCTGACGGTGACGGAACCGGCGCCTTCGCCGGCGGGAGAAGATTTTGCCTTCTATTTGCAGAAGACGCCGGGCGCGTTCGTCTTCGTCGGAACGAACGGCCCGAAAGAGTGGCATCATCCTTCCTTCGACGTCGACGAAAGCGCGCTGCCCGGCGCCGCTTCGTTTCTCGCCGCCGCGGCCGGCGCCGCGCTGAACGTGCTGAACGCGCTGAACGCGCCGGGGGAAGGAGGCATCGCATGAGCGGCCGATCAAGCTGGGACGTCGTCGTGGTCGGCGCCGGATCGATGGGCATGAGCGCCGGTTACCATCTGGCGAAGCGGGGCGTGAAGACGCTGCTGCTCGACGCGTTCGATCCGCCCCATACGAACGGAAGCCATCACGGGGAGCCGCGGCTCATTCGGCACGTGTACCACGGCGGACCGCACTACGTCCGGCTTGCGCTTCGGGCGGACGAATTGTGGCGCGAGCTGGAAGAGGAGAGCGGCGATAAGCTGCTGGAGCGATCCGGCGTGCTGAACGTGTCGGACCCGTCCGTCCATTCTTACGCGGAGCGCCTGAAAGACGCGGATTCGGCAGGGATTCGCTACGAGCGGCTAAGCGGGGAAGAAGTTCGCCGCCGCTGGCGGGGGCTGAACGTTCCCGACGCCTTCGAGGCGCTGTACGAACCCGATGCCGGATACTTGTACAGCGAGAAATGCGTGGCGGCCTACCGGCGGCTGGCGCTGGCGGCGGGCGCGGAACTCTTGACGCATGCGGCGGCGATCCGGATTGCGGCGACGCCGCGCGAGGTGACGGTGCACACGACCAAAGGCGTCCATACGGCCGGGAGCGCGATTCTATGCGCGGGCGCCTGGTTCCGGACGCTGGCGTCGTTCGCGGATCTTCCGATCCGCGCCGTCCGCACAGTCGTCGGCTGGTTCGAAGCCGAAGCGCCGCATTTTCAAGCGGGGACGCTGCCCGGGTTTACCATCGCAAGCCGCCTCGGCACCTACTACGGCTTTCCCGATATCGGCGGGGCCGGCGTCAAAATCGGCCGCCACGACACGGGCCGGCCGTGGAAGCCGGGCGATCCGTTCGAACCGTTCGGCGCGTATCCGGAAGACGAAGCGGGCTTGCGCCGGGCGCTGGAGACGTTTATGCCCGCTGCCGCCGGACGCCTGAAGAAGGGGCTGGCCTGCAAATACGAGCTGTCCTCCGACGAACATTTCATCATCGACGCCCATGCCGAATATCCGAATGTGCTGCTCGCCGGGGGGTTCTCCGGACACGGCTTCAAATTTGCGAGCGCGATAGGCGAGGCGCTGGCCGATTGGATTACGGGCCGGAAACCTCCGGCGGATCTGGCTCCCTTCGCCCGTTCGAGATTGGCCGATTCCGCACCGGTTCATCCACCTGAGGAGGCGATGAGATGAGTTCATTCGCTGCTGAGATCGAACAATTTCTGCATACCTACGAGGAGTTGCAAGGCGCCGTCGCAGGGTTGACCGACGAGGAGCTTCGCTGGAAGCCCGCTCCGGACAAATGGAGCGTGACCGAAGTGCTGGTTCACGTCTCCGATCACCTGATCGTCGTTTCTTTCCGCATCCGGGAAATTTTGTCCGGCTCCGCGGCGCGGCTGCCGGCCTTCAGCCAAGACGACTGGGTCGCGGGGCAGCGGGCCAACGAGGCGGAGGCGGCGGACGTGCTGGAAGCGTTCCGTTCCCTGCTCGTCTACAACGGGCAATTGCTGCGCCGGCTGCCGGAAGCCGATTGGGACAAAACCGCGGTCAATTTCAAGGGCGAGACGGTGTCGCTGCTTTCCGTCATTCGGGGATTTGTCGCCCATGCGCGCAACCATCTGGGGCAGATCGACCGGATCAGGCGGGCGGAAGCCGGCTCGCGAAGCTCCGGCAGCTGCGATCTCGTGTCCCGGGAAGGAGGGCGTTAACCATGGCGGAATCGGAAGTTGTGATCCGGGATGCGGCCGACGGCGACCGCGAAGCGATCCGGGAAGTGCTGCTCGCCGCTTACGAGCAATACAGCCGCGTGCTTTCGGAGGAACGCTGGAACGAGTATCGCCGGAGCATCTTCTCCTCCGTCGACACCCCCGGCCCGACGGCTTGGCTGGTCGCCGAACGGGAGGGGCGAATCGTCGGCAGCGCCACGCTGTTCTCTTCTTCGCTTGTGGCTTACGGGCAAGATCTCGGGATCGAATCGCCGATCGTCCGCCTGCTCGCCGTCTCCCCCGAAGCCAGGGGGAAGGGCATCGCGACGGCGCTGCTGCGCGAAGCGGCCAGACGGGCCAAGGAATCGGGGGCGCAGACGCTGCATCTGCATACGTCCGACATGATGGCGTCCGCCGTCCGCTTGTATGAACGGCTCGGATTCGAGCGCGACTACGACAAGGACGTCTGGAACGGCGACAACCTCGTGAAATGCTACCGGCTGTTCGTTCAGGAAGCGGCGCTATTGGAGAAGTAAGGTAAGCGGCCAAAGTCGAACAAACCTTTAAGGAGGAGAGAGGAATGGCAGACCGGAAAAAATTGAAACTCGGCGCGATCATTCACGGCGTGGGCGGGAACATCTCGGCCTGGCGGCATCCGGAGGTTCCCGCGGACGCCAGCGTCAGCTTCCCGTTCTACGCGCAGGCCGCCCGGAAAGCGGAAGAAGGCTTGTTCGACCTGGTGTTCATCGCGGACGGCTTGTACATTACCGAGAAGTCGATTCCCCACTTCCTGAACCGGTTCGAGCCGATCACCATTTTGTCCGCGCTGGCGGCGGTGACGAGCAAAATCGGTCTCGTCGGCACGGTGTCCACCACCTACAGCGAACCGTTCACGGTCGCCAGGCAGTTCGCCTCGCTCGACATGATCAGCGGCGGCCGGGCGGGCTGGAACGTCGTCACTTCCCCGCTCGAAGGATCCGCGCGCAATTACGGCAGGAAGGAACATCCTACCCACGACGAGCGCTATCAAATTGCCGAAGAATATTTGCAAGTGACGAAGGGGCTGTGGGATTCGTGGGAGGACGACGCGTTTGTGCGCGACAAGGCGTCCGGCGTCTTCTTCGATCCGGCCAAGATGCACCGGCTGAATCATAAAGGCCGCTATTTCTCCGTGGAAGGACCGCTGAACATCGCCAGATCGAAGCAGGGACAGCCGGTCATCTTCCAGGCGGGTTCCTCCGAGAGCGGCAAAAACCTGGCGGCCAAAGAAGCGGACGCGGTTTTCACCGGTCATGAACAGCTGAAGGACGCCAAAGCGTTTTACCGCGACGTGAAGGACCGGGCGGCCGCTTACGGACGGTCCCGCGACGACATCGTCATTATGCCGGGCATCTCGCCGATTGTCGGCAGCACGGAGGAAGAGGCGGAACGGAAGTACGAGGAAATCGCCGGCCTCGTCTCCATCGACAAGGCGCTGGATTACCTCGGCCGCTTTTTCGACCATCACGACTTCTCGCAATATCCGCTCGACGAGCCGTTCCCGGATCTCGGCGATCTGGGGAACAACACCTTCCGGAGCAATACGGAAAGGATCAAGCAGACCGCAAAGGAGCAGGGGCTGACGCTTCGCCAAGTCGCGCTGCGCTCGGCGACGCCGCGCGGAGAATTCATCGGCACGCCCGAGAAAATCGCGAATCTCATCCAGCAATGGTACGAGGAAGAGGCGGCGGACGGCTTTATCATTCATTCGACGCTTCCGAGCGGGCTGACGGATTTCGTCGAGCAGGTCGTGCCCATTCTGCAGCGGCGAGGCATCTACCGGACGGCGTACGAGTCCGACACGCTGCGGGGCAACCTGGGCTTGCCGATTCCGCCCAACCGCTACACCGTTTCCCGCAATCGGGCGGCAACGGTGTGAACGATTGCGGATCGCCGTCGCCGCCAATGGAGAACGCGAATAAATGACAAGTCCCGGCGAGGAAGAGCCTCATCGGGACTTATCGCGTTCGGGGGGAAGCGGCAAGCCTGCTTCCAAATAGGCCAAGGCTTCGTCAACCAGCGCCTCGAAGTCCGCGTCCGGATGGTCCGCGCAGTAGGCTTGCACCGACAGGACTGCGCCGATCACCGCGCCGGCGAACGCCAGCACATGGAAGTCGCCGCGGTCGCGTCCGGTCCGTGCAGCCAGGAGGTCCGCGATCATCCGCAACGAATCGGTCACATGAACGAGCAAGGCGGCGCGCAATTCGGGAACGGAGAGGGCCAGTTCCATCCGTTCCCGAATGGCTTTCTTCTCCTCCGCGGGGATTTTGGACAGCCCCGACTTCACCGCTTCCCGCAGCGCCTGGATTGGGCTCAGCCCGGCAGGCTGTTCCTGAAACGCCCGGATGAGCAAAGGATCGTAAATATCTTCCAGCACCAGAGCTTCCTTCGTCGGAAAGTAGCGAAAAACCGTGCTCGGAGAGATTTCCGCGGCTTCAGCGATCTGTTCGACGGTGGTCGCGTGGTAGCCCTTTTCGCGAAACAACCGAAGTGCATGATGCTGGATCGCGGCTCTGGTTTTCATCTTTTTTCGTTCGCGCAACCCGATCTTTGGCTGATGTTCTGAGGACACTTCAGCGCCTCCCGGAGAAACCCTTTTCCTCCAGTTTACCTGTTTCCGCCGCGGCGGACAACTTTATGCATCCTTGGCGTGTCCGGTTTCCGGCCGGTGCGCGTGACGCGGCAGAAAGATCAGCGTGAGGAAAGTTCCGAGGACGGCGATCCCCCCGCAGACCCACAGCATCGTCGCCATGCCATGGACAAAAGCGTGAACGACGGTATCCCAAAGCGGCTGCGAATGGAGTTTGCTCGCGACGGCGACGCCGGCGGACACGCTTTGCCGCACCGTGCCGGCCACGGCATCCGGCAATCCGTCGAGATGGAGTCCATGGCGGTAATTGTAATTGAGCGTCGAACCGAGAATCGCCACCCCGATCACGCCGCCGACCTGCCGCAAAGCCATGATCAGCGCGGAGCCGACGCCGCTCCGTTCGGCCGACAGGACGCCCAGCGCCGCATCCATCGCCGTGGGCAGGGCCAGGCCGAGGCCGACGCCGGTCACGGTGATCCAGACGGCGACATAGCCATAACCGCTGCTTGCGTCGGTGGCTGTTCCGATGAGCAGCCCGGCCGCAATGACGGCAAATCCCGCCGCGGCGTTGAGCTTCGATCCGATGGCGGAAATGAGGCGGTCCGACACCTTGGCCCCCACGATCAATCCGCCGATGAGCGGCAACAGGCGCAAACCGGTGCCAAGCGTATCGACATCGCCGACGGCTTGCAAATATTGCGGCAAGACGAACAACAAGCCGAAGATGGCGAAGTTCGCCAGCGTCGCCAGCAGGGCGCCCCAGGTGAAACGCCTCGAACCGAACAGCGACAGATCGATCAGCGGGTGGGAGGTGCGTTGTTGCCAAAGGACGAACGCCGCCACAATCAACAGCCCCGCGCCGAGCGCGATCCATGCGGGCACGTCCCCCCAACCTTGCTCACCGATGCGGGTGACGCCGTAGGTGAAGCCGACCAGTCCCGCGCTGGAGGTCGCGATCCCGATCGGGTCCAGCGGGGGACGGTCCGCGCTGCGCGACTCCGGCATCAGCGCCGTTACGGCAATCAGCGCGACGGCGACAAAGGGAAGGTTGATGAGAAACACCGAGCCCCACGCGTAGTGTTTCAACAGCCATCCGCCGACAATCGGTCCGAGCGGAATGCCCAGCATGTTGGCCGATGCCCAGATCGTCGTCGCTTTCGTGCGTTCTTTCTCTGCAAACAATACGGGAAGGGCGGACATCGAGAGCGGGATCAGAAAAGCCGCGCCGAGCCCGAGCGCCGCGCGCATGACAATCAGCATCTCCGAAGTGTCGGCATAGGCGCATCCGAGCGAGGCGGCGCCGAACAGCACCAATGCCAGAAGCAGAAACTTCTTCCGGCCGTATCGGTCTCCCAGCATGCCGGCGGGGAGCAGGGCGGCCGCCAGCACGAGATTGTACGCGTTGGCAAACCACTGCAGTTGGCCGGTGGACGCGTGCAGATCAGCCGCCAGCGTGGGCAGGGCCACATTGAGCACGGTCATGTCCAAACCGACCGCCAGCAGGCCGAAAGAAAGCGCGCCGAGCACCCACCATTTTCGATTTTCATAAATCTCCATTTGCCATCTCCGCCTTTCTTCCACCGAATGACGACGCATTTCGGTGGTTTATTTTTATGATAGTTATTATATATTGACACAATAATTAAATTGATAGTTACTGTCAATATAATTTTAATATCATTTCTGGTCGGGCTGTACGGCGGGATCTAGGACTTGCGATTTTGCGGTGACTCAAGATATAATTCAATTGAAAATGATTATCAATATCAAAAAGAGAAGTTGGAGGGGATTTCAATGTCAGTACCGTTTTTGCGGATGCTGAGAGGGAAGCGTTCGGGGGTGTGGTTGGCCGGTCTCGCCTTGATGCTCGGGCTGTCCGGCTGCGGTCAATCCGCTCCCGGCCATGCCGGCGCAACCGATGCGTCCGGCCGTTCATCCGCTTCTTCGGCAGTGCCGGCTTCCGCGGCTTCTCCGTCGGATACCGCAAATGCCGGGAAAAAAACCGTGAAGCACATTTGGGGAGAAACCCCGATTCAAGGCGTGCCGAAAAAGGTCGTGGCATTGGATTTTTACATTGTCGACACGCTTGTGTCCTTGGGCGTTCAGCCTGCAGGGATCGCCGGTTCGGGCGATACCCGCGTACCGGCGTACATAAAAGACCAGGCAGGAACATTTACCGACGTCGGGGAACGGAAAGAACCGAATTTGGAAGTGATCCGTTCGCTTGATCCGGATCTGATCATCGCCAATCCGGAACGCGCCAAAATGATTCAGGGAGAGTTGGAGAAAATTGCCCCGACAATCGCTCTCAGCGACCGAAGTTACCAAACGATTTTGGACAACGTCGATCTGTTGGCCGACGTGTTTGAAAAACCGGATCAAGCGAAGAAAGTCAGAGCGGATCTGGAATCCAAAATCAAGCAAGCGAAAGAAAAAATCGGAAAATCTTCATCGGTGTTGGTCGTGGGCGTGTTTGAGGATGAAATGAGCGTGTGGGTGAAAAACTCGTTTGTCGCCAGCCTGATGACCGATATCGGACTGAATTACGTTTTTGACGGGGCAAAAGAAAAAACGGAAGGAAACGCGGATATTGCCACCATCACGGTGGAACGGTTAGCCGAATACAATCCCGATCTTCTATTCCTGTACGGAGATTCCATCGCGAAACTGAAGGCAAATCCGCTGTTTAAGCAATTGAAAGCGGCGAAGGAAAACCATGTGTACGAAGTGGACCGGGATCTCTGGGCGCGTTCGCGCGGTCCGATTGCGGCGGGGCTGATCGTGGATGAAGCCGCGGCGCTGCTGAACGGCCAAGGAAAATAAGGAAGGGAATTCGGTCGAAGATGGCTACGTCGGATGCGGCGGGGATGAACGGACAAAGGGAAAGGCGCTCCGTTCCTTCCTTTCTTTTGTTGGCATTCTGCGGTTTGTCCGCGCTACTGCTTGCGGCAACGGCGGTTTCCCTGTTTTGGCGGATCAAAGGTCTGACGTTCGGGCATTGGTTGGAACTGTTCGACGGGAAAACCGAAAGTCTGGCGGCTTATACGGTATGGGACGTCCGCCTGCCGCGGGCGCTTCTGGCGCTGCTTCTCGGCGCGGCTTTGGCTGCTGCAGGGTGCCTGCTGCAAGGAATTACGCGCAACGATTTGGCGGACCCCGAGGTCATCGGGGTGAACCAGGGGGCTTCCTTGTTTGTGGTGCTCGGCCTTCTGTTTGTCGACACGAAGGACGCTTCGCTGCTGATATTGCTGAGCGCTTTTGGCGGAGCGCTCCTTGGAGGCGGCGTCGTATATCTCCTCTCTTTGCAGGGACGGTATACGCCCGTCCGGCTCGTATTGGCGGGGCTTGCCGTTTCGTTCTTTTTCGGTTCGCTGACCACAGGTTTGCTGCTGATGCGCGAAGCGACTTTGTCCGACATCCTGTATTGGATGGCGGGGAAATTGTCCGGCGCAAACTGGACCGACGTGCGCATCGGGATGTACGGGTTGTTCCCGGCTGTGCTGCTCGGTTGGCTGCTCGCTTCGCAACTGAATGTGCTGGCTTTGGGCGATGAAGTGGCGGACGGCCTCGGGCAACGGATCGTTTTCATTCGCCGGATCGCGCTGTTCATGGCTTCCGTATTGGTGGGGGGATCCGTGGCCCTGGCGGGACCCATCGGTTTTGTGGGACTGATGGTGCCGCATATGGCGCGCCTTGTGACAGGGCCGGATTACCGTCTGCTGATCCCGCTGTCCGCTCTGCTCGGAGCCGATCTGCTGCTGCTTTCGGATTTGGCGGGACAGATGCTGTTCTATCCCGCGGAAACGCCGGTCGGCATCATCACGGCCTTGACGGGAACCCCGTTTTTTCTGTTCCTGATGCGGCGGAAAAAGGGGGAGCGCGTATGAGGTCGGTCCGGCAAATCCGGAGACGGCGTTTCCTGATTCTGTTTCTGGCCGGTTTCGGGCTTTTGCTCCTTTTTGCGGCGCTCAGTCTGCGGTTCGGGGCGGTTTCCGTTTCGCTCGAGCAGTGGTTTGAACAGTGGCGCACAGGAGAGGGCATCGTGATGGAATATCGCCTGCCCAGGCTTTTGACGGCGATGTTGGTCGGGATGAATATGGCCGTGGCCGGCTGCGTGATCCAGGGGGTGACCCGCAATCCGATGGCGGCTCCCGATTTGATCGGCCTCAACGCGGGCGGCGGCTTGGTCATCGCGGTCTTGCTGCTCGCGATTCCGGATTTTCCCGCTTACACCTTGCCCCTTGCGGCGTTTGGCGGCGCGGCGGCCGCCGGAGGACTGGTGTTTTTGCTGGCTCACCACAAAGGCGGCATCGCTCCCGCCCGCCTGGTGCTGAGCGGAGTGCTCGTGGGCAGCGGATTGCAGGCGCTCATCACGCTGCTTTTGGTCAAATATGCGCCGAATGCCGCGCAAGCCCTGGTTTTCCTGAAGGGAAGCCTCTATGCCCGCACATGGCTGCATGTGGGGATGATCGCGCCATGGTCGCTGGCCGGCATTCCGCTCGCCTTTTTCTCTTCCCGGGTGTTGTCGATGCTGCAGCTGGGCGAAGAAAGTGTCAAGGGGCTGGGGCTGAGAGCGAATCTGGTCCGCCTGCTTCTGCTCGCCCTGGTCGTCGCTTTGGCCGGCAGCGCGGTAGCCGTGGCGGGGACCATCGGGTTTGTCGGATTGATCGTGCCGCATCTGGTGAAATACCTGATCGGACCCGATCTTCGGTTCGCGATCCCTTTATCCGCCCTGTTCGGTGCGCTTTTGGTGGTGATCGCGGATATGGCGGGACGGGTGATCCTGCCCCCCGCGGAAATTCCCGCCGGGATTCTCACCGCCGTCATCGGCGCTCCCTATTTTTTGTATTTGTTGGTCTTGCGGAGATAATCAAGTTCCATCCGGCGGAGGAGTGATCCATTCATGGAAGTATGGCAAGCCATTCGAACGCGAAGAAGCGTCGGCAAAGTAAAACCGGACCCCGTGGAGCGACATTTGATCGAAAAGCTGCTCGAAGCCGCCGTGTGGGCTCCCGATCATTACCGTTCCGAACCGTGGCGCTTTTTTGTCATGGCCGGGGAAGCCCGTAAAGTGCTGGGAAACGTCTATGCGGACATTGCGGCGGAACGGGCGGGGGATGTCGCGGAAGAGGACCAAGAGCGGCTTCGCAAGCAGCAGGAGGCCAAAGCGTTTCGGGCTCCGGTCGTGATCGCCGTGGCGGCGGCTTTGCCGGAAGGGCCGGCAGTCCGAAGGAAAGAGGATCTGGCGGCGACGCATGCCGCCGTACAGAACCTGCTGCTTGCCGCCCATGGGTTGGGGCTGGGAGCCATATGGCGAACGGGCGAACCCCTCTATCATCCGAAGATGTTGGAAGCTTTCGGATTGCGCCCGCCGTCCGAAATGGTCGCGCTCGTGTATGTCGGCTATCCCGAACTGCCGCCGCCTTCGTCCAAGCGGATTCCTTTCGCGGAAAAAACGGTGTGGCTGGGTTGAAACCGCATAAAAGGAGCCGGACCCGCAAAAGGATCATTCTCCTTTAAATGCTTTTTGCAATTCCGCAATGTTCAACTTTTTCATCTTGAGGAACGCCTGCGTGACGCGGGCGCGTTGTTCCGGCGTGCCCGCGGTCATCATCTCGTCCAGTGCGGCGGGGACGATTTGCCACGAGATCCCGTATTTGTCTTTGAGCCATCCGCACTGTTCGGCTGCGGGTACCGCGGACAGTTTTTCCCAGTAGTCGTCCATTTCCTCCTGCGTCTCACAACGGATCAACAGGGAAATCGCCTCGTTGAAATTGAACGGGTGTTCCCGCGCGCTGTCCATTGCCGCAAACCAGGTGTTCTCCAGCATAAAGTCGGTGAACATAACGGTTCCTTCTTTGTCCGGCTCGTGGCCGGGGCCATACCGAAAGAGAGCGCCGGGTTTGGAATTTCGGAAGAAGGAAAGATAGAATTCGCGCGCCTCTTCCGCCTTGCCGCAGTTTTGGCCCACGAACATCAAGGAGGGTACAATGGCGGGCCGCGGCTCTCCTTCCGGATTCGTCAGCATGAGCTGCCACGAGACGCCGTACTTGTCCGCGATCCAGCCGTACCGTTCGCTGAACGGGTACTTGTCAAGCGGCATCAGCGCGGTGCCGCCCTCGGACAACAGATTCCACACTTCGTCGATCCTTTCTCTCGCGTTCTTTTCCCGGGACGGGTCAAAATTAACGATAAACGATATCGAAGGATTGAACTTAAAGAGCGGCCCCGCCGAGATGGCCATAAACGGATGTCCCCAGACGGTGAACGAAACAAGATCGCAATCCCCCGAGGGCGTATTGTGCAAAACCGTCGTGCCCGTAATTTTTGAATCCGGGAATACGGAGCAATAGAACTCCGCGGCTTCTTTCGCCTCCTTGTCGACCCACAGGTGCGGGTCAAAATGACGGGATTTCTTAGCACCCCAAATTGGGGCGAGTAAAGGATACGGGAGCGTCTCCTTCAATGTGCGGCAAAATGCGGGCCAGTCCCAGCAAGACCAACAGGGCGCCGGCTCCCAGCAAGGCAAAGTTTGTTTGCCATCCCCATTTTTCGGCGACGGCGATGCCAATGGGCACACCGAGCGCCATGGCGCTTCCGAATCCGAGGGCAATCATTCCGATGGCGCTGCCCGTTCGATCGGGAGAATACAGTTTGGCAACCGAGCTCAAGGCGACTACGGTGAAAACGCCTGCGCTTACCCCGAGGATCGCTCGGGCCGACATCAAGATGGTGAAATGAGAGCTGAGAAAGGATGCCAAACAGCTCAACATAAATAATAGAAGGGGGCTCAATCTCAAAATCAGTGCTTGACAGTTAGCTCCATATCCGGTGGCGGTTACATTCGATAAGAATTCCTGCTTTATAACGATGACGATTTCGCGTAAAGTAATGGCGGCGCTGAAAGGCTTTAATGCGAGTAT
>Ga0207789_1000035_pt1 | contig 159740 bp, 130 predicted proteins | sample HigsolmetaGSP12D_FD_184840 | JGI IMG/M metagenome (GOLD analysis project Ga0207789, IMG submission 184840) | High solid enriched microbial communities from the Joint BioEnergy Institute, USA - SP1-2-D (SPAdes) | ecosystem: Engineered > Bioreactor > SSF (Solid state fermentation) > Aerobic >... | reverse complement strand
GGGTGGAGGCGGCCGCCCGCCACGCCGTGTTCTGCGGCGCCGGCGCGCTTGTGTGCGCGGACAGCCTGCCGATCGGCTTCGCGAACGACCCGCGGCCTGCGGCGCGCGCGGCGCCTCCGGCCGAGCTGGCCGAGGCCGCCGAGGCGATCCGCCGGTTGGACGCGGAGCGAACCGAAAGCGCTGTCAATCGGCTGTTCGAAGCGATCGTCCGCCCGCAGTGGGATCTGTCCCTGCTGCACGAGACGATCCGCGTTCTGACCGCCGCCGGCAACGAGGTGCTGGCCGCCCGCGGGCTGCCTGCGGAGGAGCCGCTGGATCCGCGCCGCGCGGGCCCCGCCCTGGACCTCGGCTCCGTCCGGAAGCGGCTGAAGGACTGGATCGCCGCCGTGTGCGCCGCCGCCGGCGGCCGCCAGCGCTTGTCCGGCAAGCTGCAGAAAGCGATCCGCTATATCGGCGAGCATTATCACGAGGATATCAACATCGAGGACGTCGCGTATACGCTCGGCATCAGCGCCTCCTATCTGCACCAGCTGTTCAAGCGGGAGATGGACCGCACGTTTCTCGACGTCTTGACCGAAGTGCGGATCGAGCAGGCCAAGCGCATCCTGAGCCGGGAAGACGCCAAAATGGCCGACGTCTGCGCCCGGGTCGGCTACCGCTCGCCGCAGCACTTCAGCCAGGTGTTCAAAAAGGCGACCGGCGTTCCTCCCCATCTGTTCCGGCACGGAGTCTACCCCGGATGAAAAGGCTCCGTTCGGTCATTCTGCAGCGGATCGCCGTCGTCGCCGCCGCCAGCTTCCTGCTGTCGGCCGCCTTCACCTGGTATTACTACCGGACGATTCTCGTCGGCCAGATGCTGCACGAGGACGAAACCCGGCTCAGCCAGACGATGCGGCAGCTCGAATACATGTCCGACGACATCGCCAAATTCGCCTATTACCTGATCATATCGGATCAAGTGCAGACCTTTTACAAAACGTTCAACCGCCTCGGCACCTACGATCAGTTCGCCATCCTGAAGCGGACGCTGGACGATCTGGTCGGCAACAAGGGGCTCCGCAAGGAAGTGGACAGCTTTGCGCTCGTGCTGCCGGACGGACGGGCCTTCTGGAGCGAATCCCGGTTCGACTCCTACTTCCAGGAACGGCTGAAGGAGAATTGGTACCAGAGCTACAAGCGGTCGGGGCAGGAAAACGCCTTTTCCGAGCCGCACACGTTGCTGATCTCGGGCAACGGCACGCAGACGGGCACGATGATCAGCTTCATCGTGTCGGTCAAAGACATCGAGCAGCCCGACCGGAAAATCGGCGAGCTGATCGTCAACCTCGACTACGAAAATTTCAAAAGCCTGCTCGATTTCGGCAGCCGCGATTTCGAAGGGTTCGTCTGGCTGCACGAAGGCGGGGCGGTGCTGTACGAGAAAAAGCCGGCGGCGCCCGGCATGCCGAGCGAAAGCGCGCTTGTCCGGGCGTTGGAAGCGGGGAAGGAAAACGGCGCCGTGCCGGTTCGGGGCGGCTACCTGCTGGTCGAGCGCTCGAACGGGAACCAGTGGGCGCTGGCCGCTTTCATCTCGCAGAAAAAGCTGATGGGACGCGGGCAGTTCGTGCTATGGCTGCTCGGGGTGTTTTCAGCGACCAGCACGATCATCACGCTGCTGCTCATGATGCCGACCATCCTGCGGATGACGCGGCCGATCATGCGGCTGTACAACGCGATGAGCGTCGTTTCGAGCGGCAACCTGCAGACTTCCGTCGACATCCGCACCGGGGACGAGCTGGAAAAGCTGGGACAGGGCTTCAACCGCATGACGCTGCAGCTCCGCGCCCATCTGGAAGAATCGATCCGGTTCGAGCAAAAAAAGCGGGACATGGAGCTGGAGCTGCTATTGTCGCAGCTCAACCCGCACTTCGTGTACAACACGCTGAACGCGGTCCTTTATCTGGCCGAGAAGCAGGGCAGCCGCGACATCGTCCGGATGGTCGGCGCCTTTATCCGGCTGCTGCAGGACGCCGGCAAGATCGGCCAGGCCAGGCTGCTCATCCCGCTGCGCGAAGAACTGCGCCTGCTGCAAGACTACATCGAGATCCAGTCGTACCGCTACGCCGGCATGTTCGAAGTCGTCCGCGACGTGGACGAAGACGCGTACGGATGCCTGGTGCCGCGCCACTTGATCCAGCCGCTGGTGGAGAACGCGATTTTCCACGGCATTTGCCCGAAGGACGCGTTCGGCACGATCCGCCTGTCGGCCTCCGTTCGGGACAAGAAGCTGATCATCCGGGTCGAGGACGACGGCGTCGGCATCGAGCCGGAACGGCTGGCGGCGATCTGGGATGATCCGGCCGGGCGGCGCCCGAACGCCGGGCTGCGGCACATCGGCCTGGCCAACACGAAGCAGCGGCTGGAGCATCTGTTCGACGGCCAGGCGGCGCTCAGCATCGACAGCCGGCCCGGCGCCGGCACCGCCGTGACGATCGAGCTGCCGAAGGCGGCGGAGTAGCGGCTGGAGCAGGGCGCACGCGGCCGGTCGGCTCGCCGGCCTCGCAAGCAAGCGCAATCTCGCAGCAGGATTCGTACGTTCGTACGCTCCCGGCGCGCGGCTCTGTGTCCGCTTGTGTCCGCTATAGGGCCATCCGGTCTCTGCCGCTGGATTTTATACAATCAAATTCCCAGCCCAAGGCAGAAGTGACCGGTCCATTGGAATTTGTCCAGCACAAAATGCCCGCTTTCACTGGAAACAAGCCGGATCGGCACTTTGGGGCACTTTTTATTGGACATTTTCCAGCGGACGAGTGTTCAATGGCACTTTACGGTTTGCGCTATTGGAAGAAATCCAGCGGGACATCTCCGGACAGCAACGCACGGAAAGAAAAACGCGCGTCCTTCAAGGACGCGCGCCGGAAAACCGCTCTTACAGCAGCTTCTTGAATTGCTCGACGACGTTGTCGACGGTAAAGCCGTACTCTTTGATCACCCGGTCGCCCGGCGCGGAAGCGCCGAACTTCGTGATGCCGAGCACCGCGCCCTGGTCGCCGACGTAGCGCTCCCAGCCGAACGGATGCGCCATCTCGATCGCCAGGCGCGCCTTGATGCCGGCAGGCAGGACGCTGTCCCTGTAGCTTTGCGGCTGGCGGTCGAACAGGTCCCAGCTCGGCAGGCTGACGACGCGGACGCGGATGCCCTGCTCGGCCAGCGCCTTCTGCGCGGCGATCGCCAGTTGAACTTCCGAGCCCGTGGCGATGAGGATGCCTTGCGGCGCTCCGCCGTCCGCTTCGGAGAGGACGTATCCGCCCCGGGCGACGCCCTCGCGCGCTTTCTCCGCCGTTCCCGCGAGGATCGGCACATTCTGCCGGGTCAGCACGAGCGCGACCGGATTGTCGTTGTTCTGCACCGCGTAAGCCCACGCTGCCGACGTTTCGTTGCCATCCGCCGGACGGATGACGGTCAGGCCCGGGATGACGCGGATCGAGGCGAGCTGCTCGATCGGCTCGTGCGTCGGGCCGTCTTCGCCGACGGCGATCGAATCGTGCGTCAGCACGTAGACAACCGGCTGCTTCATCAGCGCGGCGAGGCGGACGGCCGGGCGGAGATAGTCGGTGAACACGAAGAACGTGCCGCCGTACACTTTGAGTCCGCCGTGCAGCGAGATGCCGTTCATCGCCGCGGCCATGCCGAACTCGCGGACGCCGAAATAGATGTTGCGGCCGTCGTAGCTGCCCGGCTTGAAGGACGGCAAACCTTTCAGGTGCGTCATCGTCGAGCTTTCCAGGTCGGCGGAACCGCCGACCAGGTGCGGCACGTTCTTCGCCAGGCCGTTCAGCGCGTTGCCGGAGGCGACGCGGGTCGACACCGGCTTGTCTTCCGGCGCGTATTTCGGCAGATCGGCGTCCCAGCCGTCCGGCAGCTTGCGCGCGACGGCCGTTTCAAATTGCCGTGCCAGATCCGGATAAGCGGATTTGTATTTCTCGAACAGGGTGTCCCAGGCGGCGTTCGCTTCTTCGCCGCGCTTCTTCACCTCGGCGAAATGCGCGCGCACTTCGTCCGGAACGAAGAAATCCGGTTGATCCCACTCGTAGAACTGCTTCGTCAGCTTGACTTCCTCCGGTCCGAGCGGGGAACCGTGCGGACCGGCGTGGCCGCCTTTGCCGCCCTTGTTCGGGGAGCCGTAGCCGATGATCGTCTTCACCTCGATCAAGGACGGCTTGCCGGTCTCGGCCTGCGCTTCGGCAATCGCCTTGGCGATGGCGTTCAGGTCGTTGCCGTCGTCGACGCGCAGCACTTGCCAGTTGTAGCCTTCGAACCGCTTGGCGACATTTTCCGAGAACGACAGGCTCAGTTCGCCGTCCAGCGAAATGTCGTTGGAATCGTACAGCACGATCAGCTTGCCGAGCTTCAGGTGTCCGGCGAGCGAAGCGGCTTCGGAAGAGATGCCTTCCATCAGGTCGCCGTCCCCGCAGATGGCGTACGTATAGTGGTTGATGATGTCGAAGCCTTCCCGGTTATAGGTGGCGCCCAGCTGGGCTTCCGCCATCGCCATGCCGACGGCCATCGCGATGCCTTGGCCGAGCGGGCCCGTCGTCGCGTCAACGCCCGGCGTATGGCCGAACTCCGGATGGCCCGGCGTCCGCGAGCCCCATTGGCGGAAATTTTGCAGCTCTTCGAGCGGCAGGTCGTACCCGCTCAGATGAAGCAGCGCGTACAGCAGCATCGAACCGTGTCCGGCGGACAGCACGAACCGGTCGCGGTTGATCCAGTCCGGACGGGACGGATTGTGCTTCATCGTCTTGGCGAACAATTGGTAGCCCATCGGGGCGGCGCCCATCGGCATGCCCGGGTGGCCGGATTTCGCTTTCTCGACGGCGTCGATCGCGAGCGTGCGGATCGTCGTCACCGCCAGTTGTTCAATCGATTTGGAGCTGACAGTCATTTCTCGGTAAACCTCCTTATTTTGGGGAAGCGGCTCCGACGGTTCGGGAAACCCTCTTTGCCGGTTCAGATGGGCCTTAGGCCATTCTGCGCCAGCTTGCGGCATTCCCCTCGGATAGGCATGCATGCTTCGGCAGAAACCGGCGAAACGTCCGTCCGATCCGGACGCGAAGAGGCTTGACGTGGTTATTGTATCATGACGTTCCGCGGATTTCCATGGACCGCGACAAGTGGTCCTTACAAGTGCGGCGAAGCGGAAGCCGCGAGAAATCAGCGCTCCCGGCGGAGCAGAACTTCCAGTTGGTCTCCCGGCTTCAGCGGCGCTTGTCCTTGTTCGCGCAGTTGCCGGTTGACGGCGTCGTACAGATCGCCCATCCATACGAAGCGGTCGCCGACGTACATGACCCATTCGTCGTTCTCGACATCGTAAGCGACCCGTCCGGCAACAATCGCAGCAGGCTCCATCACGGGATACGCCGCCTTATCCGAACACGACCGTTTTGTTCTGATACACCAGCACCCGGTCCTCCACATGCCACTTCACGGCCCGGGCCAGAACGATCCGCTCGATGTGGCGTCCCATCCGCTTGAGATCGCCGACGTTGTCCCGGTGGCTGACGCGCTGCACGTCCTGCTCGATGATCGGTCCGCCGTCGAGCTCTTCCGTGACGTAGTGGGCCGTCGCCCCGATCAGTTTGACGCCGCGGTCGTAGGCTTGCTGATACGGCTTGCCGCCGACGAACGCCGGCAGGAACGAGTGGTGGATGTTGATGATGCGGTTCGGATAATGCTCGATGAATTTGGGCGAGACGATCTGCATGTACCGCGCCAGCACGATCAGGTCGGCTTTTCCCGCGGTCAGCTCGAGCTGCTTTTTCTCGGCCTCCGCCTTCGTGTCCGGGGTCACCGGAATATGATGGTACGGAATGCCGAACGATTCGACCAGCCCCCGCATGTCGTCGTGGTTGCTGATCACCATGGAAATTTCGGCGTCCAGGTCGCCGGCCTGCCATTGCCAGAGCAGTTCCAGCAAGGCGTGGTCTTCCTTCGACACGAAAATGGCGATCCGCTTGCGGCGGTTCGCCCGGTATACGCTCCAGCGCATCGCGAAACGATCGGCCACCCGCGTGAAATCTTCCTGCAGCGCGGTCAGCCGCTGTTCCAGGTCGGCCAGGTCGAATTCGACCCGCATGAAAAACATGCCGCCGTCCGGATCCATCGTGTACTGGTCCGACTGCACGATGTTCGCGCCCTGCTCGTACAGAAACTGCGATACCGCCGCCACGATGCCGGAGCGGTCCGGGCAGGAGATGAGCATCCGCGCCCGGTTGCGCTTGTCCTCGCGCCGTTTGGCGTTCTGGGGTTCGTATTGCTGGGACATGTTCCGACTGTTCCTCCTATATGCGTTACGCGCTTTTCAACCAATCCTTGCCGGCCAGCCAGGCCGTCAGCCGATGGTTCAGCGCTTCCTCGCTCCATTCGCCCGGGATGACCTGATGCTCGACGATCAGATCGTACAACCGCTCCATCGGCTCTCGCGGATCGGCCTTTTTCGCCTTGGCGTCCGTCTTGAGCTGCTCCCAGGTGGAGAGCACGAACTCGCGCGGAGCGATGCCTCTCTTGTCGAAAAAATGGTGCAGCCGCTCGACAGCGTCGAGGAATTCCCCGCCGAAGCGCTCTTCCGCGTCGCCGCGCAGCAGCGCGATTTCCGCCTCGTACATCGGACGCTCCTTGCCTGCGACCTTGCCGATCCAGGGCGTCTCGAGAATGAACGGCTTGTCCCGCAGCGCTTCGTGATGGACGACCCGGTAGATCGCGTCGAATCCGATCCAGCCGGAGCCGATCGGCGCGTGCCGGTCTTTGGCGGCGCCTTGCGGGTTTTTGCTGTCGTTAATATGGACGACCGCCACGCGGTCCAGCCCGACGATGTCGTCGAACTGCCGCAGCACCCCGTCGAAATCGCCGACGACGTCGTACCCGGCGTCGTGCATATGGCACGTATCCAGGCACACCGCGAGCCGGTCGTTGTCGCGCACTTTGTCGATAATTTGCGCAATCTCCTCGAACGTGCGGCCGATTTCGGAGCCTTTGCCGGCCATCGTCTCGAGCGCAATGCGGACGTCGGTGTCCTTCGTCGCGTCGAGCACTTCGTTCAGCCCTTCGGCGATCCGCGCGATGCCGTACTCCGGATCCTTGTCCGTATAAGCGCCGGGATGGAGCACGATGTTGCGCACGCCGATCCGCTCGGTGCGCCGGACTTCCTCCTGCAGGAAGCTCACCGCCAGCTCGAACGTCTCTTTTTTGTAGGACCCGAGGTTGATAATATAAGGAGCGTGGACCACAATCTCGTCGATGCCGTGAGCGTCCATCAGTTCCTTGCCTTCGGGGATGTACAGCTTGTCGATCGGTTTTCTCCGCGTATTCTGCGGGGCACCGGTATAGATCATAAAAGTGCTGGAACCGTACGAGACGGCCTCCTGGGTCGCCGTCACCAGGCCTTTGTCGGAAAAGGACACGTGCGAGCCGATTTTCAGCATAGGGCTGCTCCTTTCGTAACCGGGCCGCGCCCGGTCCGGTACCGATGGTCAAACCCTATTTTATCGCGAACGTCGAAATAAATCTAGAAATGAACTATAATTTTCAAATAGAGGTGATTTCGGTGAAAGCAGCCCCGGACGGGTTCATGTACTTCATCGTGTTCTGGACGTTCGTTCTCGTGTTCGCGATGTCCGTAGGCGGGTACTTCATGTTCCGCAAGTTTTTGAAAATCATGCCCAAGCGCGACGGCATGTCGAAGCTCGACTGGCAGAACTATTGGGTGGAGCGGAGCCGGGAACTGTGGACGGACGAAGCGAAGGCGCTCCTGGACCAGCTCGTGTCCCCGGTGCCCAAGCCTTTCCGCGACATCGCCCGCCATTCGATCGCGGCCCGGATCGGCCAGCTTGCGGTGGAGAGCGGCGCGTCCGAAGTGACGAGAGAGCACTGCATCGAGGGGTACATCCTGGCCACGCCGAAGCGGGACCACCGCAGCCTGAAAGACTTTCTGGAAAAAAACAACATCGATTACGCGCCCTACCGCCACTTGCTCGGCTGAAGAAAAAACGAAACCTTTTCCCCTCAAAGCCGTCTAAACAACCAGACCAAGCTTTGGCCCGCCTCGGCTTTAAGGCGGGCGAAGCGGAAAGAGGGGTTGCCCGATGAACAGAACGAACAAAGCCCTGATTGTCAGCGCCGCCTTGCTGATCCTGACGCTGGCCGGCACGGCCTGCAGCCGCGGCGGCGGCGGCGACTCGCCGGCGCCGTCCGCCTCGACCGGCCCGAGCGCCAGCGTCACGTCGGCGCCGTCCGAAAGCGCGTCGCCGTCCGCCTCGCCCGAGGTGCTGAGCGGAACCGGCGAATTCGTCGGCCTGGCCGACGGACATTCGGTCGAGATCAAGACCGACAGCGGCCCGACCGCCTTTCAAATCGATCCGGATACGGAGGAGCTCGTGTCCGACTGGAAGGAAGGCACGAAGGTCCGATTCGAATATACCGAGAAGACAATCGATTCGAACGGGGAAACGATCAAGCAATATACCCTGACGAAGATCGAAAAACAATAATCGGAGGGGAACGCCCGATGCGCGTCATGCTGTGCGGCGGCACCGGCTTTATCGGCAGCGCGGTCAAGGAGAGGCTGCTGGCCAGAGGCGATCACGTGACGGTGGTGACCCGCAAGCCGCCGGAAGGTCAGAAGCATTACGTGTCCTGGGAAGAATGGGGGCGGGATCCGGGCCGCTGGGACGGCATCGACGCCATCGTCAACCTGGCGGGCGAATCGATCAACCAGCGGTGGAACGAGGCGTCCAAGCGCCGCATCCTGTCTTCCCGAACGCAGACCGCCGCCTGGATCGCGGACATCGTCCGCAACATGTCGAAGCCGCCCAAGGTCGTCGTGAACGCTTCGGGCATCTCGCTCTACGGCCATTCCGGCGCGGGCGGCGACGCGTTCCCGGACGTCGTCTTCGACGAGTCGTCCCCCGCGCGTCCGGCCGATTTTCTGGGCCGGACGGTCGTCGCCTGGGAACAGGCGGCCGACCAGATCCCGGTCGAACGGCTGGTCAAGCTTCGCATCGGCCTCGTGCTCGCCCGCAAGGGCGGGGCGTTTCCGCTGCTTTGCCTGCCGTACCGGCTGTTCGCCGGCGGCCGGATGGGCAGCGGCAAGCAAGGACTGCCCTGGATTCACCTGCACGACATGGTCGGTCTCATCCTGTTCAGCCTGGACAACCCGGACCTTCGCGGCCCGGTGAACGCCGTCGCGCCGAATCCGGTCACGAACGACGAATTCGGCCGGACGCTCGGCAAAGTGATCGACCGGCCGCATTGGTTCCATGTGCCGGAGCGGGTGCTGCGGCTGGCGCTCGGCGAAATGTCCGTGCTGCTGCTGACCGGGCAGAAAGCGATGCCCCGCAAGGCGCTGGAACACGGCTATACCTTCGTCTTTCCGAGCCTCCGGCAAGCGCTGCGCGACCTGGCGCGCTAGTTACCGAGCGACGAAGTCGGCTCGGAATGCGCAAGCGCGGTAAGCAACGCCGTGCGTTGCGGCGCGGTTGCACGAACCGCTATTTCGTCAAATCTGTCGCACTTGCCACCAATTAGCGGAACGGTGTTCCGCTATTTCGTCAAAACTGCCGCAATGCGGCCAATTAACGGAACGCTGTTCCGCTATTTCGTCAAAACTGCCGCAATGCTGCCAATTAGCGGAACGGAGTTCCGCTATTTCGCCAAAAATGCCGCAATGCGGCCAATTAGCGGAACGGAGTTCCGCTATTCCGCCAAAACTGCCGCAATGCTGCCAATTAACGGAACGGAGTTCCGCTATTTCGCTTAAACTGCCACACTGCGGCCAATTAACGGAACGCTGTTCCGCTATTTCGTCAAAACTGCCGCAATGCGGCCAATTAACGGAACGCTGTTCCGCTATTTCGTCAAAACTGCCGCAATGCGGCCAATTAACGGAACGCTGTTCCGCTATTTCGCTTAAATTGCCACACTGCGGCCAATTAACGGAACGCTGTTCCGCTATTTCGCCAAAAATGCCGCAATGCGGCCAATTAGCGGAACGGTGTTCCGCTATTTCGCTTAAACTGCCACACTGCGGCCAATTAGCGGAACGCTGTTCTGCTATTTCGCTTAAATTGCCACACTGCGGCCAATTAACGGAACGCTGTTCCGCTATTTCGCTTAAATTGCCACACTGCGGCCAATTAACGGAACGCTGTTCCGCTATTTCGCTTAAATTGCCACACTGCGGCCAATTAACGGAACGCTGTTCCGCTATTTCGCTTAAATTGCCACACTGCGGCCAATTAACGGAACGATCACGGGAACGGTGCGGTTGCGCCAGACTGCTTGCGGACGGTCGGGTCAGGGGCGCAAGCGGCTCCCGACGTCCGTCACCTCGCCTGCGCATCGCTTCGCACATAGCGGTACATGGACGTCCCCAGTTGGATCCGGTCCCCGTGCCGGAGCGGATAAAGCTGGTAGGGCACCATCGGCTCTCCGTTCAGCCAGCTTCCGTTCCGGGAACCCAAATCTTTGGCTGTCCACTCCTCTCCTTCCCGAATCAGTTCCAGGTGCGTCCTCGAAATGCCTTCGGTCTCATCGACATGCTGCGACGCCTCGGACGATCTTCCGATCACGATCGAACGGCCGGTCAAGGGGATGCGGCGGGGCCGATCGGCAGCCGTCTCCCACTCCAAATGGCAGCCGGCCGCGCTCGACGCCGGCTGCTGCGTCGGCAGAAACACGGTCGCATCGGAGGGGGGCAATAGGTGCCCGGTCGGATTCGCCGTCCACGGTTCTTCCGGCCAGGCGTCCGGCGCCGGGCCGGGTTTCTCATCCCTTCCGAATGCGGGAAATCGGCGGCCGTTCCGAAGCGGTTCGGGCTCGCCGCCGGCTCCCGCCCGGGAGGACGCCGCCTCCTCCCATGCGGGTTCCAGGCGTCCATGCAAGCCCGCATCCGCAAACGGCGCATCTTCGCGTTCCGGATCGGGAAGCGGCGCCGCTTCCGATTTGCGCCCGGGCAGGCGGCTCCATAGACCGGCCGTTCCGCCGGCGATGGCCAGCGTTGCCGCCAAGGACAGCAGCAGATGCTGCCGGTCGGGCTGACCGGCATACAGCGATTTCCAGACGGCTGCGACTGCGGCTGTCGCGGCCGCGAGCAGCCACAGCCGCAGCCGTTTCCCGCTCCCGGGCGAAGGCGCGTCTTCCGGAGCGAAGGCTTCCGCTTGCGATGGCAAGGTTTGCGCGGACAAAGGGGGCATACCGTCCCCCGGGAAAGCCGGGTCTGCGGACGCGTCCCCGTCCGGGTCCGCCGCCAACGGCGGCCGAATCGGCGGCGCGGCATACGGGGATGCCTCCTTTTCCGCCGCGGGCGGCTGCGACGCATGGCCGAACGGATACTCCCGGATCAGCAGAATGAGCGAGCGGAACGTAAAGTCCGGCGACGCCGCCAGCCGGAACAGCCGCTGAAGCAGCGCCCCGTCCGGCTCGGCCAGGCAACCCGTCCAGCGGACCAGCCATCTCTCCAGATCGCTCCGGAATCGGTCCGGCGCCCAATAGCTGCGTATGGGAACATAAGCCAGCCGCAAATCCAGATCGTCTTCCCCGACAAACATGTAGTCCTCGTGCAGCACCAAGCGCTCCGCATCCAGCAGAAACGGCCGGCATTGCTCCGCAGCCTCCGCCAGCCCGTACAGCAAAGCCACGCCTTGTTCCATCGGCCATCGGGCCGACCGCATCACCTGGGACAACATGCGCTTGCCGTCCAGCGCATACCGTAGCACGACGGAGCCGTCCCATTCCGCCGTCTCCATCCGAAGCAGGCCGGGAACCGGATAGCTTTGCAGCATCCGCACCTGCCGCCCGTCCAAATCCGCAGGCGTCCAGGCCGGAGTATGCTCCAGCACCATCCAGTTGCCGTTAGACTGTTCGAAGCGGACTTTAAAATCCGGCATTCAAATCCCTCCCCACCCGAATCCCGGCCATAGCCGGCCCGTCGCCACCATCGCGGCGAAAGCCGGCGCGACCGCCAGCATAAAAGGAAACCGCGTTCCCGGGCCGCGCGCAGCCGGATGCTTGCCCCACGGCCAAGGAATCCGGCGTCCCCATTCGGACAGCACGGGCAGCCGCAACATCAGCAGCAGGATCGCCAGTCCTCCCGCGAACAGCACCGACAGCAGCAACAGGACGAACGCGGCCTTGGCCCCTGCCCAGACTCCGAACGCCATGAACCATTTGACGTCGCCGCCGCCGACCCCGCGCATCGCATACAGGACGAGCAGCGGGAGCATCCCCGCCGCTGCGCCGGCAGCCGCCCTCGCCAGACCGTCCAGCCCGTGCCCTACCATCTGGTAGGCCGCACCGGCGGCGGCAAACGTAAAGGTTAGCCGATTCGGAATTTCCATTCTTCGCAAGTCCGTCCATAACGCCGAGGCGAGCAGCAATGCCGCGGCCAGTACCCAGACGCTCATGTCCGATCCCCTCCCGATCCGCTCGAGACTTCAAACGTCTGCCGCCAAACGCCGCCGTCCGGCAGACGGACTTCGAACTCCCATGTACCCGGCGTGGTATTCCCTCCGACCAGCCACGTCCAGCGAACGAGGCCGGCTTCGTCCGCCACGGCGATCCCCAGGTGCTTGGCTTTGCTCGGACCGCTTTTGTACAGCACCGACAAGTCCGCCGCCGTGCGCGGCTCCACGCGAAGCGTCAGCGTGGCCTGTCTGCCCGGCCTGGCCGGATCGGGGCTCAGCGAAACGAAGGCGACTTTCGCGGCGTTCGTATCGGTTTCATCCGCCAACCGCGACGCCGACGGTTTGCCCCCGATCCACGCCCGTTCCGAGACCGTCTCGCGCAGCGACAGCGCGCGTCCGTCGAAAGGAAGCCGGAAAGGCAGGCGGTAGGCCGCCTGCAGCGCAATAAAAGCGGAGTCTTCCTCGCCGCCTTCGCCCGGCCAATCGACGCGGTCGACAGCCCAGCGGGACGAAGCCAGGCGGCCGCCTTCCGCGAGCCGTTTCGCCAGCGCGTCGAAGGCCGCGCGCATCGCCTCGCCCTGCAAGTCCAGCGTCCCGTTCGCCGCCTGGACCGCCCATTCCCGGAAAGGGGACGGCAGCACATCGGCATATTCGGCCAGAAACGACCCCCAGCCTCCTGCCGGCGTCCCGGCTTCCGGACCGTTTTCCGCCGCTGCGGCGTTCGGGCTGCTGCCCCCTGCAGCCTGGGCCCGCTCCATGGCGAGCGAAATCGGTTGCCACGATTGGGCGGCCAGCCTGGCCGTTTGCGACAGTGCGCTGTGCAGCGCCATGGCGGTGGTCGCGGCCTGGACGAGCGAAATGAGGAAAAGCGCCGCGATCAGAAACAGCGGCATCGCCAAAGCGGCTTCCAGCGTCACGCTTCCCCGGACGCCGCTAGTACGAATCGTCCGCGGCAAATACGGCTTCATACCGGCCTCCTTTCACGGTGCCCGCCAGACTTCCCGTTTTTCCCAGGACTCGCATGACCCCGGGCAGAAACCACAGCCGGATGGAAGCGGCGCTCTCCCCGCTCGCGTAAGTGAAGGCTTCCCGGAAATCGATCCCCGTGTTGCGCTCGATCACCGCGATCGTCCTTGCGGCCGCCCCTGCGGACTCGCCCTGCAGCAGCAGAAACAGGCGCAAATAATCGCTGTAGCGCGTCTCCGTCCGCACCCACTTCGACAGTTCCACGCTCCCTTTGTCCAGCAGCGCGTACATGTCGGCCAAAGCGCTGCGGACGCCGTAGGCGAGCGCCGCCGCCAGCGCGACCAGCGGATTCCCGTATTTTCCGCTCTCCGCAAGGCCTTCCGCCGTTCTTACCGCCAGCCGGAACGCGAACACTTCGCCGTAAGCGGCCGCAATGTCGGCTGCCGGACTGGCCAGGCCGTACAGAATATATTCCGTCTCCAGCCGGTCCGGCGAAAGCGGGACGGATTCTCCCCCCATGACGCGGCGGACATCGGCCGGTTCGAAGCGGGCAAACCGCCCGTACACGTATTCGGAGAAAAACAGCCGATCACCCGCGCCCGCAACGGTTTGCCACAAGCCGTCGAGCCACCCTTCCGTTGACCGGAGCGCCTTATCCCGGCCTGCGGAAGGGCTGGAACCGAGGTCGGATGCCGCCTGCTCCCGCTCCTGGCGATTCCACTCCAGATTGTCCGACGCCAGCTGCTCGACTTTGCGGAATGCTTCCTTGTCCTCCGCGGACGGCTGCAAACCGCGCAACGCGCCAAGCAGCCCGCTCGCTTCGTTCCAGGATTGCCCGGCTTCCCGCTCGAACGCGTTGCGCTCCGCGTCTCCCGTCCGATGCTGCGCCACCGTTTGCTCGCGCGAACGCGGCACGGTGCCGCCGTTCCCGTAACGCTCACAGAAATCGCCGTACGCCGATTGCAGGGCGTCCGCCCGATCCCGGAGGGCGCCGCCCAGGCCGAACGAGCCCGGCACCGCCGCCGCGAGTTCCGCAAACCGGCGCTCGGCCTCGGCCAGTTTCCCGGTTTCGGACCGCTGCGCGTCCAATTCTTCCCGGAACCCGGCGAAAAAGGCGCCGTCCAGCACCAAGCCGGTCAACCGGCTCCGCAATTCGCGATAATTCCGCAGCGCGTCTTGATCCGCCGGCGTATCGGAAGCTTCCGCTTCCGGAGCGGTACCCGCGGAGGCCTCCTCCGCTTGCGCCTGATCGGCGATCGCTTTCATCTCGGCGTTCGCCGACTCGGCTTGGCCGACGGCCTCGGCGGCCTCCCGCAAATCGGCTTCCGCCGACGAAGCGGCCCCTGCGGCCGATCCGAGCTTGTCCGCCAAATCGGAAACGCCCTTTTCGTACGCCGCGGCATCGTCATCCGGCGTTGCGCCGTCTTCCCGCTCCCTCATTTTCCGGTTCACGTAATCCTCGTAGCGGAGAACGGCGTCCGCCACATTTTCGACCGGCCCGGCCGGAAGGCCGCCCAACCAAGCCGCAGGGGGCCGCGGGACGAGACCGTCCGCCGCCTGCGCCATGCGGCTTCCCGCCCGCTGTTGCAGCCGCATCGCATCGTCCAGCGCCTGCTCACGCCGGTCGTACGCCTGTTTCATCCGCTCCAGCGCATCGGCCGCCGCTCCCGCTTCCCGCACAGCCGCCGAAACGCCGCGGAACCGGGAAGCCAGCTCCAGCGTCAGATCGACCGGGGCCCGGTACTTCATCTCCTCCGCCACCTGCTGCCGAAACAGCGCCTGATCGGCCAGCGGCCGGCTTTCCGTCACTTCGGACCGGTCCCATTCGATGTCCAGCAGGCGCAATTCCCCTTCGGATCCTTCTTCCGCATGTCCGGACAGTGTCCGGCCGAACAGCTCTTCCGCCGGGTCCCCGCCCCGGACGAACAATCCGTACCGCTCGAACAGGAGGGGATCATAGGAGGACAGCACCGACCGGACTCCGGCTTTGACGGCCAGCTCGGCGTGCTGACGAAACGCGGCCACCCGGGCCAAATCGATCAGCAGAGCGGTCAGCAGCATCATGCTGGCGGTCGCGGCCATCAAATAGATCGAAACTGCGCCTTGCTGGCCGATCGTCCGCCTTTTCCGGAACAGACCGCGCATGGGCTTCCCTCCTTCAAGACCCGCGGACACGTTCCCATTTTTTCAAAACTTCTGCGGCTTGATCGAGATAGGACCGGTCTTGTCCCCCGGATTGGCGCACCCGGTCCGCATAATCCCGGATCAGTCCGTAGGTGCGCATAAATTCCGGCGGCTCGACCACCAACGCGGACCACGCAACGTCCGCCGGCGATTGGCCCCGAAAGCGCAGCAACGGATCGAACGCCGGAAGCTCCGCCCGAACCGACACGACGCGGCGCCAAACGTCGTTGCGGTAACCGATCTCCCCTCTCATCGGAGACGGAATCCGCGCTGCGGTCCGGGAAAGCTTGCGAAGGGTCAGCGGGCCGTCGGACGAACGCTCGGCGTCCGGAAAGGCCACGGCTTCTTCCGCGGACGAAGCCCAGCCGAACAAGCGGGCCAGCATGCCGTCGTCCAGCATGCGCCAGTACAAGCGGTCGCCGGAACCGGACGGAGCCTCTCCGGTTCGGTACGCTTTGGCGGAGTTGTTCCAGTTGAAGGCGGTCCGTTCCGCCGCGACCGAAGCTCCATAGTCGACCATCACCCCCTGGGCGATCCAGACGGCGAAGAAAAGAACGAGAAACGTTTGCGTCAGGATCAGGGGCATGACGACGGACGCTTCCAGCGTAAACGAACCGCGCTCGTCGCGGCGGAAATTCCGTTCAATTGAAAAAGGCATCGGATTTGTTCTCCACTTTGTCGAAGAGGCTTTGCAGGAAATCGAGAATCCAGCCCCGGAACAAAATGACGATGGCGATGACGACCGCGGCGATGAGGACGATTTCCAGCGTGCCGATGCCTTCCTCATCTTTCATCCATGTGCGAAATCCGGTCATGGCTTGCATCCTCCTTTAGGTTTGGCTCATCATGATCAGGGCGGGCGCTCCCACCAGAACCATGATGATCAAAAAAATGACGGACAAAGGAAAAGCGAGCCGGGAAGACGCTTCCTCGCCGGCTGTGCGGGCGGCCGCTTTCCGTTTCTCCCACAGCGTGCGGGACAGTTCCTGCAATGCGGCCGTGAGCATCGCCCCTCCTCTTCTGGCATTCAGCAGCAGCGTCGTCGCCAAGAGCTTCGCCTCCGGCAGCGCGCACCGCCGGCCGAATTCGTCAAGCGCGGCGGCGAGCGACTCCCCACGCTCCAGCGCGTCGAGAGCGGCGCGGAGCTCCTTGTACAGCGGATGCGTCTCCGCGCCGTCCCGGCGCGCGCAGCGCTGCAGCGCCCGAAGCACATTCTCGCCGGCGCCGACCATGACCGTCAGCCGGGACAACAGTTCCGGCAGCTCCAGCAATATTTCCCGGTGCCTCAGTTGCAGCTTGCGGCGCAGTTCTTTCCATTTCAGCCAGGGAACGAGCAGGGCGACCAATCCGCCAAGCGCCGCCAGCGCCGAGGCGTCCGCCAGCGCCGCCAGCGCGCAGCCGGCCAGCAGCGCCAGAAAAGATTGGCCGACCGCTTTCGCCGTCCAATGCAGCAATTCCTCCGGGCGGCTCGTTCCGCCGTTCAGCGCGGCCAGCGCCAATTGAGGACCCTGCAGCCAAGGCTGCAGCCTGGAAAACAGGCCGCGTCGGCGAAGCAGACAAGTTGCCGGATCGGTCAGCCAATGAACGATGCGCCCCCGCCGCTGCCGATAAACGGTCCAGGCCAATCCTCCGTAGCCCGACAGCAGGCATCCGGCCAATATGGCGATCACGATCCTGCTCATAGCCGAATCTCCATCAGCCGGCGCATCCAGAAGCAGCATCCGGCAAGCAGCAGCAGGCCGACGGTCAGAATCGCCCAGCCCGCGCCCTGATGAAGCGCCGCCATATAATCGGGAGCGGCGAATCCGAGCAGGCCGACGAAGGCGAACGGCATCCCCATCATGAGTCTGGATTCCAGCCGTTTCTGCGCGAGCAGGACGGACACTTCCATTTCCACCTCCATTTTCTCTCCAATCAGAGAAGAAGCGCGCCGAATGACCTCGACCAAATCCCCGCCCGAACGCTTGCAGATCACGAACGCTTCCGCGAAATGCCGCACTTCCTCGATGCCCGAACGCGCGGCGAAATCCGACAGCGCCGCATCGGGCGTCTCCCCGTTCTGACAGCGGACCGCAACGATCCGAATTTCGCGCAGCAGGTCCGACCGGGGATCGGCGATCAGCAGCCTGAGTTCCTCTTCCCAGGCGAAAATGGCGTTCTCGACGGACCTTCCGGCTCCGAGCAAAGAGGACAGAACGCGCAGCGCCTCTTTGAATTGCGTCCGCATCCGCTCCGTCCGGCTGCGCTGAAGCTTGCGCCGCAGCCAGCGCGGCGCAAGCCAACCGGCGGCCGCGCCGGCCAGCGCGACGACCGGTTGCCGGTACAGCAGCCACAGGGCAGCGTAGCCGCAGGCGAATCCGGCCGCCCGGCTCAGCCAGATCTGCCACGCGTTCAAACGATACACGCGATAATCGGTCATCGGGCTCCCTCCAGCCTTGCGCAATCGCACCGCAATGCGCGGCATTGCTTTCTGCGATTGCACATTCCGAGACGACTTCGTCGCTCGGTTCCCTAGCGCAATCGCACCGCAATGCGCGGCATTGCTTTCTGCGATTGCACATTCCAAGCGACTTCGTCGCTCGGTTCCCTAGCGCAATCGCACCGCAATGCGCGGCATTGCTTTCTGCGATTGCACATTCCGAGCGACTTCGTCGCTCGGTCACTAATCGACATGACGCTTGCCGGCCATCAACAGCTTCCGCTTGCCGCTTAAGGCGCCGACCCGCTTCAGACGCCCCCGGATGCGGCCTTCCGCCTCGCCTACCTCTTCGAAGCGGAACAGCGGCCGCAGCCGCACTTCTCCGTCGCAAAATCCTTCGACCTCGCAGATTTCGGCGACCCTTCGGGTGCGGTCCCGGAAGCGGCTCAAATGGATCATAATATCGATCGCCGAGGCGATTTGCTGCCGCACGACGGGAACCGGCAGGTCCGCGCCGCTCAGCACCATCGTCTCCAGCCGGGAGATCATGTCGCCGGCGCTGTTCGCATGGCCGGTCGACAAGCTGCCCTCATGCCCCGTGTTCATCGCCTGCAGCATATCGAGCGCCTCCGCGCCGCGCACTTCGCCGACGATGATCCGGTCGGGGCGCATTCGCAGCGAGGCGCGGATCAGCTCCCGCATGCCGATCTCCCCTTTCCCTTCGGTATTGGCGTTGCGGGTTTCCAGCGACACCAGGTTCGGAATCTTCCGAATCTGCAACTCCGCCGCGTCCTCGATCGTAATGACCCGCTCTCCGGGAGGGATCCATTCGGCCAGCGCGTTCAGAAACGTCGTCTTGCCGGACCCGGTTCCTCCGCTGATGAACAGATTGTACTTGGCCTCCACCAGCTCGCGCAGCCATGCGGCGGCTTCGTCGGAGATCGCACCGAGGGCGATCAGCTCCGGCATGCCGAGCGGACGGGGCGGAAAGCGCCGGATCGTGACGATCGGTCCCTGGATCGAGACGGGCGGCAGCACCACATGCACCCGTGATCCGTCCGGCAAGCGCGCATCCACGATCGGCGACGCTTCGTTGACGATCCGGTTGACCCGCCCGACGATCGACTGGATCAGATCCTCGAGCCGCTCCCGGCTCTCGAAGCCGAAACCGACCGGTTGAATCTCGCCCTGCTTTTCGATGTAAATGCGCTGATGGCCGTTGATCATAATCTCCGTAATTTCCGGATCGTCCAAGAGCGGCTGCAGCGCGTCCAGTCCCCGGAAGGAATGGTACAGCCGGCTGACGGCGGCGCTTCGGTCGGCCGCGGTCATTCTCCGCGCCTTGGCATGGCGGAACAGCTCGGATTCGATGACCTCGCGCAGTTCCTCGTCGGACACGGACGCGTCCCAGGCCAGCCGGGAGCGCACCGCCTCCCGCAGTTCAGCCAGTTCCTCCGGCAGCAGGACGGCCGACACCACGGAAATTCCCCCTTTGCCCAAAACCGATGCCATCGAGCAGCCGGTCGACCGCTGCGGCGAACGCCGGCGATTCGAACAGCCGATCGGCGCGATCCAGCGTTCTCCAGGCAGGAACGTACGGCAGCGTCGTCGGCTCGGCGCCGAGCGTCTCCGACGGCCAGCGGAGGGGCCGCCCGCTGTGCCGCTTGTTGACCGCGAACGTGACCGCGGCCGGCGCTTCCGGCCGCTCCTCCCGCCAGTAGCGGACAAGCTGCTCCGTCTTGGCCAGCGACTGCGGATCGTCCGTCGTCACCCAGACCGTTCGGCCGCTCCGTTCCAGCAGCTTGCGATGCCAAGGGGTGGCCCCGGAATCGGGATCGACCACCAGCAGATCGTAGCGCGCCATGCCGGCAATCGCCTGCAGCAGCGCTTCCAGCCGCTCCGGGGACATGGCCAGCCGCTCTTCGGGCCGGTCCGGCGCATCCAGCGCGTCCGCCCGCAGCAAAGGCCGGTACTTCCGCAGCCGCTCGAACTGTTCTTTCCATTGTTCCGGCCGCGTCTGCAGCGCATAGAGCAGGCGGGACAGCGCGTCCGGCTCCCCGCGGCCGCACCAAAGGGAAGCGGCGTTGACCGTTTCCAGGTTGAGGTAAAACACCCGGTATCCGCGCTCCCCGGCCTGCCGGGCGGCATGCAGCGCCAGCGTCGTCTTGCCCGCTCCTCCGGCCGCCGAGAAGAAGGTCAGCACAAACGTTCCCCCCGCCGTCCGGCCGCCGTCTTGCCGGCCGTCCCCCGCCCATTCCCGCATTTGCCCGACCAGCTGCGGCAGCGGCTGGTACATCAGCAATTCCGGCAGGCCGCCGCCTTCTCCGGCTCGTTCCACCAGCGCCGCCGCGGCGCGGGCGAATTCCCGCGCTGCGGGCGCTTCTTGCAGGAAATGCGGGCTGGCCACCAACAGATCGGCTTTCCCGCCGGTTCCGCCCATCCGCATCAGCGCGCTCGGCTGCGTGTAGGCGGCCGTCTGCCATCCGGGTTCCGCCTCCCGGATATAGGCGGCCAGCCGGGCCAAATAGTCCCGGTCCGTCAACGCCAGAATGACTCTCAGGTCGCATCCCTTCCTTTCCTCCAAAACGCAAAAAGCACCGCGAACACGGCGCCGTTTCGGCGCGCATTCGCGGTGCTTCCGCATTTTATCCAATTTCTGTAACGCTAAAATACCACAAACGCAAAGCCCCGTCAATCCTTCGCCGGAATTCGTGTCCGGAATTCGGGAATTCGCCGGAATTGTTGTCAGAATTGTCCGCAGGAAATTCCTTCGAAATTGTAAGCGCTCTATCATCGGGAGAGAATCTAACTTCGGGAAAAATTGCCGGATGCGGGGCACGGCCGCCTTTCGGCGGCCGCTTACTTGGCCCGGGCCTTGTTCCAGTCGGCCAAAAACCGCTCGATGCCGATATCCGTCAGCGGATGCTTCCACAGCTGCGGCAAAAGCGAGCCCGGGATGGTGGCGATGTGCGCGCCGGCGACGGCCGCTTGCTCCACGTGGCGGATGCTGCGAACGCTGGCGACAATGATTTCGCTGTTGAAGCCGTACTGCCGGACGATGGCGTTCAGATCGCGGATCAACTGCATGCCGTCAACGCCGATGTCGTCCAGCCTGCCGACGAACGGGCTGATGAAGGAAGCGCCGGCTTTGGCCGCCATCAGCCCCTGAGCGGCGCTGAACACGAGCGTAACATTGGTGCGGATGCCGCGTTTGGCCAATTCGTGCGCGGCGTACAGTCCGTCTTCCGTCATCGGCAGCTTGATGACGACGTTGGACGCCCAGCCCGCGATCTCTTCCGCCTCGCGCAGCATGTCCTCGGCCCGCGTGCCGATGACTTCGGCGCTGACGGGTCCGTCCACGATGCCGCAAATCTCCTGCACCACTTCTTTAAAATCGCGCCCTTCCTTGGCAACGAGCGACGGGTTCGTCGTCACGCCGTCCACCAGCCCGAGCCGGGCGACGCGGCGGATTTCCTCGACGTTGGCCGTATCCACGAAAAATTTCACGATCGGCTCTCCTCCTTGCGGCCTGACCGGCCTTTTCCCGACTCTCTTATCGTGTCCAGCCGGATGCGAATTTACAACGCGCTGACAAGTCGGCGCCAAGCCTAAACCGGCAGATTGAAAAAAAGTTGCGAAAATTAAATTTTTTTAACCTTTTTTTAAGAAAAATGGATTTTAATTGCCTGCTCCAAATCTTTTATTCTCAGATGAAAATTTTAGGAGATTTTTCTTGTGCTAGGATAGGACGTGACCAAACACCCAGACCCGTCAGAAGGAGGACGACCCCATCATGACGCAAGCAGCGAAATTTCTGTCCTTGAAAAGGATTGTCGTATTCGCCCTGATCGCCTGCCTCGGTTTCACCGGTTTTCTGTACGCCGGTCCGTCGACCGCAAACGCCGCTTCCTCGGCGACGGCCAGCAAGATCATCGCCACCGGCGAGCAATTTATGGGCGTTCCGTACAAATTCGGAGCCCCCTCGGGCTCTACCCGCGCGTTCGATTGCTCTTCGTTCACCCAGTACGTTTACAAGAAAAACGGCATCAGCCTCCCGCGCACGTCGATCGCGCAGTCGAAAGTCGGCCGCTACGTGTCGAGAAGCAATCTCCAGCCGGGCGATCTTGTCTTCTTCTATTCGCCGATTCATCACGTCGCCATCTATATCGGCAACGGCAAAATTCTGCACACCTACGGCGCTCCGGGCGTCACGATCTCGAGCCTGAATTCGTCGTGGTGGAGCAGCCATTACACGACTGCCCGCCGGGTGCTTTAAACAAAAACCGACTTCAAAGGGCCTGTCTCCCAACAAGGCGCATCTGCGCCGAGGGGACAGGCCCTTTTTGCATGCAAGCGGGTTGCTTTTCGATCGGCATTTTCCGTACACTAGCAAGGAGGGCGGCCCCGGCCGCCATGCAAAAGGAGTGAAACGGTTTGACCGGAACCAGAGGACTTGTCCTTGTTCTGCTGCTGGCCTTGCTGGGAGGCTGCTCGTCGAAAGCGCCTGCGCCGACGGCATCGGACACCGCCACAGCGGCAACTCCGTCGTCTTCTCCGACGGCTACGGCCACGGCTTCTTCGCCGGCGAGTTCCGGAGCCGCGCCGCCGACGGCGCCTTCCTCTTCCGGCGCGAAGCGCGACGCGGCCTCTGTGCGCCTGACGGAAGTCCGCTTCCGGGACCGGCTGCACGGATGGACGGCGGGGCGGATCATCGGCGACGAAGCCGCCGTTCGCATCTGGCGGACGGAAGACGGAGGGCGCCACTGGACGTCCCGACCGCTGCCCGAAGTGACGGAGGCCGCGTTCGATTTCGCCGATGCGCAAAGCGGTTGGGCCGCCGGCCCGTCCGATTGCCAAGTGAAGGAAGGCCAAAGCCGGTGCAGGGCGATTGCGATTTTGCATACGTCGGACGGAGGCCTCATGTGGGCGCCGCAGGTCAGTCAGAAAAGCCGGAACGCCGACGCCGACAACGAGGTCGAGGCGGTCAGCGCCGAAACGGCTTTCGTCCGGGCCGGCAGCCGCATCTGGACGACGGACAACGGCGGGCAGTCGTGGGACGACGTGTCGCTGCCCGACCCGGACGCTTCGCCGTATCGCATCGAATTCCCGGATGGCCGCACGGGCTTTGCCGCCGGCCGCGACGGCCCGGAATGTCCGGCGAAAGGCAGCGTGCCCGATCGCCCGGACGCGGACTGCCGGGTCGCGGTGTGGGCGACGACCGACGGCGGAAACAAGTGGAACCGGCTGTCGTCGGCGCCGCAAAAGAACGGGGAATGGTACCCCGCCGACCTGCAGTTTTTGGACGACCGGACCGGGTGGCTGCTGCTCGTGAATCCCGACACCCACGCCGCGGCGCTGTACGCCACTTCGGACGGCGCGCGGACCTGGACGGCCCGGAGCGGCCGGCTTCCGGGCATCCGCCCTTATCCGGTGCGACTGGCTTTCGTGAACGAGCGGGAGGGCTGGGTGCCGCTGAGCGTCGGCGCCGGGCCGATCGAAGGCGGCCTGATGGGGACGTCGGACGGCGGCGAGACGTTTCAGCCGGTCGGCACCCGGACGCTGATCAGCGTGGAGGATGCCGACCGGCTCGATCCGCAGACCGGTTGGATCATCGCGATGAATCCGAAGCGGCCGGAGGCTTCGCGGCTGCTTGGAACGGAGGATGCCGGAAGCCGCTGGACCGATCTGACGCCGCAGGGGCCTTGACTGGCGGCCAAGCGGGACAGGGTTGAACGGCGTGCGAGCCGGAAAAAGCGCGCAAGCCCCCGCAAGGGGGCTTACGTCGCCTGCGGACAAGGCCAGGCGTCACGATTTTCCGCTGCCGCTTCCTTCCTTGCCCGATTTGAAAATTTCGCCGATCGCGCCGACGCTGCCGAGCGCATCCGTCACGCTGGACGGCAAAAACACTTTGTTGGCCGGCCCTTTGGCGATTTCGGCCAGCGCTTCGAACGATTTGTACGCCAGCACATTCTCGTCGAGCTGCGCGGCCCGCAGCATCTCGATCCGGTTTTTCTCCGCCTCGGCGATCGCCTGGATCGCCTTCGCGCGTCCGAGCGCTTCCAGCTCCTGCGCCTGGCGCAAGCCTTCCGCTTCGCGGATGCGTGCCTCCTTGTCGCCTTCGGCTTTCAGGATTTTGCTCTGCTTGTCGCCTTCGGCCCGCAGAATCATGTCCTGCTTCGCCGCTTCCGCCTCCAGCACGATGGCGCGCTTGTTGCGCTCCGCTTTCATCTGTTTGTCCATCGCTTCCTGAATGTCCGCCGGCGGCTTGATGTCGATGATCTCGACGCGCTCGATGCGCACGCCCCATTTCTCGGTCGCTTCGTCGAGGGCGATGCGGATGTCGGTGGAAATTTTCTCCCGGCCGGACAGCGTCTCGTCCAGCTCCATTTTCCCGATGATCTGCCGCATCGTCGCCGTCGTAATGTTGCGCACCCCGTACACGTAATCGGAAATGCCGTATGTCGCCTGCTCGGGGTTGACGACCTGATAGAAAATGATCGTATCGATCTGGACCTGCACGTTGTCCTTCGTGATGACCGTCTGCGGCGGCACGTTGGCCTGTTGGATCCGCAAATCGTGGGTCACCCGCACATGGTCGATGATCGGCACCAGAATGTTGATGCCGGGCGTCAGCAGCCGGTTGTATTTGCCGAGCCGCTCGACGACCCCGACCTTCTGCTGCGGCACGATTTTGACGGTCATCGCGATGAAAATGACCACGACGACGGCGACGATTAAGGCAATAACGACACCCACTTAAATTCCTCCCCATTTTTGAACTTCCAGGATGGCCGAACCTCTCCCGACGACGATCACTTCGTCATTCTTGCGCAGCCGCTCGTTGGATTGCGCGCTCCACGTCTCGTTGCCGATCTTGACGATGCCGTTCTTGCCTTCGTCGATCTCCTCCAGCACGATGCCCCTTCTGCCGATCAAATCGTCGATGGCGTCGCGGTAGCCCCGGGACGCCCGCAATCGCCGGGTGAGCGGTTTCGTAAACAAGGTCAAGAGAACGGCGACGAAGCAGCCCGCCAGAACCTGCAGCACGAACGCGCCGGGCGCAATGGCCGCCACCAGAGCCGCCGCCGCGGCTCCGACGCCGATCCAGAGCAGATAGAACGTCAGCGTCAGCATCTCCGCAACCAGCAGAACGCCGCACACGATCAGCCATATGCCCCACCATTCCAACCTGCCTCACCACCTTTACGGCCATCATACCATAACGCGGGCGGGGCGTCCCGCCGTTTTTCCGGCCGGAAAGTCCCGCGTCTTGCCTACCCGTATATACGGCTTCGGTCCGATTTCGATTCAAAAAAGGTCAAATCCGGGCGAAATCCGGAAGGACCGGCTCCCGGACGCGAAGGGGCGGGCGGTGTGGAAACGGCCCTTGCACTTGACGTATACTTGAAATGGAGAAATATCGCCGGCAAAGGACAAGACTTGTAAGCGAAGGTGAATCCCGATGGAAGATTTGAAGCAAGCGTACGCCGCGCTGGGGCTTCCCGAGAACGCCAGCAAGGAAGAGGTGGAGAAGCGGTATTTCCTGCTCGTGCGCCGCGCGCGCGCGGAAAGAATGCGGGAAGGGGGACAGCCGGCGCAAGGCGGGACCGATCTGGAAGCGATTACGCAGGCCTATCGGCTGATCGTCGGTCAGGAAGAGGCGCAGGCCAGACGGGAATACCAGGAAAAAATGTACGGCAAGTACAAGAAAATGGCCGGACCTGCCGAGAAAATCGACCACTTTTTCCGATATTACAAGTTTCATGTGCTCGGCGCCATCGTGCTTATCCTTTGCATCATCTTCGGAATCAAAGGCTACATGGATCATAAAGCCCGCCAGGCGGAGCTGGCGAAGCTGCCTCCTCCGGCCGTGACGGTGACGTTTTTCGGCGAATTCTGGACCCGCGACGGAAGCGGCGAACTGCCGGAAGACGCGCTGCTGCCGCTGTTCCCGGAATGGAAGCGGGTCGTGTCCACCCTGACCTACGTGCCGAAGGAAACCCGCAGCGAGCAGGATATCGCCCTGCTGCAGAAAAGCTTGCTCGTGCTGATGACCGAGAAGCCCGACCTGTACATTATGGACCGGGTCAACTTCGACAAGCTCGTGAAGCAGGGACTGTTCCTTCCGCTCGACGGGCCGGAAGCGCAGAAGCTGCTCAAGGCGGTGCCGCCGGACGCGCAGCTCAAAGGCCGTTCGGAGAAAGACACGGCGGACCATGTCTACGGCATCGACGTGACGAATCGTCCGCTGGTGTCCAAGCTGCCGGTCACGGGCAAGGAATACATCGCCGTCATTCGCGCCACCACCGAGAAGGAGCCGAACTCGCTTCACTTTATCGAGCGGTTCTGGCAGCAATGAAGCGGGACCGCAGCAGCGATCCGGGCCGCCGGCTCGCGGTCTAGCGGAACGGAAACAGCAGCTTCTGGTTCTCCTTGCTGTACATCGTCCGCTTGTCGATGACGACGGACCCGGTGCGGATCCGCTTCTCGACCGGGCGGCCGTTGCTTATGTCCACCGCCGTCCGGATCGCCAAATAGCCCATATTGAACGGCTTCTGCACGACGATCGCCTGAATGGCGCCTTCTTCCAGGTAGCGGATCTCTTCCGTGGAACTGTCGAAGCCGATGAGCCGGACCCGTCCGGCGGCGCCGAGCTCCTGCACGGCCCGGGCCGCGCCGACGGTGGACGGCTCGTTGAGGCCGGCGATGCCGGCGAGGTCGGGCATGCGCTGCAGCAGTTCCTTCGTCAACGCGTAGGCTTTGTCCGGCGATCCGTCGCTGTACAGCGTGCCGAGCACCCGGACGTCCGAAGCGCCGAGCCGGCTGCGGACGCCGTTCTCCCGCTCCATCGCCGTGGACGAGCCTTTGACGAAGCTGACGATCGCCACCGTGCCCGCCGGCGGCAAATCCGCAAGCAGCGCCTCCGCCACTTGCCGGCCGGCCGCTTCGTTGTCGGTGCCGACGAAGCTGTCGGCGACGTCGGCTTTCAGCCCGGAGTCGACGAGCACGAGCGGGATGCCCGCCTTCCGGATCCGCTCCGCGACGGGCACCAGCCGCTCGTAGTCGGCCGCGGCCAGCACGATCGCGCGCGGCTTCTGCGGGATCGCCCGCTCGACCAGCCGGATCTGGCCGTCGACGTCGGTTTCGCTGGCGGCCCCTTCGGTCCGCGCCTCCACGCCCAGCTCTTTGGCGGCCGCGTCCACGCCCTGGCCGACCACCTGCCAGAACTCCATCTCCGGCCCGACCGATTTCGGCACGAACAGAATCGGTCCGGACCGCGCGAACAGCGCCCGGGAAGCCCAATGCGCCAGCTCGCCGCCCGCCGCCAGCGCCAGCGCGCAGAGGACGAGCGCGATCCATCCGCTTCGCTTCATTCCGCCGCCCCTCCTTTCATGGTGCTCTTACAATTCGCACCGCAAGGCTAAGATTTGCTTTCCGCGAACGCATGATGTTCCGCATAAGGAATCCGAATGGTGACCGTCGTCCCTTCCTCCGGCTCGCTGTCGAAAGCCAGCCCGAACGAAGGGCCGTACAGCAGCCGGATCCGCTGGTGCACGTTGAGGACGCCGACCCCGCTTCCCGTCCGGGCGGCGTCGCCGGCGGCCGGCGCCAGCAGCGCCTCCGCCGCGGCCCGGTCCATCCCGATGCCGTCGTCCTCGACGGTCAGCTCCAGCACGGAACCGGTCCGCCTTCCGGCGATGCGGATATGCCCGGTCTCCGCCTTGTTTTTGAGTCCGTGGTAGATCGCGTTCTCCACCAGCGGCTGCAGCACGAACCGCAAAATCGGGCATCCCCGCAGCTCCGGCGCGACGTCGATGGCATAGGTGAATTTGTTCCGGTACCGCATCGCCTGGATTTTCATATAGCTGTCGATATGTTCAAGCTCGACGGCGAGCGGAACCTCCCCTTCCCCCTGGCCGATGCTCGCCCGAAACAGCTTGGACAGCGCCGTCGTCATCTCCACCACCTCGCGCATTTTGTTCGTCTCCGCCATCCAGATGATCGAGTCGAGCGTGTTGTACAGAAAATGCGGCTTGATCTGCGCCTGCAGCGCTTTGATCTCGCTCACCCTCTTGATCTCCTGCTCGCGGACGATCTGCCCCATCAGCTCCCGGATTTTGCCGATCATCAGGTTGAACGTGCGGGCCAGCTTGCCGATTTCGTTCGGGCTGGCGATGTCGACGCGGATGTCGAAATTGCCCTTCTCCACCTGCTTCATATGGATGTCGAGCTGCTTGATCGGGCGGGTCAGCGTAAAAGACAGCCAAATGGAGATTCCGAGCGCGGCAAGCAGGCACAGCCCTCCCCACATCGCCGCCGACAGCTGCATGTTCCGCCGGTCTCCGGCGAGGTCGGCGCGGTAGGTGACGCCGACGATTTTCCAGCCGAAGCCGGTCGAGCGGATCGTGTAAATTTTCGCCTCTCCGCTGTCGGCCACCTTTTCCGACCGGTCCGCGGAGCCCAAGATGAGCGGGATGTTTTCCTTTTTCAGCTCGGTATTGAGAATCTGCTGCTGCGGATGGTAGACGAGATCGCCCGCCGAATCGACGATGAACACGTATCCCCTGCGGCCGAGGCTGATCTGCCGGCACAGATCGTCGATGACGTTGTAGTTCAGATCGACGAGCAGGACGCCGGTCGGCGCGCCGTAGCCGGGCCCGCGCAGCATTTTGCTCATCGAGACGACCCACCGGTATTCCCCTTTGTACAGGTGCTGGACGCGCGCCGACGACACCGAGACGTTCCCTCCCGCGTTCCGGGCGCTTTGGTACCAATCCTGCCCGATCAGCTCGCTGTAGTCCTTCAGCGGCGCGTTCGGCCGGTCCGAAATGACGGTGCCGTTGGAGCCGACGAACAGCAGCGCGGCCATATCGTTGCGCGAGGCGACCAGGGCATGGAAAAAGCCGGCGATCCGCGCGGACAGCGCCTCCGCTTCGGGCGTGCCCCGGGGAACCGACAGAAACCGCTGCAAGTCCCCGTTGCTCAGCGCCAGGGAAGAGATGCTTTCCATATTGTCGATATAGTTGCGGATGTTGGTATTCACCTGGTCGATCAGTTGGGCGGTGTAATCCAGGGAATTGCGCGCGACGGACCGGGAAGACAGCCGGTACGAACTGTAGCTGAGCAGGAGGGTCGTGCATAAAATCAGGCAGGAAAAGGCGAGCGCGATGTTCGTATGGATGCTTTTGAACCGGAACAGGCGGCGGACCCCCATCAGCGCACCCCTTTCCCGGCGGATGCCCGGTACTGTTTCGGCGTCATGCCGACATGTCGCTTGAAAATGACGCTGAAATACTGCGGGTCGCCGTAGCCGACGCGGGAAGCGATTTCATAAGTTTTCAGGGACGTCGCGAGCAGCAGCTCCTTCGCCTTGTCGAGCCTGACCCGCGTCAGAAACTCGACGAAGCTTTCCCCCCGCTGCTGCTTGAACAGGGCGCTGAAATAGTTCATGCTCATGTAGACGTGCTGGGACACTTCGCCGAGCGACAGGTTCTCATCGGCGTAATGCTCCAGGATGTACGCTTCCGCCTGCCGCAACTGCGCGCTCGCTGCCTGCGACCGGTTCAGGACGAGCCGCTCGATCGCGCTGTCGCCCAGACCGCGCAGCCAGCACTCGGCCTCGTCCAGCGTCTTCAGCGCCAGCACGCGCGCGAACGGCTGCGCGGAGGCGACCGCCTCGCAAGGAATGCCGGCTTCCTCCAGCAGATCGAGAACCGCGGCGTGGAAGCGCAAAATCATCGTGTAGCCCATCTCCGCCGAAACGGCGGTCCGCTTCAGCTCCCGCACCCACGCCGCCAGCGTCTCCCGGTACAGCGGGGCGTTCCCGACGCGGAGCGCGCGCAGCAGCTTGTGCTCCCACTCCCCGTAGCTCAGGCCGGCAGGCCGCTCGCCGCGCTCCATGTCCTGGATGCAGATGATGCGGCCTGCGCCGAGCAGGAAGCGATAGTCGAGCGCCGACAGCGCTTCCGCATACGATCGGCTCAGTTCGCCCGGTTCCGAGCAGACCCGGCCGATGCCGAACGACGCCCGGGCGTGCAAATATTTGCCGATGCAGCGGCCGGTCTCTTCGGCCAGCCGCTGTGCGTCCAGCGAACACGCAGCCTCGGATCCCGAGAACAGGACGGCCAGCTTCTCCTCCTTCGTGCGGAAGACGATGCCGCCCCGCCCGGATTCGAAAATCTCGCGAACGATATTGGCGGAAGCGAACCGCAGCAGTTCCTCGCCGGTATCGTCCGCCGGAAACCGCTCGGGAGAGCCGCCTTCCGCGTCGAGCACCAGGGCGACGTACGCCGGACCCGGAAGGGACAGTCCGTACAGGCGGCATTTCCGGTCGATTTCTTCCCGGCTGAGCCGGCTCGTCACCATTTTCTCCAGAAACTTCTCCCGCAGCAGAGGCAGGCTTTCTTGCAGTTGGATGCGCAGCCGGCCCAAGTCCTCCTTCTGACGGCGCTCTTCGTCCAGCTCCCGTCTCAGCTTGTTCAACAGAGCCGACAACTCCCGGAAATTGATCGGCTTCAGCAGATAGTCGTGAACTTTGGACCGGATCGCGCGCTGGGCGTAATCGAAGTCTTCGTAACCGGTCAAAATGACGACTTTGACGTCGCGATAGCGCTCCGCCACGACGGCCGCCAGCTCAAGGCCGTCCATATACGGCATGCAGACGTCGGTGATGATCAGGTCCGGGGGCGCCGTCTCCAGCGCCTCCAGCGCGTCCTTCCCGTTGCCGAACGCGCCAGCCGGGCGAAACCCGAACCGGGCCCAATCCGTTCGGCTCATCATGCCTTCCCGAACCTCGTCCTCGTCGTCGATCAGGAAAAGGTTGTACACGGCGCGGCACCTCGCATCGGCTCGTTTGATCCTATCATATCGGAGAACGGGCCCGTCCTGCCAGAATCGGTTCGCGGGCGCGGCAGACGGAGGCCGCCCCCGAAGAGGGCAGCCTCCGCACGCGCCGCGGTCCGTCGGCCACGGCCTTCCGCCTGCCTGCGGGATTATTCGTACAGCAGCGGCTTGATCTGATCGGAATCGATGTTCGTCTTGTCGTACCAGTAGAAGCCGGTGTCGATCGTTTTCTCGACCGGCTCGCCCTTGATCGCCATCACCGCCGCCTTCACCGCCCAGTAGCCGATGCCGATCGGATCCTGCGTAATCGCCCCCGCCATCGTGCCGTCGCGAATCGCGTCCGTCTGCTGCTTGCCGGAATCGTAGCCGATGACGACGATTTTCCCTTCCTTCTTCATCTCCCGCACGGCGTTCACGACCCCGATGGCCGACCCTTCGTTCGCCCCGAAAATGCCTTTCAGGTCCGGATGCGCCTGCATGATCGCTTTCGCCAGGTCGGTCGACTTGAGCTGGTCGCCGCCGCCGTACTGGATGTCGACGATTCGAATGTCCGGGTACTTGGCCTTGATCTCGTCCACGAAGCCGTCCCTGCGGTCGATGCCCGTGCGGCTCGTCTGGTCGTGGACGACGAGGGCGATCTCCCCTTTGCCGCCGATCAGCTCGGCCATTTTGTCCGCCGCCAGCGCGGCCGCCTTCTTGTTGTCCGTCGCCGCGGTCGTGACCGGGATGTCGCTGTCCACGCCGGAATCGAAGCCGATCACCGGGATGCCGGCGGCCTTGGCTTTTTCGAGCAGCGGCAGCGCCGCCTTGCTGTCCAGCGCCGCGAAGGCGATCGCCTGCGGCTTCTTGTCCAGGGCCGCCTGCAGCATCTCGATCTGCTTGTCGATCTGGGATTCGGTTTCCGGTCCTTCGAACGTCACCTCGACGCCGAACTCCCGGGCCGCCTTCTCCGTTCCCTGCTTGACCGCCTGCCAGAACTGATGCTGGAACCCTTTGGAGATGACCGGAATGTAAATTTTGCCGGACGCCGCCGTCGTGCCGGAAGCCGCCGCCGATGAAGACGGCGCCTGCGCCGGTTCGGACGAGCCGCCGCCCGCGCCGCTTTCCTTGCCGCCGTTGCCGCACGCCGCCAGGACGGCCGTCAGCAGCGTCGCCGCGATCCACGCGGCCGCCCTTTTCCGCCATCGCATTGTTCCCGCTCCCCTTTCGCTTTGCGAAATGAAATGTATGATCAGCCCTCGGCCCGGGCCGGGGTTCATACCGCCCTCAAGCGTTCCTGCGGCGCAGGATGTCGGCGTACACCGCCAGCAGCACGACGAGACCGACGATGACCGTCTGCCACTCCTGCGGCACCGACAAAATCCGCAGCCCGTTCGTCAGCACGCTCATGATCAGCGCGCCGATGACCGACCCGAGAATGGAGCCTTGCCCGCCGCTCAGCGACGTTCCGCCGATGACGACGGCCGCGATCGCTTCCAGCTCGTAGCCCTGACCCAGCGCCGGCTGGGCCGAATTGAGCCGCGACGCCATCATGATGCCGGCGATGCCGCTGAACGCCCCGGTGATCGTGTATATGACGATTTTCCACAGCCGCACTTGCACGCCCGACAGCCGCGTCGCCTCCTCGTTGCTGCCGATTGCGAAAGCGTACCGGCCGACGATCGTTTGGGTCAGCAGAACGCTGGCGGCAACGGCGAGACCGAAGTAGATGAAGATCGCGTTCGGCACCTCGAAGCCGGGAATGATCCGCTCCACGGCCGTGCCCATCGAAATTTTCGCAAACGCCGGCGCATCGTTGAAGTAGATCGGCTTCGTGCCGGAGATGACGAGCGACAGCCCCTTGGTCACCATCATCATTGCCAGCGTGGCGATGAACGGCGGAATTCGCATCCGCGCGACGGCCCAGCCGCTGACGAGGCCGCAGCAGGCGCCGGCGGCGATGCCGCCGAGAACCCCCCGGACGATGCCCCAGTCGGCGAAGGTGATGAACACCCCGGTCATGACGGAGGCGAACGTCATCGCCGTGCCGACGCTAAGGTCGATGCCGCCGGTAATGATGACGAAAGTCGACCCGAGCGCCAGCACGCCGATGACCGCCGTCGACAGCAGAATGCCGATAATGTTGTCGAAGGTGAAAAAGTTGGAGGACGCCGCCGAGAACACGACGACCAGCAGCACAAGACTGGCGAACGCCAGCAGCTTCTGCGCCGCGCCGAGCCGGGGCAGCGCTTTGGCCTCCGTTTTTCGGGTGGACAGTTCCATCCTCTCCCGCTCCTTTCGCGAATCGCGCCGCACATCTCGCATGGCTTCCCGCGACTGCACGCCGTCAGGCGTTGCGGTCCGTCGCCAGCTTCATGATCGCCTCCTGGGTCGCTTCCGCCGCGGTCAGCTCGCCCGTCACCCGGCCTTCGCACATGACGACGATCCGATGGCTGACGCGCAATATTTCCGGCAGCTCGGAGGAGATGACGACGATCGCTTTCCCTTGCGCCGCAAGGCTTTCCAGCAGGCCGTAAATTTCCGCCTTGGCCCCGACGTCGATTCCCCGGGTCGGCTCGTCGAAGATGAGGATGTCGCAGTCCCGCATGAGCCATTTGCCGATGACGACTTTCTGCTGGTTGCCGCCGGACAGAAACTTGACTTTCTGCTCCAGGCTCGGCGTTTTGATTTTCAGGTCGTCCGCCGTCTTCCCCGCTTCATGCCGGATGGCCGCATTCCGCATCCAGCCGAGCCTCGAGAATCTGCGCCAGGAAGGAAGGGACAGGTTGCTTTGGACGTCCATGTCCACCAGCAGCCCGAACCGCTTGCGGTCCTCCGACAAATAGCCGATGCCGGCGCGGACCGCATCCCTCGGCTGGCGGATCTTCACTTTGCGCCCGTTCACCCGAATCTCTCCCGAATCAAGCGGATCGGCGCCGAACAGCGCTCTGGCCGTTTCCGTCCTTCCCGCCCCCATCAGGCCGGACAGGCCGACGATTTCGCCTTTCCGCAGCTGCAGGCTGACATCGCGAACCGCCCGGCCCCGGTTCAGATGCCTGGCTTCCAGCACGATTTCCGCTTCGCGGGATACGCCGGCCGGCGCGCTGCGAGGCTCGATCTCGCGGCCGACCATCATCGCGATGATCCGCTCGACCGGCGCATCCGCCGTCGCCACCGTGTCGATGCAGCGCCCGTCGCGCATGACCGTAATCCGGTCGCTGATCGCTTTCAGCTCCTCCATCCGGTGGGAGATGTAGACGATGCCGACCCCCTCTGCCTTGAGCCGGCGAATGATGGCAAACAGGTCGCCAATCTCGGCGTCGGTCAGCGCGGCGGTCGGCTCGTCCATAATCAGCGCTTCGGAGCGGCAGGAGATCGCCTTGGCGATCTCGACCAGCTGCTGCCGGGCGACGGTCAGGTCGGCGACCCGGGCGCGCGGGTCCAGCTTCAGGCGCAGCCGGTCCAGCCAGTCGGCCGCTTCCCGCTCCAGCTTCTTCTCGTTCAGAAACAGCGGAACGAATCGGCGCGGCTCCCTGCCGATCATGATGTTCTGCGCGACGGTGAGCGCCGGGACCAGGTTCAGCTCCTGGTGGATCATCGCGATGCCGAGCCGCTGCGCCGTTTTCGTATCGGGAATGTCCGTTTCCTTGCCGCGGATGCGGATCGTTCCGGCGTCTTTGGCGTAAACGCCGGTCAAAATCTTCATCAGCGTCGACTTGCCGGCCCCGTTCTCCCCGACCAGCGCATGCACTTCTCCGCGGCGCAGCTCGAAGCGGCAGTCGGCCAGCGCCTGTACGCCGGGAAACGACTTCGAGATTCCTTCCATGCGCACCAGTTCGTCGTTCATCCGCAGCCCTCCCGTTGCGCGATTCTGGCTTCATTGTAGGAGCGCGAAAGGCAAATGAGAGTGGAAAAATTTACGGGGTCCGTTTGAAATTTTACGATCCGGAAGCGCGGGGGGAAGAAGCGAAAATCACGGCCCCGGACCGCCGGGCTAGTGTCACGGCGGCGGCGCCCGGCATAAGTTGTAGCAAAAATCAAGCTTGGAGGCGTTCAAATGGCTTATCAGCCTTCCCCGTACGATTCGCCGCTTTCGGTTTATCCCGGAACGACTTACGATCCCTGCTACACCGGATTTTCCCCGACGTTTCCTTACGGTCTGCTGCCGTACGGCATCTCGCCGTCTGCGGCCGGATATCCCGGCCTCGGCTATCCCGGCGTCGGAGGGCTTCACAGCTTTCCCGGCGGCGCCGGTTTCCCCGGCGGCGCGGGGTTCCACGGCGGATTCCCCGGAGGCGCCGGATTTCCCGGGGGCGCCGGTTTCCCCGGCGGAGCGGGCTTCTCCGGCGGCGCCGGGTTCCGCGGCGGAAAGAGCGGGCGGAAGTAAGCGGGGGCGGCGGGACATCCTCGATCGACCGTGCCGCAAAAAAAAGAACGGCGGTCTGAGCCGACCGTCGCGCCGGGAATGGATACTCGCCGGTTGCTGGAACAAAACGCGGATGCGAAGGACAAACGCCGAGGGGATTATACCGAGGTGACCCGTCTGTACCTGGACCGGACTCCGGAAGACTAAGACGGCGGGAACGTTCTTCATCCGATCAGGTCTTTAGACCGGAGGCATGCCGAGAAAAATTAAATCCGAAGAACTATTTCTATCGTTCGAATTGCCCACAACCCTCCCCTCTTACCCACAGTTCTTCTGTGGATAAGTCGCCCCTCTGCCGGGGGCGTCCCCTATACCCGAAGCCCCGGGAACCGTTCCCGGGGCTTCTCGCGCTGAATGCCGCCCGACGGCGGCAGGCTGCCGCAAGCTACTTGACGATGCGCTCCAGCGGCTGATGGTTGCCGTACTTCGGGCGTTCCCGGCCGGTCGGCCGCGCCCAGCGGACCGCGTTGCGGATAACCCGCCGGATCTCCTCGTTGTAATACGTCGGATACGTCTCATGGCCGGGCCGGAAATAGAAAATTTTCCCTTGCCCGCGATGGAAGGTGCAGCCGCTGCGGAACACTTCGCCGCCCTGGAACCAGCTGACCAGAATCAGCTCGTCCGGCGCCGGGATGTCGAAATGCTCGCCGTACATCTCTTCGGCCGGCAGCTCGATGTACTCGCCGAGCCCTTCGGCGATCGGATGACCCGGAGCGACGACCCAAAGCCGCTCTTTCTCGTCGGCTTCCCGCCATTTCAGATCGCAGGAAGTGCCCATCAGCTTCCTGAACACTTTCGAGAAATGGCCCGAGTGCAGCACGATCAGGCCCATTCCTTCCAGCACGCGCCGCTGAACCCGCTCCGCAATCGCATCGTCCACTTCGTGATGGGCTTTGTGCCCCCACCAGATCAGCACGTCCGTCTCGGCCAGACGCTTCTCGCTCAGGCCGTGCTCCGGCTCGTCCAGCGTCGCGTAGCTGACGTCGAACCCCTCGCCAAGCCCTTCGCCGATGGCGGTGTGGATGCCGTCCGGATAGACCGAGCGGACCTTCTCGCTCTCCTTCTCGTGACGGAACTCATTCCATACGCATACCCGTATTGCGCCCATCGCTTGCCCCTCTTTCGTCCAAGGATATGTTCCAGTATAATTCCGGCGGCTTGGGGACGGAATCCTCGATTTTATCCAATCTGTATGCGATCGTGCCATCCTCCCTTCGGACATGCTATACTGGGGTTGACAGACTGCAGAAAAACGGCGGTTCGCGTTGTTCGATTGAGTCTGACGCAAAGGAGAACGATAACGTTGAATCAGTGGAGCGGGCCGGACCCGCAACAGCCGGATCTGATGGCGGAGCAGGTCGTCTACCAGAATCCATTGCTTTTTCTTAAAATATGGGAGCTTCAATCGGAACCCGGCGACGCCTACCCGGATCATCCCGATCCCTGGCTCTGGCACTACCACCGGGAAGTCGAATTTATCGCCATTCTTCAGGGACAGCTGGGCGTGCAGACGAAGTGGGGGTATACCGTCCTGTCGCCCGGCGACGTCATGATCGTCGGTTCGTCGCAGCCGCACCGAACCCATCGGGCTTCCGCCGACCCGGTTCGCTACATCGTGTTCCAGGTCAATCTGCTGCAGCATTTCGACCAGAGCACGCTCCCGCTCATGAGCGCGTTCGCCGAGCTGACCCGGCCGCTCGATCCGCTCAATTCCATTTTCGCCGAAAATGAAAAAGCGCGCCGCGAAGCGCACGCGCTCATTCTGGACATCTATCGGGAAACCCAGGGGTTGGCGAAAGGATACGAGCTGGCGGTCAGCGCCGACATCAAGCGGCTGCTCCTGCTGCTGATCCGGTTCGATCGGGAAGGCCTGCTGCAAACGGCGTCGGAGGCGGACCTGCTTCGGCTGCGGCCGGCCCTCGATTACGTGGAGAACCATTATCACGAGAAAATTACGGTCCGGCAGATGTGCCGGCTGCTGCATTTGAGCTACCATTATTTTATCAAGCTGTTCCACAAAGTGGTCGGCATGTCGTTTGTCGATTACGTCAACTACAAGCGCGTCAAAACGGCGGAATGGCTGCTGCTCACCCACGATCTGAGCATCGCCGAAGTGGCCGAGCGCGTCGGCATTCCGAACATGTCCCAGTTTTACAAACTGTTCAGGCGCTATAACCATTGTACGCCGAAGGCGTTCCTGCAGCAGATGCGCAGCGGCGGAACGCCGAACGCTACACTTTCATCGGAGGAAGCGAGGGATCCAGCTCCGCAATGCATTCCGGCGCTTCCAGCGTCGCGTCCATCACCCGCGGGGTGACGGGGTATGCGCGAAATTCGGCTTCGGGCAAGGAGAACAGCAGGTCGCGGACGGCTTCCGGCCTTCTCTCCTCCGGATCCAGCCAGGCATCGATCGCCGCGTCGTGCAGAATGAGCGGCACGCTGTAATCCGGACCGAACGGGGAATCCGTCGTAATGACGGTGCACATCGGATATTCGCGCTTCTCGGAGTCGATCCATATCTCGTATATGCCCGCCATCGCGAACGCCGGCTCGGCCCGGTGGACGATGCGCCAGGCGCGCCGCACTTTGCCGTCCGTTCTCCAGAAGTAAAATCCGCTGCACGGGACGACGCACCGCTTCTTCGCCAGCATGTAGCGCAAATACGGCTTATCGGCGAGCATTTCCCGCTTGACGTGAACCGAGCTTTTGCCCCAATAAGGGATGAGCCCCCAGCGGTGGTGGTTCAGGCACCGCTCTCCGTCCACCTGCTCGATCACCGGAACCTGCTGCGTCGGCGCGATGTTGTAGCGCCTCGTATAGGGAACGTGCACCCGGTCGATTCGAAAAGCCTCCGTCAATTCCGATAGTTCCGCGGTCAGCGAATAGCGGTCGCACATGCGCATGCACCCATTTCTGTGAAATGTCGGTCATGCACAGTATCCGCAATTTCAGGAAAATTTATGAGTCCTGGAAACCGATGGAACCTTCGAGCTGCGAGCCGTCCTCTTCGGGCGCTCCCACTTCCCGGCGCAGCGTGTTCAGCGCCTGCGTGAACTCGTCTTCATTCAAATAAATATAGGGGGATTTCCAGCTCGATTCGACGGTGAGCGCGCTTACGTCGGACGGCTTCAGGCTGCCGTAGTTCATAATCCATTCGCGAAGCTGCGATTCCGGAACGTCCGTGCGCACGCTATCCCCGACGATATCCAGCACTTTGGCCCATTGCGTCATGCCCTGGAAGGAAGCGAGCCGGTCGAGAATTTGCCGGATGACCTGCTGCTCCCTGGCGTTGCGCGCGATGTCGGACGACGGGGCGGTTCCTTCGTTCGATTTCCGGTAGCGCACAAAGTCGAGCGCCTGCTTGCCGTTCAGCGTCTGCACGCCTTTCTTCAGATTGATGTCCGTTCCGTCGGCGGTATCCCGGTACCTCATATCCATGTCGACGTCGACTTCGACGCCTCCGACCGCGTCGACCAGCTGGCGCAGCCCGTCGAAATTGATCACCGCCATATAATCGATCGGCAGATGGAGCAGATCCGAGAAAAACCGCTTCGTCTCGGGGATGGCGGTGTCTTTGTCTTGGCTGTAAAAGTAGGCGTAGAAAGCGTTGACTTTCCGGGCCGACAGCGAATCCGGCATGATTTTCAGGTCTCGGGGCAAAGACAGCATCCGGACCGCCCGCGTGTCCGGGTTGTAGCTGGCCAGAATCAGCGCGTCCGTATTCAGCGTGCCGCCGCTGCCCTTCCGGTTGTCGATGCCGGCGAGCAGAAACAGATACGGCCGCTGCTTGTTCTCGTTCGTCGGCGAAGCCGACGGCGTCCCGGACGGAGCCGCCGGTTCGGACGCGGCGGGTGCGAAGCTCTCGGGCGCGGCGATCTTCTGAATGGCGGCGTCCGCCTTGACGTAGAGCACGCCGGCGTAGCTGCCGAGCGCCACCATCGCCGCCGCGAATATCGACAGCGGAATCGCCCATCTTCTGCGGGATCGTTTCGGTTTACGGCTTGTTCCCATGTGAATCCTCCAAACTTGGCCTTGCGGTTTTCGGGCCGAACCATTTTGACCATGCGTTTTTGACAATGCGTTAACATTGTATCGACACGTTCTTTATTCTAGTCGAAGGTCCCGGCAAGCAAAAGTAAAAATTTCATAAAAATTGACGAACCAAGTCTGTCCGAGGTTCACACACGGTTAACAAAAACCGTCCTGCCCGGCGCTTTTTGCTGCGGCGAAAAAACCGCCGGGGCGGATGCCCCGGCGGCCGCGCGCCGAACGTATTCTAGCTTTCTTCCCCGCCGGCGTCGATCCATTCGAGCAGCGCCGCGGGAATCGTAAACTGCTGGTTGCTGACGACGATTCGTCTTCGTTCCTCGCCTTCGGCGAGGCGCTCCTCCTTGAGGACGGCGATTTCCTTATGCAGCCGCTCCATGCGCCGATCCAGCGCGGCCGCGGAATCGGCCGCTTCCTTCAGTTCCTTCAGCAGCCCCGGGGGCACGGCCTGGTTGTATTTGTAATAAATTTTGTGTTCCAGGCTCGCCCAGAAATCCATGGCGATCGTGCGGATCTGCACTTCGACGCATACCTGTTCCTGCCGATCGGACATGAACACCGGAATTTCCGCCAGCAGATGCAGGCTGCGGTAGCCGTTCGGCTTCGGATGGCGGATGTAGTCTTTGACCTCGACGATGTTCAGGTCGCTCTGTTTCTCCAGCATCTCGCGGATCCGATAGATGTCGGAGATGAACGAACAGGTGATCCGGATGCCGGCGATGTCCCGAATGTGGGATTTGATGTTGTCGAAGGAAAAATCGCAGCCTTTGCGGATCAGCTTTTTCACGATGCTCTCCGGCGATTTCAGCCGCGACTTCGTGTGCTCGATCGGGTTGTAATCGTGCAGAAACTGGAATTCCTCTTTCAAAATTTCGATTTTCGTCTCGAAAGCGTCCAGCGCAAACTTGTACATCATCATGAATCGGGTGATTTCGTTTTTGAACCGTTTGAACTGATCGATCTGGGCAGCGTCCATGACCGGTCCCCCTTCCGCTTCAGCCGCAAGACCAGCTTAATACATCGGAGGGGGGCAAGGCAAACCGGGCGGAGCCGGCCGATTCGCCACAGCGCCGCCGATCAGTCTTCGTCCAGCCACAGGATGGCGGTGACGCCTCTCGGATAATATTTGCTGCCGATGATTTCGCCGGCCAGAATCTGATCGCTCCAGCTCCAGTACGACAGCTCCGGGTGCGTCAGCCAGCGGACGTGGGCCGCATCCGCCGCGCGTCCCCGCTCGTCCCAGGCGAGGCCCAGAATTTGCCGGGCGATATACTGGCACAAGTAGATTTTGCTGAGCCAGGAGTTGTCGCTCGTGGACGACAGCTTCCAGCCGCCGTCCGGGAACAGGCAGACGCCGGGAACGAGCACGTTTTCGAAATGCTTTTTGAGCGCCCGGATATAGTCGCCGAACCTGCCGTCCTCGGCGAGCGCTTCGCGGCAATTCGTCCAGTAGGGGAAGATCAGCCCTTCGATCGCCGGGATAATGCGGGAGTCGTTCCCTTCGCCGATGACGGCGGGGATGTAGCCCCGATCGGTCATCACCGCCGCGATGGTGCGCGCGCACCGCTCCGCCTGCTCGCCGGCCAGCCGGGCTTGTTCCGTCCGGCCCTGTCCGGCCAGCAGCTTCTCCAGGGCGACGTAGGCGGCCCAGCACTTGCCGGCCATGTAGATGTTGTTGCGGGATTGGCCGAGGGACACATCCAGGCTGTCGTACGTCGTAATCTCGGCGCCGCCCATCGTCCGGGAGCTGTCCAGCCCCATCAGCCCGTTGCGCCGGGCCGGGTCCGGGTGGTCCCGGTTCAGCATGCTCTCCAGGCACTGTTCCAGCAGCTCCGCGTTGCGGCTCAGCCAGTCGGCATCTCCGGTCTGCTCGGCGTACACGGCGGCGCACAGCACCCAGTTGACCAACTGCTCGTGCGTCATATGGGAGAAACAGCCGTCGATGCCGAACATTTCATAGGAGGAATAGCCCGGCCGCGAGAAGACGTTGCCCACCCCCATGTCGTGCGTGAAGCTGACGCCTCCGGGATATTCCCGCTCCTCTCCGGGAAACCGCACGGTGTCCCGGTAGCTGTACCTGGACGCGAACAGGTCGAGCACATTCCGGACGGTCCACGGATTCATCTTCAGCTCGTAGAAGAGCTGGTCCACCGTCAGGTCGAACGTGTTCATCATCCGGTACTCGCCTTCGTTCACGACCCAGATCGGCTCCCCGTCCGGGCCGGCCAATAGCTGCGTGCTGCCGTAATAGCTGCGGATCGCGTGCCGGAGCATGAACTTCTGGTCCTCGCTCAGCTTCGAGCGCTCGATGTCCTCATCCGCCCGCCCGCATGCGGCGGTCAGGTCGTCGAAGCGCGACAGCGCGTATTCCGCGACGTCCTCGATGCTGCCGAACAGGCGCGTGTAGTAATAGGAAGCGTCGATGCCCGCGGTGGCGATTCCGCCGCGGTAGAAGCAGACGGCGAAACGGTACGTCCTCTTCTCGCCCGGCGGCACGTCCATGATCAGCGCTCCGCACATGCCGAGACCGAACGTCCAGTTCTCCTGCAGTCTCTCGCCCAAAATTTTGTCCATGCCGAAGCCGAGCGCGGCGCGGACCCCGGCATCCTTCGCGGCGGCAATGGCGGTCAGCCGCCCCTGGCCGACGCCGACGAGCGCGCCGTTCGTCGCGTCTTCGAGCCTGCGCATGTTGCTGTACAGATCGCTGCCCTGGTAGCCGAAGAAAGCCCGGCGGCTGCGCGCGCAGGCGCGGTTGTCGACGGTCAGCTCCGCGAACACGGCCGGCACGAGCGCTTCCTTGAGCTGCTCGGCGCTCGCGGCGGCGGGATCGGGAACGGGCCTGGCCGGCGAGTAGATCCGGAACTCGAGGTCGCCGGCCCGCCACGTATCCGTGCCCAGCCGGAACTCCCGCCGGATGTCGGACGCGGCGAAAGGAACGATCGCCGGGGAAGCGCTCTCTTCCTCGCTCCGCTTCTCCACGTCGTAGCGCCGGCTCTCGTCCGCGCCGGCTTCGAAGAACGGGAGCGCCTCGTAGACGTTGCCCTTTTCCGTCTCCAGCCCGATATAGACGTTCTGGTCGGCCGGCTTGCCCAGCTCCAGGCCGAGCCCGCCCTTGGCACCGCGGAACCCGAGCGTAAAGCTGGCGAACGCTCCGATCGGCGAATGATGCGCGTTGAAAAAAGGATGGACGGACATACCGCACCTCCGATTGCAGATTTTATCTCCAAATTAGCACGGCTCCTCCCTGCAATCCATGCGCAATTCGCTCGTCTTGTTTGCCCAAATCGGGCCGGCATTCGGTTATAATGGAAGAAGCAGCGTTCCGATGCGACCAAGGGGGAGATCCAAGTGGAGGCCAGCATCCGGACCGGCCGAAAAAACAGCCTGCGGGAATATTTCGTTCCGGATATTCGCGCCGCTTACCACATTTCGTTCATGCACCTGAGAGAAGTGAACCGGGATTGGTTCTATCCGTCCCACGAGCATAAGCAGTACGAGATCAACTATGTGCTGAGCGGGCGCCAAATCATGCGGCTCAACGGACAGGAATACGATCAGCGGGCGGGAGACTGCGTCCTGATCCGGCCCGGCGACGTTCACGCCAGCACGGTGGGGGATGCCGGCAACCTGACCTACTTCTGCCTGCACTTCGAAACCGACGACCGCCCGTTTCTGCATCTGCTGCGGACGACGAGCGTGTCGCTCATCGGCGCCGCGACGCCCGAAGGCGCCGCGCTCGGCCGCGAGCTGCGACGGCTGGCGGAATGGGTCGGCTCCGGCAGCCGTTTCTCGCTGGCCGACCGGGCCTACGCGCAGTCGATGTTTTTCCGCGTCGTCGGCCTGCTGTGCGAAGCGCTCGCCGTACGGCAAGGCGAACGGGACGAGCCGCCGGTGCGGCACAGCGAGCTGGCGCACCGCATCGCGGCGCTGATCCAGGCGGCCGCCAAAAAGCCGATCTATCACGGCCACCGGGACGACGGCCGGCTGCGGATCCGCGATGTGGCCCGGGAACTGGGCATCAGCGAGTCGCACTGCAACCGCCTGTTCAAAAAAGTGTACGGCGTATCGCCGCGCAAGTTCTGGTCCGGCCTGATCGTCGAGGAGGCGAGACAGCTGCTGCTGCACTCTTCCCTGACGGTCGAGCGCATCGCCGGGCTGCTGGGCTACAGCGACATCGCGCACTTCAGCCGGCAGTTCAAGCGCTGGACCGGGGAAGCGCCCGACGCGTTCCGGCGCGGAAGCGGCGGCCGACCGGCCGACGTCGACGGCGGCTTCGCCTGACGTCGGGACGCGGCCGCGCCGATGACGGGCCATGCGGGCGCAAAAAGTGTTATTATGAATACCGAAAGAAGAAGAGTAGAGAGGACGAGCGTGGCTGACGAAGCGGTCGTGATTCGCTGCGCCGAAGATTGCGGCAATGCGCCCAAAAAAGCGTTGATCCGGGATTTCATCGCCGCAGCGGCTCGCGGCGATCGGGATGCGATTCTGAAGAGCGTCTCGGGCGATATTCGTTGGGAAATCATCGGGGATCGGCGGACGGAAGGCGCGGAGGAATTCGTGCAGGCAGGGTTGACCGCGAATCATGAGCGAATCACGGAAGGTTCAGATTCACAACGTCCTCACGCACGGCAGCACCGGCGCCGCCAACGGAACGGTCCGGACGGACAGGGGAACCTTCGCGTTTTGCGACGTCTACCGGTTCAACAGCGCGAAAAATGCGAAGATCGCCGAAATGACGACGTACCGCATCCGCCTGTAGCCTCCGGCCGGGTTCGCATACACTAGGCGGAGGAAAGGGGACCGGCCGGAGAACCGCACGCTCCCCGGCAGGTCGTATACAACTGCGGCATTCATTCACGAGTTTGCCCCCGGCCGATGATCGGCGTTCACACGCACAAGCTCGATGCGGTCATGCGGATGGAGCTCGGTCTCCAGCTTCATCTCATGCGGCAATTCGACCTGGATGTCATGACCCGGCCCCTTGTAAACCGAGCGGAAACGGATCGCTCCCGAGACGGTGTAGATCGTAACGTCCAGCGACGGAAGGTCGGCAAGCCGCGGCCGAAGCCTGCATTCGCGGAATCCCGGCTGCGTAGGCATAAGCCCGATCACATCCATCATCAGCACATATAACGGCGCTACGGAAGCATGGCTCCATTGCGAATCGCTGTCCGGTATCGCCTCCCAGAACTCGGACATCGTATGGTTGAGCCGGACCGAATTCATGCCGGCCCAGCGGTCGCGCCATTCCCGAACAATCACGTCCGTTCTGTCCAGCTTGGCCAAGGCCCGGTGTCTCCAGCCGGCATTGGGCGGATAAGCCGGCCCCAACGATGCCGGGCAGTCTGCCAGTGCTTGCAGCGCCGGTTCCGTTTTGCCGCCCGGACACAAGTCATACAGGATGGACAGGGCCAGCGACCGTTCGCACAGTCTCGGCTCCCGCTCCTCCTCGAGCCAGGGAAGATTGACGACGAACAGTCCTTTGTCGTGATCCCAATAGCGATCTACGGTTCGCTTCAGCAACGTATCGGCGAAGCTGCCGCACCGATCGGCCTCCTCCTGATCCAGCCTCAATCGCGCCAAAGGAAGCATGGCATGGCGAAGCATGCTGACCACATACAGATTGAATGCGCACTGCTTGTGCGCCTGTCGGTGATAGCCCAGATGATCCAGCCACACGCTAGGCACACCGAGATCCTCAACCGGAAGCAGACCGTCCTCTCCTCTGATGGATTCCAGGTAACGCACGAACCGTTTCAACCTGGGATACGTCTCATCCAGGAAAGCCGTTCGCCCCGTCTCCATGTAATGGTGCCAATTATCGAATACGAACTGGACGCCGTGGTCCAGAATGGGCCCCCAAATCGTCAGCCCGATCTGCCTTTGCGGAATGCGCACCATACGATCGTAGGCGGGCCAGCAATCGATGAAATACCCCTCCAATGTGAGTCCTTGACTCCAGGTGCGCAGGAAGCGTTCCGGCAAAGCGGTATCTCCGAAGACATAGCGAATGGCATGCAGCTCATGTCCGATATCGCCGCTGTATTGCTGGCGTTCACGGCCCATGCCGTCCACCACGGTCTCCATGGCGTTATTGCGGATCGTGTTGAGACAAGCGCCGAAGAGCCGCTGAAGCGAAGCCTCGCCGCAGACCACTTGGGGAGGATTCGGCCAAGGATAGGATCTGCGCCTTACACCGACCCGGCTGACTTGCACCGGCCTAGCATGATTCCGGACATGCAGTTGCAGCCAGCGCAGCGACTCGAAATCGAAGCATTCGAAGTCGTTGCTTCCTTCCTTGCAGATGAACCTCGACCAGGTATATTTATGCGTGTCCAGCCAGCCTGCGCGATCCGGATCGTGGGATTCCTGCGTGATGAGCTCCACAATCGTTCCTTCCGGCGCCTCGATGCTGAAGAAGGGAAAGCCGACCAGCTGCTCCTTCCATTCGAACGTGAGCAGATGGCCCGTCCCATCCTTGCCTGCCGGGAGCCGCCAGGTCTGATCGCCGATCCGCTCGGCCAGCTTGTCGGCCGGCTCGATCTCAAAGCTGTCCGGCACGCGAAAATCGAACCAATCCTCCGGGTTCCGCTTCCACGTCACGCATGCCGCTCCCGAGAGCCGTTCCGCCGGCACGGGGCGTTCCTCGATCAGCGGAATCTGCCGCGGATGGATGGCAGCCGCCGGTTCACCGCCCCCCCAGCTGTCGTACAAATAATCGGCGTAACGGGTGCACAGCGCAGGCTGATGTGCCGGTCCGTCCAATTCCATCGCCTGGAGCCAGCCCCCGTCCGCGGGATCCCGGAACCGATCCCAGCCGTAAGGATGCGCGCGAGCATCGAACTCTTCTTGCAGGCTGCGCAAATACCAACGCTTGTATTGGCCGGGACGATGCGCCCGGTCCACACGGCATTGCCAGGACGAATCGGAGACGACGACCTCTTCGCTGCCATCCTCGTACGTCAAAACCAGCTTGAACAACAAGCCCGGCTTGCCCATCGCCCAAGTGCCGTCGCCATGCCCATAATAAAGCACTTCCACGCCGATCGTGTGCTCGCCGGCCCGCAATTCCCGCGTCAAATCGAGCGGATCGGCGTCCGGCCATCGGGGATCCGACGGCGCCGGCCCCCACATCATCCGCTTGCCGTCAAGCCTGAATAGATACCGGCTGTCCGCAAGCATCCATCCGGTCGCCTGCCTGAGCCCTCGTCTCACGTTGACAGTTCGTCTGAACAAAACAAATGTGTTGGCCAAAGTCCGCTCCGACGGAAGCCAGATCCAACGGGCCGGCGACAAATCCAGCGCGTCGTTTCTTCGATAATGGTTAGAGGCCGTCATGGGAGGCTGCCTCCAGTCGTCCCCAGTCGAACCCGATCGCCTGCAGGAAGGCGCGGGCAATCATCATATGGCCGGACAGCGTCGGATGGACCCGGTCCGAAGCCAATGCCGTCGGGTGCATATAGTTCAGGGCGGGAGCAAAGGCGGCCTGCGTATCGACGAAGATCGCCCCGCACCGCTCGGCGATCCGCCTGGTCACCTGGCCGTACGCGTCCATCCGCTTGCGCATCGCATCTTCGGGATTCGGCTCAATGAAGAACGGCGTCATCAGAACGAGCCCCTTAAGACCGGGCAGCGCCGCGTCCACCAATTCGCCCAGTGTCGTCTCATACTCTTCCAGGTTCACATGGGACTCCGGTATGGACGGCTGATCGAACTGCCGCCATACATCGTTGATGCCGATCATGACGGACAGCCAATCGGGCTTCAGCTCCAGCACATCCCGGCTCCAACGCGCTTTCAGGTCCCGGACCGTATTGCCGGAGATGCCCATATTCGTCACGCGGATGTTCCGCTCCGGGTAAGCGGTCTGCAGCAGGGCGTCCACCAAGGCCACGTAACCTTTGCCCACCCCTTGAAACAGCCCTTCCCCGTACGGGTATTTCCGCTCGCAATCGGTGATGGAATCCCCGATCATCAGCAGCCGCTGTCCACGATTCAATTTCAACGCAATCACATCCTTCTGAATGTTTTGGTCAGGAACCTGAGTGTTCATCGGTTATAAAACTGAGTGTCCATCGGTTTGGAACGCTGCGATTTGCTTTGCGCGATTCTGCTTTGCGCGGTTTTTTCCGGATATCCCTTCAGCAGCTGCCGCGCCCTCATCCTTGATCGAAAACGACGCGGATCGTCTTCACCTCGAACGGACGGAAAGGAAGGCGGATCGCATTCCCGGTGTGCGGAAGCTCGCCCTTGATCCGCTCCAGCATATCGGTTTCCCATACCCGACCGACAGGCAAACCCATGGCAAGCGTACATGTGACTGACGCCCCTTTGCTCTCGTACAGCCGAATCACCCAATGGCCCGATCCGTCCTCCGCGAGCTTGACCGTTTCCGCCACAATGCTTTCCGCGTCCGCCTGGATCAACGACTGCCGCTCCGGCAGGCCGCCCTTGGGCACAATCGTCAGCGGTACATTCATTTCGTAGGCTTCCCGCACGACCGGACTGTCGAAAAACGCGCCGTGCCAAACCGTGAAGCCGTATATGAAAGTATGCGTCCCTTGATCGGACGTCTCGTCCGGATAAGTCGGCGCCCGAAGCAACGTGAGACTCATCGTGTTGCCGCGGACGGAGATGCCGTACTTGCAGTCGTTGAGCAATGCAAAGCCTCGATTCGCCTCCGCAAGCGCCGACCATTTGTGCTGGCACACCTCGAACCGGTCCGCATCGTGCGGACGCGAGGCGTGATTCGGACGCTTGACGTACCCGAATTGAATTTCCTGCAGCGATTCGTTCGCATGGATGCGCACGGGAAAGTCCGCCTTCAGCAGCTTGTTCGCTTCCCGCCAGTGAATCGTCGTATGGAACTCTACGCGACGGCTGCCGGCACAAAGACGGATATCCTGGATCAGCGTCGACCGGTTCAACCGGCGTTCCACCCGTATCGCGGCGAAGAGCGGACCATTCGACCTGACGGAAACGGAAGCATCCGCATCCAGCTCAAGTTCCGCCGCGCGGTACCGCCGATCGATCTCCCAGGCATCGAAGTCGGACGGCTGGTCCCGGTACATCCGCATGACGTTGCAGTTACCCGCCGCCCATTCCGTTCCGGTCTCCTTGTCGACGATGCTGGTCAGCTCACCCCGTTCGTTGATCGCAATCGCGAGATATTCGTTCTCCAGACGCGTTCCCGACGCGCAAACGGACGAAGCGGCGGCCGAAACGGCGGCCGGAACCGCGTCGGTTGCCTCATTATCGATCACGTAGGTGCACCACCCGGCGGAAGGCGCTTCAACCGACGCATAACCGACGCCGTCCTCCCATTGAACCGGGAGGGCGGTTCCGTTCCCGTCGCGAATGCCTTTCACTCCATGGGGCAAGGCGACCAGACCCTTCCTCGACCAGACCAGCGAATTGAACACGGTCATGCGGTCGGCACTGCCTCCCGAGAGCGCATCCCTCGCCGCATCGGCGATCTCTTGCAACGACGCGTTCAAAGCCGTCAGCTCGGCCCGCGCTTCTTCATGGACGCGATGAATGGACGAGCCCGGCAAAATATCGTGGAACTGATGCAGCAGCAGCGTCTTCCACAATCGGTCCATTTCAGCGTGTGGATAAGCCCGGTCTTGAAGCAGCTGCGCCGCCGCCCCCCACAGTTCCGCCTCGCGGAGGCCGATCTCCGCCTTCCGGTTCAGCTTCTTGATGATCGCCTGCGTCGTGTAAGTGCCGCGGTGCGCCGGATAATACAGTTCACCCACGTATTTGGCGTCCGGAACGCCCCTCTCCATCTGATCCTCGAAAAATGCGATCGGCGAAACGTTCCGGGCCTTGGGGGCGCCTTCCAAATTGTTCAGCCGGCGAATGAACTCCAGGTCGTCGCGATTGGCACCGCCTCCTCCGTCGCCGTGCCCGAACTGCACAAGCCGCGTCGCGATGCCGTCCTTCTGCACGCGGCCGTTCCATTGATCGATCAGATACGACGGGGTGACGCGGATGGGATAGCGCTCCCCGTAATCCAACAGGTGCGCCAGCACCTGCGAACCGTCGATCCCTTCCCAGACGAATGTATTGTACGGGAAAGGATCTCCCCCGTTGTCGTAGGTTTCGAACATTTTGACGGAGGCGAAATACTTTAGACCGCATCCTTGCATAATTTGCGGCAAATTGCCGGAATAGCCGAAGACGTCGGGCAGCCACAGCATTTCGTTATGAACGCCGAACTCCTCGTGAAAGAACCGCTTGCCGTGCATGATCTGGCGAATCAGGCTTTCGCCGCCGGGCATATTCGTGTCGGGCTCCACCCACATGCCGCCTTCGGGAATCACCCGGCCTTCCCTTACCGCCCGCTGCAACCGGGCGTAAAGCTCGGGATAATGCGATTTGACAAGCTGGAGCAAATAAGGCTGGCTTTGCACATACCGGTACTCCGGATATTCCTCCATAAGCGCAAGCTGGTTGGACAGCGTGCGGGCGATCTTCCGCTTCGTCTCCTCAATCGGCCACAGCCAGGCGATATCCAGATGAGACTGACCCATGAGATACATGACGGGAGCCGTCGAGCCGTTCACGCAAGCCAGCAGCGGCTGCATCATACGACGGCATGCTTTCGCGTTCGCCGCCAACGCTTCCTGCCGCAAGCCGATATCAAAGGTCGTCATGACCTGCGTGAGACAACGGTCAATCTCCGCAACGCGCAGCGAATCGGCCTCGAGATGATTGCGAAGATCGAACAAACATTCCAGATCGATGAAAAATTGGTACACTTCCTCTTCGAACACGCACAGATTCGACTGCCCGAGAGTCGGCCTCGTTCCCGTATGGCCCGCGTACGCTTCCGCGGCCAGCTCGAACCGCTCGCCGGGCCGGGCGCTGCGGGTCAAGGTCACGTCGTGATGATGAAGATCCATCGCCCCGCTGACGATGCCATTGACAAATACCGTCGCTTCGCAGCCGAAATCCAGCCTGGCGGCAAGCCGTTTGCCCGCGGCTTGTTCCGGCACGGCAACGGTCGATCGGAACCAGCCGTATGTCCAATCCCCGCCCCACCGATCTCCGGCGGCGATCGGCTGAACCGGATGCGCATTCGCTTCGGCGAGGGTCAGATGTTCTCTGGTCGTAAACCCGGCGAATTCAATCGCAGCAAGCTTCGTATAAAGAAATTGGTCTTTTTTCTTCAGCAGCTTCCCGACAAGGTACAGAATCTCTTTTTTCGTTTTCAACGCTTTGCTCCCATCATTATGACTTCGTCTCCGCCGCGCGAAAACCATGGAGTTGTAACGTAACCAGTCCGTGCCGCACGAGCGACAGCTTCACCTCGCGGCTTCGATCCGGCAGATCGTCGGACTGCAAGGACTCTTTCCGCCTGCCGTCGAGTTCGGTCAGACATATGCCCCGATCCTCCATTTCTCCGCTCAGGATCAGTGAAAACCGGCTTGTCTCCGGACCGGAATTATACAGCCGTACGAACAAATCGTCCCTGCTGCGCCAAACGGCGGACACTTCGATCGAAGGATCCGACACGCGAAAGAGCGACGCGGAGGACGGCCCGGACAGAAAGCCGTACATCGGAATCAGCGGCTGCATCCAGCTCGCGCATTCCTGCTCGATGCCCGCGCGCTCCCAACGTTCGCCGTGCGGCAACAGCGCATAACGCATCTCCCGGATGCCCGACAACGGACGTCTGCCCCACCAGAAGCCGCCCTCTCCTCCCCAACCGAGCGTGAGCGCCGGAACGCCGTCCGCCCCGTGCGAATAGTCGGTCGTATGATCGGAGAATACGGCCAGGCCGTAGTTGCTGCGCTCATCGTAAGCATCGATCCAATTCAGAATGATGTTGTGCTTGATTTCGTCCCATCGTTCGTAGTGCGTATCTTCGTGGCGGCTGCGCGTCACGTCGAAAGCGGAATTTTTATAGAGTTGCCGACTGTCCAATTTCATCGGAAATCGGGCCTGCAGCTTGAATCGCGTGTAATGATGCGATTTTCTCCGCTCCGTATTGCGATGCTCGGGCGCCATCGCCCAAGGGTGGCCGATCCACGTTTCTCGCTCGTAACGAAACCGGACGTGAAAGTCTACTCTTCTCCGTCCCTTGACCGCCGATAACGTCGTCACGAAATCGGTCTCGGCAAATTTGCCCTTGATCTCGACGACGACCCGGAGCGGACCGTTCTCCTTGATCGTCACTTCAGCCGGCGCCTCGACGCTGCTGGCCCAACGGTTCTGCTCAATGAGAAATCCCGTATATTCGTTGAGCGGCTGATCGGCGGATACAATCGAGCGGTTCAAGGCCTTGTCGAACCAGCTCGCAATGACCCCTCCGCGCGCGATGTCGATGCGGATGTCGTACAGATCCGTCGCGACGATCACTTGATCGCCCCTGACGGACGCGCATGCGCGTTGCCCGTCCGGAACGGTTCCGGTCCGCTCATCATCGGAATACACGCGCTCAATGGTGTACGTCTGATAACCCATGGCGGGCGCCGCCGCTTCGAAGAGCAGCCGGCATGCCTGTATACGGCCGTCTTCGCGGTTCGTCCGCGTCGGGACAAGCTGACATGGAATTTCGGTCCCCCCGGCATCCCTGACCCGAACAGCAACCGCGCCTCCCGACAATGGAATCTCGATCTCCGTCAACTCCTTCCGTTCAACGCCCGACGGGTTAAAAATCCGGACCCTTTCGGCCGCTTCCCCATCTCCTTCCTGCCGGAAAAGGTCCATCGCTTCGTTCAGCACTCCATCGCACAGCATCTCCGCCATCCAGCTCTGCGCTCCGGCCTGCCAGGCCCAGTGCTCGCGGCCCTCCCTCGTTGTAGCGCAGATCCAGGCGTCGTGGTGCTGGGACAACAACAGCTGATCCCACGCAGCCTGCAACTTCTCCTCCGGATAAGCGTAACCGCGGAGAACGCCGGCGATGGACGCCAGCTTCTCCGCCGCAAGGATCTTGATCTCCGCCGCCCGCACCTCCCGCGCCATCTGCTGCAGCGTCCCCTCTCCCCACGGCAGGGTGCAGCGGATATCCTCCTGCGTGAAAGGCCAAGCGACGGTCGGTGCTTCGGCGATTTCCTCCATGTATTCGCGCCACGTGACGTATTGAATCTCTTCGCGGTTCAGCCGCGGAGCGGCCGGCCAGCCCAAATCCTGCAGAAAACTGCCGGCCGGATGCCTGATCCCCCGTTCCAGGCATTTGTGCACAAATTCCGGCTCCATATAGCCGGCTTCGGTCTCCCAACAATTCACCAACTCTTCGCAAGCGTATCTTGGCACGCAAGGAATGGCGGTCCCGTCCGGTCCGACCCACAGCACGGTCTCGCAATCGATGCCGGATGCGTACCCGCCCCAGGCCGTCCCCGGATTTTTCAACACGGCCCGCTTGTACCCGAGCGAACGGAGAATTTGCGGCAAGCAGCTGCTCCAGCAGGGCTCTTGCGTGGCGTAAGTATCGATGACGACGCCCGGAAAATGTTCACGGACGATCGCCCTGCCGCGGGTCAGATGGCGAATGTTGCTCTCGCCGCCGATGACCCACCCGAAGGGCTGGGCGTAGCTTGCGGCGACCATCTCGACCCGGGACGGCTGTTGCTCGAGCAGCTGCCTGATCGTGTGGTATGACCGGGGATCGGTTCTGCGCAAGACATCCCAAGAGATCGGTTCGATATCCAGACACAGCTTCCAATCGGGATTCTCCTCAAGCCGCCGGAGCACGTCCGACCAGGCGCCCAAAGGCATATGCCCCTTAATGCCGCCGTGATAGCCGTCCGCGAAATAAGCGGTCTTCATCGCTTCACCCCCCTGGACTTCCCATCGGATCGGACCGCCCCTTCACGATCAAGCGAAGGGACGGCACCGCCGGCTTAATTCGCGGATGGAGCCGCGTCCCCCTGGACGGGCGGCAGCCCCAGTCTCGGGTCGGCCAAATCCAGCTTGTACATGATCTGATTGTAATTGTAGCGCGGTGTCGGGACGTGGTCGGTGTAGGTGTTCGTGTACGTCGCTTCGAAATAAATGTAACGTCCGCCTTCCTTGAAGAAAAATTCGTGCAGCGCCGGGTTATAGAACGTGTAGTTGTCGTGCGTGATGATCTTCTTTGCAGTCGTCCACGGCCCCTGCGGCGACGGCGCTTCCGCATACCACATATCCCCGAGGACGGATGTTTTGCCGAACAATTGCTGCGCGATCATGATATATCGTTGACGGTATTCGTTCCATTCCACGGCACTCTGAGCGACCGAAACTTCCTCTCCCGTGTCCGCGTCCTTCAGCTGGAAATAATGCGGATCGTCCGCACGGATCACTCCCAGATCGATCAACTGCTTCTCCTGATCCTGCGTGAGCGGCGGCGTGTTCAGCTTCCAGCCCCATACCAACCGGCCGTTCTCATCCCGCTCCAGCTGCGTATCGGCGCCGTTGAATTTCGTTCCCGGCGCCAGGCAGGTGAAGGATTCGTACTGCGTATAATCCGTAATGGCGTCCATCGCGGCGCGCACCCTTAAGTTCGGCATCCGGTGCTCGGTGAACAGATAGTAGCCGGTTCCGTTCTCCTCGTAATAGGTTGCCTGCCCTCCCGGATGCCGCCAATCGTCCTTGTCCGGGAATCGCACCAGTTGCTCAAATTCTTCTTTCTCGTCGTTGAAGATCAAGATTCCAAAACTGACCGGATCCGGATTGTGTGTGTTGTAGCCGGCCAGGAGCCGCTCCCGGCCCGATTCGTCCTTCACGGTCATGAGTCCGTTCACCCAGACGATCCCGGCCCCATCTTCCAGGGGGGGCACCAGGCTTTTGACGAATCCGTCCTCATTGGTGAAATACTCCAGGTTCACGCCGACATCCGGGTCCAAACCGCCCTTTCCCGGAAGCTTCGACGTCGCGCCCGTCACCCGGAAATTGCCGAGCGGGTAGGCGGGTCTGTCCGTATCGCCCCAGAACCAATACAGGCGGTTGCGATATTCGATCGTTTGCACCGTATCTTGTCCCATGACGCGTCCATTCAATAACGGCTGCTTAATCGGCGGCTTCAGGCCCAACAGCACGCTGTCGCGGTAAATGCCCTCGCCCGTGATTCGGTATAACCGCTCGGCCAGATTCGTTCGCGTCATCGTGAGCGTGACGCTGCCGCCGGGCGTGACATCGACCGCTTGACCGCTGTAGCCGAAGAAATCCTTCGGATATTCGTAGCCGTCGCTGGAAATGTAGAAGAACACGCTCTGGTTCATGAGGCCCGGTTCATCGAACGCGACAACCCCTGCGCTGTCGGTATAATAGAGGATATGGTTCGTCGTCTCCAGCTTCACGAGCGGGATGCCTCTTCCCGTTTCGGCATCGACGACTTTGATCATGAACGGCGCATTCGCCGGCTTCTTCGCCTCGCCTTTCGCCAATGCCGCTTCAGGAATCATGAACGTGACCAGCAACAGGCAAGCCAGCCAACCTGATGCCATTCTTCCGCCGAACTTCATATCAATTCCCTCCTCGTACAGAATGACTCGACCGTTCCGCGCGCGACCATCTGCTGTTCCGAGTTGTATAACGCCGTGTTTGGCCGCGCCTTCCAGGCGATGCTTCCAGTGAAGCACAGTCCGAATGAGATCCCGACCATGGAGGCGGCCGATCCGAGATGGCTTCCTCAAGGAGAAAGGGGAGGGGAAAGGGAAACGGGTTCCCCGCCCCCGAACATGCCGCACGCTGCATGGACTGGACGAACCGCCCTCCATCGCCCTTCGGGGCCTCGGGATCGGCAACCGTTACTTTGATAGCGCCCGTTGCGCGGCATCGTTGTAGATTTTCAACGCTTCATCGATTTTCATTTTCTTGACTTTGTCGATAAATACCGGCCAATCGTCAAAGCTTGCCTTGCCGGAGACGAATTTCGCCTGCTGTTCCGTTACAAATGTGGTGATCGGGTTCATGATCTCGGAAACTTTCTGGTTCTCGTCCTGCGTCAATTGAATGGCCGGCTCGGTGTACCAGGACGGAACATACTTGTTGTTCGGCATCGGCAGGCTTCGCAAATACGGAGATTTCTCGATCGGAACTTCCTCGTATTTGCCGTTGAACACCGTGTAATCGGTTGCGGCGAAATCCACGAAAGCTTTGGAGTCTGCGGCAATCTGGAAGCCGGGACGATAATGCCTGCTTGCGCGAATCCCGTACTTGTCTCCCTCCAGCCACGGATCCGGCGCTGTCTTGAATGAGTCCATAAACGTCGGGTTGCCGTCGTCGCCGATTTTGTACGTAACCCCTTCAATCCCCCACGTAATCAGCCGAATGACATCATCGGAATACTGGGCATCGACAAACTTAATGATGTCCTCAGGATTCTTCGCCTTGGCGCTGATGCAGAATTGCCCCCAGCCCAGGTCCGGGTCATTGCCGTTCGTTACCTGCTGCCAGGCCGTCCCGTACTTCGGATTATCGGGATAGAGCGATACGGCAAATATTTTGCCGTCATTGGACAGCCGCGTATATTCGCCCGGCGTCGTAAACCAATCGGCCAACCACATGAAGTTGTCGCCGTTCAGCGCTTTCCGTTTCAGCGTGTCGTCGGTATCGATGGTGTATTCGGGGTCCAGAAGCTTCTCCGAATACAGCTTGTGGGCGAATTGGATCGCGTCCTTGTAACCGTCTTGCAAGACGCCGTATACATATTGATTCCCGTCCCAATAGATGCCGCTTTGCACATGATCGGCCCAGAACAGGGATCTCAGGTCGTTCCATCTCGTATTGACGGGATACTTGTCCGGATAGAGCTGTTTCAGCTTCTTGGCCGCATCGTAGAGTTCATCCCATGTTTGCGGAACCTTGATATTGTTGGCCTTGAACAAATCATAGCGGAAGGAGGACACGTTCTGGATCAGCATGCCTTGGCCGGGAGGAAACCTCGGTATAGAAGTCTCGACGAATCGATAGATATGACCTTCGGCGTCGGAGACCCGGGCCATCCCGTTCTTGACCGTGCTGAGATAATTCATGTAATTCGGCATCAAATCCTTATATTGGCTGAGCTCCAGAATCTGACCCTGCTTCGCCATTTCGGTCGTATCGTAGAACAGCGGCGTCATGAAGAAATCGGTCAGATCGTTGCTCGCGATCATGAGCTTGACTTTCTCGTCGTATTCGGAGGAAGGAATGTAGTTGAATTTGATGTCGATCTTTCTGCCCATCTTCTGTTCCATCAACTTCAGCCATTCTTTCCCGATCATGCTGTGCTCGTTGTCGACGCCGTCGGACGGAAGCGTTACGGAAAAGGTCAGCGGTTCGCCTTCCGTTGGATTCCCGCTCAAATCCGCTTTTTCGCCGGGTTCGGGATTGGCGCTCGCCTTGCCGGCTTCATCGGAACTTTTGCAGGCCGCCGCCGCAATAACCAGCATGACGACGAGCGAGATCAGGCCAACCATTTTCGCCAATTTGCTCATTCGAATCCCCCATTACCAGTTTTGTTAAAGATGGCATTCATGCATTCATGCAAAAGAGAGCTAACCGATACCGTTCACCTCCTTCCCGCAACCCTTCGCATGCGATTTCCGGAACGATCCCCTTACCCCTTGATCGATCCGATCAGGATCCCCTTGGTGAAGTGTTTCTGGAAGAACGGATAGATCGCCATAATCGGAAACATTGTAATGACGATCGCGCTCATTCTGACGGCCTTGGGGTCCAGGGCGCTCCCCGGCGAATTGATCGCCACGTTGCCTGCGCCGACCCGTCCCTGAATGGCGCTGGTGTCCAGCGTGAACAAATAGTTTCTCAGCACCATCTGCAACGGGTACTTGTCCTGACTTTGCAGATAGATCAAGGCTTCGAACCAGCTGTTCCAGCTTCCGACCAGGCCGAACAAAGCAAACGTCGCAAGCAGCGCCTTCGACAGAGGCAGGACGATTCGGAACAGAATGACTGCGTCGTTCGCCCCGTCCATGCGCGCGGAATCTTTCAACTCCGCCGGTATATTCAGAAAGAACGTCCGGAATAAGAACACATTGTAAGCGCCGATCGCCCCGGGCAGGATCATGACCCAGACCGTATCCAGCATATGCAGGCTGCGAATCAGCAGATAGGTCGGGATCAATCCGCCGCTGAAGAACATCGTTATCGCGAGAAAGACGGTAATGAATTTCTTGCCCACGAATTCCGGAATTGTCAGCGGATAAGCCATCAAGGAAGTGAACAGCAGCATGATGCCGGTCGAACCGACCGCATATACGATCGAATTCAGATAGCCCTTGTAGATATAAGGATCTTTGAATACGTCCGTATACGCCTGCAGCGTGAAGCCCCTCGGCCAGATCGTTACGCTGCCCGATGCTATGTAGCGGGCGCTGCTTAAGGACGTCGCGATAATGTTCAAAATGGGATACAGCACCACGACCAGAATAAAAATCATGATGAAGAGATTGAACACATCGAACATCCTGGATCCGAAGCTTTCTTTTCTCAATGCGATCATCCCCTAGAACAGGCTGGTTTCGGATACTCTGCGGCTGACCGCGTTCGCGACATACAGAATGATGAAAGAGACGACGGACATGAACAACCCGATCGCGGTGGTATACTCGTATTGCGCGCCCAGTATCCCTTGCCGGTAGACATACGATCCGATGACATCCGCCACGCTGTACGTTTCAGGCGAATACAGCAGGATGATCTTTTGAAAATCCGTCCCCAGAATGCCCCCGAGGGAGAAAATGAGCAAAATGACGGTCGTCGGCCGAAGGCAAGGCCAAGTAATATGCAAAACCTTCTTCCACCGTCCCGCTCCGTCTACTTCCGCCACATCGTATAACGAAGGATCGATTCCGCTCATCGCCGCCAGGTAGATGATCGTGCCGAACCCCACGCCCTGCCAGATGCCGGAAGCGATAAAGATGGTCCGGAAATACTCGGGCTCCAGCAGAAACATGATGGGGCCCTTGCCGAACAAGCCAAGGATATGATTGAAGAGACCGTCTCTGGACGTAAATTCCTTCAACATCCCGGCAACGATGACGACCGAGATGAAATGGGGAAAGTACGAAACCGTTTGCACGAATTTCTTGAAATGCTTGTTGCGAAGCTCGTTAAACAACAAGGCCAGGATGATGGGAGCGGGAAACGACCAAATCAAGGAATACAGTCCCAGCAGCAACGTGTTCTTCAAAACCCTGTAAGCCATCGGATCGTGAAAAAAAGTATTGAAATATTTGAATCCGACCCAAGGGCTGGCCAAGACGCCTTTGGAAGCGCTGTAATCCTTGAACGCCACCAAGATCCCGTACATCGGAAAATAATTAAAAATCAAAACCGTCAGAAACCCTGGCAGCACCATAAGGTAAAGATATCGGTGCTTCTTGATTCTCGAGATCGTCCTTCGATTGAGCACGTTCAAACCAACCCCTCGTGGATGCAAAGTATACTTTTACTTCCGATAAACGTATGCGTAATAAGCAAAATTTTGAACAGGACGCAAAAGGGAAGCGCATTCAACCTGCAAAAATCAAGCGGAATTACGCAACAACGCATCGAAGTTATAATACTTTTTTCAAAAATAACACATACGTTTTTCGTCGTCAATACATTTATTAATAGCGTAAGTCAGTATAAGTTCGTATACATTTTGTCGTAAATTGCGTTATAATAGAGCAAATGTCCGTTTGAGGTGACTTCCATGCGCAAGGATGAAACGACTTTGCCAAAGTACCAGCTGGTGAAGGACTATGTGCTGATGCAAATAGAGAACAACGAACTCGGCAAGGACGACCGGATTCCGAGCGAATCGGAATTTTCCAAATTGTTGGACGTGAGCTCGATCACGGTGCGAAAAGCGTTGGCCGAGCTGGTGAATGAAGGGGTCATTTACCGGGTCAGGGGCAAAGGCAGCTTCGTTGCCGATCGGGGCAATGCGGCAGATAAGACGTCCAGCTACGTGACGTTCGTGATTTCCGGCAATGAAATGTACGACAGTTCGTATATGCAGATCATCAAAGGCATTCAGGCCTGTCTCAGCCAACAAAATTGCAAGCTGATCATCGAATTCGTGGAGAACGACTTCGAGCAGGAACGGGCGCTCATCCTGAAGCTGATCGAATCCGAGAACCGCGGTCTGCTCATTTATTCTTCCAATCCCGACGCGGCCAAAGGCTATCTGGAGGAGATCCGAAAAAAATCGATTCCGTTCGTCCTGCTTGACCGTATTCCGTCGGGCTATCCCGTCGACTGCATTACTTGCAACAATTACGACGGCGCCTACGAAGCCGTTCAATATTTGATTTCCCAGGGCCATCGGAATATCGGTTTCGCCGCTTACGATTTTCACCTGAACACCGAGGTCGAGCGGTATAACGGGTACCGCCATGCCCTTCTAAACGCCTCCCTGACGCCGAACGACGACCTCTTGTATCTCCGGCGGGAGTTGAATTATGCCAAGCTGATCAGCCAAATCGAGAAAGGCGAGCTGACCGCCCTCTTCTGCGCGAACGACCGGCGCGCGCTGGAGGTCATCGAACAGCTAGCGCAGCAAGGCGTCAACATTCCCGACCAAGTCTCCATTATGGGCTTCGACGACTTCGAAAGCGCCAAATTCGCCAAAGTGCCGTTAAGCACCGTGAGGCAAAACTTCGAATCGCTCGGCTACGAAGGCGCCAAGCTTCTGCTGGACAAACGCGAGAATCCTTCGCGCGGTTACAAAAAGATCATGCTGTCCACCCATCTTGTCCTTCGCGAGTCGGTCAAGAGAAGAACCTGACGCGCCGCGGCCCCGATTCGCATTCCGAACCGGGGCCGCCTCCGACGGAGAAAAACAAAAAATCCCTCGCCGCGCGAGAGATTTGAAGCATTCTTATGGATGGTGCGGTCGAGAGGACTCGAACCTCCACGGTATTGCTACCGCCAGCCCCTCAAGCTGGTGCGTCTGCCATTCCGCCACGACCGCTCGTGGTTATCGCCGTCTGACGCGGGTTTCGCGCAATCCGTTCCCGTGCTGGTGAGCCATGTAGGACTCGAACCTACGACACCCTGATTAAAAGTCAGGTGCTCTACCGGCTGAGCTAATGGCTCGCATGGTGACCCGTAGGGGATTCGAACCCCTGTTACCTCCGTGAAAGGGAGGTGTCTTAACCCCTTGACCAACGGGCCGTATGGGCGGTCCATCGAACCTGGATTGACGTCCCGTTTCAGACGACAAGAATCATTATATCGGAATCCGTTAGGGAAGGCAAGCATTTTCCCGCACTTTTTTTGGGGCCAAAATGTGTTATGCTAAGGCTCGAAGGAGGGGGTTGCATATGCCTGACATGCTGCTGTTCGATCTGGTCAATCGGCAGCTGCGGGAGACGGAAATCCGGGTGCCCGTAGAGACGGAAACGGCCTGGGTGCCGCTGATCGGCGCGCCTCCGGAGGAAGTGGAGCGGGTGCTGAAAGATCTGTTCCACTGCCATCCGCTGCTGGTGGAGGATTGCGTCAAGCTGAACCAGCGGCCGAAGCTGGACCGTTACGACCATCACATGCTGCTGACCTTTTTCCATGTGAAGGAGGACCTGTCCGTCGTCGAGATGGCGCACGTGATCGGCCCCAACTATGTCGTCACGGTGTGCCGCGAAGAGACCGGCTCGCTGGCCGGCGCCGCCGACACCTTTCGGCAAAAGACGCAGCTGATGGAATATTCCGGCGCGATTCTGTACCACTTGCTCGACAGCTGCGTCGACGGCTACGCCGATGTCACCGACCGGGTGGAGAACTTGCTGGACAAGTACGAGCGGGCGGTGTTCCACAATCCGCACGTGCGCATCGCGGGGGAAGTGTTTCGGCTCAAAAGGCGGCTGCACAACATCCGGCGCATCGTATCCGAAGAGAAAACGGCGATCGGACAGCTGAGCCATCAGCAGTTTCCCTATACCCGCAAGGAGACCGACGCCTACTTCATCGATATTTACGATCACGTCTCGCGGGTGCTGGACTCGATCGACCTGTTCCGGGAATCGATCACCGCGCTGCTGGAGCTGCAGCTCAGCATGAAGTCGGACCGCATGAACGAAATTATGAAGACGCTGACGATTATCAGCTCGATTTTCCTGCCGCTCACCTTTATCGCCGGCGTGTACGGCATGAACTTCCGGGTGATGCCGGAGCTGAATTGGAAGTACGGCTATCCGGCCGTCCTGATCGTCATGGCGGCGGTCTCTTTCGGCCTGTGGCGTTATTACAAGCGCAAAAAATGGCTGTAAAGCAAAAGAACCCTTCCGGCGGCGCGAGCCGGTTGGGTCCTTCTTCATGGTCACTGTGTTAAATGGCGGAGAGAGAGGGATTCGAACCCTCGCGGCTGTTACACCCTAACGCTTTAGCAAAGCGCCCCCTTCGGCCTCTTGGGTACCTCTCCAGATGGCTCCCCGAACAGGACTCGAACCTGTGACAACTCGGTTAACAGCCGAGTGCTCTACCAACTGAGCTATCGGGGAACGGGAAAAGTGACAAGACTTAATTTATCATGATTCCAAAGCTAAGTCAAGCCTAACGGCGCGTCATTTTTCGGCGGCCGAACGGCTCGTCCCGGGGTCCAGCTGAAGCAGTCTCAGCTTCCCGCGGCAACGCCCGCACACGAATTTGCGGGGGTCGGCGCGCCGCTTGCGCGGGTACCGCATGCCGCAGCTGCGGCACACCAGCAGATAGCGGACGGGCAGTTCCCGCTTCGCTCCGGGCAGCGGCCGGCAGTGGCGGGAGCCGCCGACAGCGGCCAAGAGCGCCTTGAAGTCGGCGTCGCGGTGGCGGTATCCTTTGTTCGCCAAATGCAAATGATAATGGCACAGCTCATGCTTGATAATCCGCTCGGTCTCTTCGCGCCCGAAGGCGGCAAGCTGGTGGGGGCTGATCTCGATATCGTGGCTTTTCGTGAAATAACGGCCGCCCGTCGTCCGCAGCCGCCCGTTGAACGTGGCGCGGTGCCGGAACGGAAGGCCGAAACTGCGCAGCGACACGGTTTCGACCCATGCCTGCAGTTCGTTGTCGTTCATTGCGGCATTCCTCCCGAACTACTTGAATTGTAGCTTGAGGTTGGGCTACACTGTCAAGTAGAATTTGCCGAGAGGAGCGCCGGGACGAGATGCCGAACATGGCTTACATCCTTCTACAAGAAACGGACGGAACGCTGCGGTTTGTCGAAATGCCCGCCACGCACGCTTACCAGCTCAGCGCCCTGAACTTGCGGCTGCACAAAGAGCTGTCCAAACTGACCGCCGACAATGTCCCCCGGCTGCCGGTCGCGGTCGCCGAGTGTTCCGGCCTCGAGCTGCTGAGCGGCGACGCCGCCATCGTCAGCGGGCTGGAATACATCAACGAGCTGGAGCGAACGTTCTCGGCCGTCCGCGAGAGCGCCTACCCGCTTGTCTCGCTGCTTACCGAAATCCGCGCGCTGCAGGCGCAGCTCGAACAGTGGTACGAAGAATATGAGGAGGAAAGCCTGACGGACTAGCTCGAACTGCATCGGACCTGCACGGCGATCGGCCCGCTTCCATATGTTAAGGTATGACATTCCGCGAGGAATCGGAAGGAGGGCGACTGTCGATGCCGCAATGGCTTTGCAATCAGCTGATGCGCGCGTTCCAGAACAAGGACCGCCGGCAGATCCGCTTGCTGAACGAATGTTGGTTTTTTTACCATTCCAAGCCGCAGAAACCGGCAGGCAATTCCGCGGGGCTGCTGCCCTGATCGCCCAACGAGGGGTCTTCGAACCGGCGCCCGCCCGCGGGACCGCGCGAAGATCCCTTTCTGTCCGTCACGGACGCCGCATCGTCAGCCCGACCCTTCCCTTCCTCGCATCGACGCTCAGCACCCAGACCGTCACCGTGTCGCCGACGGCGACGACTTCGGTCGGGTGCTTGACGTATTTTTCGCTCAGCTGCGAGATATGCACGAGTCCGTCGTTCTTGATGCCGATGTCGACGAAAGCGCCGAAATCGACCACGTTGCGGACCGTGCCTTTCAGCTCCATGCCCGGCTGCAGGTCTTCGATCGCCAGCACGTCGGTGCGGAAGATCGGCGGCGGCAGCTCGTCCCGCGGATCCCGCCCCGGGCGCTGCAGGCTGTCGACGATGTCGCGCAGCGTCGGCACGCCGACGTTCAGGCGGGGCGCGACCTCCTCGGGATCGAGACGCTTCAGCCGCTCCTTCAGCTCCTCCGAACCGATCGCGGACAGCGGCAGGCCCAGCTCGCGGAACAGCCGGTCGACCACCTCATAAGACTCGGGATGGATCGGCGTCCGGTCGAGCGGATGGCTTCCGTCCGGAATGCGCAGAAAGCCGACGCACTGCTCGTACGATTTCGCGCCGAGGCGCGGAACCTGCTTCAGCTCCTCCCGGCTGGCGAACCGGCCGCGTTCTTCCCGCATCTTGACGATGTTTCTCGCGATCGTCTGGTTGATCCCCGACACATACGACAATAGCGACGGCGAAGCGGTGTTCACGTCCACGCCGACGTGGTTGACCGCCGACTCTACGACCGCGGACAAGCTTTCGCCGAGCCGCTTCTGCGACACGTCGTGCTGGTACTGGCCGACGCCGATCGCTTTCGGCTCGATCTTGACCAGCTCGGCGAGCGGGTCCTGCAGCCGGCGTGCGATCGAGACGGCGCTCCGCTCGGCGACGTCCAGGTCCGGGAACTCCTCCTGCGCCAGCTTGGAGGCGGAGTACACGCTCGCTCCGGCTTCGCTGACGATCAAATACCGCAGCTTGCGCTCCGGCATCGCATGGATCACGTCCGCCACGAACTGCTCGGTCTCCCGCGAGGCGGTGCCGTTGCCGATGGCGATCAGCCGGACGTCGTGACGCTCGATCAGCCGGCGGAACGTCGCCTCGGCCTCCGCTTTCCGGTTGTGCGGAGGCGTCGGATAGGCGACCGCGACCTCCAGCAGCTTGCCGGTATCGTCGACGACCGCCAGCTTGCAGCCGGTGCGGTATGCCGGGTCGACGCCGAGCACGACCTGTCCCCGCACCGGAGGCTGCAGCAGCAGGTTGCGCAAGTTTTCCGAGAAAATGCCGATGGCGTGCTCCTCCGCACGCTCCGTCAGCTCGGCGCGGATCTCCCGCTCGATCGACGGGGCGATCAGCCGCTTGTAGGCGTCCTCCGCCGCCGCGGAGAGCGCCTCCTGCGCGGCGGACGGCCCCCGGATCAAGCGGCGCCGGATCTCCGCCACGATTCGGTCTTCCGGCACTTCGATCGACACGCTGAGCGCCTCCTCCCGCTCGCCGCGGTTGATCGCAAGCACGCGGTGGGGCGGCAGGCGCCGGACCGGCTCCGCATAGTCGTAATACATCTCGTAGACGGACTCGCGGTCCGGGTCTTTCGCCTTGCTCCGCACGATGCCGTGCTCGCGCGTGAAGCGACGCGTCCATTGGCGGATGCCGGCGTCGTCGGCAAGCGATTCGGCGACGATGTCCATCGCCCCCTGAATCGCTTCCTCCACGCTGCCGACGCCCCGCTCCGCATCGACGTACCGCGAGGCTTCCGCCCGCAGATCGCCCTGGCTCTGCGCCGGCTGGGACAGCATCCACTGCGCCAGCGGCTCCAGGCCGCGCTCCTTGGCGACGCTGGCCCGGGTTTTCCGCTTCTGCCGGTACGGCCGGTACAAATCTTCGACTTCCTGCAGTTTCTCGGCCCGCCCGATCGCATCGCGAAGCTCGTCCGTCAGCTTGCCCTGCTCGTCGATCAGCCGGAGCACTTCGCTTTTGCGGGCTTCGAGCTGCCGCAAGTAGCCGCGGCGCTCCTCGATGGCGCGCAGCTGATTCTCGTCGAGCTCTCCGGTCATCTCCTTGCGGTAGCGGGCGATGAACGGAATCGTATTTCCGCCGTCCAACAGTTCCGCCACCGCGCGCACCTGGCCGGTCTTCAGGCCCAGTTCCGCGGCGATCTGCCGGATCATCCGCTCTTCGGCTTCCGGCCCCGCCTCGTTCAACTTTTCCGTCATATCCCCGGTTCCTCCTCGTTCGCCCGACGACGCAAAGGAGCGCTTCCGTCCTCCCGGAAGCGCCGTCGTCCTTGCAGCAAAAAAGAGCGGCGCACGCCACCGCTCCGTTCCCCGTTCAGAAATCGATCAAACCGACGCTGATCTGCAGCGCTTCGTTCACCTTGCGCATCATCTCTTCGTCCAAATGGGTGATTTTGTCCGTAAGCCGCTGCTTGTCGATGGTTCGGATCTGTTCCAGCAGCACGACGGAGTCCCGCTCCATGCCGTGCATTTTGGCGTCGATCTCCACATGGGTCGGCAGCTTGGCCTTCTGAATTTGCGCGGTTATGGCGGCGATAATGACCGTCGGACTGAAGCGATTGCCGATATCGTTCTGGATGATGAGCACGGGGCGCACGCCCCCCTGTTCGGAGCCGACCACCGGCGACAAGTCCGCATAGAAAACATCCCCGCGTTTGACAATCAAAGGCTACACCCCGCTTACGAGGCGTTCGAGGGTGTTTTCGGCGTCTTCCTCCGCTTGGAAAGCTTCCGATGCCATATGCAGATTGATTTTGGCCATCTCCAAATAGCCGCGCTGCATCGAATCGCGAATCAGCCGTTTCTTCCTTTCCACCAAATAAGACCGCATCGCCTGGCGAATGATTTCGCTGCGGTTCGTTTTCTCCTTGGCGACAACGAAGTCGACCTCTTGCAGCAAATAGTCGGGAAGGCTGATCATGATACGTTTCGTTTGCTGAGCGTTGGCCACCGAACAAGCACCCCCAAATATTTTCCAGCCGAAATCTTATTTCCAGTATACCGTGCTGTACAAGAAATATACGACCCGTTTCCATCCGCAATCACAAATCTAATCATTCGACTTCAGGGCGCCGTTTCCTGCTGCGGAAAATGAAAAATGCGATTCCTCATTCTTCCTCGGATGTTCAGGCGAGAAGCGGGTTGACGACGGCGACGATCCGCCCCTGCTTGCGGTATACGCGCGGCACGCGGGTGGCCACCATGCAGGTGATTTCGTAGTTGATCGTGCCCAGCGCGGCGGCGACCTCTTCCGCGGTCAGCACGCTGTCGCCCTGCCGGCCGATCAGCACCACTTCTTCCCCCGGTTCCACCGTTTCCGCGCCGGGCACGCCGTCCAGGCGGATCATGCACTGGTCCATGCAGATCGCGCCGACGACCGGCGTCCGGCTTCCCCGCAGCAGCACTTCGGCCTTGCCGCTCAGCATGCGGCTGAAGCCGTCGGCATAGCCGACCGGCAGCGTACCGATCCGCTCCTCCCCGCGGGTGACGTAGCGGGAGCCGTAGCTCACCCCTTCGCCGGGACCGAGCGTCTTGACTTGCACAATTCGGGTTTTCAAAGTCATGACCGGCTCCAGCGGCACCGCTTCCCGGTTCACTTCCGCGCTCGGGTACAGGCCGTACATGCTGATGCCGAGCCTCAGCATCCCGCCGACATATTCCGGCAGGTCGATGCCAGCGGCGCTGTTGCCGGCGTGAATGATCGAGACGGGAAGCTCCGCCCGCCGCACGTAATCGACCATCCGCGCAAACCGCTCCGCCTGCATGAGCGTATAACTCTTGTCCGTTTCGTCGGCCCGGGCGTAATGGGTGAACATCCCTTCCACTTCGAGCTGCGGAAGCGAGCAGGCCCGATCGAGAAAACGCTCCGCTTCCGCTCCCGGCAAGAGGCCCAGCCGTCCCATGCCGGTGTCGATCTTGACGTGCACCTTCAGCTTGGGCCCCGCCGCCGGCAGAGCCGCCGCGGCATCGAGCGAATCGTACCGGCACACCGTCAGCGTCACGCCGTGCTCGCGGGCCGCCGCGAAGCCTTCCGGCGGCGTGTAACCGAGCACCAGAATCGGAGCGGCGATGCCCGCCCGCCGAAGCTGCAGCGCCTCGTCCAGAAACGCCACGCCGAGGTAATCCGCCCCGGCGGCGACCGCCTCGCGCGCCGTCTCCACCGCCCCGTGCCCGTACGCGTTCGCCTTGACGGAAGCCAGCAGCTTCGTCCGCCCGGGCAGCCTGGCGCGAAAAGATCGGATGTTGCGCTCCAGGGCGTCCAAAGAAATCTCGGCCACCGTCGGCCGGTAATAATCGTCCACTCACCCGTCACCTACTTTATCCGTTAAAAGTAATGTTACCCCGGTGGCCGACGCCCTGTCAACGCACAAGCCGCAGGCAACGTTTTCCGTTTCCGGATGCAACCGTTTCCGCTCGCGCCCAGGCCATAACGCCGCTGCCGCCCGCCGGGGACGGCCCGCAGCCCGCAGCCCGCAGCAGCAGCCGGACATGGCAAAACCGGCGCTGGGCCGGCGCCGGTCTGAAAAAAGGGGTGTTCTTATTTGCCGGAAGCGTCCACGATCGACTGCGCGATCTTCACCATCTCCTCCTGCGGCAAATCGATCGTCGTCAATTGGTAATCGACGCCTTCGTAGCTCCAGGTGAGCGATTTGGTCTCGTCTCCGGACAGCAGGCCGACGGTAAACCCGAGGTCCAGCACGATCCCCTGCGTCAGCGACACCGCTTCGTCCTTGGACGCCGACTCCAGCAGCGAGAAGTCGTACGCTCCCGTGTACCGCAGCAGAACCCCGTGCCGTTCTCCGAGCTGGACGTCGCTTTGGTCCTTCAGCACGACGCCTTCCGGCACTTCCGGCTCCACCACGGCGAAATCGTCGCTCCCCTGCGGCGCCATCGCATCCTGATCGCCTCCGGACGAGCCGCTGCCGCCGCTCGCGTTCCCTGCCGACGGCTCGCCGCCGTTCGTCCCCGAAGACGCGGATCCCGGCGCCTGCCCCAAATTTTTCTGGACGTCGAAGGCGGACTTGTCGAACTTTTTACCGAAATCGAACTTATCGAACTTCACTTCCACCATCAGGTTGGCGTTCGTATCCATCACTTCGACGTGCCGCGGCGCGAAGTCTTTTTTGGCCAGCCATATTTTCTGGCGGGCGAACGAGCCGTTCTGATAATTGGAAGCCATCACGTCGAACACGTAGGCGTCCTTGTCGGTGGTGAACTTGCGCGAGTCGTCCAGCACGATGCTCTGCACAAGCGTCTGGTACAGATACACCTGGCCCTGGTTGTCCGGCCAGTCGCTCTGGAACCGGTAGCTCTTGCCCAGCTTCGGCGTCAGCACGAACACCCCCTCGTCGTTGCGCAGCACGATTTGGGTAATGTCCCGCTTCGCGTTCGTCAGGGCGATCCGGTAATAATTCGGTTTCTGATACCACACCTCGACGTTGTAGTCGAGCGGCTGCTGGCCGGTATGCAGCGTCATGATGCCGCTGGCTTGATAGCTTTCCATTTTGCTGGCGACTTTGTCCAGGTCCTTGACGATCGAACCGGCATCTCGGCTTCCGCATCCGGACAGGACGGCGGCGAAAAGCGCGATGGCGGCGGCGATCAACGGGATCCGACGCATGAGATCAACCCCTCTGCACATTGGTTATTCCATGGTTCATGTCTATGAGGGGACTTGACCGATTATGCGGACGGGTTTGACGAGCCTGACAAGTTGGGTGGGGGTAAAAGAAAGGCTGGCTATATTGCCATATGATCCCAGCGATCGCGCTTGTTTTCAAAATCTTGTCGGCAATCTTCTGAAGAAACCTGCTGATCCTGCTCACAATATACTATTAATTGATCACAATCCCATTCTTACTCATACAAACTATTTATTGTTTGGGAGATTTATGGTATAAATGTACTACGATTGGTTATATGAGATCGATATGGTTGAAAATTGCGGCAGGGGCCACGTTGGTCGTTACGATGGGTTACTTTATTGACAGTTCTTTACCTCTCGCCATTAAATCCGATCAAGGCGGCCTTAATGGTGCCTATCCAGCAGCATACCCGTGATTTGTTCGCTCAAAACTGGTCTTTGTTCGCTCCTGATCCCCTCCATAATAATACGGCGCTTTTGGTGAGTTGCAAGACCAGTGACCAGGAGCAATCGGATTGGTATAACATTAACAGGGGAATGATCGAAGCATTTCACAAACAGCCAATGGGACCTTATGCCCGTCTATCCCGCATTGATCTGGCCGCCATACGTTTTTATCAGGGGTTCGCCGATCCTACAACCGAACAGACACGCTTGCAATTATGCGAACATGACCCAAACAATCAGGCTTGCACCAGGCAAGATGAAAATTCGTTAAGCTACAAGAAAATCGGCAAAGAAATACTAGCTCGCCTCGGGTCCGCTGCATGTGTTCAGATCAATAGGAAAGATCATAATAATATTAAACCGTTAACCGAAGTGAAATTACGGGTGTTGTTCGCTACCGTTAAACCCTATTCGGAACGAAACCGCAAAGATTGGATGCCAAGTGTATCGGGTTTTGAAACGGATTGGCTGCCTTATGAACAAGTGGCTCCGATCCCCTTTAAATTGATTCGAGAGGATCGATCGGCATGAGCTTGATCGAGCGGTTGGATCTTTGCCTGAATCGAATTTCCATTCCTTATCATCAAACGGGACTACGTTATCTTCGAATAATTTTAGGATGGATCATCCTATATATTTACTCCATCAATTATGAACAACGCCATTTCCTGTTTGGACCACAGGGTGTATACACACAGACTTCGGCCTTCAGCCTTTTTCGCATTTTTGAACCGCAATGGTTCGATATCATGTACCATCTAGCCATGGCAGCTGCTTTATGTTTTGCGGTGGGAATCGGCGGACGCATCGTAACGTTTCTGAACTTCTTATTTTTCTGGTCTTGGACGTCAGTTTCTGTACTGGTGTCCGCTATGCACCAAAACCGCCAGACTGTACATGCGCTTGGATTGGCTGGGACGGCTTCGCTTCGTACCTTGTCGCGATAACGGTTGGTTGGCAAAATACAATATTGATCCGGAGCGAGCATTGCGCCGAATGGTCTCCGTCTATCTCCGGCAAGTTGTCCATGAAGGAATTGATACTTTCCTGCAAATGAGCGTAAGAATTCCCCTTCTGTGGCCTATATGTCCCATCCTCTGGATTGCGCGACGCATAGGGGTCGGAAGATTCCTCTACGATTGGTTGGCAAAGAAGAGAAAAATCGTTCCTATCGGACAATGCGAATTGGAAGGTTGTCAAATCCCACAATAAATGGATATCGGATTGAGGTTAAATTCATGGGAAGACCTCCTCACGCAATCGAATTGCGGAACGTCAGCAAAAGTTTCGGAAATTACCCAGTTATATCGCAAATGGAACTGACGATATTCGCCGGCGAACGGATCGCCTTGTTGGGGCCGAACGGTGCGGGAAAGAGTACGCTGCTTCGTATCATCGCAGGGCTCTTGCCAGCCGACAGCGGGCAAGTTTACATTGAAGGGGAGCGACAGACCGGAAGCGGAAGAATAAGAAGACAGATTGGCACGAAAATCGGTTATCTTCCGGACGAACCCCCTTTATATGATTTGCTCAATCCGATAGAATTTCTGGAATATACTGCCGCCTTGTGGAAAATTCCGTTCAGATCGGTCGAACAACGCCTGGTTGATCTGTTGGACCAGTATCGAATGACGCCCGCGGCACGAATGTGGATCAGCCACTTTTCCAAAGGCATGCGCCAGAAATTGGGGTTGATCTCGGTATTGTTTCGTTGCCCGCCCATTCTTCTTCTGGACGAACCGTTCACTGCGCTGGATTCGGATGCGATAGAGACGACAGTTCGGTATTTGCGGATCCGGGAACATTTCCAAACTGCGATCATTGTCAGCCACGATCTGGATCTGGTGGAACAAGTTGCGGACCGGGCCGTGATCTTGCATCAAGGACGAATCATTGCTGAATTTTCAACTTGCAGTTCGCTCAAGACGCGTTACGAGCAAGTGAAGAGGAGGTTCCGGCTTGATGATGATACCGGATCATGTTGAGCGGCTCGAAACGCTATTTATCCTTGAACTGCGCGTGCTGATGCGAAACTTGTTCAGCGGTTCGGGAAGGCGAAGGCGAAAGCCGCTCATCCTTGCGGCAATCGTCACGGCTGATCTTTCAGTAACGATATGGCACTTTCTCCATCCGCAGACCGTTCCTGACCGCCGGGGTATCATGACAGCCGGTTTTTTGACCGCTTTGTTGATATGGAATATGCTGAACGCGTTGGATTCGTGGAAATATACCTCGCATGCCTATGCGTTGTCCCTTGCGCCAATAGCGCGCACTTTATACGTTCATGCTCGCTTGGGCGCTCACTGGTTCTGCCACACTACGGTTTTGCTAGTGCTGGCTTCACCTGAGTTCCTGAACTTGGCGCTAGGAGGACATCCCGATGTCGTTTTGGCTATTGTTATATTGTACATATTCGCTTGGCCGACAACAGGTTTTGCCTGGTTACTGATGTCGATCACGGTCGACCGCCTAGGTGTTAAAGGATCGCATTTCTTTGTCAAAATCATAAGTTTTATGTTTTCCTTATTATCGTCGTCCGCCATCCTGATCTATCCCGACCGGTTGCAAACCTGGTTCGGCCTGTGGTTCGCGGACACCCGCACGCTGATCTGGTCGGCTGTTCCTTTGATGATTGGGGAGATGATCGTGTTCGCGACCGCGATATACCTGTCCCGTCGAATAATGCTCCAGCCATCGTTGGTCGCGGGTTCGGGAGGTGGCGCCGCTTGTCTGCGATTACAAGGTTTCACCGCCATTCTTGCCAAAGAATACCGGCTGTTATATCGAAATGTGCGAAAAATGATCGCCTTTTTCCTGTTTCATTGTCTCATTTCTTTTGGGTTGTTGTGGTTGATGTTTCGAGTTCTCCAGAATAACGAGCTGTATTATACTGTAGGCAGCGTCATGTTCGCGTTCGGGATTTATGTTGCCGGCCCGGGCAATATGCTGGCCGTCTATGAAGAGCAAACCTGGAGGATGGTATGGATCAGCCCGACATCTCTGGTCAGCGTGTTGTGCGCAAAAACTGTTGCGGTTTACTCTCTGATGGCTCCGTTCTCATTAGCGGCCGGATATGCCATGCTCCGGCCCGTACTGGAAGATTCCCTACGTATGACAGCGACGCTCGGAAGCGGACTTGGGATTGCTGTGATGTCTGTGTGGGGCGGAATTATGGAAACGACGCTTCGGCTGCTGGGTCACGGCCGAACGAAGATAACGTTTCTTTCGTTTCTGATTCTATTGAATGCGTTCATCATTGCCGTGTCCACTTCTTTTATCCGCACAATCGGGGAGAACGAATACGGATTAATCCTGGCTGTTGCCAGTTTCATTGGCTGCCTGGTTGTTGGAATCGGCATTCGATGGGTCAAATAACGAATAAGTTCAACGAAACGGAGGATCGTAGATATGACGAAAAGTTCGCTTTCCGTCAACTTGAAATGGCTCTCGCTGTTGGCTTTGTTGGGACTGCTCAGCAATTCGCATTACGGCAATCCCTTGTTTTCGTTATTTCCGTTCTTTGTTTTGTTTATTTTCTGGGGCCACCGAAACAAATGGCTGCATCGGCTTGCCAACTTGGGATTTATCGGATTTCTAGGATTTTTAGGTTTTTTTGTATAAAAAAGATAATCGACAACGGTCATGCAACAGATGGCTGTAAAGGCGACTGACCAATGAAAGCAGCAGTGACCTTCCGGCCATCAAGCTCAAGAGAGGACTGTTTTTAACAAAGGGCGGCAGCGCGACGACAAACCGAGTATCCGAAATCGTCGGACCGGAGCGCCTGACGAGCCGGGGGCGGGCAGCGCGAAGCGACGGCTCAGCCGGCCCTCCCCGCCCCGATCAGGCCGGTCTCTGCAGCCGTCTGCAGGCTCTCCGGCGATTTGCCGGTCTTTTTGTCCACCCGGTCCGCCGCCACGTTCGCCCAGATCAGCACGAGGGCGATGACCGCCATATATATGAGCGCGAACAATACCAGCTTTCGTTTCACAGACGTTCACTCCCCAACGAATCATCGGCATCGATCGAAATGGATGCAAGTCCCATTATAGGTTTCGCATGCCGGTTCGATTATGGGGGGGTCTGCTTCAAAAAAAAGCGAAAATCGCGCGTATCAGATCCGAACCCACTCCGCCCGCATCGCGCCGATGTATTCCTCGTACCGCTGCCGAACGCGGCCGATGGCGGTGGCGATCGTATACCTTGCCGATTGGATCCCGACTTTGTACACGTAGGTGCTGATCACTTCGGACACGTCGATGACCTGCGGATTGCTGAGCACGTAAGGCCGGTCGAAGCCGATGCTGGCCATGTGCCCGACGTTGATGATGAGCAGAATGACGATTGTCTGCTTGGGATCGGGCAGGGTGATGTGCCACATTTTCCGCAGCCGGCTGGCTCCGTCGAAGTCCGCCGCTTCGTACAGGTCTTTGTTGATGCCGGTCAGCGCCGCCAGGTAGATGATCGTGCCCCATCCGGCGCTTTGCCAGATGCCGATGCCCAGATAAGACATAATCCAATACAGCGGCTTCGTCAGAAACGGGATCGCTTCCGCGCCGAGCGATACGAGAATCTGGTTGACGATGCCGGTATGGGTCGCCAGCAGTTGAATCGCCATCCCGCCGATAATGACCCACGATATAAAATGAGGCAAATAGAGCACGGTCTGCGCGGTTCGCTTGAACCAGCGGACGCGCAGCTCGTTCAGCAGAATCGCCAGGATGATCGGAATCGGGAATCCGATGACGAGATCGAGCAGATTGAGCACGAACGTGTTGCGCAGCGCGTTGAAAAAGCCGTCCATGGCGAAAATTTCGCGAAACGCGTCCAGGCCGATCCAGGGGCTTTTCCAAATGCCGCTGAATATGTTGTAGTCTTTGAACGCGACGACGACCCCCAGCATCGGAACGTATTTGAACAGCAGAAAGTACGCCATCGGCAGCAGCAGCAGCAAGTAGAGCTGCCAGTTTCGGCAAACGGTTTTCATTCGGGGCCTCCCTTCGTTCGTGATGCGGCAATCGTTCTCGACCCCACTTTAGCATCCGGATGCGCGGTGCGAAATTTACAAGAATCGGACGCTTAACAGGAACGGCAAACGGCGGGCTTAGTGCGCATTAACCGTTTTCCGCGGCTTAACCGAAAGTGCGCAGGCGAGCGGCGAAGCCGTCTCGGGCGCACAAATGCCGCTGCGGGCACACAGCGGCTTGAGCGCGGATTTATTCCGCATGCAAGCGGTAGAAGCTGCGATATTCGCCTGGCGGCAGATCGAACATCTTTTTGAACGCGCGATGGAAAGAGATGACGTGCGTATAGCCGACCTTCTCCGCAATCGCCTGAATCGGCTCGTCGGTCTGCAGCAGCATCTGCTTGGCGTGGCTGAACCGGACTTTGAGGAGATAGTCGATGAAATTTTCGCCGAACGTTTCCTTGGACAGGTTGCTGACGCTGCGCGGACCGAGCCCGAACCGTTCGCTGACCTGAATGAGCGACAAGTCCGGATCGGCGTAATGGCGGTCGATGTACGCTTTGATCTGTTGGGCGGTCGCATGCTTCTTGCGGCTCTGCCGCTCCTGCTCCAGATCGCGGGACAGCGCCGTCATCGCCGCCCGCAGCCGTTCGTGAAGCTCTTCCAGCGTCTCCGTCTCCTGGGCGATTCTCGCAAACGGCTGCTCGTACCGGTCCGCCCACATCTTCTGCATGTCCGGCGACAAGGAGGAGGCGCATTTCTGCAGCTGGTGGGCCAGGTTGTGAACGAAGGCGGCGAGATCGGCGCGCGAGACCAGCGTCTCTTGCATTCTGCCGATAAGCCGGGCCAACAGATCCGTCCACCGCTCGTCGTCCAGACGGTAATAGCGGACAATCTCCATCATCGACTGCAGGAACAAAAACGACTCTCCGTTCGTTTTCGTCTCCCGGTCCCGGTTGTCGATGATGCAGTTCGTGCCGAAAACGGGCTTGTAGGATACGTTCTTCTTGGCATTCCGGTACGCGACGGCGATAGTCGCGATCGATCCGGTCTCGGCGCCGATGCCCGCCGACACGGTCAGCTCCAGATTGTCGCCGACCCATTTCCGGAACTCTTCGCAGACGTGCCGCAGCGTATCCTGGGCAGGCGCATCGCGGGATTGGAGATGAAACGCCGCGGCCAGCTGGCTGGGCTCCACCCAGACGCGCCACATGAACAGCCCGCGCTGCTGCGCGATTTCGCCGAAGGCGGTCTCCAGCAGAAACTTCAGCAAGTTTTGATCGCCCGGCTTGTATTTGTCGATGAAGGCCCGATAATGATCGATCTCCAAGACGACGACGCCGATCCGCTCATAGGCCGGCGGCATCCCCAGCTCATTCATCCGCTGCTCCCATTCCGCCTCGCTTACCGTCCGGTACCCTTCCAGCAGCTCCTGCAAAAACGTCCGCTGCCGAAGCAGCCTGCCTTCCTTGTTCAAATTCTCGTAATCGACCGATTTCCGCAGCAGGTCGTCGATAGCCGTTTCGATGAATTTGAACTCGTCGGCGTTCGTCTTCAACCCCAACTTTTCGCTTTTGCGCGCCATGTAGCCTTCGATTTTGCCGATGATCGCTTGAATCGGCTTGTAATGGACGTGGGTGACCAGGGTGAACCAGACCAAAGCCAGCACGATGATGGCCAGCACGACGATAAACCAGATGTTGGACAGCAGCGACAGCGCGGAGTACTCGTCGGCATGGACGATATCGGCCTCGTATTGCCAGCCGTTATAATCGGATCGGGGTTGAAATGGTTCAGGAAATCGGAGATAGCGCTTTCGTAAACGTTGACGACGACGGCCCCGTGCTTGTCGGAAGCGTAAGGGTACACTTTGACGAGCGAGACGACTTTCTGCCGGCCCGCATCGTCGGCCGACACGCGGTACTCTCTCGGCTTCGTCCAGCCCGCGGACGCCGGCTGGTCGTAAGCCGCAGCGAAGAACGCCCGGTCCCCGAACGCGCTTAGCGGAAACACGCCGGATTCGGACAAAATTTTGCCGGTATAGCCGTTGTACAAATAAATGGAGCTTACAAAGGGGAAAGCGGACTTGACGTCGATCATTTTTTTCTGAATGACATAGTAGTCGTAGAGCGTTTTGGGCTCGGCGGAAAAAAACGTTTGCAGCAGTTTGTCGGTCAGCATTTCGCTGACGACGTTGCGTTCGATCAGCTTCAAGTTGGCGTCCGTGTTCTCCATCATCTGCTGGACGATCGCCCGGTTCGTTTCGATGTAGCGGGACTCCGACGAGCGGTTCAGCATCATGAAAAAGACGAAGATGAGCGAGGAGATGGCGACGAAGAAAATCGGCGCGTAGGACAGCAGCATCCGATAATACACGTTCATCTTCACGGAAATCCGCCTACTGATCATACTAATACTATCAGTTGAAACCGGGAACGCCGAGAGCGCAATACGGTGGCCGGAAAAGAAAGAAAAAAAAGCGCCGGGCGGGCGCCTTGATCGCTTTCGTCCTTATTTGAAATAGCCGGGATACTTCTCCTTGAGCTTGTCCTTTTCCAATTTCACCCGGGTCAAATGCTCGCGCATCTCCTGCTCCGCCGCGTCGGGATTTTTCTCCCGAATCGCTTGAACGATCGCGCGGTGCTGGGCGACGATGATCTGCCAGTCGTCGCTCGCGGCCAGCCGAAGGATGCGAACCCGGTAATAATGCGTGCTCAGCTGCTGCAGCAACGCCCACGTGCGGGCTTTGCCGCACCCGACCATGATCGTCCGGTGGAACTCCTCGTCCAGCTCGATCAGGCGGGTGTAGTTTTTCTCCTGCACGCAAAGCTCCTGCAGCGAGATCAGATTCTGCAGCTGCAGCACTTGCTCGGCGCTGAGCAGGTCGCAAGCCTGCCGCACGACCGCCCGCTCCAGCGTCTCCCGCACGAATCTCGACTCTTCCACCATCTCCATATCGATCAGCGATATGAACGAGCCTTTCTGCGGAATCGTCTCGATCAGCTCTTCCTGCGACAGCTTGACGAAGGCTTCCCGAATCGGCGTTCGGCTCACCTTCAGCATCTCGACGACTTCTTTCTCCGAGATGAAGCGGCCGGGCTCCAGCTTCAGCTCCATAATGCTTTTTTTCAACGTATCGTGGACATAATCGCGGATGAGCCCTTTGGCATCGCGCGCCATGTCCGGCTTCACGCTCATTTTCTCGCATGCCTCCCGCGTTTTCTGATAATACGAATGTACCACAGTCTGCGGTTCATGCAAACTGCGGTTCGGGAAGCCGGCTTTGGCAAATGGGCCATGCGTCGAGCGAGAGAGGCCGCCCGCATGCCGGGCCGGAGCGCCGGCCGGCATTTCGCGCGCCGCCTCCGCCCGGATCCGTCAGGCGCCGGCGCGCGGATCCGCCCACCGGTCGTTCGGCAGGATCGGATACCAGTCCGGCCGCTTCGGGTCGCGGTCGTACGCGTACCCGCCCAGCCGCTTGTACTCTTCCGCATAATGCTGCAGCTTGTCGCGGTCCACCTCGATCCCGAGCCCGGGGCCCTCCGGCACCGCCATCGCGCCGTTGCGGTAGGGCAGCTTCCCGCCGACGAGGATGTCGTCGGTCAGATGATGGTAATGCGCGTCGATCGCAAACGGCATGTTGGCGATGACCGCTCCCAAGTGGAGCATCGTCGCCAGCTGGATGCCGAGCTCTCCGGAGGAGTGAACGGCCACGCTGTACTGGAACGTCTCGCACACCGCCGCCGCTTTCTGGCACGCCCGCACCCCTCCCCAGAACGTCGTGTCCAGCAGAATGACGTCGACCGCGGGGTTCAGGATGTTCTGCGCGAGCTGCTCGAAGTTGACGACGACCGTGTTGGTGGCGAGCGGGATGTCGATTTTCTCCCGCACTTTCCGCATGCCGTTCAGCCCCCACGTCGGGTCCTCCAGGTAGTCGTTCTTGATGTGGCGGATCGCCCTGGCGAATTCGATGCTCTGCTCGACGCTGTAAACCGCGTTCGGATCGAACCGGTACCGGTCTTCGGGAAAAGCGTCGGCGAGCGCCAGCAGGCATTCCAGCTCGTACGCGGGAGCGAACACCCCGCCCTTCAGCTTGTGCGTCGTAAAGCCGTACCGCCGCTTCAAATCCCGCACGTGCTCGATCAGTTGCTCCGGGGTACGCACTTCGCCTTCGTTCGTCCGCTCGTTCGGATAGCGGAAGAACAAATAGCTGGCGAACCGCACCTCGTCCCGCAGCTTGCCGCCGAGCAGCTTGTAGGCCGGAATCCCGAGCTTCTTGCCGACGATGTCGAGGCAGGCGAATTCGATGCTCGCCGCCAGCTGCGTCCGGTTGTTGTACAGGCTGGCCGTCGGGTTGCAAATTTTGTATTTCAACGACTCGAACTCGAACGGGTCGTGGCCGATCAAATACGGCTTGAGACCCCGGATGGCCAGTTCGGCGCTTTCGCCGCCCCCGCCCATCTCGCCGAAGCCGACGATCCCTTCGTCCGTCTCGACTTCGACGATCGTCCGCACGAACCTTCCCCAATGCGTCCCGTTGCTGTGCCGGAGCGGCGCCTCCAAAGGCACGGTGACCGTTGTCGCTTTCAAATCGGTAATCCGCATCTGAACACCCGCTTATCTGGAATCGAATTTGTTTTGTTTCAAATGTAGCCGTTTGCCAGCCAGCCGCCGTCCGCTTTCAGCACAGTTCCCGTCACATAGTCGGACATCGAGGAAGCCAGAAACACGGCGGGACCGACCATATCTTCCACTTCGCCCATCCGTCCGGCCGGAATCCGGGCTTCCATCAGCTGCGGCTTGTGCTACCATCGTAATGCCGGCGCAATTGGCCAGCACGTCGATCCGCCCGAACGCCTCGACGGCCCGGCGGACGAGCTCCTCCACCTGCGCGGGATCGCTGACGTCGCATTCGACGGACAGCACCGGCACGTCGCCGTGCTCCCGAATGCGGGCTTCCTGCTCCCGAAGCTGCGCCATCGTCCGGCTGACGAGCACGACCGCCGCTCCTTCCCTCGCGAATCCTCTCGCAATGGCGCCTCCGATGCCCCGGCCGCTGCCCGTCACTACGGCCACCTTGTTTTCCAGCAGCATACCTTAAGCCTTCCTTTCGCCGACGGCGGGCAACGGGCCGGACAAACCCGGCGGCACCGCCCGGCCGTTCCGCACCGCGCCATTAATATATCTAGTATGACTAGTACGGCTATATTATAATGAAACTCTCCTGCGGTGACAACGCTTTTTTCGGCAACGGCTTTTCGGCAACAAAGAAACGAGACCCATGCTGAGCGGGACATGCGAGAGGGAGAAAGGGGCGCATCAGGATGAGAAACGAGGACGGGGAGGAATCGGCTCCGGCGCTGACCGACGAAGACAACGCCAAGGCGGTCGGCTTGATGCCAACCGCCGGCAAGTACGAAAACAAGGGGTCGAACGTGTAGACGGATCGCCAAGGGGCGGTTGCGGTTCCCCTCTCCCGCCCGGACAAACTTGCCGCGCCGCGAGCCACCGCCGCGGATCGGGTCCGCCTTCAATCGGATGCGGAAGCTTCCAGGCCCCGAACCGCAAAACGCTTATAATGCGTATGGCTGCCGGCGAAATTGGAAAATCCGACTTGGCCGGTCAAATAGGGAGCCTGATCGTCCACGACATCCAGCACCCGCTCGCCGTCGACCGTGACGACGAAACGGTTGTCGATCGCTTCCACGGCAATCGTGTACGGGCGGTTCAGCTCCCAGGGGAATGCGGCGGAAGCCAGCTCCCGGTAGCCGTTTTCGTTTTTGTACAGCCGGACCGTCTGGTCGGGCCCCAGCCCGGCGGCGTAGGAGCGGATGCCTCCCTGCACGCGGAATTGCAGATGGTGGTGCTGCCCTACCTTCGGAACCACGGATGCTTCGAACCGGTAGTTCCGCCACTTCAAATCGCCCGTATAGCATTCCGCCGGTTCTCCGAAGTAGCTACCGCTGAGCTCCCCGTCCTCCAGCGTCCACAAGCCGCGCAAATAAGTGAACTGGCTTACTTCCGTGTGCAGCGTGTTCCACTTTTCCAGCCGCTCGCCGGCGAAATCGATCGCGTAATCCGGCTGGCCCGAAAATTGAAAATCGTCGATATAGGCAATGAAGCTCGGCAGCTGCAGCTTGCGGCGCTCTTCCTGAACCGGAACGAATTCGACGCCCGCCGCTTCGATGCACACGCCCTCCATCGCCGGAATGCGGTACGTCAGATGCGTCCACCGCCCCGGAACCAGCTTGCGCTTTTCCCCGTAATGCATCCTGCCGCTGTTGCGGTCCTTCACGTACAGGCGGGCTATAACATCCTGCACGCCGTCGGCCGGAACCATGACGTGGCCGTCAATCGTTTGCCCGGGATACAAGAGCGGAGAGAAGCTCGGGTCGTAGCGGCTGTCGTCGAAATCTTCGGGCGTGTAGTAAGTCCGTACGTAAGCCCGGTAGCCGAACCCGCCGTTCGCGTAATCGAACGTCAGCTTCAGGGAACGCTCGCCGCTGTAAGCCGCTTCCGACGTATTGGCGACACGCGCGGCTGTGCCGGGCGCATCGCTTTCGGCGCGAAAGGCGTGCGTCGATCCGGGCAGTTCGAAGTGGTATCTCGCGCCCGTGCCGTCGATAATGTCCGCCCATTTCTCGGGCGGCCGCTCTCCCGCGATTTTGTATCCCAGGCCGGCGATATAGGCGGCGCACCAGGGCAAATCGAGTATATTCAACGTGCCGATGACGCTGGAGCAGCACAGAAAATCGTTGATCGGCCGCCGCCATTCGGCGTCGATGCCGCCCAGCCCGTTGCGCACGCCCATGATCGTGCCGACGTTCGCGACGTTGCAGTCCGTGTCCCAGCCGCACATGTTGCAAATATTGATCGCTTTCGAGAAGCTGCCTTCGCCGTACAGCAGCGACAGGACGATGACCGCCGAATTGGGAATAATGTGGCAGGCTCCCGGATAGCGGTCGTATCCGTAATGTTCGAGAACGTATTGGAAACCGTCCCGCCAATTCTCCGGGTGCCGGCGATAAAACCGCATCACGTCCCGGGCCATGCGGGCGTATTCGCAATCTTCGGGGATGACCGACAGGCCGGCCTCCAGAATCCGCTCCATGTCCTTCTCGACGAACGCGGCGGCGATGCAGGCGGCGATAAACATGCCGCCGTACTTGCCGTTTCCGTCATGCGACACACTGGCGCTTTTCTCGGCATATTCCGCCGCCAGCCGGGGCTGGCCGGGGGCGATCAAGCCCCACACGTCGATAAAAATTTGCCCGCCGATCTGCTCGGCCACCGTTTTCCCGTTCGTTTCCGCCGCTCCCGAGCGAGGCGCCATAATGCCGTTTTTCAAATTCAGATAGGCGGTATGCTCGGTCGACTTGCCGTACCCGCCCCACCAGAAAAAGCCGTGCCCGTCGGGCGCGTAATTGAGCCAGGTCAATCCCATTTGCTCCGCCGTAATTTCCGAAGTATGCGTGTAGTCTTCCAGCGCTCTCAGAAAAAACATCGGACCGTTCGTATCGTCGTCCGCCGCGAAATTTTTGAACGTATGCAAATAGCCTTCCACTTCCCCGAAGGCGCGCTCGATCCGGTCATGCGTCCAGCCTTCGATATTTCCGCCATGCCGGACGCCGATCACCTTGCCCAGCCATCCGGCGTACACTCTCTCCAAGTAATCGTCTGCTATGCGGGTCATTTGACGTTCTCTCCTCTATCCGAAAATTTTTTCGTTTGTCCGAAACCGGCTCAACCTTTGATGCTGCCTTCCGTAATCCCCTCGATAAACCGCTTCTGCAGAAGCAGGTACAAGACGACGATCGGGAAAATGGAAATAAAGCCGGCTGCCGAAATTTTGCTCCAGTCCGAAGTGAAATTGCCGACAAAAGATAAATATTTAATCGAGACGGTTTTTAGTTCATCGGTTTGAATGAATGCGTTGGCGAAGAAAAATTCGTTCCAGGTCCACAGCCCGACGATCAACGCGACCGTCAAAAAGGCCGGTTTCGACAGCGGGACGATGATCCTCCACAAAATTTCGAATTCGTTGCAGCCGTCGATTTTGGCGCTTTCGCCGATCTCCTTCGGAATGCCGAGAAAGAAGGACCTGAGCAAAAACACGTTGAACGGCATAAAAATCGCGCTGTAAATAATGATCAGGCCGATCAGGCTGTCCATCAAATGCAGCTTCTGCCAAACATAAAACAGCGGAACGAGAAACAATCCCATCGGGACGGACATCGTGAGCAGCAGAAACAGCATGACCACGTTGCTTCCCTTAAATTCCAATTTGGCCAGGGCGTAAGCCCCCAATCCCGCGCCGAAGCAAACGACGGCAATGGTGGCCGATCCGACGACTAGACTGTTCCAATAAGCGCGGGCGTAATGCCCTTCCGTCCATGCCCCGGCGATATTGTCGAAGGTCAAACGGGAAGGGAATCCGAACGGCGCGACGAGAAATTGATCCGCCGGCTTGAACGTGTTGAGCGCCAGCAGCAGGATCGGACCGACGGCAAACAGGCCGATCAGCACCAGAACGGCATGGGTCGAGAGCGATTTGAAAACGGAGGTTCGCATCAGATATCCCAACCTCTCTTTTTCAAAATGCCGAACCCGGCAATGATGATGAAGCTGAACAAAGCCATCGCAAGCGCAATGGTGCTGGCATAGCCCGGCGCCTGGCTTTGCATCGCCTCCTTGTACATATAGGTGGCGATCAGCTCGGTGGCGTTGCCGGGTCCGCCGCCGGTCATCACATAGACGTAGTCGAACGCGGCAAACGACCAGATCATCGTCAGCATCAGGATGAGCATGACGGTGGGCCGCATCTGGGGAAGAATGACGTGCCAAAAAATTTGCAATTTCCCCGCGCCCTCAACCGTCGCCGCTTCCTCCTGCGCTTTGTCCGTCTGATGCAGCGCGGCGAGAAACAGCACCATCAGAAATCCCCAATACCGCCAGCCGTCCACCAGCGCAACGGAAAACAGCGCGATATGCGTGTCCCCCAGCCACATCGGCGGATGCGCCATCCCCCATTTGGACAGAATCGTGTCGATCCCGAAGAAAGGATTGTAGATCAAATTCCAGATTTCCGCGCTGACGACCGTGGAAACGATATAAGGCAGAAAGTACACGGTCCGGTAAAGCATCTGTCCCCGTTTGATCCTGCTCACGACGACGGCGACGATCAATCCGAAAGCGATCGGAACGGTGCAGAACAGCGCCAGCCATTTGAAATTGTTGATCAGGGCCGCATAAAAATTCGGGTCGCGAACCAGTCCGGCATAGTTGGCCAATCCGATGAAACGCGGCGGGCGAATGCCGTCCCAATCGGTCAAAGACAAAATGAGCGTCCCAATCGTCGGTCCGGTCACGACCAGCACGTTCAGGATGATGACAGGAGCGAGAAACAGCCAAGGAAGCATTTTTTTCCTGAAATGCCGCCGCCCTTTCTTTCCCGCTATGTGGGTCGCTGCTGCGTGCATCGGCACACACCTCCTTGCGAAAAGTAAGAGGGAAGGGGAGAAGGATCTCCCCTTCATGAAGGCCGGCTATGCCGTCCGTTTACTCCGCGAAGTCGAACAGCTTGTTCTGCTGTTTGTCCTTCTCGAACTGCTCGGCGCACTTGGCCAGGTACGTCTTGACGTCCGTCTGCTTGTAATAGACGGATTCGATATTTCCCCAGGCGTAAGTTTCCGTGGCCGGCGGCCAATAAGTCCAGGCGGCGTAGCCGGTGCCGTTGCTGTCGATCGCCTTTTTGAGCAGCTGATAAGCCTCTTTCACATGCGGGTCCATGCCGGCGATGGAATCGACGTCAAGCCCTTGCACCGGATGGAACTGCGCTCTCGGGATCTCCATCTGAACGACCTCGGGGCTGTTCAAATAGTCGAGGAAGGCGGCCACTTGGTCGGGGTATTTCGTGTTTTTGTTGATGCCCGTCGCGTCCCCGAGCGCCAGCGGCAGGTTGGCTTGCACGCCGTCTTTCCAGGCGGGCATTTCAAACATGCCCCAGTCGAACGACGGCTTCTGGTCGATCAGATTGCTGAGCAGCCAGGTGCCTTCCATTTTCATCGCCGCTTTCCGGCTCAAAAACAGGGTGGTGGCGTTGTCGATCGTAATGGCCGCCGATTGCTTGTTGCTGATATAGCCTTTTTGCCACATGTCCACCAGTTTCGTCGTCGCTTCGGCCATCGCATCGCTGTTCCAGGGCTCTTCTCCGGTCAGCACTTTTTTGAAATGGTCGGCGCCGAGCGTTTCGTTGTACGCGAGCGACAGCCACCATTCGTTCGCCGCTTTGAAATCGGAGCTGCCGAACGCGAACGGAACGATCCCTTTGGCCTGAATTTTCTGGCAGAGACTGAGCAATTCCGCCTCGTTGGTCGGAACTTCCCAGCCGTTCTCTTTGAACATGTCTTTGTTGTAGTAGACGACCAACGTTTCGAAAGACCCGGGAAGGCCCATCAAGTGGTTGTCATATTGAACCGTTTTGTAGGCCCAGGAGTCGAATTTCTTATCCCAGCCGTATTTTTTCGCGTAATCGTCCAGCGGCAGCAAATAGTTGGCCGCGGCATATTGCTTCAACGTCGAAGGGCCGTCGGTCATCACGATGTCCGGACCGGCGCCGGCCGCCAGCAGCTGCTTCGTTTGCGCATCCGGATCGGCGTTGTACGAAACTTTGACATGAATGTCGGGATGCGCCTTTTCAAAGTTTTGCACGATGGTGTCCACGATTTTTTTGTCTTCCGGAGACGACTGGTTATGCAAATACCAGGAAATTTCCGCCGTTTCCCCTTTTTTGCCGTCGCCCCCGGAAGCTGCGCCGGCGGAACCCGACGCCGCGCTGCCTGAGCCCGATGAGCCGCAAGCCGTTATCAACCCCGTCGTCAGGACGGCGCAGATCATCAGTGCGATCGCTTTTCTTTTAGCCATGCCAACTTCCCCCTTGTCCGAAAAATCCATGCAAGTTCCGATTGCCCTATCGCGCTGCATTTCAAAACGCGGGACTTGTGCTATAATCAATATTTGCAGCCGTCCTCGCGCCTCGCGCCGGGCGGACTGAAACCGGTAATCGTTTCGGCGGTGGTTCCTTCCCAGGGGATCCGCGAAGCGATTACTGCCGGCTATTCAGTAAGCGTTTACAATTGATGTTTTCACCTCCCGCCTCGAGGGTTCGAATGCGGCGAACAGCTTGCCGCCTGCGCGGATGCGAGGGCGGCAACGAACGCGGCCATGCGGTCGCCTGCGTCGATCTGCCGCAATTTTGGAATCGGTTCCACAAAATCGGACGCTGCGGGCAGCCGCTTGCCCTAAGCGGGCGCTGAAAGGTTACGGTCTGTGCAACGTTTTCACGCTGGACTCGCGCACGATCAGCCTCGGCTCGACCGAAACTCTCCGGTAAGGAAGCGCGTTTCCTTTTTCGATCCGTTCCAGCAAAATTTCAACGGCAATTCGGGCCTGTTCCGCCGACAGCAGCGACACCGAACTAATCTGGGGAGTCGTAATGACCGACCATTTAATGTCGTCCATGCCGACGACGGCAATGTCTTCGGGAATTTTGAAGCCCCTCTCCATAAGACCGCGAACCAGCCCGATGGCGATCATGTCGTTTCCCGCAAATACGGCATCCGGGGGCGAGTCAAGGCCCGCAAAATAACGCGCCGCTTCCAGACCGGTCTGCAGGCTGAAATCGTCGCCCATAAAAACCAGCTGTTCGTCGAACGGCATCAAATTCGAGATCAGAGCGGTTTTGTAGGAAACGAACCGGACCCCCTGATGGCTTCCTTTCGGACCGCCGGCATAGGCGATGCGAGTGCGGCCGATGCGAATCAGATGTTCCACGGCCAGCGTTCCTGCGTTGTTCACGTTGAACACCATGTCCGCCGGCATGTCTTCGCCGAAATCCCCGATCAAGGTAATGGGCGTGGCCGTTTTTTTGATCAGCCTTTTCAGCGTTCGGGGAAACGCCACGGAAACCAAAATAATGCCGTCGACATGCATGCGGCTGGCCTCTTCGATGACGGCCAATTCTTCCGACGCCTTCCCGTAATGATTGATGAGAACGAGGCGGTAATCGTTCAATTTGGCCACTTGCTCGGCAGCCCAGGCGAATTCGGGATAGAACGGGTTCCGAATGTCGTCGATCGCCAGCGCGATCTGTTTCCTGCGGTTCGTTTTCAAGCTGCGCGCCGAAACGTTCGGCGAAAAGCCGAGTTCCTCGATTTTCTCCAAAATTTTCTGGCGCGTCTGCGGTTTCACGCTTCCCCTGTTGTTGATCGTTCGCGACACCGTGGACTTTGCAACTCCCGCCGCTTTCGCTACATCGCTGATCGTCACCTTCCTCATCGGCAAATCCCTCGTTTGTCAGAATTCAGTCTGCGGCCACCTGTCATGCGCAACAAAGAAACCGGTTCCAAAATCATTATGACATGCGCTCCGTGAAAAAACAAGAGGTTTTTCGCCGGAAAAGAAGCTGCTCCGCGTCAACAGAGCAGCCCCCCGCCGGCGCACACGCCCCGGTCAGACCGGAGGCAGTTCCACCGACACTTCCCGGCGGGCTTCCGCCGAACGCAGCACCCCGTCGATGATCGCCTGCTGAATCAAAATCTGCTCGCCCGGAATCGGCGCCGGACGTCCGTCGCGAACCGCTTCCGCGAAATCGCGCACTTTCTCGTGGAACAGGTTCAGCTTATGCTCGATGAGCGGCACCGGCGTCTCGGTGTGCCCGCCGAAGTCGTCGTGATAGAGCTTCATGCTGCCGATGCTGCCGTCCCATACGCCGGACCAGGGACCGGTGCCGGCGGGCGTAACCTTCAGGCCCGCGTCGGTGCCGAGGAACAGCGTGGCGCCGAGCGAATCCATATGCATCGCCCACGAAATTTTGAACTGGAGCACGAGGTCGTTCTCGAACCGGACCATCGCCACCCCGAAATCTTCCACTTCGAAATTCGCCGCTTCCGGATGGTACTTCGGATTCGTGCCGAAATGGTTCGAAGTGAACGCGGACACCGTGAGCGGACGCGGGTAGCCGAGCGTGTTCAGCGCCATGTCCAGCGAATAGCAACCGATGTCCGCCATCGCCCCGGCTCCCGCCAAATCCTTGCGGATGAACGTTCCGCCGGGCATGCCGCGCCGGCGGCCGCCCCCGGTCTCGACGTAGTACACTTTGCCGAGCCGACCGGACTGGACGATCTCCTGCAGCTTCTTCATGTTCGGATCGTAGCGCGGCTGGAAGCCAATCGTCAGCATTTTGCCCGACTCCCGGGCCGCCTGCGTCATGTCCAGCGCTTCCGCCAGCGTCACCGACATCGGCTTCTCCAGCAGCACATGCTTGCCGGCGCGCAGGGAATCGACCGCGGTCCGGTGATGGGACACGTTCGGGGTGCAGATGCTGACGCCGTCCAGATCCTGCTTGAGCAGCTCCTGATGGCTGTTGAACGCGGCCGCTTCCTTCAATTCCTGCGCTTCGATGAAAGCGGCGGCGCGGCCGGGCACGACGTCCGCCACGGCGACCAGGTCGACGAAGGGCAGCTTGCTGTAAGCGGCCGCATGGGCTCTTGCGATGCCGCCGCTGCCGATGATGCCGATTTTGATGCGTTTCGTGCTCATGGATGGGTCTCCTCTCTCGGTTGCAGGCTCGCCCCGCCGCCTTCCAGATGGAGCCGCCGGTAGGCGGCCGGGGTCATGCCGAATTTCTTTTTGAATACCGGATACAAATAGTTCGGATTCGCATACCCGTTCTCCAGCGCGATGTCGCCGATCGGCCGGGTTCCTCCGCGGAGGGCCGCGCAGGCCCGGCGCAGCCGCACGTCCTCCACCCAATCCCGGAACGTCGACTGGCTCTGGCTGCGGAACAGCCGCTGCAGCTGCCGCGGGCTGATGCCGACCCGTTCCGCTACCTGTTCGAGCGTAATCGGGCGCGAATGGTTGTCTTCGATAAACTGGACGGCCATGCGAAACCGGTATTCCGCCATGTCCCGCTCGGGCAAAGCCGGCGCCTCTTCCTGCTGCGACACGACCCGGGCGGACCGGAGCAGCATCTGGATGACCGCCTGCTTCAGCGACGTGTAGAAGCCCGGAGCGCCTTCCTCCCAGATCCGGTACGCGTCGACGAAACAGGACATCGCATTGAACCGGTCGGGAAACGGCACGGCCGGCATCGTCTGCAGCCGCCTCACCGCTTCCTCCGCTTCCTGGTCCTCCAACTCCCTGCCCCAGCCGTCTCCGCGCGCTTCCGCCAGCGGGACGATGTCGCAGTGCAGGCACAGCTCGTACATCGGATCGTTCAGGTCCGAGCGCTGCTCGTGCGGAACGCCGGGGCCGGTCAAATAGAACATTCCTTCGCTCAGCTCGAATTCCCGTTCGGCTGCAATCAGCTTTCCTCTCCCCTGCGGGATGAAATGGAACTCGAATTCCGAATGGTGGTGCATCTGCACGACAAATCCGGCGGGAAAAAAAGTCAAATGGCATCGCAGCACCTTGATGCCGTACCTTCCCCAGCGGAAGCGAAGATCGATGCGGTCCAGCGCGTCCCATCTTTGCCCCATGCGGGTAAAAGGAAACGGCACCTGCGGTTTGGCGGCGTTCGCCGGCTTGGGCGGATGGCTCAGCTGCACGGCTGCCTGCGCCTCCTTTCGAGCGGGATGCCGCGGCCGGCTTACACCGCCAGTTCGCTCAGGCGAACCGTTCGGCCGGACGCCGCCGACAGGTTGGACGCTTCCATCAGCCGGGTCAAATCGACGGCGATCTCGATGTTTTCCGTCGCTTCCGTACCGTTACGGATGTGGTCGACCCATTGGTGGAAAGCCGGCGGAAGCGGTTCGCCGGGCGGCACCGTCTCCCATTCCGAGCCGCGCGCATGGCTGCGGACGCGGATCTGCTCCTCCGGAAACCCGTACAGCAGCGTCCCTTCCGTACCGTGGATTTCAATGGAAAACGGGGAGTGGCTGTTGACGAATCCGGCCTCGACGATGCCGAGCGCGCCGTTGTCGTAGCCCAGCACCGCCGCCGCGTTGTCCTCGACTTCCTTGCCGGTGACGTAGCCGTAGCTGGCGCTCACCCGATCGGGCAGCCCGAGAAACAGCCGCACGAGATACATCGGATGGCAGCCGAGGTCGATCAGCGCCCCGCCGCCGCACTGCTCTTTCGAATAGAAATGCGGGGGAAGCCAATTGGCCGTCGCTCCGTTGTGGGACAGGCGCACGCGCGCCAGCGTCAGCCGGCCCAGCGTTCCTTCCGCCAGCACCCGGCGAATGGCCTGCGTATAGCCGTCGTACAGCCGCGGCAGCGACACCGTCAGCTTCACGCCCGCTTCCCGGACCGCCGACACAATTTCATGGGCTTCGCGCAGCGTAGGCGCCACGACTTTTTCGGTGAAAATGTGCTTCCCGGCCCGAGCCGCCTGAACCATGATCTCCCGGTGCCGGTTGGTCGGCGCGTCCACCACGACGGCGTCGATATCCGCCCGGCCGAGCAGTTCGTCCAGCGATTCGATGAACGGAACCCCGTATTTCGCGGCCTTTTCCCGTCCCCTCTCCGGAAGCTCGTCCCAAATGGCGGCAATCTCGGTTTGCGGATGATTCAGCACTTGCCGCGTGTAATCCTCCGCATGCACGTGCCAATAGCTCAACATGCCGACTCGTATCATCTGTTGCACCTCTTCTCCAAAAATGCGACACAACTCAAAAATAGCACAACGCTACAAGCAAAATATAGTTAATATTTATGCCAGCTGACTATAAATTTGCGACATGAATTTGGGAGGCGGCCCATATGCGGTTTCCTAGATTGCCAAAGGCAGGTTGAGCCGGATGCGCGTCCCGCAGCCTTCCTCGGACTCCACTTCCATTTCGTAGCCGTCGCCGTAAATGAGCGCGATCCGCTTGCGCACGTTGGCAAGCCCGACATGTTCGGGATCGTCCCACAGCCGGGCCAGCCGCTCCCGAGCGATGCCGCAGCCGTTGTCCTCGATGAAAAATGCCGCCTCGTTCCCCGCGTCGATACCCCGAATGGTGATCCGTCCGCCGCTTTCCAAATGCTCGAAGCCATGAATCAGGCTGTTCTCGATCAGGGGCTGAAGGAAAAACTTCGGGACCTGCATTCCGTACAGCCTCGGATCGATGTCGAATACGACTTCGAACCGGTTGGCAAATCGGGCGCGCATAATCAGCAAGTAATGATGCAGCCACTCCAGTTCGTCCCGAAGGCGAATCAGCTCCTGTTTGTTGTGAACGGTGAACTGCAGCATCTTGGACAAACCTACGAGCAGCCGACTGATCTCGGGTTGTTGCTTTTCAATGGCCAGCCAATTGATCGTATTCAGCGTGTTGTACAGAAAATGGGGATCGAGCTGCATGCTGAGCGCCGCCAGCTCGGCTTCTTTCTCCCGCAGCCGCGACTCGTTCTCGCGCAGTTTCGCTTCGTAATTCTCATGGATCAGCTGCCGAATTTTCTCGTTCATATCGTTGAATTTGCGAGTCAAATAGCTAAACTCATAATCGTTCGGCTCCGGCATCTGCGAGTTAAAATTGCCGATCGCGTTCATCTGAATGGCGGCCAGCAGCTTCTGGATCGGTCCGGTCAGCCAGCCGGACAGCAGGAACGCGATGCCGATTCCGAGAATGGTGACGACAAGAAGCAGCGTCAGCGTATAAATGCGGAACACCTGCAGCTTGCTGAGCAGCGAATCGTAAGGCACGACCGCCGCCGTAATCCAGCCCATTTCCCGGATTCTGTCATAGCCGATCAGCACCTTCTTGCCGTGCATCGTGGCCGCAATCGTTCCGCTTCCGCCCGCGATCGCCGCGGCGAGCCACGGCTCGCGTTCCCGCGTTGCTTCCATCGCCGCGTCCGGATGATAGACGATCCGTCCGTCCGGAGCAACGACGAACAGGTAGGCGTTCGGCAAAGTGATGCTGTCCTGCAGAACCGACGCGAAAAATTCCGGCGTCAAATTGAGCAGCAGGACGGGGCTGTCCGTGCCCGGCGGCAGTTTCCGCGGGCTTCCGTCCTGTACGACCATCGCGTTGACCTGGCGGACGGCCGAAAACACGTAACGTTCCCCCGTGCGAGGCGAGACCTGCAGCTGCTCCTGCATGTCGTAAGTCGGAATCCACAGCAGGGAGCCCTGTCCTTCCACTGCCGCGCGATACAGGGCCGTTTCCCGGAACCTCCGGTTCGGAATCGAGAAAAAATTGCTGCCGAACGAATAGTCGGGCGTAATCAGATGAGCCGAGTAGATGTCTTTGTTTTGCAGGAAATAGCGGTTCAGAATCGGCGTGATCTGCTTGTCCATCAGCAGCCATTCCGATTCATCCCGCGGCTTGGGACGGCTCAGAATTTGGAACAGATCGGGGTCGATCAGCAGCGACAGGCTGCTTTCCTGAATTTTCGATATTTTGCTGCCGATAATTTCGTTGTTCTTGCGGACGATCTCGTGCACGTGCGAGCCCGCGTTTTCAAGAATAATCTCCGTGCTTTTGCTGTAATACTGCAAACCGATGACGGTTGCCGGCACCGAAATCAGCACGATGTAGGTCCAGATGAGCCTCGTGCGCAGCTTCAGCTTTCTGAACTTGCGGATGAGCCATTTCACGCCCTCAGCCTCCGGTACGTTTCCGGCGTCCATCCGATTTCCTTCTTGAACACGCGGTTAAAATATTTGACGTCCCGAAATCCGACCCGCTCGGCGATTTCGTACACTTTCAGCGGCGTCCCGAGCAGCAGCTCCTTCGCTTTCTCCAGACGGTACTGAAGCACGTATTGGCTGAACGTGACGCCCTGATGCTGCTTGAAATACATGCTGAAGTAGCTCGCATTGAATTTGAAAGCGTCGGCCACCGACTCCAGAGAAATGTCCCGCATGTAATGCTTCTCGATATATTCGAGGCATCTCCGCACGACAGCGTCTCTGGAACCGTTCCGGCATGCGTTCAGTCTGGCGACAACATCCGCGGCGATCCGGCAGACCGCTTCTTTCAGCCCGGCGAACGTCCGGACGGCGGATAAAGAAAGATCCGCCGCTCGCAGGAACCGAACGTAATCCGCTTCTTCCAACCGGTCTCTTAAACGGTATATAATAGAAAGAATCACATTTCTGGCGAATTCGATGCAGGGTTCGGGATCGAGGGAAGGGTTGGCGGCAATTCGGTCAAATGCGCCGCAGATCCACAACTTGAGTTCCGATACGTTCAGCTCCCGCACCGCCCGGCGCAGCGCTTCCTCCTCCGCCGGCTGCAGAAAGGGCCGGGTGCCGGAAGCCGTCTGCGGCCATTCGTCATACCGGAAGACGCGCTGCCCCCCGCGATAGAACCGCAAGGCAAGCGCCCGATTCGCCTCCCGCCACGATTCCGGACCTTGCCTGAACAGATCGGGACGGAAGCCTCCCAGCCCAACGCTGAGCGATATCCGCTCTTGTGCCATGCTTTCCAGGAATCGTTCCGCCGCCACGCTCAGTCTCGACATCGTCTGTTCCGAAGAAGAATCCTGCGCCATGACGGACGCCATGCCCGTTTGGTCGTTCTGCAGCGGGAAAGTCAGGCAAGGACCGAACGGCTCCATGCATTCGTTCCACTTGTCCCCGACGTGCGACCATTTCTCCTGCTGCGCCGCGGCCGTACGGCGATCCGGTTCGCCGGTTTCCGGCGAATCTTCCGGATCGGGAGACAAAACCGCAACCGCTCCCGCGCCGGAAGGCGGAAGCAGCGCCCGCAACGTGTCGTGATCATCTTCACGCAGAGCGCCGTTCAGCCAATCGTTCAGCACCCGTTCCTCGTACAGCGCCCGGGATTCGCTTAACCGGAGCAGCATCTGACACCGGGCGTTCTGCTCCTGCTGGTCCCGCCTGAGACTGTCGTCGATTTTGTCCAGCATCTCCATGACCTGCTGTTCATCCACCGGCTTCAATATGTAGTCCATCGCCCCTAACCGGAACGCTTTCTGCGCATACTGAAACAGCCCGTAACCGCTAAGAATGACGATTTTCATCCAGGCGGTTCGCGGGCCGAGCTGTTCCATAAATTGCAGGCCGTCCATCGTCGGCATCTTGATGTCGGTAAAGACGATCGGAATCCGGTGGTCCTCCAGGCATTCCAAAGCTTCTTTTCCGTTGCGCGCTTCGAAGACGGACGCTTCCGGCCGGTAGCGGCGAATCAGCATGGACAGTCCGCTTCGGTGCTGCGGTTCGTCGTCGACGATCAGTACTTTGTACATCCGATGCACTCCCCCTGGCAAAAGCGCTATCATTTTCATTTTATCAATTCTGCTTCGAGGGAGTATTCTCTTTTTCTTGGAATGGTGGATAAATTTCACGAACGGTCCAGAAGCGCCATGATCAGAGTGACGGTTTCCGCTCGAGTCGCATGCGCCTGTGGAGCGAAAACGCCGCCGCCTCTGCCGCGAACGAGTTCCGCTTGCGCCGCGGCTGCAACGGACGGAAGCGCCCATGCGGGGATTTGGGCCGCGTCTTTGAAGGACGGCACAGCGGATGGATCGACGTCGAGTCCTGCCGCACGGGCCGCGATGACGGCAATTTCCCCGCGCGTAACCTCAGCATTCGGACGAAGCGTCCCGTCTCCGTACCCCTTCAGCAACCCGGCAGCAACCGCTTTCGAGAGATAGGGCCGCGCCCAATCCGGAATTGCCCCGAGATCCGCAAAGTCCAGGCCTCCCTCCTCTTCTGCTTTCAGTCCGAGGGCCCGGACCGTCATTGCCGCCAACTCCGCCCTTGTCACCCGTCCTTGCGGGCGGAAGGTGCCGTCCTCATATCCGTTTAACCAACCAAGCGCAGCCGCGCGCTCGATGCTGCGCTCAGCCCAGTGGCCCTTGATATCGGTAAAGGACGGCCGGCCATCCGCTTGGACAACGTCTGTCTCCGTTTGGACGCCCGCCGTTAGGAGGACGGCCTGCAATTGGCTGTTCACCAGTTTGACGTCGGTTAATTTAACGGCTGCCCGCCCTTCGGCGATCGTTTCGAAAGACAGCGTGCATAACATCGCTGTCGTGATAGTTCAAATTATTCACGGTAAAGTGATCCCAACCGATATCGATCGGCCACAGCTCGACCGTCGAGTCGATGCGGGGAACAAGTCCGGCAACATCTTCGATAATTGTATAATTGTAGTTCCCCAAAATGTTGTGATGAATCCCGGACCGGCCTTTAATCTGCTTCGCCACAGGGTCCCAGTTGTACCAATACTCATTGTTGTCCAAATATTGGATGTTCCCATTAATGGCTGTCGCCCAGCCGGTCCAGTAGAGCAGCTTTTTGTACATATCCGCGGTAATGTAGGGCTGGTTCGGGTATTTTCGAAGCATCTCGGTAAAGAGCCGCAAATCGCCTGACGCGTTAATATTGGAGAAGTTGTTGCTTCCTCCCACTCCGGCCGCAACCGATTCCGCCTTGTCCTTCTGGTTCGCGGTATAGAACGGGAAAATCGGGAACTCGTCCTTATTCGCCCAATACCGGAGCGACTCCAAATATTTCGGATCGTCCGTCGGAACGAGTCCGTCCATCTGGAAAGCGTAGTAATTGTTCGCTTCTTTCCAAGGAATGAAAGTGTCCGTCAACAAATCCCTCTGCAAAAACATGTTGGTGGAATCGTCCCACAATACGTTCAGAAAGGCGCTCTTGAGACGGTTGGCCAGCTCGGTCATTTCAGCGGCTTTGGCGGTATTGCCAACCAAGCTGTAAGCCTTTGCCGCGGCCATCGCATTCCCGTATACAAATGCGCTTTCCGTACGGTCCTGATCGATATTCCCTCTTTTTTCATAATAGTGAAACGCATTCCCGTCCGCATCGTTGCCCGTGAGCGATCCCCAATCGTAATTGATTACAAAGTTATGGTTCGTATCGAACCGGGCCAGCTGGCCTTTGACGTCCTGCTCGGCGTAATGCGCCAGGTTGTTCAAAATTTTCGGCTGGCCTCCGTGAACCTCATAAGTTTGCCACGCGGAATCGCCGATATATTGGGCGTAGCTGTTGTTCCAGTTCGCGGGATCGCCCGGATTGTCGGCAAACAAACTGTCCCTGGACACTTCGCCGGCCGAAACCCAATCGCCGTAAGAATAGATCGGATTCCTCAAATATTTGAGATCCTGCATATGCATCGGCTGCGTCAAAACGATAGCATTGTTGTATCCCAAGGCCCCTTCGACGGAAATCGGAAACTGATAGTCGTTGCCCGGAATATTCGCATCGAGAAAATTAAACCGGTTCAACCACCATCGGTAATAGATGATCTTTTTGATATTGTCGTCCGCGACATCGATATACGGAACATTATCCACCCACCATTTGTTGTATTCCTTCAGTTGGGTCAAATAGGCCGTGTTCGCGTCATAGGATCTGAATCGGTTATAGTCCGTCAGCGACTCGGGAATTTCGGACGCGATAAAACCCATCTGGAATTTGATCGTAACGGACTCGCCGGCATCCAGCTCGACGGTTCGGGTCAAGATCCCGCCGCTCGCCGTCATTCCGTCGCCGCTCAGCCTCGGATACAGCTTGGTCAGTTTGTTTTTGGCGTCTATGACGCCGGTTAGCTCCGTTCCGTCGGCCGACACCGCTTTGGCGTAAGGAGAATCGGCGGTCAACGTCAACGTTTTGCTGGAATCGCCTGTATTTCGGATCGTAATGTTGGTGACGGCTACGTTGTTTTCCGTAATAAATTTTGTTTCTTCCAGCGTGTATCCGGCAGAGGCCGCATTGAAGAAGCCGTACCAGTAGCTGGGGGTTTGATATCGTTTGCTTACGTCCTCGGTAAAGGTGACGCCCGCGGCTTGAATGGAGTAGGCCTTTTGATTGCTTATTTCATCCCAGTACGCCACGTCATTGCCGAAGCCGATAACCGACGGCGTATGTCTGTACATATACAAGGCTCTTCCCCGCGACATCATATAAGACCCTGCGGGATCGTTTCCTTTTCGGGCAAGCAGTCTGTCCATCCAGAAGGAAGTCCCGCCAGCCGCAAGATCCGCGTCATACATGGACTGCATCATGCTCTTGCTGGCGTCGTACCCGGCAGGTTCGGCCGGGACGACCGGTTCTCCGCCCGGATTGACAAATACGGGCATGCCCGGATCGTTGTTGTTCACGACCTGCGCCGCGGTATCCGCAAAAACGGATGCATTGAAATTCAGCAGCAACAGGAAAGCCGCAACGAAAAGGGCAACCGGCTTGCGAACCGAGCGTTTTGGAACGTAAAACATGACTTAAACCTCCCAATCGCTTTTAATTTATCGCCAGTTTCCGGAAGACCCAGCTGAATATTCGATAAGATAGTCTGCCTGAGACCGGCACCCCTCCTTTCCAAAGAATGCTTGCCTAATGGTCGGCGGTTTCCCGTCCGCCCGGTGAACCCGTTGCCGAAGCCTAACCTTTGACGCCGGTCATCACGACGCCTTCCACCAAGTAGCGCTGGGCGACAAGGTAGATCAGCAGGGACGGCAGCACGACGACGGTTGTGGCCGCCATCATCAGTTGCCACTGCGCCGAATAGGACCCTTGGAACAAAGTCAGCCCCAGCATAAGCGTGTAATTTTTTTCCGAGGTGATGAAGATCACCGGAGCCAAATAGTCGTTCCAGCTCGCCAGAAACGTCAGCACCCCGACGACGATCATCGCCTGGCTGCTCATCGGCACGATGATGCGGGCATAGGTCCGCCAATGGCCCGCCCCGTCCATTTTCGCCGCTTCGTCCATCTCCCGCGGAATCGAGAGGAAAAATTGCCGCAGCAAGAAGATGTTGAACATCCCGCCGCCGAACCATGCCGGGGCGACGAGCGGAACAAACGTGTCCGTTAACCCGAGCAATTTCCAGCCGATGAACTGGGGAATCATGACAACGAAAAAAGGAAGCATCAGGCCGGTCATGAGCAGTCCGAAAATCCGGTCTCTTCCCTTCCATTGGATGCGGGAAAAACTGTAGGCGCACAAGGAACTGCTCGCCAGCACGCCCGCTATCGAGAGCGACGTCACGATGAAGCTGTTCAGGAAATAGCGTCCGAACGGGTTGCTCGTCAACGCCTCCTTGAAATTGTCGGGTCGGAACGTATCCGGAATGAAGCGCGGCGGGTTCAGGAACAGCTGTCCCATATCGGTAAACGCCGTTCTGACCATCCACAGGAACGGAAACAGACAGACGACGCCTCCCGCCGCCAGCAGCACGTAGACGGCGATATGTCCGATTCGGTTTGTTCTGTTCATGTCCGGTGATCCTGCCCTTCGTAATAGACAAGCGATTTCGAAAATCGGAACAAAATGCCGGTCACCAGCATGACGACGATAAAGAGCAGAAACGCGCTGGCGCTGGCGCTGCCGAACCGGGAGAACTTGAACGCTTCCTGGAACAGGTAGTAAACGTACAGCAGGCTCGCGTTGTTCGGTCCGCCCTGCGTCATGACCGCCGGCTGGACGAACGTTTGGAAAGCATTGATGAACGCGATGACCGTGTTGAAAAAGATGATCGGCGAGCTCATCGGAAGCGTGATGTAAACCATTTTATGGAGCAGCGTCCCGCCATCCACCTCGATCGCCTCGTACAGATGGGAAGGGATGTTTTGCAGTCCGGCCAGGAAAATGACAATCGTGTTGCCCGTCAGCCAGACGCTGAATAGAATCAGCGTCGGCAGAACGGTCTCGTCCGAGGAGAGCCAGGGAGACGTCGGCAGATGAAGGACGCCCAGCACGTAGTTCACGATGCCGAAATCCGGCTGCAGCAGCCACATCCACACCATCGATGAAGCGGCCAGCGGAATGATGACCGGCAAGTAGAAGACGCCGCGAAAAAAAGCCCGCCCTTTGATATTGGCGTTGAGCAGAAGCGCGACCGCCAGCGAGAACGCGATGCCGAGCGGAACGCTGACGAATACGTACACAAACGTGGCCTTCACGGCCGGGTAGAAGAAGGCGTCCTTGCCCCGGAACAGATGGGCGTAATTGTCCAGGCCGACCCATTTCGGCGTTGACGCGATGTTGTATTCGGTAAAGCTGAATAGAAGCGTACATACGATCGGCCCCAGCACAAAGATCAGAAAGCCCAGAAGGACGGGGGAGGCGAACATCAGCCCGGCAAGCAGCTCCTTCCGCTCCCTCCGCTTTTGGCTGCGCCGCAGTTTGGGCCTGTAGCCGGCCGTAAATTCGGGATTCGTGTCCATACTTTCGTCCTCTCCGGGCGATTTACTCGTTATCGTAACGGCCCTTCAGCTCCGGCGTGATTTTGGGAGCGAGCGCCTTCAGCGCGTCCGCGGCCGATTGCTTGCCGAGCCAGACCGGATCGAGCGCGGAGAACGTCAGCGAATTGATTTTTCCGAAGTTTTTAATATAGTAGTTGGGCCCAGGCTCGCTATTGTTCAGCAGCGGATTCAGAAAGGCGTCCTTGAAGCCGGACGGATGAGCCGGGTTGTTTTCCGCCCACTGCGCGACGAGGCCGGGGTCGGTATACCATTTTTTCAATGTCGGCATCCAGAGGCCGCCTTTGTAAACATCGATCGAGGCGCTCGGATCGGCAAGGAATTTGGTTAGCAGCCACGCTTCTGCCGGATGCTTGCTCGATTTGAAAATCGCGCTGGCGCCGCTGATGCCCATCGCGATGCTGCGCTGCTGCTTCGGCAATACGCCGATGTCGTAATTGACTTTAGCCGCGCCGAGATCCAGGTTGATCCATTGGCCGTCCATCGCCATCGCCGCCAGCTTCGATTGCAGCGCGACCGCCGAGGAAGGAATCGATTTCGACTGCAGGGGAGACGGCATGACGTGGTGCACGTTGATCAGATCCGCAATGCGTTGAATCGCTTCGGTCGCTTCCGGCTGATCGAGCGTGAACGCCATGCCGTCGCTCGAAACCCAGCTCCCATTGTTGTTGAGAACGTTGGCCATGACAGTACCGTAAAAGTTGTTGAAAGTAACGCCGAACTGCTTGATGTTTTTCGGATCGAAGCCCGGTTCGGAGGCGTTTCTGCCGTTCTTGTCGATCGTCAGCTTCTTGGCGACGTCGACAAATTGGTCCCACGTCCAGGCTTCTTCGGGTTTGGCCGGCGGATATGGAAGCTTCGCGGCGTCGAACAGGTCCTTGTTGTAGAACAGGCCGAATGTCTCGCCCGCGGTGCTGATGCCCCAGGCTGAATTCGGGTTGGACAGAAACCAGATGTAGTCCAGGAAATCTTCCCGCTTCACCTCTTTGTCGTTCCGGAGCAGTTCGAACAAGTCGAGAAACTTGCCTTCCGCCTGCCACGCTTCGCCCATTTCCGCGTGGATGTACCCGGCGTCCGGCGCCTCGTTGCCCGCCACCATGGCCGTTACTTTCGTATCGTAGTCGGCCTCCGGGATATGGACTGCTTCGACCGTAATCCACGGGTATTTCTTCGTAAATTGGGCCGTGGCATCTTCGATCGCTTTTTTCTCCTGCGGGCTGCCCCAGAACGTGTACTTGAGCTTGACCGGCTCGTGCTTTTCTTCCGTCGGGGATGCCTCGCCGGAATCGGAAGCACCGGACGATGGCGGCGGGCTGGCAGACGCCGTTGGTGAAGCATTGCTTGTGCCGCTCCCTCCTCCGCACCCGGCCAGCAACGCTCCTACGGCGAACATTAAAGCAAGGAGCAGGACAAACCGACTCTTTCTTCGTTTCACTTCTCTTCCTCCCTCGTATGAATGCAGAAATGTAGGTATCATAAGCGCCGGACTTATGATGGCTTGATTATAGTGAATCCGCTTCCATTTCTAAATTCCAAACTTTTTGTTTTGGTGGACTTTTGTTGTGTGTGGGGGGAAAGATCAGGCTTTCGAATGCGGAAGTGCTTTCCGAACCATCAACAAAAGCCCCGGATTCGTTGGAATCCGGGGCTTGCGATTCGGCGTTTCAGGCGGCCTTGCGCTTGGCAAGGCTTATTTTTGCGAGGAACTGTCGGTTTGGAACACGGCCTCGATCGCTTCGAGCGTATCCGCGGACAGCGTTACGCCGGACGCCTTGACGTTCTCCTCGATCTGCTCCGGCCGGCTGGCGCCGACGAGCGCGCTGGCGACGTTCGGCTGCCGCAGAATCCACGCCAGCGCGAGCTGCGCCGTCGTGAGCCCGGCCTCCTTGGCGATGCCGGACAGCCGTTTGACCTGGTCCAGCTTCTCCTGCGTGATGCCTTTGCGGACCCACTCCAGCTTGGCCGCGCGGCTGTCTTGCGGAATGGAATCGGCCGAGTCGTATTTGCCGGTAAGAAGCCCCTGTGCGAGCGGGGAGAACACCACCTGGCCGATGCCTTTCGCTTCGCCCAGCGGGATGACCTCTTTCTCGATATACCGGTTGAACAGGTTGTAGACCGGCTGGTTGACGACGATGCGGTCGAGCAGATAGCGGTCGGCGATGCCCAGCGCCTCGGCCATCTGCGCCGCGGTCCACTCGCTGACGCCGACGTACAGCACCTTGCCCTGGCGGACGAGATCGTCGAGGGCGCGGAGCGTTTCATCCAGCGGCGTCTCCGGATCGAACCGGTGGCAGTAGTAAATGTCGACGTAATCCGTGCCGAGCCGCTTGAGGCTGGCATGGCACTGCTCGGTCACATGCTTGCGGGACAGCCCCCGGTCGTTCGGACCGTCTCCCATCGGCCAGAACACTTTGGTCGCCAGCACATAGCTTTCGCGCGGATAGTCGCGCAGCACGGCGCCCATCACTTTCTCGGCCGCGCCTTTCTCGTATACGTTGGCGGTATCGAAGAAATTGACGCCCAGCTCATAAGCCCGGCGGATCGCCTGTTCGGCGCGCTCCTGTTCGACATATCCGCCGTAGGTCAGCCAGCTGCCCAGGCTGATCTCGCTTACCTTCAGGCCGGTCCGGCCCAAACGACGATACTGCATCGTTTTCTTCCTCCTTATACGGCCAGTCTGGGGCGGATTGCCATAAAATCCGCTCCCCAGGTGACATTGTATCCTATTTCTTATACAATCGAAAGAAGTGAAACATTTCTTACTATATTATATTTATGTTACTAACTACCGAATTTAAAGGAGGTATCTGTCGTGAACACCCCTTCTTCCGCCGAGCCGTCGCCGTTCAACCCCCGCAATCCGGTCGTCATCGAATGCAACATCGAGAAAACGCTGGAAGTGCTCAGCGGCAAATGGGCGTTTCTCATTCTGCGCGAGCTGTTCGAAGGCACGAAGCGGTTCGGCGAGCTGCAGCGCAGCATCCCTTCGATCAGCCCGCGGGCGCTCACCAGCACTTTGCGGCACTTGGAGGACAAAGGCGTTCTGACCCGGACGGTTTATCCCACCGTGCCGGCAACGGTCGAATATTCGCTGACGCCCAAAGGGGAAGACCTGCATCAGATATTGAAGGAAATGAAGCTGTGGGCGGCCAAATGGACCTGAACCGGTCGCGGCCGGAGCGCTCTGCTCCGGCCGTTTCCATTCGCGCCTTCGCGACCCGCCGCTGCTCAGAAATCGAATTGAAAATCGGCGTCGGTCAACGGCTCGACATGAATGGCGCGAACATACCCGTTTCCTTTCTTGGAGAAGAAATCGTGCTGCTTCGTGCGCGTGCTGATTCCGTTCAGGACGATGGGGTTGATCTCCTCCTCGGGAAACAGAGGGTCGAGCCCCAGATTCATCAACGCTTTATTCGCGTTATAGCGCAGAAAGGCTTTCACTTCGTCCACCAGCCCCACAGCGGCGTACAGCTCTTCCGTGTAGCGCTCCTCATTGCCGTGCAGATAGCGGAGAAGACCTTGGACCGTCTCGTATGCCGTGTCCCGCTCGTCCGGATCCAACCCCTCATAAATTTCTTGAGCCAGCGCGCCGACATACAAGCCGTGGATGCTTTCATCCCGCAAGATCAAATCGATGATTTCGCCGCTGCTCGTCATTTTGCCCTGTCCGGCCAAATAGAGCGGATAGAAAAATCCGCTGTAAAACAGATAGCTTTCCAGCAAGACGGATGCCGCCATCGCCAAATACAAATCTTTGCGCGTCCGGATGCCGTTGTAATACTGCGAAATCGTCTCCGCTTTGATTTGCAGATAGCGGTTGTTTTCGACCCAGCGGAACACGCTGTCGATCTCCTCGTTCGTCGCCAAGGTGGTGAAAATGCTGCTGTACGACTTGGCGTGGATTTGTTCCATCATGCCCATAAAGCCGAGCACCGCCTTGCGCTGCAAACCTTCCACGAATTCGAGGATTTTCGGCATGCCGACGCCGCCCTGCACCGTATCCAGCAAGGTCAGCCCTCCGAGCACCTTCATGTACAGCTCCTGTTCGGCTTCGCTCAGCGTCAGCCAGGACATCTTGTCGTCGGACAGCGGAATCTCCTCGTCCGTCCAAAACTGCATAATGTTTTGATTCCAAAAGGCGATCGTGAAATCGTCGTCCGGACGGTTCCAATTGACGGCTTTCCAGGTACTCATCCCGCGTCTTACCTCCCTGTTTCGTCGAACGCGCATTTCTTTATACGGAGCAGCTGACGCACTCCTCGACGGACAGCCTGTTCGTCCGGGTGTAGTAAAGCGACTTCAACCCTTTTTTAGCCGCGTAAATGTAATAGCGGGCGAGCTGCCTCGTGGTGACGTCGCTGTTGACGTGCAGGACGGTCGAGATTCCCTGGTCGACGTGCGCCTGAATCTCCGCGATCAAATCCAGCACTTTGAATTGGTCCATTTGATAGGCCGATTTGTAGAAAAAGAAGTTCTCCTTGCTCAGATACGGCACCGGATAATAGGTGGTCGAATTGGCATAGGTGCGCGTTTCGATCGGCTCCACGATCGGCATGACGCTGGAGGTCGCGTTCTGGATATACGAGATGCTCTGCGTCGGCGCGATCGCCAGCCGGTAAGCGTGATACAGCCCGTGCGTCTGCACGGATTCCTTCAGTTTGCGCCAGTCTTCCGGCGACGGAACCGGCAAGCCTTGGAACAGCGCCTGCACCTTGCTCGTGGCCGGGCGGTAATCGACTTCCAAATACCGGTCGAAGTACGTCCCCTTGGCATAGTCCGAGCGTTCGAAGCCTGCAAACGTGACGCCGCGTTCTTTGGCGATCTGCATGCTCTTTTCCAGGGAGTAAAAATTCATCATCATAAAGAAAGTGCGGGCGAAATCTTTCGCTTCTTCGCTTTCGTACGCGATTTTGTTTTTGGCGAGATAACCGTGCAGGTTCATCGCGCCCAGCCCGACCGAATGCAGCTCGCGATTCGCTTTCGCCACCCCGGGCGCATTGGCGACGTTCGACATGTCGCTGACCGCCGTCAATGCGATCATCCCTTCGTGCACCGATTCCCGCACCCTTTTCCGTTCCATCACGTTGGCGATGTTCAGGGAAGCCAGATTGCAGCTGATGTCCCGGCGAATCAGATCCGGCTCGTCGTAATCGCCGATTTCCGAGGTTTCCTGCAACTGGAAGATTTCCGTGCACAAGTTGGACATCTTGATCGAGCCGATGTCTTTCAACGCATGCGCGCGGTTGGCGTTGGTCTTGTTCATGATATAGGGATAGCCGGATTCGAGCTGAATCGTCGCGATTTTGACCAGCATATCCCGCGCGCTCATCACCGCCTTCTTGCGCACGCGCTCGTCGGCCAGCAGCCGGTCGTACATGTCGTCGAGGTCCATGTCGTCCAAATGCGTCCCGTAGGCTTGATAGACGGAATAAGGAGCGAACACGTAGAGCGGCTTGTTCTCTTCGGCCAGCCGGTAGAACTTGTCCGGAACGATCAGGCCGATCGACAGCGTCTTGAGGCGCGTTTTCTCGTCCGCGTTGATCTTCTTGCTGTCCAGAAACTCCATGACGTCCCAGCCGAAAATGTTGTAGTAGGCCGCTCCGGAACCTCTGCGCTGCCCCATCTGATCGGCGTAGGAAAAAGCGTCCTCCATCAGCTTCAGCACCGGCATGATGCCCTTCGCCGCGCCTTCGACGCCCTTGATCGGCTCCCCGCGGCCGCGCAGCTTGGACAGGTTGACGGCAACGCCGCCCCCGATCTTCGACAGCTGCATGCAGGTGCCGAGGACGTAGTTGATCGAGTTGAGCGAATCGTCCATTTCCAGCAGGAAGCAGGATACCATCTCCCCGCGCCTGCTCTTGCCCGCGTTGAGAAACGTCGGCGTCGCCGGCTGCAGCCGCTGCTCCATGATGGCTGCGGCCAGCGAGCGCGCGGTTTCGATATCGCCGCGGGCCAGATACAGAGCCACGATCGCGGCTCGGTCCGGATAATGCTCCAAATAGAGCGAACGGTCGTCGCTTTTTACCGCATAATCCGTATAAAACTTCGACGCCGACATATAGGACGGAAATTCGAAGCGATAGCTGTGCGTCAACCGGTAGATCTCTTCGACTTCGGACGGCGAGTATCGCTCATACACATTCTCGTAATAGTCGTTGTCGATCATGTAGCGGACTTTGGACGCGGTATCGGCGAATCGGATGCTTTTGCGGCGGACTTCCTCCATAAATTCCTTGACCGCTTCCCTGTCCTTATCCAACTGGAAAAAGCCGTCCGCGCCTCTCTGCATCAGCAAATTGTTCAATTCAATGTGCCGCAACGGCGCTCACCTCCCGCATAAACCGCTCGACATCCTGGCGCGTTCCCGAAAGCTCGAATTTGCTCAGCACCGGCACCCCGTACAGCTCCGCGATGCGGTCGGCGCTGCGCGCGAATCTTTCTCCCCAGTTGCGGTTGCCGCTGGCCGAAACGCCGATCAAATGCCGATGGTTCCGTTTCAGAAAGACCATCACTTTGTCCGGCACCTGACCGAATCCGGTCGTATACGTGACGAGAACGAACGGTTCGTCCACGGTCGTCATGTCCTCAATGGGAAAGGCGGGCATATTCAGCTTCCCGACGAACCGCCGCACGTTTCCCGTCCTGGAATGGTACATAATCAACATATTTCCCCGTCTCCTTCCTTTCCCCTCTTGAAGCGCCCAACGAAAAAGCGCATCCGGCACGAAGAAGGGCCGAATGCGCCTGTGCGGGCAGACGATTTGCGCATACCGCGTCAAGGACGAAGCGGACACCTTCCTGTTCTCCGCAGGGTTTGTGCCGATTGAACAGGCAGGTCTCCTGGCTCGAGGATCCTCGTTCCCGGTCCGCCTTCCCAGCTTGTGGATCCGTCCACCAAGCCAGTGGCTTTTCGAACCGAAACTCCCCTCATACAGTGGCGGGACCGCGCCGGCTTCGCACCGGACTTCCCTTTTAAGCTCTTCGTTGCTCAGACGAAAAGCACCTGTTCAAACAATATGTAGTTGGCAATTCCAAATGTACATCAATATATTGTGCTTGTCAATGGACCGCAAAAAAAAAACGTTACCGCCATCCGTTACCGTCATGTTACATGCCGGGCAAGCCCGGCAGCGCAATTCGCGAAGGGATAGAAATTTTTATAGCATATTCCGATCAATAAAGTATCAGGCCTTTAGGAGGTAGGACAGATGAGGATTGGCGCTACAGATGCAAATGGAAAGTTCACAGCGGAGTATGCGGCTTATACCAAGCTCGTTATAGCCAACCGCGTTCAGAGTCAAGTCAACGGAAACGGATACGGCGACCAGAAATCAATGAGCTTTGAACAGTTTATGGAAGCCATTCGCAAGGATCAAGTCGTCCATCGCCGTTATGCCCGTCCCGTATCTGCCGAGGAAATAAGAAACAATCAGATCTATGAACAGAACAACGGCGCGGACGGCTTTGTACGACAACGGTTTGCAACGATTGCAAAAGCGTATGAGCTGGGCTTGGTCGATCGGAACGGCATCTTGTTAAGCTGGATTTGAACCGCCGTGCTGCGGCTGGTTTTGACAGGACCGAAACGGCCCTCCTTCCGCCAAACAATTCTCGGAATCGGCCGTTTCGGTCCCTGTCATGCCGGATCACCGGTTGCTCGATTTCTTGGTCAAGCGGAACCGCAACTCCGCCGCGTCGCGGCTGTTGGGGCCGACATAAACCCGGAATTCCCCGGCATCGCTGGCGTACGTCAGATCGGAATGGTAATAGCGAAGCTGCGGCTCGGAGACGGTGAACGCCACCTCCGCGGATTCTCCCGGCTGCAGCGAGATTTTGCGGAAATCTTTCAGCTCCTTGAGCGGGCGCACGACGTCTCCGGCCAGATCCCGGATATAGAGCTGCACGACTTCCTCGCCGAGGAGCGGCCCGGTGTTGGTCACCCGAACCGACACGGTGAGCGGCCGTTCTTCGGTCATTTCGTCCGCCGACAGCCGGGGCTCGCCGTATTCGAACGTCGTATAGGTCAGGCCGAATCCGAATGGGAACAGCGGCTCGTTCGGAATGTCCAAATATTTCGAGACGTAATGGTCCGGAGCGCTCGGGACATGGGGTCGCCCGGTGTTGTAGGCGTTGTAATAAACCGGCACCTGTCCGACCGAATACGGAAACGACATGGTCAGCCGGCCGGAAGGACACGCCGCGCCGAACAGAAGGTCGGCGACGGCCGCCCCGCCTTCGCTGCCCGGGAACCACGCTTCCAGCACCGCGTCGACCTCGTCGACAACGCCGTGCAAATCAAGCGGCCGCCCGTTGAACAGGACGGCAACCGTCGGCTTGTTCAGCGGCTTCAGCGCCCGGATCAGCTCAAGCTGAGCCTGCGGCAGCCGGATATCGGCCCGGCAGCTGGCTTCTCCGCTCATGCCGGAATGCTCGCCGAGCGCCAGCACGATCACGTCGGCGTCGCGGGCCGCCGCCAGCGCTTCGCTCCGCTGCGCTTCCGTGCCGCGCGTCTCGATTCCACAGCCTTCGGCGACCAGCAGTTTGGACGCATCCATTTTCGAAGCCATTCCTTCGTACAACGACACCGCGTCTTCCTGCGACCCCTGCCAGGACCAGGGCCCCAGAATATCCCCGCTCCTGGCGAACGGGCCGATCAGCGCGATGCGCTGCTCCTTCGAGAGCGGAAGCACGTTGTCGTTCTTCAGCAGCACGCACGACTGGGCCGCCAATTCCCGCGATACGGCACGATGGGCTTCGCAGAACACGATTTCCCGTTCCCGCTGCGGGTCCGCCCCGCGCAGAGGATTGTCGAACAGGCCCAGCTTTTGCTTCAACCGCAAAATGCGCAGCACCGCTTCGTCAATGAGCCGTTCCTCCACCGCGCCGCTTTCGACGAGGTTGGCCAAATGCCGCACATAGCACGGCGTCATCATTTCGATATCGACGCCGGCCCGAACCGCTTTATAAGCGGCTTCGGCTTCGTCGGCCGCGACGCCGTGGGGAATCAATTCCTTCACCGCGCCCCAATCCGAGATCACCACCCCGTCAAAGCCCCATTCCTCGCGAAGCAGCTTCCGCAGCAGCCAGCGGTTTCCGCTGGCCGGAATGCCGTCCACCGTGTTGAAGGACGTCATCACCATCTCGCAGCCTTCGTCGATCGCCGCTTGATAAGCGGGCAAGTAATACTCGCGAAGCTGGCGCTCCGACAGGTCCACCGTATTGTAGTCCCGGCCGGCCTCGACGGCGCCGTAGGCGGCGAAATGCTTCACGCAGGCGGCGACCCGGTCCCTGTCTTCCGTCAGATTGTCCCCCTGGAAACCCCGGACGAACGCGCGGGCGAACAGGCTGTTCAAATACGGGTCCTCGCCCGTCGACTCCATGACCCTGCCCCAGCGCGGATCGCGAACCAGGTCGACCATCGGCGCGTACGTCACATGAACGCCGGAGACGGCCGCTTCCCTGGCTGCGATCTCCGCGCTTTTCTCCGCGAGCTCCAGATCCCAGGAGCAGCCGATTGCCAGCGGAACCGGAAAAATCGTCTTGAAGCCGTGGACGATATCGGACATCACGAGAAGCGGAATGCCCAGACGGTTATGGTTCAGATGGGCTTGCTGGATATTGATGACCTGCCGGGCCCCGGACAAGCCGAGCACGGAGCCGGCGTTTTGCACCTGCTGCTCGGACACGCCCATCTGCGCCATCGGACCGGTGATCATGCCCTCGTCGTCCGCCCCTTTGAAGAAAGGGGTTGCGAGCTGAAGCATTTGCGCGATTTTTTCGTCCAACGTCATTTGCTTAAGCAAGGAAAGCAGTTGATCTTCCATACTCCACTCCTCTTTTCTCTATAAACAATCAGGAACAAACCTGTGAACCCATACACATGTCCATGCCTTCCCGAGCGGGAGCCGCATTCATAAAGTGGCGCCAGACGAATCCGGTGCGGTAGTTCTCGATCATCAGCAGCGTGATGCCTTTGTCGATGCCGATGACATCCTCCGCATACCATTCGGGAGATTCATCGAGGTTGTAGGCGTCCTGGAAGCCGTATTTGCCCCACAGCTTGGGGTAATTCTCGTAATAGTTCCGGAGCGCCGCGATCGACTCTTCCGGCGTGAACACGATGGAACCGGCGGCCCCGCACGGCGGAATGGTGCCGTCCACGTAGTCCTTTTTCGTCGTGTTCGGGTCCGCGCCGTATCCGCCGTGATAGCCGCGCGGTCCGTCGCAGGCGGTTAACCCCCAGGACAGAGGACCGAACGTCCTCGACCGGCCGGCATGGTCGATGCAGAACTGCCGGTTCGCCCGGGAAGCCCGGACGGAGTTCTCGAACCAGTCCACCCCGTATTTGTCTTTCCGGTTGCGGAAATCGAACCAGGCATGGGAGAACTGGTACACGAACAAGGCGCCCCCCGTGCTGTGGATGATCGGTCCGTGTCCGCCGTAATAGCCGACGTACCGCACGAAATCGTCGAACATATCGGCCGGCACCGGATGGGTCGGGGAGGCGGCGCCCAGGAAATACATCATGAACTGCTCCGCGTAATGGTCCCACGTGCCGAAGTGTTCGCCTTTCCTGTCGTCGTACCCCATGTAGAACTGGTTCGTCTCCGGATTCCGGTACCAATCCCACTCCACCCGCTCATAAACGGCCTGCGCCAGCTCCCGCACCTGTCCGCCGAAATATTCGCCCGCCGTCAGGGCGCCGCAAATGCAGATCGCCGTATCGATCACGGAGACTTCGCTGCCTCCGTACGGCTGGGCCGTATTCATGTCGAGAAAGTGAAAAAAGAAGCCGTGGCGGTGTGCTGCGTGATGCAGGCACGTATGCAGAGTGCCGCGGGCGCGTTCGCAAGCTTCTTCGCGCGCCGCCCATCCCCGTTCGGCGCCGATGGCCAGCGCCGTCAAGCCGAAGCCCACGGCGGCGATGCTGGCCATGTTCGGCTGTCCCGGCGCCCGGTCCCGGATCAGTCCGTATCCGGGGCTGTCCGGATCGGCGTTCGCTTCTTCCCAGAAAAAGCGGAAGCTCAGCTCGCTCTCCAAATCCAGCAATTGTTCGTCCGTCAATCTCTCCATCTCCCAAGCCTCCCGGTATCTCTTTCTATATCTGTCATCTGTCGATCAGCCGGCGAACCGGACGGTCAGGCGATCGTCGACTTTGGCGTGTTTTCCCGACACGATGCGGCAAACGCCGCCGATCCGCTTCACCCGGTAATCCTCGCCGGGCACAATCTCGCGGGACGTCTCGATATCGATCCAATCCTGCGGCTGCGTCAGCCGGAACGTGATCGCATCGGGCGCGATCCCCATGATTTCGGCGGTCGAGCAAACGATGTTCACTCCGTTCGCCGCGACGTTCAAAGGCAGCATCACGCCGTCTTTGCTCCCGAGCGTCAGCTCGCGGCCCTCGAACAGCGGCTTGCCCGCTTCGTACAGGCGAAACGTTTTGTCGAACCCGTCGAGGTTGAGCAGGTGAAGGAACCGCTCTCCCGCAGCCGAACGCGTCGAGGTCATGAAAATGCCGTGATGCGGGCAGTCATGGGTCAGGCCCGGTGCGGCGCCAAGCCGCTCCAGGGCGGATCGGAACAGCGCGATGTCGGTTCTGTACCGCGCGGTCAGAACGATCGCCCGCCCCCGGCCGACCGCGATGTCGAAGCCGCAGGCCTGGCCGCTTCCGTACAAGCGGAAAATCGTTTCCGCCCGCTCGCCGGGTTCGAACGTCTGCGCGAAGGAGGTCCGCACCTCCGGCCGCGGCGCGGCCCAGCCTTCGGCAAGGACGGAAGGATAGTAACGCGGCGCTTCGCGGTGCTCCCGGATGAAGCGAAGACCGAGCGCGTCCGCCAGGACGGCGCAGGGGCGGCCTTCCATGTCATAGAGCGGAACTTCCCCGTACAACAGCACGCGACCGCCCGCTTCCAGGTAATCCGCCAGCTTGCGCTGCACCTGCCCGTCCATATACTTGGCCGACAGCAGCGCGAGTACCGGCACCTCTGCGGAACGAAGCGGCTTGTTCTGAATGTCGGCGGCGCCGAACCGGTACCCGGCCAGCAGCATCGCCCGGGCCATCGTCTCCCAGTTCCAGTAGGCGCGGTTCGCTTCGAGGTTGCCGTGAATCTCCTTCATGACCGCGCTGCCCGGATAACGATATTCCGTCATGAAGTAGTCGGGGATGAAGGCGAACGACACCCGGTCGCGCTCCTCGTTCATGACCGCCAGCTTGTCCGCGACGGCCATCACGGCCCGAATGCCGCGCGCCATCCGCGGAAACGTATAATTGAGCTCCCCTTCGGGATTGACGGGCGCCGCGAACCCATGCCGTTCTCCGGTGAACGCCACCCGGTCGTTCCCGTCGTCCGGCCTATGGTCCAGCACGCCGTTGCGGCCGCCCGCGAACAGGTAATAGTTCACCAGCCGGTTGCCCTGGGCGACGCACATCCGCATCTTAAAATCGGCCGCCGACGGATCGTACCGCGAGCCGTAGGTTTCGCCGAAGTTGCCGTCGCCGCAGTTGAACTCGACGGAGGTGAGCGGCTGGTCGGCGTCGTGGACCGCGTCCATAAACCCGTTGATCAAATACAGGTCCTGGAACGTGTCCATGTTCAAATCTCCGAAATAGATGTCGGACCCCGACAGGAATCCCGGCTTCCCCCCGTAAGTCTCGTACAGCTGGCTGATGCCGATCGGAAACGTGAAGCCGCGGCCTCCCCCGGTGCCGTGAATGTTGATGACGAAGGGAACGCCGGACGCGCCGAATTGTTCCGCGTAGCCCCGCAGGATGTCCGCATATCTCGCGAACCGGTTCCGCATGTAACGGCCCAAATCCAGATGCAGCGCGGGAGCATAAGATTCCCGGGGCGAACGGATGGCGGCTCTGCGGGCTTCGGGATCCGCCGGGTCGAACGGATACCGCTGCGCCAGCGCTTCGGCGGAATAAGACCGGGCCAGCCACCGCGCGAAATCTTCCAGGACGCCTTCCGTCAGATCGGGGCTGTTGCTCACCCACGACAGCATGCCGATCTCGTTGTCGAGCTGGATGGCGATAATGTTGCCGCCGTTCGGCTGGAGCCGGGGGGCGGCCACCGCCATCACCGCTTCGTACCAGCGGCGCGCCTCGGCGAGAAATCCCGGCGCCAGATAATCGACCGTCGCCGTCGCCGCCGGCCGGCCGTCCCAGCCGAGCGGCACGATGTCGGGATGTTTCCGGTAGATCCAGTAAGGGAGCCCTTCATTCTTCATCTCCGCCATGATGAACGGACCCGGGCGCAGGAAGAAGTACAGCCCGTTGTCCCGGCACAGGTCGATGAAGCCCGCCAAGTCCAGCTCGGGCCGCGTCCTGCCCTCGAGATCGACGGCGCCCTCCGTTTCCTCGTGGCACAGCCACGGCACGTATCTGGCGACCGCGTTGCAGCCGGCCGCCTTCAGCTTGTCGATCCGGTCCTGCCACTCTTCGCGGCGCAGCCGGTAATAGTGAATTTCTCCGCACAGGATGATGGCCGGACGGCCGTCGATCCGAATCTGCTTCTGTGTGATTTCGATCATGGGAATCTCTCCTTTGCGGAGCGGGACCGATGGCCTTCGCTCCGGCTTTCGCGTAAACGCTTGGCATGTACAAATTCCAGACCGGCCCGCTTTCGGCGGTTCTCGATCGGAATCGGCGGAATACCCTTGTACCGATCCAAACCTTTGAGCGGCCGCCCGTTATTCCCCTGTCAATCCCGTTTTGTCGACCACTTGCGTAAAGTATCTTTGCGCGAACAGGTACAGAATCAGCAGCGGCAGCACGATCAGCAGCGTGCCGGCCATCCGGATCGCCTCGTTGACGTCCGTCACTTTCGCGCCCGCCGCGTACATCGCCTTGAACGCGTCGTTGAACGTCTTCAGCTCCTGCGGCAGCGTCGTCATGGCGTTGCCCAAATACAGGGAAGCCAGATACGTCTCGTTCCAGTGCCAGACCATCGAGAACAGGAAGGAGACGACGATCGCCGGCACCGAGATCGGCAGAACGATCCGGAAGAAGGTTTTCAGCGCTCCCGCGCCGTCGATGGCCGCCGCCTCCTCCAGCGCGTCCGGAATCGTGCGGAAGAACTGGACGTAGATGAGGACGAACAGCGCGCCGCGCAAGCCTTGGGCGAACAACCCCGGCACGATGAACGGCAGCGGTGTTTCCAGCATGTGGTACTGCTTGAACATGAGGAACATCGGAATCATGACGACCTGCTTCGGCACCACGAACGTGATCAGCATCAGCGCGAACAAGATCGGCTTGCCCGGGAACCGGTATTTCGCGAACCCGTACCCGACGATCGCGCACGACCATGTCTGCGCGGCGGCGGGCAGCACGGAGTTGAGCAGCGAGGTGCCCAGCGCTTTCATGTAATGAAGCACGTGCCAAGCTTGGTCGTAGTTGTTCCAGTCGATGCTCCTGGGAATCCAGCCGACCGTCGGGTCGAGCAGGTCTTGCAAGCTTTTGAAGCTTTGCGACGCCATAAAAAGCAGCGGGTAAACGTAGACGAATCCGATGATGACGAGCAGCGCGTAAACAGCCGTTTTCAGCGCGAGCCCGTCGCTGCCTTGACGGCCCCACAGCAGATGCTTCGCCTTGTCGGTCCAGAAGCGCGCGTTCTTCCTCCAGTCGGCGGGGATCCGGACGGCGCGTCCGACCTCCGGCGCGTCTCTCATGTCTTTTCCCTCCTATCTTCCTCTTCCGGCGTAAGCCGCGCGGTCGCGGTTGCGGAAGAACCAGGCGATGATCAGCAGCAGGACCAGGATGACCGCGAAGAAGATCCACGCCAGCGCGCTCGAGTAGCCGAATCCCGTGCCGATCTGGAACATGTTGTCCTGGATGAGCTTGATGACGTCGCTGAACGTGTTCGTAAACAAATCGACCGTCGTGTAGATGAGATTGACCAGAATGAACGGTTTCACTTCGGGCAGCGTGATTTTCCAGAAAATGACCCACGGAGACGCGCCGTCGATGGCGGCCGCCTCGTACACCTGGCTGTTCACCTTCTGCAGCGCGGCCAGAAAAATCAGGATCTGGACCCCGGAATACCACAGAATCAGGATGAACCGCTTGATGATGTCGACGAGCGGATCGGACCAGGCGTGCGGCAGATGGTTCTGGAGATACGCGATGACGCCGGACTGGTCCATCAGCGGAATCGTCGCCGCGCCCTGCGCGAACAGCTCCTGCACGACCTCGCCGCTTGTGATGACGACGGGCAGGAAGAAGATCGCCCGGAACAACTGCCGCCCCCGGATCGGCTGATTGATGAGCAGCGCCACGAACAGCGAGAACACGATGACGATCGGGATCATGAGGATCGTCGACTTGACGAACAGCAGCAGTTCCTGCAAGAAATCCGGATCCGTCAGGAAAGCGTCTTTGTAATTGCTCCAGCCCGTGAAGGTGGCCTTGATGCCGTACGGGGTGATCGCGACTTTGTTGAAGCTCATGTAGAGCGAGAAATAGAGCGGGTACGCCATGAACAGCAGAAAGCCGATCATCCACGGCAGCACGAGCAAGTATCCAATGAGCGCTTCCCGTCTGGCTTTGGACAGCCTGATCCTCATGCTCCCCCGCCTCCCGTCACGGCGAAGCCGCGCGCTTTCACGACGACGGAGCCGCTGCGGTAATCCCGGCCGGTATAGTTCACCCAGATGTCGACGCCGTTCGAGTAGCCGACCTTGACGACGCCGTAATCCATCACGGTGCGTTCTGTCATGTAGGCGCGCCGCACCGGCTTGAGCGCTTCGTTCGCCGCGTCATAGAGACGCTTGATTTCCGGCGCCCAATCCGCATACGCCGTGGAGAACAGCTCGCTCGACGGCGTGTTCTGCAGCTTCCAGGACGGCTCCTTCGTGATGACGAACGACGGGTAAGCGCCGTATTCGATCATGCGCAGCAGGCTCTCCGTCGGATCGGCCTGATGGTTGGCATATTCGTCGTAATAGTCGACGACGCCGTGCAGCGCCATTTGCACGAACGGAACCGTGTCGGTCGTGTACATGAACTGCGACGATTCCATCGGCATGTCCAGAATGGAACCGGCATATTTCAGCATGTAATCGTTCGGACGGTTGATCGCCAGGCGCAGCGACTGCTTGCCCGCTTCCTCCGCCAGCTTGCCGTACGTCCGCGCCGCGTCGGTCCGGGTCGCCGGCCGCTTGCCGCCGTAATCGGAATACAGCATGTAGCCGGTGCCGTCCAGCGACAGGTTCGTCAGCCCGTCCCCGCGGAACGTCCGGAAGTCCTCCGCCGCCAGCTTGAGCGCGGAACCGGGCCTTAGAAGATACCCTTCCATGTCCTTGTACAGCTCGCTGACGAAGCGGCTGACGAACGGGTATTCGGCGAGCCCGTCCGTCAGCATCCGCGCGGCGTCGTTCCGCAGGCTCGTCCGGGGACTGCCTTTGAGCAGATCGGTATAGTCGGTGTACAGATGAAGCGCGATGCCTTGCTTGGCGGCGTAGTCGCGCAGCGCCTCGAAACCGCTCTTGCCGCCCAACTCGCCGGCAAACGACGGCTCGGCCGGCCGCGCGCCGTTCAGGCCGCCGGCATTCCAGCCCTTCAGCACCGCGGTGACGCTGCGCACCCCTTGCTTCCGCAAATCTTCCAGAATGTCCCGGGCATCCCGGAACGAAGTCAGCTTCACGACGTGCCGGCTCAGCAGACCCGGCTCGATGTCGCCGCCGAGGAAGTCGATCTCCACCGGCACGTCCTGCCCTTCGGCGGAGCCCGCGGACGGGCTCGGCAGCATGCCGCGGCTCTGCAAATACGACCGGTACGCCGCAGCCATGCCGGCGTAGTCGGCGTTGCCGCCGCTCAGGAAGACGTAGCGCACCTGTTTGTCGTCCTCGGTTCGGTTTTTCGTGAACGTATGGATGCCGCCCATCGTCCGGCTGGTCGGCTGGAAATAGGCGTAGCGGATCCGGAAACGGGGCGACACCCAGTAGAAGTTCGTGTTCACGCCGCTCGGATACGCGACGATTTCGGCGTTCGCCTTGCCCTGCTCCACCACGCCCATAACGGCGTTGCGCTTCACGCCGTGCACGATGCCGAACACGGGGTAGGAAACCCGGTTCGACCCGTCGAATCCGCTCGTCGTCACGTCGCCGCCGTAAATCGTCCCGACGTAAGGCTCGTCGAAGCGCATCTGCCGGTCGGAGAAACGGATGAGCGCGCCGCTGCCGTCCGGGATGAACAGATAGCCCGGCACGTCGGCTTTGTGCACCGAACCGAGGAACGGATACAGCTGGATCGACGCCAGCCGGCCGTCGCCGTGCTCCTCGATCGAATCGTTCGGCAGCGTGACGACGAGCCCGGTGTCGTCCAGCGCCGTGCGGACGGTCAGCTTGATGCCGGGATCCGGCAGCTCGTACGTCACCTCCATGCCGTTCGGGACGGGCTTCGCAGCCGTCGCTTTGCCCTTAAGGGAGAGGAAGCTGCTCGAGGTCAGCGCCTCGTCGTCCTTGTTGAAATATTCGAGAATGAACGGAGACAGCATCGCGTTCTTCCAATCGTCGTTCAGCTCTTCCCGCTGCATCGCCTGCTCGCTGGGAACGGAAGACCAGACGTAGCCGGTCGCTTTATTCCGCACCTGGATCGCGTACGTTTTCATGTTCATGTACAGCACGAGGCTGCCGTTGTCGCCGATCTGCCGGAAATCCGGGCCGACGGCCGTGTCCGGGACGTCCGCGGACGCCGGCTCGGGCATCGTGAACCGGTTGGACTGGAAGAACGCCTGCTCCTCCCGGCTGTTCGGCGTCCCCGGCTGCGTGGCGTCGGAAGACGCGGTTTCGCCGAAGGCGCGGGCCACCGAACCCGCGAGCAGAACGGCGGCCGCCACAAGGCCGAGCCGGAAAGCTTGCTTGCGTCTAGACACGGTACTTCACCTCTTCCGCGATGCTCCGCACGAAATCCCACAGCTGACTGGACAACCCGAAGAAAATGAAGGCGATGAGCGCCATGACGGCCATGCCGGATAAGGTGACGGCGACGTTCTTGAACGTTTCCTTGAGCTCGTAGCCGTGAATTTCCTTGACCATGATCACCATGAGGATGACGCACCAGCCCAGGATGATCAGGCGGGAGTCGTCGTAGACGACCGCTTCCATCAGCGTCAGCCCTTTGGACAGCAGGGTCAGCGGGACGCCCAGCACAATATACGGGCTGAGCGCGTAGATCGAGCCTTTGTACACATCCTTGAATTTGCCTTCACCGTCGCTGATGATGCTCACCATGTAATTGCAGACGATCCAGGCCAGCAGCGGCACGAACAGCTTCAGCAGCTCGGTCGTCATGCTCACCCGCAGCGGATCGACGCCGCTGAAGATGAAGCTCGTCTGATACACCTCGTACAGCCGGACGACCGCCAGAACGACCAGCAGAATCGTGGCCGACAGGACGGACGCTTTGCCGCTGACGAGCTCCTCGTAGCCGTCGATCGGGTGACGAAGCATCCGGAAGACATGGAGCAGCTCGCCGACGATCCGGATCCGGCGAAATTCGCGCAGCGCCTTCACGACGGGAGCGCCGAAGCCGGTTTTCCGGTGAAGCCTTCTAAGCGCGGTCCACGCGACGAACAGGCCGGCAAGCAAGAGGATCACCGTCGAGACGTGCTTCATCAGCCATTCGCGGCGCAGTTCCCAGTACGTGTTCGAATATTCGCCCGCGTTTTTCGCGAGCTTCAGCTCGTCGAACGCCTGGCTGAACTTCCCTTCCTTGTAGTAGGCCAGCCCTAGCCCCAAGTGGGCCAGGTCGAACATGCTGTCCAATCGCAGCACTTGCCGCCACGGCTCCAGGCTTTCCGCGTATTTGCCGTCCAAATACAGGGAAGTCGCCTTGTACACGAGCATCGCGAACGGCGTCGGCTTGAAAATCTGGATGTTGCCCCGCTCCTTGTCGAGCACGTACAAGAGGCCGTCTCCATTCACCGCGATGCCCGAAGGGGACGTGAAGTAGCCGAGGCTTTGGTAGCCGGAATCGATGCCGCCGAAGGCGAACAGCAGGCTGCCGTCTTTGTCGTATACGGCGATGTACCCTTCCACCGAGTCCGCAGCGAAAATGTTGCCCGTCGCGTCGACGGCAATGTCCGCGTTGTTCGGGCTCATGAACGAGGAAGTCCGCAGCAGGTTGTCCCCCGCCACGTTCAGCTTCTTGACGCTGCCGCTCGCCAGGCCGACCGTCGCGGTGAAGATCAGGCCGTCGCCGCCCACGGCCACGTTCGTCGGGGAAGGCGGCAGCTTCTGCGCCAGTTGGCTCAGCTGCTTCTTCGTGAAGAACATTTTCTGAATCGCGCGCTCCAGGCTGAATCCGACCCGGTTGCCGCCGAAATAACCGAGAAAATCGCCTTCCGGGCTCAGCTCGACGAGCCCCTGGATCAGCCCTTCGCCGACAATGTACAGGTTGCCGCGCTTGTCGACGGCGATTTTCTTCGGCTTAAAGGCATTGTTCTTGCCAAACAGCAGCGATTCCGGCTTGCCGATCGCCTTCAGCTTGTTGCCGGAGCGGTCGTAAACGATCACTTGCTCCGCTCCGTAATCGGCTACGTACAGCCGGCCGTTCCCGTCGACGCAAATGCCGGTCGGCTGGTCCAGTTCGCCTTCGCCGTAGACGCGCACGAGGCTGCCCTGTTCGCTTAGCTCCAGCACGCGCCCGTTGCCCGTGTCCGCGACGTAAATATGGTTGCGGCCGTCGATGAACAGATCCTGCGGCTGATCCAGCGAAGCGGTGAAATTGCCGCTCGCTTCCTTGGCGGCCGCTTCGGAGCCGAACATGCCGTAGCCGTCCAGGACGCCGACCGGCTCGTAAGCGGTCTGCGTCAGCCGCGCCTGGCCGTTCTGCTTGAACGTGAAGGCGTAATAGCGCGCGCTGGCGGGCGCCGGCACGGCAACCGTCAGCAAGGAGAGGATCGCGGCGGCCCATACGGCGGTTTTCCATTTGAACATGAACGTCTCCCCTCCTCTACTTCAGCCCCGAGTGCGCCATCGTATCCATGACTTTGCTCTGCATCAAGATGAAAATGATCAGGTTGGGTATAAACATAATGAGCGCGGCGGCGGCGGCGACGCCTTGGCCGGCCACGTTGTTGCCGACCGTCGTGCTGAGCGTGGTCATATAGAACGCGAACGTCTTGAGCGTTTCCTTGCTCATGTACAAGCTCGACGTCTCCGCGTTGTTCCACACGGTCTGGAACGCGAGAATGGCCACCGTCGCCATTGCCGGCTTGATCAGGGGCAGCACGACGCGCGCGAACACGACGTAGTCCTTGGCGCCGTCGATGGCCGCCGCCTCGATCAGCTCGCTTGGGATCTGGTCGACGAACTGCTTGACCAGGAACACCCCGACCGGAAGCGCCAGCAGCGGCAAAATGTGCCCCCAGTACGTATTGATCAGGCCGAGCTTCTCCACCACCAGATAGCGCGGGATGGTAACCGCCGCCGGCACGAACATGAGGGCGATCGTGTTGATCTCGAACAGCAGCTTGCGCAGCCGGAACCGCTTCTTCGACAGCGCGTAGCCGGTCATCGCGCTCGTCATGAGGGACAGCGCCACGACGGCGGCCGAGACGACGATGCTGTTGAACAAATATTTGGTCACCGGGATGACGGTCATGTCCTTCAGGCTGAGCAGCCGGACCAGATTCTCGAGCGTCGGCTTGCGCACGAGGAAGGTCGGCGGAAACAGGAACAGCTCGTCGATCGGCTTCAGCGCCTGCGAGAACATGAAGACGATCGGCAGCAGCATGACAAGGCCGAGCGGGATCAGAAACGCAAAAAACTTGATCTGGCCGAGGCTGTATCGGCTCGGATTGATTTTGTTCCCGTGAAAGGAAGCCACCGGATCACCTTCTTACTCGTTTTTGCAGGGCGGCTCCGGCGCGCTCAATCTTTGTCGCCGAACAGCCTCCAGGCCAATTTCGAAACTCCGTAAATGATCAGCAGCAGGACGACGGAGACGGCCGAGGCGTACCCCATGTCGTAGCGGATGAAGCCGTAATCCGCGATATGGTTGATCATCAGCTGGCCGGAATATTGGGGAGTCGGGTTCGTCCCGGACAGCTGCACGCCGATCTCCCCGGCCTGGAACGTGCCGACGACCGCCATCACCGCGCCGAACAGCATCTGCGGCTTCATGGACGGAATGGTGATGTACCACACTTCCTGCAGCCGGTTTTTGATTCCGTCCATGTAGCCGGCTTCGTACATTTCCTTGTTGATGTTCAGGATGCCGGCCAGCATCGCCAGGAAGCCGACCCCCATGCTGTTCCAGAGCGTGACGATGATCATGACCGGCATGAGGTAATGCGGCGACTGCGTCCACTGGATCGGCTCGCGGATCAGGTTCAGCTTGAGCATCAGCGCGTTCAGGTACCCGGCGCTGTCCCCGCTGAACAAGGTCAGCCAGATGACGGCCATCGCCACGGCCGCGGTCATGGACGGCGAGTAGAGAGCGAGCGCCAGCACCGTCCGCGATCGGCGCGGAATCTGGGCGAGCAGCCAGGCGAGCCAGAAGCTCAGGATGTACCCGCCGGGTCCGACGATCAGCGCGAACTTGATCGTATTGGGCAGTACGTACATCATGAACTCGCTGTCCTGCGTGAGCAGGTTCACGTAGTTCTGCAAGCCGATGAATACCGGCGGCTGCACCGTATTGAAGTAAGTGAAAGACAGGCCGATGGCCGCCCCGACGGGAATGACGATAAACAAGGTGAACAGGACGAGATACGGAGCGAGAAACGCGTACGCGGACAGCTCTTCCCGCGTCGCGCGCTTCATCGCCCTCTTGACGGCCGGCCGCGCCGGGGCCGCCGTCACTTGGACCGCTTCGTTCATGGCAAATCCCCCTGTCCGTCCGCAGGCGGCAGGGTCGGCATCCGCAGCGGCTTCACCCGCTTGCCGTCCTTCAGGAAGCCGAACTCCTGCAGCTTCTTCGCGAGCTCGCGGTTCGTCTGAATCGTCGCGTCCTCAATGGCGCGCCGCGGATTGACGCCGTCGAACACGATTTCGTTCCAAGCGTCGCTCAGCTCCCGCTCGAGCATGTAATCGCCCGGCACGTGCGGCGTGTCTTTGAGCCATTTCCACTGCCGCTGGATGACTTGGATGTCCTCCGCCGGCCACGCCATCTGCTCGAACGCCTCCAGGTTGGCCGTGTTCCACATGAAGGTCGGGCCGTAAATCGTCTGCATCCGGTGGCCGAACTTGATCTGCGTATCGGCGGACGTCCACCATTTGAGCAGCTCCCAGGCTTCCTGCTGGCGTTTGCTGTTCTTGAAAATGACCGCCGTCTGCGCGACGCCGGGAGCCCAGCGCTCCACCCGGCCGTCCTTGTCCTTGACGCCGGGCATCGGGGCGATTTTCCACAACCCGCTGATTTCCGGCGCCGCCGACATGAGCTGGACGTAGGTGGAGAAATCCGAAATGCCGATCGGCAGGCTGCCGTCGCGGAAATGGTTGTAGAAGCTCGGCACGTTCAGCGGCAAGTTGTAGACGGTGAACAGGTCCGTCATTTCCTTGATGCCCGCGATCGCGTTCTCGCTGTCGATGGCGGTTTTGGACCCGTCCGCCGTGAACAGATCGCCGCCGTGCTGGTATATGAACGGCGAGGTGAGCCAGATCGGCTTGTACCCGCCCGTCTGGGCCATCGGATCGTAGAAGTTGAGACCGTACCGCTGCAGGTCGGGCAAAATCCGCTTCACGTCCTCCATCGTGTCCGGAACCGGGATGTTCAGCGCGTCCAGAATGTCCTTGCGGTAGAACAGCACCCAGAAATCCTGCGTCTCCGGCAGCGCGTAAGTGCCGCCGTTGAATTCATAAGGCAGCATCTGGCCGGGCGCGAACCGCTTCATGACTTGGTCGAAGTCCGGGAACTTGCTCAGGTCGGTCAGCGTGTTCCGGACGGCCAGGTTAAACGGCGTCGTCGTGTTGATCGACATCGCGGCGTCCGGGGAGTTGCCTGCGGCGTTGGCCAGAATGAGCTTCGTCTCGTCCGGCATGAGCGAGAACGACACTTTGATGCCCGTCTTCTTCGTGAAATCCTCGTTCGCGAGCTGCTGCATCGTCATGACGTACTGGCGGGGCCGGTTCACCCAAATTTGCAGCGCGTCCTTGCCGTTGTCGTTGATCTTGGCGTAATCCTTCGTGAACGAGCCGAAGAACACGGACAGGTTCGCCTTCAGCCGGCTGAAAAATCCGGCCTGGGGGCCCGGCGGCTTCTTGTCCGAATAGACGTAGAAGCGGTCGAGCGTCAGCGGCTGGTTCGGCATTTTGGCCAGCGTCTTCCCGAGCAGCTGCATGACCGAATCCGAGCCGCCGGACAGCCGGGACGTCTTGTACGGGATCGTGTTCGGATCTTTGGCGAGGTCCCGCAAAATTTGCGCCGAAATTTTCATCTGCTTCGACTCGTCCGTCGGGCCGCCCACCCGCTGCGTCAGCAGTTCGTTCTGCTTCTCCAGCGTGTCGGCGTACCGGCCGAGCCGCTCGGCCGCGTCGGGAATCTGGTCCGTCAAATCCCAGTCCCGGTTGGCGTCTTCGGTATTGCCCGTCGCCATCTTGAGCTGGATCATGAAATCATTGACGCCCTGCATCACGTTCTGAACCGCGAGAATCGTCGGCCGGTACGGCGCGACGTCGGCCGTCAGGGTGAGCGTGTGCTCGCCGGCGGTCAAACGGAACAGATACGGTTCGCCATGGCCGTCCGCCAGAACAAGGTTCGTCCAGGCAGTCGTGTAAGGGAACGCCACCTGCCGCATTTCCTCGAACGGCAGGGCGCCATCTATGCGCAGCGAGCGGTATACCGGCAGATCGGTGCCCGTATCGCTCGTGATCTCGTTTTGCTTGTACTTGAGCGCGATGCGGTAATCGCCGTCATGGGGCACCTCGAACTTCCACGTCACGCTTTGTCCGCCGATTTGCCAGGAGTCTCCCCCGAGCGCATTGAGCCGGAGGCTGTCGCTCGTGAACGGAACCGCGGAAGGATCGCCGTCCGCCTGGGCGCGGATGAACGGCTCGTTCTTCATGGCGAGATTCTCGGCTTCCACCGTCTCGAGCGCTGCGGGCGCCGGATCCGCCGCTTGCGATGCGCGGTATTCGGCGTAATTCGGAACCGGCACAGGACTTTCGACCGCAATGCGGCCGAGCAGAATCGGCTCGCTGACATAATGGAGCGTCACTTCGTTGTCGCCCGACTTGAAGCGAAAGAGCAGAGGCCGGTCGTCCGCGGACGCCGGGGCTTCCACTTCTTGCGTGCGCCAGCCCGGAATCATCTGCTGGTCGGGCAGCACGTCGTTGTTCAGCAAATCTTTGTCGAAAGGATACCGGTCGTTCTTCCAGTACTTGGGCAGTTCGAATTGCCGTGCCTGGAAATACGGATATTCGCCGTTCGTCTGCACGCCCCGCTCGATGGAAATGACTTTGTCCGTGAGCGGATAGTAATCGATCTTGATTTGGTACAGCCCGTCTTGCGGAACTTGGACATGAAAAGAAACGTCGGCCGTCCGTTCATCCCACAGAAATACCGGCGTGCCGTATCCTTTGCTGTCGGCCGCGGACGTAAGCGGCGCCTTGCTCCCTCGAACCGTGAAATCCGACGGCTGAACTTCCCGCTCGATGCCCGGGACCGCCCGGATGCCGTCCTTTTCCCACCGCTGCAAGACATCGGAGTAATCGGCCTCCACCACCTGCTTGGCAGCTTCCTCCTGCTTTGGCGTTCCGCCGGCCTGCGGTCCTTGATCCCGACTGTCAGCCCGGCTGTCCTTCTTCCCGCCGAACAGCGCGTCCAGCACATCTTCGTTGCCGGCTGCCGTATCCGCTTCGGCGCTTTCCTTCCCCACGGCATACGCCGCGGAAGGAGGAGACACGGACGTTCCGGACATGCAGACGGCGCCCAGCAACAGCGAGCCGATCCAGATGACGGCTGCAATCCTTCTCTTCATGTCCTCACCCCTATGCTGCCGAATGATCCCTCCCCTCGCCTGGAAAGGGAGGGATCATGCCGCGGCTTATTTCGTGACCGCGTCGATTTGCGACTTGTTCCTGTTGAAGATGTCCATCGCTTTCTGCTGGATGTCCTTCGCGACGTCTTCGGGCTTGACTTTGAGCGTGACGAGGTCTTTCTTCGTGTCGTACGGATCCAACAATTTCGAGATGATCTCCGCGTCGCCCGGCAGCCACTTGTAGCCGTCGACGAAGCCGTTCGGGATCATGGCGATGACGTCTTTCAGTCCCGGCGCCGTGAACGTCGTGTTCAGGTATGCGTCCCAGACGTCGCGGTCGTTCACCAGCGGCATCGTGGAGATCGGCTTTTCGATTTCGTTGATGCGCTGCATCCAGCCGTCCTTGGAGAACGTGAGCCATTTGATGAATTCGTACGCTTCTTTCGGATGCTGCGTGTTGGCGGCCATGCCGATGTAGTCGGTGACGAGCGGGACGCGCTGGCCTTTGTTGCCCGGAATCGGCAGGAAATCCCACTTGAACTTGCCGTTCTTCGCGACGTCGGCGAACACCCAGCTGGCGTCGATCTTCATGCCGACTTTGCCGGCCAAGAAGGCGTCCTTGTCTTTGCCGTACCATTGGTCCTGGTCCTTGCGCTCGTAGAGATCGACCGACGTTTTGTCGTTGTAGACGATGTTGTTGATCCAGTGAATCGCGTCGGCGAACGCCGGGTTGTCGAAGTTGAACTTCGTGCCGTCGTACGTCAGCCAGCCGAGCGAGGGGTCGAACTGCGGCACGAGCATTTCGCGCGCGCCCAGCACGTTCTCCGCGCCGAACTGGTGGTCGCTCGCTTTGGTCAGCTTTTTGGCGATTTGCTCGAAATCTTTGATCGTCCAGTCTTTTTTCGGCAGCGGGACGTTCTCTTTGTTGAACAGGTCGACGTTGATCAGAACGCCCTGTATGAACAATTGCTGCGGCAGCATATACTGCTTGCCGTTATATTGGCCGGTCTCGCTGAGATTGCCGAAAATGTTCTCGGGCTTGTAGTCCGGATCGGCGTCCAAATACGGCTTCAGGTCCGCCAGCCAGCCGTTCGCCACATCGGACGGCCCGTTGAACACGAAGAACACGTCCGGCAGTTTGCCTGCAGCCGCCGCAGCGCCGAGCTTCTCGTCCCACGGCCAGGTAACCGATTTGTCGATTTCGATTTTGATGTTTGGGTGCGTTTTCATGAAAGCGTCGATTTTTTTCTGTTCGACCGCCGGATCGTTCCAGGTCGCGTATTTCAACGTCACGACCCCGCCCGAAGCAGATTCTTCCGGCGATGCCGACGGGGATGCCGGCGCCGAAGGGCTTGCGCTCGAACCGGCGCTTGGCCCCGCATTGCCGCCGGTATCCGATTTTCCGCTGCACCCTGCGAGCAGAGCGATCAGCATGACAGAAGCCAGAATCCAACCCGTCTTTTTTTTCATTCGGTTTTCCCCCAACGTTAAAATGTGAACCATCCCTATGATCAATACTGGCTGGCCAAGTCGACACGATTCAGCGACGGTTCGCGTCCGTTCACATAGTCCCGCAGATTGGCGGCGAATATCCGGACAGCCCTGTCATTGTAATGGATGGACGCGCCGGAATTGTGCGGAGTTACAATGACATTGTCCATCTCCCACAGCGGGCTGGATTCCGGCAATGGTTCCTGCTCGAACACGTCAAGTCCCGCTCCGGCGATCGTGCCGTTCTGCAGCGCCTCGATCAACGCTTCCGTATCCGTCGTGCTGCCGCGTCCGATATTGATGAAGAAAGCGGTCGATTTCATGCGCCGGAACTGGGAGCGGCCGATCAGATGCCGCGTTTCTTTCGTGACGGGGAGCGTCACGACCACATAGTCGCTCTCCTGAAGCACTTCGTCCAGCCCTTGGATGTCATACATGCGGTCGACATAGGCAGATGGCCGTCCCGACCTCCGAACGCCGAGCACGCGCATTCCGAAACCGCGGGACAGCTTGGCAATTTCTTCTCCGATGGCGCCGACACCGACGATTCCCAGCACTTTCCCGTGCATCTCCCCCATACCGCCGAGCCATTCCCATTTCTTCCGCGTCTGATTGCGAATGTGGAGATGCAGCTTTCGGGTCAACGACAGCATCATGGCGAGCACGGACTCCGAGATCGGGTAGGCATGGACACCGCTTGCGTTCGTCAAAATAACGTTTTTGCGTTCCAGAGCATGGAACGGCATTTGCTCGACGCCGGCTCCCCATGCCTGAATCCAGCGCAGGCCGGATTCCGGTTTCAGGCAATATTGCTCCGCAAGCTCATTCCATCCGACCACGATTGCGGCATCCAGCCAATCGGCAACCGACAGTTCTTCCCCGCCGCGAATGATCTCCCACCCGGGTGCGGCGTTGCGAATCATTTCCATCTCGTCAGGCTGCAAATCGGGAATGCAGACGATTTTGCCCATCTTACAAATTTGTTCATCCTCCTGAGACCGGATTCGCGATTTGCGACGATACGTATCCGCTTAGACGCCGTGCCCTTTCTTCCCCCTGCAAGCACCTCCTTTAATATTCATTGGCTACGATCATAGTTTATTTATACAATTATTACATATATAGGAATTCCAATGAAATAGCGTCCGCCTCTTTCTTGATGCCGTCCGCAATATCGGGGCTCGACAACACATCCGTGTACGCTTTATAGTTGCTTTCAAATTTGTCTACCGGTCCGGTAATGGCCCTGACGATCAGGTTATCCAACTCGTCATTGTGCGGGGCGATCAGGTTGTTGTTCAAATCGTTGGCTGCGGCTTGATAGTCGGCTTTCGCTTTTTGCGTTGCGTCGTCGACCGGGAGTTGCGCATACAACGTCATGAATTTCAGGTTGTGCTGCTGCCAAGCCGTGTTCATCATCGTGTATTGATCATAGTTGCTTTCGCTGAACGGATATACAACGGACGGACTATACACATAACCCATTTCTTGCGCCATAGCCAGGCCGTATACTTCCGGATTTTGCATGGTGCCGTCTTTGCCTTGCAGTCCGTAGTACCATCCGTCGCCTTCACAACGGCATACTCGCCGTTAATGATTTTGGCATCGCGCTGTTCCGGCTTCTGAATATAAAATTCCTGACCGAACAGACCTTCATTAAAGCCTTTGTTCATAAAAGAAATATAGTTTTTCCATTCTGGAGTCAGCTCGTAGTCAGCGTACAAATGGCTATTTCGACCGCGTCCACCCCGCTCTCGGCGCAATCCCGTAACAGTTCCTCCCGGGACGGATCTTTGCCTGCCTGCCAATATTGATCCTGCCAGCCGTACATGTTCGTGGAGAATCCTTTGATTTTCATCCGAACCTCAGTCGCCCCTTTCCTTATCACGGCAGCTTGGGATGTCTGGCCCGCACTTTTTGCGGCAGCCCCGATGCCGCACAGTCGTAGATCGCCTGGAGACATTGGAAATTGAACACCGCCCGCTCGTTCACGATGGCCGGAGATGGAAGTCCTTTCACTTTCCGGTAGAAATAGAGCACCGGGTGATCCATGTATCCGAATTTGCCTTGATGCGGCAATGTCATAGGTTCCGTTACGACTTCCCCGTTGCTGTCGTGCTTGTACAGGACTTCGTCGGACTCAAAGTACGGCGACCATTTCACGGCGCCGAGCGTTCCCTCGATCTCGACGTGGCAGTAGGCTTCTCCGTGCGTGCAGGAAGCGCGCTCGTACTGAACCCATACGGTATTGCCGTCGTTCGTTGTATACTTCAGCATGGCCCCGGCATGGCCTTCGACGTCATAAACGGTGTCCTTCGGGTCGGCTTGCGTCTCGGGCTTGTTTGTCCAGGCTGCAGCCACTTCAATGCCGGCGGGCTGCAGCAAGTCGTTGAGCACCGAGAAATCGTACGGCCCCCAGTCCATGACGACTCCGCCGGCAGCTTTGGCGCGATCCAGAAACCATCTGCTTTCCGGTTGGTACTCGACGCCCGGACGGCCTCTATGACTGCGGAACAAGAAGGACACCTTATAAATTTCGCCCAGCTTGCCGGATTGAATATATTTCTTGACTTGCTCGGTCTTCGACAGGCCCACGAAGCGTACGCTGCAGCATCCCAGCAGACGATTGTTGCGCTCTGCGGCCTCCAGCAGCTTTTCCGACTCCTCCCCGTTCATGACGAGCGGTTTTTCGCACAATACGTGCCGGCCGGATTCCAGAGCCAGCAGGGATAACGGGAAGTGGGTAAACGGCGGCGTTGCGACAATGACGATATCGTCCTCGCGCGCCTCTTCGGCCAACATCATCTTGGCGTCCGTATAAGCCGCCGCTTCCGGGTGCTTCTCCGTGAAGGAGACCAGCGCCGCTTGATTCGGATCCGCCACCCTGATTTCGACCGTTTCCTCCTCTGCCAGCTTCTTAATCGCATCGGCATGGGTTCTGCTGATCACGCCGGCGCCTACTAAATAAAATCTCATTGCAAACACCTCGCCGTTTATCGTTATGCTTTTGCGGCTCCCCGGGAGTTTCGGCGCTCCCGTCGGAAATTTTCCAAATATTTTTAAATCCAACGAGCAAATAGCCGATATTTCGCTTGCAACTGCTCGTCTAGGAACCGCTTCGCGCGCGGGAAGCGGAGGCCGCGGTCAGGAGGCCGGACCGCGAATCCGCCGTGCGCCGCACGATTCCCGAACGATGAGCTCGGTGTCCAGCAAGATCGAGCGAGGTTCGTCCCAGGCTTCCTGCAGCGATTGGAAAATCACGTGCGTCACCAGCGCTCCCCACTCGCGCTTGGGATGGTTGATCGTCGTCAAAGCCGGGCGAACAAATGCGGACAACCGGATATCGTCGAATCCGACGACCGCCACATCTTCCGGAATGCGGAAGCCTGCCTCCGTGAGCGCCTGAATGCATCCGATCGCCATTTCATCGTTGGCGGAGAAGATCGCTTCCGGAACGTTGCGGCTTATGATCAAAGATTTCATGGCCTGGTATCCGCCCTGCTCGGTGAAGTGGCCTTGGGCCGTATAGATCGGCTGGTAAGGAATGTCCGCCTCCGCAAGCGCTTTCTTGTAGCCTTCGAACCTTTTCTGATTGTTGTAAGAGTCGACGCCGCCGCTTAGATAGCCGATTTTCCGATAACCGAGACCGATCAGATGCGAGGTGGCGGTGTAAGCGCCCTGGACGTTATTCACCAGCACGTGGTGCACATGGTCCGCTTTCAGCTCCCTGTCCATCACCACGATCGGAAAATCTTTGCCGGCCACCTGCGCGATCAGTTCGTCGGGGATGGTCGGACCGAAAATAATGGCCGCGTCGAACAGCTTCTCCCGCAGGAAACGGGCCGAATTCCGATGATTGACTGAAGTGCTGCAAGCCACCAGATCGTAACCGTTGGCGATGACGACTTCTTCCAATCCCTGCGTGATCGAACTGAAGAACGGACCGCCGAGACCGGTGAGGAACAATCCGATGGTCTCGGTCTTCCTTCTTTTCAGATTTCGGGCGATGGCATTGGGGCGGTAGTTCAACTCTTCGACCGCCGCCCACACTTTTCGTCTGGTTTCTTCGCTGACTCTCGGATCGTTATTCAGCACATACGAAGCGGTGGACACGGCAACGCCCGCATGTTTGGCAACATCTTTAATGGTGGCCAACTCCGCTCCCCCCGGGGAAACATGATCGCGCTATATCGAAACGTTTCGAATTATAACACCACTATATACGAATAGGATAGCGCTTGCAAGAGCATTTTTTCGAAAAATTTCATAGTATTTTTTTACTAAAAACACATATTCGCCTTCTCAATTCGAAACGATTCAACTGGACGGCCGCCGATCCACCGAACAGCAAGCCCTTCCGCCTATAAAATCAAAAACCGCTCCCGCGGCGGATGATTCCGCCGCTTGGGAGCGGTCTTCTTCACGCAACCGAATTACATCATGTCCATGCCGCCCGGCATGCCGCCGCCGGGAGCCGATTTTTCCTTCTCCGGCTTGTCGGCGATGACCGCTTCCGTCGTCAGGAACATCGCAGCGACGGAGGCCGCGTTCTGCAGCGCATAGCGGGTCACTTTCACCGGGTCGATGATGCCGGCTTCGAACATGTTGACCCATTCGCCGGTTGCCGCGTTGTAGCCGGTTCCGAGCGGTTCCTTCTTCAGGCGCTCGACGATGACGGAGCCTTCTTGGCCGGCGTTGGCCGCAATCGTGCGGATCGGCTCTTCCAGCGCGCGCAGCACGATGTTGACGCCCGTCTTCTCGTCGCCTTCGGCCTCGACAGCCGCAACCGCGTTGTACACGTTGACGAGAGCGGTGCCGCCGCCGGATACGATACCTTCCTCAACGGCCGCACGCGTCGCGTTCAGCGCGTCTTCGATGCGCAGCTTGCGCTCTTTCAGCTCGGTCTCGGTGGCTGCGCCGACTTTGATGACGGCTACGCCGCCGGCCAGCTTCGCCAGACGCTCTTGCAGCTTCTCGCGGTCGAAGTCGGAAGTCGTTTCTTCGATTTGCGCTTTGATTTGGTTGACGCGCACTTTGATGTCCTCGGAGCTGCCCGCGCCGTCGACGATGATCGTGTTTTCCTTCGTTACGCGCACTTGACGGGCGGAACCGAGTTGTTCCAGCGTCGTCGATTTCAGATCCAGACCGAGATCTTCGGTGATCACTTGGCCGCCGGTCAGAGCCGCGATATCGCCCAGCATCGCTTTGCGGCGGTCGCCGAAGCCCGGCGCCTTAACCGCAACGCAGGTGAACGTGCCGCGCAGGCGGTTGACGATCAGCGTCGCTTGCGCTTCGCCTTCCACGTCTTCGGCGATGATCAGCATTTGCTTGCCGGACTGCACCACTTTCTCCAGGATCGGCAGAATCTCCTGGATGTTGGAAATCTTTTTGTCGGTGATCAAGATATACGGGTTTTCCAGAACGGCTTCCATCTTGTCCGTATCGGTGATCATGTACGGAGAAGTGTAGCCGCGGTCGAATTGCATCCCTTCGACGACTTCCAGCTCGGTTTGGAATCCTTTCGATTCTTCAACCGTGATGACGCCGTCTTTGCCCACTTTCTCCATCGCGTCTGCGATCAGTTCGCCGACTTCCTCGTCCGCTGCGGAGATCGCGGCGACTTGGGCGATGTTGTTGCGGCCTTCGACTTGCTTCGAAATCTTCTTCAGCTCATCCACCGCAGCGCGCACCGCTTTGTCGATACCGCGGCGAACGATCATCGGGTTGGCGCCGGCGGCGACGTTCTTCAGCCCTTCGCGAATCATCGCCTGGGCGAGAACGGTAGCCGTCGTCGTACCGTCGCCGGCAACGTCGTTCGTCTTCGTGGCGACTTCCTTCACCAGTTGGGCGCCCATGTTCTCGAACGCGTCTTCCAGCTCGATTTCTTTGGCGATCGTTACGCCGTCGTTCGTAATCAGCGGGGAACCGAATTTTTTCTCCAGCACGACGTTGCGGCCTTTCGGGCCGAGCGTCACTTTCACCGCATTTGCGAGCGCATCGACCCCGCGCAGCATGGCGCGGCGGGCGTCTTCACTGAATTTGATTTCCTTAGCCATTAGCGAATACCCTCCTCGAGATTCGAATGTTGCTTTTTACGTACGGGACGCGTTCCCGATGCATTCCTATGTGGGCGGCGACGCCGCGACTTACTCGATAATCGCGTGAATGTCGCTTTCTTTCATAATCAAGTACTCTTTGCCGTCGTACTTGACCTCGGTTCCGGCGTATTTGGAGAACAGGACCCGGTCGCCGACTTTCACTTCCGGCGCGACGCGAACGCCGTCCTTGTTGACCGCACCGCTGCCTACCGCCACAACGGTGCCTTCCTGCGGCTTTTCCTTGGCGGTATCCGGCAGCACGATGCCGCTGGCGGTCTTCTCCTCTTTCGCGCTTGCCTCGATCAGCACGCGATCACCCAAAGGTTTGATCATGAAAATAGCCTCCTTCTTTTCTAAACGTGGATGGTGGATAGGTGGCGGTTGTTAGCACTCGATAGCTCATAGTGCTAATAACCAATTCCTATATTACGGGTTTTGCTACTCCTTTTCAAGACCCTTTTCCCCGAAATCCCGCAAAAAAGAACCCGCCTTCTGCGGCGGGTCCGCTGCGTGCCATCCTATTGTTGCCCTTTCCGGCCGGTTCTAATCACGTCCGGTAATTGGCCACCATCGCTTTCAGCCGGGAGGCCATCGAGCTCAGCTTATCGGCCGTGCGCGCCATTTCATCCGTGGAAGTCAGCTGCTGCTCCGTCATCGCCGACACCTGCTCGGTGAACGAAGCGGTCTCTTCCGTAATCCGGGCAATGCTCTGGATCGATTCGCTGATCGATTGGCTGCTCGCCGACATTTCCTCGACCGCGGCCGCCACTTCCACGATATTGTTGCTCAGCTTTCCGACTTCGCCGACGATTTCACGGAACGACGTCTCGGCGTTCTTCATGCTGGACACCGCTCCGAACACTTGGCCGGCGCTCTGCTCGAACATCGTCGCCACTTTCTCGATGTCGCCCGACATCGCTTCCAGCGTATCGGCGATCTGCACCGCCGACTGCTGCGTCTGATCCGCCAGCTTGCGAATCTCGCCGGCCACAACCGCGAAGCCGCGCCCGTGCTCGCCGGCCCGGGCCGCTTCGATCGCGGCGTTCAGCGCCAGCAGGTTCGTCTGGTTCGACACTTCCGATATGTACCCGATGACTTCGCGCACCTGCTCCGACTTGTCGTTCAGCCCCCGAACCGTCTCCTGCAGGGAGCGGAAAGCTTCATCCACCTGCGCGATTTCTTCCGCCGTCGTCCTGAGCAGTTCCGAGCCTTCTTCGGCGCGGCCCCGTGTCGATTGGGCGGCGTCCGAGGCGCTCGTCGTCGTGGCGGCCACCTGGTTCAGCGCCCTCGCCGTTTCCTGAATAACCGCGGAAATTTCCTGCGACTGGGCGACCTGGTTCTCCGAACCTTCCGCCACTTTCTGCACCGCGCCGGACACTTCGCTGCTGACGCGGGCATTCTCGTCGGCTCCCTGCTTGAGCTGGATCGCGGCGGCGGCCAGCTCCGCCGTGTTGTCGCGCAGCTCCCGCATCATTTTCTGCAAGCCGTCCAGCATGGCGTTGGCCGCCTGGGCCAAATGGCCCAATTCGTCCCGGGAATGCACTTGAATCCGGCGCGTCAGATCACCGCCCGACCCGGCTATATCCTTCAGCGTCGAGGTAACGTTCCCGATCGCACGGCTGATGTTCCGTTCGACGGAGAACAAGCCGACCCCGCATCCAATCAGCAAGACGGCGAAAATGGCGATCAGTTCGATGAACAAATCGGCGTTCTGCGAGAAATCCAGCCGGCCCGCGATCAGGATGAAAGCCAATACAATCAGTACCGCAAAAAGAACGTAACCGATCCCCAACTTGCGTCCCAGACTCATTCTCTAGTCCCCTTCCGAATGCGTTCGACTATTGGCAAATAATAGTTTATCACAGTTTTGTTTCGGAGAATATCAAAATTTGTTGTTTGATGTAAGCGATTGTCCGGAATTGGGAGAAAAAAGTCGCATTTCGCCCGGACGCGGCCTGGTGCCGAAGAAGCCGGACTTTCCGCCTAACGCCAAAAAACCGTGCCCGCCCTTCGGGGCGAACACGGCGACGGGGCGCCTTCCGGCGCGTGCGGTTAATCTTCCTCTTTTTCCAGCGCCCTCTCGCGGCCTGCAATCGCCGCCTGCCGCTTCCGGTAAGCGATCGTCGACAGCAGCACGCTGAGCTCGTAGAGCATAACGAGCGGCACCGCCACGAGCAGGTCCGAAATTACATCCGGCGGAGTGATCACCGTTCCGATCACGACCAGCACGAACCAGGCGATTCTGCGCAATCTGACCAGCATGCCCGGATGGAGGATGCCGATGCGGGACAGAAACAGAATGACGAGCGGCAGTTCGAACATCAGCGACATCGGCAGCAAAATGTTGAACATGAACGTAAAGTACTGGGTGACGCCGTACGTCTGATGCAGCCCCATGCTTCTGCCGACGCTCTCCGTAAACCGGTAGGCCATCGGAAATACGACGAAATACGCAAACGCCAGGCCGGCCAAAAACATGAACACCGCGCCGGGGACATAGCGCAGCGTCGCCCGGCGTTCCCGCACGCCCAAGGCGGGCCGCACGAACAGCCACAGCTGAAACACCGCGAACGGGATCGCCACGACGAAGGAGAGAAGAACCGCGAGTTTCATAAACAGGCTGATGGCGTCCCAAGGAGAGAATACGTTCAGTTCGATTCTGCCGGACGGCGTCGCCGACACCAGGTAATCGAACACCGGCCGCGCCCCGAACAGTCCGCCGACCAGCGCCAGGCCGAACACGGCCAACGCGTAGATGAGCCGTCTGCGAAGCTCGCCGATATGATCCCAAAGCGACATGAAACCTTCTTCGGGGCGGGGATCGGAACCGTCTTTCATCGGAAACCTCCTCAGGCGCGCCAAACAAGCAAAAACGACTTCATTGTCTAACTTGCGACAAAGAAGATCGTTTTTATCGGACAAAATAACGGCCTGACCGCCGTTATGGATGGGATATGCAAATCGAAAGGCTGCCGCTTATTCCGGAAGCCGCCGTTCCTCTTTCGGCTGTTCTTCCGGCTCCGGACGAACTTCCACCCGGCGGGGCTGCGGGGACGCATCGTCCATCAAATCGTTCGCGCCTTTCTTGAACTCCCGCAGCGTGCGGCCGAACGCCCGTCCAAGCTCGGGCAGCTTGTTCGGTCCGAACAGGAGCAAAGCAATCAGGAGAATCAGGATCAGCCCGGAAACACCGATGCCAGACATCGTACTTCCTCCTTTCGGCCAAGATGACCAACCGTCGGACAATAGCCTTCCGTTCTATCATAGCATACCCGATCGGCGGAAAATAGAGCCATTCCTTGACAATTGTTTGACGTTGCACAGGCTCCGCCGGCATCGGGAGACACGGCGCAAGCCTTCCGTTTCCGGCAGACGCGGGTCAGCTTTCCGCCGGCTTCGCGGCGTAGTCGCCGCTTTGACCGCCGGTTTTCGACAGCAGACGGGTCGGACCGATGACCATATCCTTCTGGATCGCCTTGCACATATCGTAAACGGTCAGCGCCGCGGCCGTAACGGCAGTCAGCGCCTCCATCTCCACGCCGGTCGGGCCGGTCGTTTTCACTTCCGCGGCGATGACCAGCGCATCGTCGCCTTCGAAGCCGAACGTCACGTTGACGCCGGACAGCGGGAGCAGATGGCACATCGGGATCCACTCGCTCGTCCGCTTGGCGGCCTGTATGGCCGCGACCTGCGCCACCGCCAGCACGTCCCCCTTGGCGACGCCGCCTTCGCGAATGCGCCGGAGCGTCTCCGGGGCCATGATGACCCGGCTTTCGGCAACGGCTGTCCGCGCGGAGGCCGCCTTGCCGCTGACGTCGACCATCTTGGCGCGGCCCTGCTCGTTGAAATGCGTCAAAGATTGCGATTCGGCTGCCATTGGCTTACCTCCCGTTCCACCACAAAATCCCGTCTTCGGTGGCCAGCCCGTCCAGCTTCAGATCGTGCGGCTCTACCGGCAGCGGCTCGTTCGCCACCTGGAGCTGGAACGCGAACCCGATCCACAGCGGCCTGGCGCTGCCGGGGCCGCTGTGGATCCGGGCGCAATCGGCGTACCACCGGTCGTAGTAGCCGCCGCCGTACCCGATGCGCCGGCCCAGCCGGTCGAACGCCAGTCCCGGGACGAGGATGACGTCCGGCGCTTCGCCGTCCGGCAGCGGCAGCGTCCGGACGGGGTCCGGCTCCGGCACGCCCCACCGGCCGGCGATCCAGTCGTCCGCCGCTTCGATGCGCCGCAGTTCCAGGCGGTCCCCATCGATTCGCGGCGCGCAGACGAGGTGTCCGTTGGCCAGACACCAGTCGGCGCAGCCCGACGGATCCGCCTCCGAGCGGAAGGCGCCGTATACGCCGACGCTTAAAGGCCTGCCCCGCTCGGCGCCGAGCGGAACGAGCGCCCGCTCCGCCACCGTCCGGCAGATCGCCGCGGAACGCCGGATTCTCTCCGCCGGAGCGAGCGACCCGCGCGCTTCCGCCATGCGGCGGCGCCATTCCCGCTTGGCTTCCTGCGTCGTTCGCCCTTCCGTCCGCATGCCGCTCATCGGCTTCCCCTCCGTTTCCGCCCAGATCCGGCGTTGGTTCGTACCACGAGTGTACCACGGTTGCCTCGGTTTCGCCACGGCTCGTCAACCGTGGCTCGCCAACCTGCAAGCGGGACGGGCCGGAGACGAGGGCTCGATCAAAAAAGAAGCCAAGACGTCCGGTATGAAGGGGGGGGATCGAGCGGGATGAGCGGGCGGGAACGACAGCAAAAACGACTGAAATAGCGGAATCCGGCAGCGCATCGAAACCGCCCGCCCGGTTTGGCGAAACTTGCGTTTTACGCTAAACTGGGGGTGGCGGTTGGCGTTGCCATGCGGGCTGTCGGCGATGCCCGGCTTGCCCGGAATGAGGAACGGCGAACCGACAAGCCGGCATCCTCCGCCCGCCGCCACATGAAACGGAAAGGATCGGATTTCTTTTGCTTCTTCAAGCTTCCGGCATCGTCAAACACTACGGCGCCGCTCCGGTTCTGGAGGGCGTCTCGATTCAGGTAAACGAAAGGGACCGCATCGGGCTGGTCGGCGTCAACGGCGCGGGGAAGTCGACGTTCCTCCGCATCCTGGCGGGAGAGCTGGCGCCGGACAGCGGCACCGTATGTAAGCCGAGGGAACTTCGCATCGGCTATCTGGCCCAGGACGGCGGCCTGCAATCCGGGCGCACGATCGGGGAGGAGATGCAATCCGCTTTCGGGGAACTGGTGCGGATGGAGCGGGAACTGCACGAGCTGGAGCGACGGATCGCCGATCCGAAAGAGCAGGAGGACGCGGACCGGTACGCGGCTTTGCTCGCCCAGTACGCCGACCGGAACGACCGGTTCCGCGAAGCCGGCGGCTTCGAGATGAACAACCGAATCCGCAGCGTGCTGCACGGGATGGGCTTCGGCGGCTTCGCTCCGGATACGCCGGTGTCCGCGCTGAGCGGCGGCCAGCGGACCCGGCTGGCGCTGGCCCGGCTGCTGGCGGCGCAGCCGGACCTCTTGCTGCTCGACGAGCCGACCAACCATCTCGATATCGACACGCTGACCTGGCTCGAGCAATATTTGCGCGCCTACGCGGGCGCGATCGTCGTCGTATCGCACGACCGCTATTTTCTCGATGCCATCGCCGGCGCGATCGTCGAAATCGAGCGGCACGCGTCCGCCCGCTACACCGGCAACTACACCCGGTACATGGAGCAGAAGCAGGCGGCGTTCGAGCAGCGGCTCAAAGCGTACGAGCAGCAGCGGAAAGAGCTGTCGCGGATGGAGGATTTCGTGCAGCGCAACATCGCGCGCGCCTCGACGACCCGCCGGGCGCGGAGCCGCCGCAACGCGCTGGAACGGATCGAGCGGCTGGAGAAGCCGGGCCGTGCCCGGCAGGCGAGCTTCTCCTTCGACATCGAGCGCCGCACCGGCAAGGATGTGCTGAACGCGGCCGATCTGTCCGCAGCGCCGTCCCCCGATCTGCCGCCGCTGTTTCGAAACGTGTCGATGGAGGTCCGCCGCGGGGAAAGGGTCGCCATCCTGGGTCCGAACGGCGTCGGCAAAACGACGCTGCTTCGGGCGCTGATCGGCCAAATTCCGCTGCGGTCGGGAACCGTTCAATGGGGGGCCGGCGTCTCGATCGGATATTACGACCAGGAACAGCAAGAGCTGAACCCGTCGAACACCGTGCTCGAGGAAGTGTGGAGCGCTTTTCCCCGCCTGCCGGAAGCCGAAATCCGCACCGTGCTCGGGAATTTCCTGTTCAGCGGCGAGGACGTCCGCAAATCCGTCGGCTCGCTTAGCGGCGGGGAGAAAGCCCGCGTCGCGCTGTCGAAGCTGATGCTCCGGAAGGCGAACGTGCTTGTGCTGGACGAACCGACGAACCATCTCGACCTGCTGAGCCGGGAAGTGCTGGAGGCGGCGCTGGAAGAATATGAAGGGACGCTGCTGTTCGTCTCGCACGACCGCTATTTTCTGAACCGGCTGGCCGACCGGATTGTCGAGCTCCATGCAGACGGCTGCCGGCATTTCCTAGGAAATTATGACGAAATGATCGAAAAAAAACGCGAGCTGGAAGCGTTGAGCGAGCCGTCCCCGGCGCCGTCGTCCGCTTCTTCCGCCCCGGTCCAGGGTTCCGCCGGTTCCAACTACGAAGCCGAGAAGCGGGCCAAGCGGGACGAGCGCGCAAGACAGCGGAAGCAGGAGCAGGCCGAAGCCGAGATCGCCCGCCTGGAAGCGGAGATCGCCGCGCTCGAGGAAGAGATGGCTTCTCCGGAAGTGTATACGGACCATGTCAAACTGAAGGAAAAAAAAGACGCCGCCGACGAGCTCCGGACCCAGCTCGACCAAGTTTATGCCGAGTGGGAGTCGCTCGTGGACGGGATTTAAGTGCAACCGCACCGCAATGCTCGGCATCGCTTTCTGCGGCTGCACGGTCCGAGACGACTTCGTCGCTCGGTCTACCGGCGTCCGCGGGCGCCGGTTTTCCACGGCTTTATCCACAGCGCCGACGCATCCCCGACGCGGCCAAAACGGCTGCATTCGGGGAAATGCAATCGCTTCCTGAAAGTTTTCCACCGGGTTATCCTCATTATCCACAATTCAGCGGTGGATTTCTTGAAAAAATTGTCCCCTTTTCACGCGATGATCCGTTCAACGCCCCCAACGCTTTTTCGCGTTTCTCCACAATATGCACAAGGGATGTGGATAAGTTTGTCCACATCCCCGGTTGCTTTACTGGCCTGCGGCTTCCTGTCCTTGACCGGCCCCGGCCCGCTTCGCCATCAGCGCGCGGTTGCATGCCGACACGTAGGCCCGTGCGGCAGCCAGAATAATATCCTGATGAATCGCCGTGCCCTGATACCGCTCGCCCTGATGGACGACGGTCACGACGGCTTCGCCGAAGGCGTCCTCGCCGGTCGACAGCGAGTGCAGCTCCAGATCGTCGAAGGCGGCATCCACCGGCAGCGCTTGCCGGATGCTGGCGATGACCGCTTCGAGCGGCCCTTCTCCCGCCCCGGTGCAGGTCGTTTCGGTCTGGTCCGCGGCGCTGCGGATCGTCACCGACGCCACGCGGGAACGCTGGGAACCGGCCAGCACCTGCAGGTCGACCAGCGAGTAGGGCTCGACGGCCGCGTTCGTCGCTTGCCCGACCAGCTGCAGCAGCACGTCGTCGGTGATGATTTTCTGCTCGTCGGCTTTGGCCTTGAACCGGTTGTACAGATCCTCGAACTCCGCGTCCTGCAGGCGGACGCCGTATTGGCCGATCCGGTGCCGGATCGCATGCCGGCCGGAATGCTTGCCGAGCACGATCATGCTGCGCGGGATGCCCATCGCCTCGGGGTCCATAATTTCGTAGGTGCTGCGGTTTTTCAGCAGGCCGTCCTGATGGATGCCGGATTCGTGCTGGAACGCGTTGCGGCCGACGATCGGCTTGTTGTAGGCGATCGGAAAATGCATCGCCCGGCTGACCATCCGCGACGTCTCGTATATTTCGCCGATGCGGATGCCCGTTTCGACCTGAATCGCTTCCCCGCGCGTATCGATCGCCATCGCCAGTTCCTCGAGCGAACAGTTGCCGGCCCGCTCGCCGACGCCGTTGACGCTCACTTCGACCTGTGTCGCCCCGTGTTTAATGGCCGCCAGGCTGTTGGCCACGGCCAGCCCGAGGTCGTTGTGGCAATGAGCGCTGTACGCGACGCGATCCCCGCCCCGGACGTTTGCGCGGACCCGGTCGAACATCGCTCCGTATTCTTCCGGCAGCGCGTACCCCATCGTATCGGGCAAGTTGATGATCGTCGCCCCTTCCTCGATGACGGCCTCCACCAGCTGGAACAGAAACTCTTCCCCAGAGCGGGAAGCGTCCATCGCGGCAAATTCGATCTCGTCCGCGAACTGCTTGGTGTAAGCCGTCATCTCGCGGGCGATGCGAACGACCTCCTCGCGGGATTTGCGCAGCTGGAAATCGAGGTGGATCTGCGACGACGATATGAACAGGTGCAGGCGGCGGCGGGCGGCATCCCGCGTGGCGGCGGCGGCCGCGTCGATATCCTCCTTCACGCAGCGGGCGAAGCCGCATATCTCGACCTCCTGCAGTTCGCGGGAGATCTGCTGGATGGCCCGGAACTCGCCGGGGCTGGAGATGGCGAATCCGGGCTCGATGACGTCCACGCCGAGCCGCGCCAGCTGGCGGGCGATGACGATTTTCTGCTCCGGTCTCAGCGACGCGCCGGGAGCCTGTTCCCCGTCCCGCAGCGTCGTATCGAAAATGACGATCCGTTTTTTCATGATCGTGCGCCTCCCTCAAATTGAACTCTTCGACAAGCTCCACATTCCTTTTCGCGCGGACACGGTTCAAGGGTGATAAAGGCATCTCCCCCGGACATGACAAAAAGCCCGCCGTCTCCTGTCCGACAAGAGACGACGGGCTTGCGGCCGCCGCGGTACCACTCTTCTTGGAGGCTGCCGCCGAAGCCGGCTTCGGCGGCAGCGCTCCCGCTCCAGTCGCCGGGACCCCCTTCCGGACGGGGCATCCCGGCGAGCGCCCGATATCGGGGGCCGGCCGTAACGGGGTACGCTCCGCGGGAAGCTCGCGCTTTCCCATCCGGATCTCCTCCGTTCCGCTCCCAGGCGAGTTCGGAATACCTTCGGCTGCGTCGCACCATCCCGCAGCTCTCTGCCGCCCCGGCGATTTCCTACTGCTCCTGTTCCCAGCGTTCATGTATCGATGGATGAAACGGCCCGCCGCAAGGCGCGAACCGAAATGCAAAAAGCCCGCCGTCTCGACTTAGAGACGGCGGGCCGGTTCGGCCTTCCGCGGTACCACTCTGATTGACCTCCCCGTCCGGCAAATCTGCGCATGCATCGGCAGGGGTCGGTCCGCTCGCGCGGCAATCATCCGGTCCGATGTTGCGCCGGGCCATTGCCGCACCCGTTGACGGGGGTTAGCCGTATCGGCTTACGCAAGCGCCGCGTCAAGCGCGCTCTTCCGCCGATCCGCTCCCAGGCGAGTTCGGGCTTCCCTTCCGCTGCGTCGCACCGTCCCGCAGCTCTCTGGCGCCGGGTTAAGGCCCTACTGCTCCTGTTCTTGGCGTTTCAGGAATGTGGAGTTGGACTTTATTATAGTCCCCGCCAAATGTTCTGTCAATTCATTCCGAGGGCACTCATACACGTGATCCGCTGAGGTGCAAAAATGCGCTTCATTTTGCGGAAATCTTCTGATTTTCCTTGTTCACGGAAAAAGTGGTGCAGTTTGGCGCCTCATCATCCGAAAATCGGCGTTTTCGCAGAAAACAGGTGCAGTTCGGTACCCGGCCCCAGGGCTTCCCGGGCTTCCGCTCCGCCGGCAGGCCGTCCGCGTCAGGATTCGACCGACCAGCCCTCCAGCGGCAGCAGCGGCTCGGCCTTCAGGTCGAGGGGCGAGAACTCGCCCCGGCGCCACTTCAGGTCGGCCGCAGCGGCGATCATCGCCGCGTTGTCCGTGCACAGCGACATCGGCGGAATGAGCAGCGGCAGTCCGGCTTCCCCGCACATCGCCGTCAGCCGTTCCCGCAGCCCGCGGTTGGCGGCGACCCCGCCGCACAGCAGCAGCTGCCGGACGCCGAACGCGTCCGCCGCCTTCAGCGCTTTGCCCGTCAGCACGTCGATGACGGACTCCTGGAACCCCCGCGCCAGCGACGGCACCATCGGCGGCTCGCCTTTCATCCGCGCCCGGTTGATCTCCGCCAGCACCGCCGACTTGAGGCCGCTGAAGCTGAAATCGTACGAGTCCGGCTCCAGCCAGGCGCGGGGCAGCTCGATGACGTCGTCCGCCTCCTGCGCGAGACGGTCGAGATGAGGTCCGCCGGGATAAGGGAAGCCGAGCGCCCGGGCGACTTTGTCGTAGGCTTCGCCGACCGCGTCGTCCCGGGTCTGTCCGACAATGCGGAACTTCCCTTCCTCCGGCAGCAGCACGAGCTCGGTATGGCCGCCGGACACGACCAGCGCCAGCGCGGGATACTCGATCGTCCCGACGAACCGGTTGGCGTAAATGTGCCCGGCGATATGATGCGTTCCGATGAGCGGAACGTCCAGCGCCAGCGCGAGGCTTTTGGCGGCGACGACGCCGACGAGCAGGGAGCCGACCAGGCCGGGGCCTTGGGTGACGGCCACCGCGTCGATGCTGCCGCGGTCCACGCCCGCCGTCCGGAACGCTTCCTCCAGCACGATCGTCAAATTTTCCACGTGCTTGCGCGAAGCGATCTCCGGCACGACGCCGCCGTACCGGCGATGCGTGTCGATCTGGCTGGACACGAGGTTGGCCAGCACGTCGGTGCCGCCGCGCACGATGGCGACCGAAGTCTCGTCGCAGCTCGTCTCCACCGCCAGCAGATGATAATTCCCGCTCATCGCTCTTCTCCTTCCGTTTCCGCGCCGCCGTCCCCGTCCGGATCGAGATCGGCCCACATGATGAGGGCGTCCTCCCGGTTGTCCGAATAATATCCCGGCCGCACGCCGGACGGGACGAATCCCAGCTTCCGGTACAGCCCTTGGGCGACCCCGTTCGATACGCGCACTTCCAGCGTCATCCGGCGAGCGCCCATCCACCGGGCGGTGCGCATCAGCTCCCGCAGCAGGCGCTCGCCCAGTCCCCGGCCCCGATAAGGCTCGCGGACGGCGATGTTGGTCACATGCGCTTCGTCCACGATCAGCCACATGCCCCCGTAGCCCAAAATAACGCCGTTCTGCTCCATGACCATATATTTGGCAAACAAATTTTGCGTCAGTTCGTTTCGAAACGCATTTTCCGTCCATGGCGCCGTGAACGATTCCCGCTCGATCGCCGCGATCGTTCCGATGTCCTGCAGGGTCATGGAGCGAAACACGATGTCCGTCTCCCCGCTCGTTCCGCGCTCATCCGCCTGCCAATCCCTCATTTCATCCTCTCCGCCTGCGCCGCCCTGAGCTTCGCTTCCGCTTCGGCCAGCTGCGTATAGTTCGGTACGAAGGCGTGCACGTTGTCGCGCTCACCGCGCAGCAGCCGGGCATGCGCGAGACGCCCGACCGCGCCGGCGTCGATCGGGCAGGACGCGATCCTCAGCCCGGGAAGCCGGCCCGCCTGCAGCCGGATGTTCGCCTCGTGCGCTTCCGCGTCCCCGACGAACCAGACGGCCGCCGGGCGCGAATCGCCGGCCTGCGCGGCCAGCGCCGCCGTCCAGTCGGCCAGCCGGCGGATGCCGTCGGCCGCTTCCCGCCGCCAGCTTCCCCGCCGGTCCGCGGCGAACCGCGCCGTATACACCTGGCCGCGCCGCGCGTCCATCAGCGGCACGATCCAGACCGGACCGTCCGCGCCGCCCGCCTCGCCCGCCGGCAAAGCCGCTTCCCACGCGCTGAGCGCCAGCGCTTCCAGGCTGGACACGCCGATCAGCGGCTTGTCCCACGTCCAGGCCAGCGTCTTGGCGACGGATACGGCGATCCGAACGCCGGTGTAGGAGCCCGGTCCTTGTCCGACCGCGATCGCGCCGATCCGCGCCGGCCCGACGCCGGCCGACCGCAGCAGGTCCCGGATTTCCGGCACGATCCGGACCGAATGGTTGCGCTCCGAGAACGTCCGGGACGCGGCCTCGGTCCGTTCCCCGCGCAGCAGCGCCACGGCCAGCGCCGCCGTGGAGGTGTCGAACGCCAGCAGCAGCTGGCGATCGCCGCTCTCCGTTGTCTGCTCCTTCATCACGGCGCATCCCCCTTTTCCGCTTCCGCCAGACCGAGCTGCCGGCACCATTCCCGATAGCGCTCCCCGACCGGAACGCACCGCATCGTTCGCGACGTCGGCCCGGCCCATTCCAGCACGATGTGCAGCCGCTCGGGCGGCAGCAGGGGCTCGATCCGGGAAGCCCATTCCACCAGGGAAACGCCGTTTCCTTCAAAATATTCTTCCAGGCCCAGCTCTTCCGCTTCTTCCGGCGACAGCCGGTACACATCCATATGGTAAAAAGGCAATCTGCCGCTGTCGTATTCCTTGATGATCGTAAAAGTGGGGCTGCCCACCGTGTCGGTCACCCCGAGACCTCTCGCGAACGCCTGGGCGAAGCGCGTTTTCCCCGCGCCAAGCTCGCCGTCCAGCGCCACGACCGCGCCCGGCCCGGCCCGTTCGGCCAGCCGCGCGGCGAAATCCGCCGTTTCCTGCTCGGAGCCGAGCAGCCGGACGTATTCCGCGCCCGCGGCCGAACCTTCCGTCGGTCGATTGTCGTTCATCGGTCCGCATCCTCCGGGAAATGATTGTATCCGCGCTTGCGCACGGGCCGCCGCCGGCCGGACGCGTCTTCCAGCACGACGCCGGGCGGCCCCTCTTCCACCGCGCCGATCGTGAAAAAGGGCAGCCCGGCGGCGCGGAAAGCTTCCCTGGCCGCGGCTTCCGCCGCTGGCGGCGCCGTGCCGAGCAGCACATAGTCCTCGCCGCCGTACAGCATCCACTCCAAGGCGCTGACGCCGCAGGCGGCGGCATAGGCGGCCAGCTCCCCCGCCAGCGGCAGCGCGGTCTGGCGCAGCGCGATGCGGACGCCGGAAGCTTCGGCGATCTCCCACGCTTCGCTGGCGAGCCCGTCGCTAATATCATTCAGCGCCGTGCACCAGCCGTGATCGGCCAGCAGCCGGGCGGCTTCCAGCGACGGCAGCGGCCGGCGGTGCGCCCGCACCAGCCGCGGCGGCGGCTCGGGAGCGGCCGGCCCCTCTTTCCGCCGGCCGAGCAGGCCGTGCAGCCCGCCCGCCGACAGGCCGACCGGTCCGGTGACGAACACGGACTCGCCCGGCCGGGCGCCGCTGCGCGGGATCGCGCGTCCCGCCCGGACCGAGCCGACCAGCGTCACCGATACGACCAGGTGCCGCTTCGCCGCCGTCGTGTCTCCGCCGACGACGGCGATGCCGTACCGGTCGGCGCATGCGTACAGCCCGTCGTAGAGCGCCCGCACCCGGTCCGGCCCCCAGGCCGGAGGCGCGCTGACGGAGACGAGCGCGTAATGCGGAACGCCCCCCATCGCGGCGATATCGCTTACGTTGGCGGCCAGCGCCTTGAACCCGACGTCGGCGTCCTCCATCGTCTCCGGCAGAAAATGGATCTCCTCCGCCATCGCGTCGACGGCGAGCAGCCATTCCCGGCCGGGGCCGGGCGCCGCGACGACCGCGGCGTCGTCCCCGATGCCGAGACGAACCCCCGCCCGGGCCAGAAATTCCGCGGATTGCCGGCCTTCCGTCCAGGCGCGGATCCGCGCAAACTCGTCGAGTGTCGGCACTGGCGGCTCCCCTTTTCCCTTTCGGATTTCCGCATCGTTTTCCCCTTATTATATAAGCGCCCGGCTTAACATGCAAAACGTCGGCCGGACGGCACCGGACATGCACGGCGCAGGCGGCGTCCGGCCGCTTCCAGGGATGAAAAACATCGGCAACCCCCTCGAGGAAAGGACCGGAGGCGGCGCCGATGTCATAAACGGGAAAAAAGCCGGTCGAAAGGATCGAAACGCGCTGAAATCGTTGGGGCGGCACGCCCGGACCGGCGCCCGTCTACCGCCCGTTTGGATAGACCATCACTTTCAGGCTGCCCTGCTTGTTCGTCATGGCACGGTGCAGCGCCTGCTGCGTATCTTCCAGATCGTACCGGTCGGTCATCAACTCCCGGATGCCCGGCACGCCGGCCGACAGGAACGAGATCCCTTGCGGGTACGTGTTCGCGTAGCGGAAAACCCCGTGAATGTCGATCTCGTTGTCGCACAGAAAAGGCACGTTCAGGCTGACCAGAGGGTCTTGCGGAAGGCCGACGATGGACAGCTTGCCGCCCCGGCGCAGCGCGGCTACGGCGGTCCGCACCGCGGCAGGATGGCCGGCTGTCTCCAACGCCGCGTCGACGCCGGCGCCGCCTGTCATCTGCCGGATCCGCTCCGCCGCTTCCGGTCCGGCCGGCACCGTATCGGTGGCGCCGAGCTTGACCGCGGCCGCCAGCCGGTTGGCCTCCAGGTCGCAGCCGATAATGCGGCTCGCGCCGAACGCCCTGGCCGCCGCAACGGCCATCAGGCCGACCGGGCCGAGCCCGACGACGGCCACCGTCTGCCCCGGCCGGAAACCCGCCCGGTTCAGCGCATGGATGCCGACGGAGAACGGCTCGTTCAGCGCCGCTTCCTCGAAGGACAGATGATCCGGGATCGGGAACAGAAAATCTTCGCGGTGCACGATGTACTGCACGAATGCGCCGTCCACCGGCGGCGTGGCCAGGAACTGCACGCGCGGGCACAGGTTGTACCGGCCGCTTTTGCAGTATTCGCAGCGGCCGCAGGTGACGCCGGGCTCGATCGCCACCCGGTCGCCCGGCCGGAACCGCTCGGCTCCTTCGCCGCAGGCGGCGACGACGCCGGCGCACTCGTGCCCGAGAATGATCGGCTTCTCGACCACATAGGGTCCGATCCGGCCGTGTTCGAAATAGTGCACGTCGGAGCCGCACACGCCGACGGCCATCACTTTGACCAGCACTTCGCCCGGTCCCGGCGCCGGCACCGGCCGCTCTTCAATCGTAACGTGCAGCGTTTTCTGCATGACCGCCGCTTTCATCGTCGCCGGAACGCCTTCCGGCAGCGTCCGCCGTCCCGATCCGCCATTTTGTTGATTGTTCATCGCTTGCTCTCCTCCGCCAGATCGTATTCGCGATAGGCAAAATAGTCAAAGTCCGCTTCCTTGCGCATGCCGCTCAAATCCTGCGCGCACAGGCCGATGAAATTGCCGGTGAAGCGGATATAATCCGCCGCTTCATCCGACAGGTGCGTCAGGTCCAGCTCCGGACCGATCTGCCGCCAGCCGCCCCCGCCGTCTCCGGGCGCGTAGAAAAACGACGCCCGATCTTGCCGAAGGCAGGCTTTCAGCCGGATGAGGGAGACGCCTTCCACCGACGCTTCCGCCTCCGGAAACTCCTCCCACCGCCCGTTCACCGAGCGGACGACGCCCACATGCTTGCCGAGCTTCTCGTCGCGGGAAATCCGGAGATAAATGTAGTCCCGCGTATCGTAATAAAGAATGAGGCCGGCCATCTGCTGCGAATGCTCCGGCTCGAACTGAACCATCGTCTCCGCTTCGCAGTTGAACGCCTGCTGTCGGCGGGCGACCAGGCTCTGCCGGTGGGTCGAGCTGAGCGACTCCCTGCCCCGCAGGCGCAGCCACCCCGGCCGTTCCGTCAGCGACAGCCAGGAGGGGTCCGCCGGCAGGCGCAGCGTGTTCCATTCCGGCGCCAGCCGCGGCGCATCGAACGGATCGAACGCCGGCCGCGGCGGAAACGGATGCTCCGGCAGCGCCGGCGCCCGCACCTCCGTCCGCGGGGTCCGCCCTCCGCCTTCCAGGCGCAGCCAGCCGTCCGGCGTCCATTCGCAGCGCTGGATTGCGGTTTCCCGGCCCAGCACGCACCGGCGGGTGCCCGGAAGCGGCCGGCCGACGAGATGGGCCATGTACCATTCGCCCGTCTGCGTTTCGACCAGCGAGGCGTGCCCGGCTTTCTGCAGCGGCAGCTCCGGCCGGTCCGCCGAGGTGAGGATCGGGCCGAACGGGTCGGCTTCGTACGGGCCGTCGATGCGCGGAGCGCGGGCCATCGTCGCGGCGTGCCCGTACTGCGTGCCGCCTTCGGCGGTCAGCAGGTAGTACAGACCGCCCCGCTTGTACAGATGCGGACCTTCCGTCAGCCCGAGCTCCGTTCCGCGGAAAATCGTTTTCCGCTCCCCGATAAGGGTTCGCCGCTCCGGCGAATATTCCTGCAGGACGATGCCGGCGAAGCGGTTGCGGTTCGCCCGGTGGTCCCACAGCATGTTGACGAGCCACTTCCGCCCGTCGTCGTCGTGGAACAGGGACGGGTCAAAGCCGCTGCTGTTCAGGTAGACGGGATCGGACCAGGGTCCCTCGATGCGTTCCGCCGTGACCAGGTAGTTGTGGGTGTCCTTGAAAGCGCCCATCCGGGACTTCACGTCCGTGTAGACCAGGTAAAACCGTTCGCCGTCGTGGCTCAGACACGGCGCCCATACGCCGCCCGAGTCGATGTTGCCGGTCATGTCCAGCTGGCGGGTGTCGGTTAAGGCATACGTGAGCAGCCGCCAGTGGCGCAAATCCCGCGAATGGTGGATGGCGACGCCGGGAAACCATTCGAACGTCGAGGTGGCGATATAAAAATCGTCCCCGACCCGCACAATGGACGGGTCGGGATGAAATCCCGGCAGCACGGGGTTACGGATGGTCATGGTCTCGTTCCTCCCATTGGCCGGAGCCGGCTGCCGCGCCCGCTTCCCGCTCCGGGTCCGGCCGCTCTTCGAGAGCGCGCATGCCGGCTTCCAGCGTCCGCACGATCCGGTCGACGTCGTACACGCAGCCTTTCCAGGTGCCGCCGCTCGCCGCCTGCAGCGCGGCCCACAGCCGCGTGTCGTCCGGCAGCTCCGGATCTTTCGCCAGCCCCGGGTGCGGCGTCCGCCGGGCCAGCTCGGCCGCTCCTTCCTCCGGCGTGCCCGGCCGCTCGCCGCTGCCGACCATGTCGATGGACCCTTCCAGCTTGCGCGTGTCGATGCGGATGTCGATCCAGTCGCCGTCGCGAAGCTTGCCGATCGGGCCGCCGGCCAGCGCTTCCGGACCGATGTGGCCGATGCAGGCGCCGGTCGACACGCCGGAGAAGCGCGCGTCGGTCAGGAGCGACACGTCTTTGCCGAAGGACAGATGCTTGAGCGCCGACGTCAACTGGTACGTCTCCTCCATGCCGGTGCCGGAAGGCCCGCGCCCGATCAGCGCGAGCACGTCTCCGGCGGCGATGCCTCCGGTCTTGATGGCGCGGATCGCCGCGCGCTCCGTCGTGAACACTTTGACGCGGCCGATGTGGCGGAAGACGCCTTCCTCGTCCAGCTTGGCCGGATCGATGGCCGCCGATTTGATCACCGAGCCTTCCGGGGCGATGTTGCCGGTCGGGAACGTGACCGTCGACGCCATGCCGGCCGCCTTGGCCCGCTCCGGAGCGTAGATGACCGCGTCCGGATCGATGCCGTCGGCATCCCGCAGATGCTGCCGCATCCGGCGGCGCCGCTCGGAGCCTTCCCACCAGTCGAGCGTTTCGCCGACGGTGGCGCCGGTCACGGTCAGCGCCGATTCGTCCAGCAGCCCGAGCCGGCGCAGATGGAGCATCACTTCCGGCACGCCGCCGGCCAGAAACACCCGCACCGTCGGGTGGGGGATCGGCCCGTTCGGCAGCACGCTGACGAGCCGCGGCACGCTGCGGTTGACCGCGGCCCAGTCGGCGGCGTCCGGAGGCTTCAGGCCGGCCGCGTGGGCGATGGCCGGAATGTGCAAGAGCAGGTTGGTGGAGCCGCCGAACGCGGCATGCAGCGCCATCGCGTTGCGGATGGCGGCGTCGGTGACGATGCGGCCGCCGGTCAGCCCCAGCTCGGCCATGCGCAGCGCCGCCCTTGCGCTCTGCCGGGCGAGCGCCAGCCAGACGGGCTGGCCGGAAGGCGCGAGCGCGGCGTGCGGCACGGTCAGGCCGAGCGCCTCGGCGACGACCTGGGCCGTGCCGGCGGTGCCCAGAAACTGGCACCCGCCCCCGGGGGTGGCGCAGGCGCGGCAGCCCAGGTCGGCGGCGTCCTCCAGCGACAGCTCGCCGTTCGCGTACCGGGCGCCGATCGTCTGCACTTTGCCGGCGTCTTCGCCGCGCGTCGGCGGCAGCGTCACCCCGCCGGGCACGACGGCCACCGGCAGGCTGCGCATCGACGCCAGCGCGATCAGCATCGCCGGGAGCCCCTTGTCGCAGGTGGCGAAACCGATCACCGCCGAACGCGTCGGCAGCGACCGGATCAGCCGGCGCATCACCATCGCGGCGTCGTTGCGGTACGGCAGCGAATCGAACATGCCGGTCGTACCTTGGGAGCGGCCGTCGCAAGGGTCGCTGACGTATCCGGCGAAGGGCAGACCGCCGGCCGCCGCAAGCTCGCGCGCGGCCTCTTTCATCTGCAGGCCGACTTCCCAATGCCCGGTATGGTAGCCGAGCGCGGCCGGGGTGCCGTCCTCGTTGCGGATGCCGCCCATCGTGCCGAGCAGCAGCACCTGCCTGCCGCCCAGGTTCGAAGGGCTCCAGCCCATGCCGACATTCTGCGACCAGCCGAACAGGTCGCCGCTCGGCCAATCCAGCAGCATCTCCGGCGTCAGCGGCAGCGATCCTTGCGGTCCGGGCGCATGCGTGCGAATGTCGAAATCGTCCGTCTCGCCCATGATCCTCTCCAAATCCGATGCCAAGGCGTCATCTCCTCCCCGCCCGCCATTGCAGGCTTGATGAAAAACCGGTCCCGGCCGCCGTTGTCCGGGGCTTCGCGGACATTTCGGCGAATGCCCGGTTACGGCTTGATGAACACCGTTTTAATGGAGGTGAAAAATTCGATCGCCGCCTGCCCCTGCTCGCGCGAATGCGAGCTGGACTGCTTCATGCCCCCGAACGGCGCCTGCAGCTCGACGCCCGCGGTCTCCGCGTTGACGCGGACCAGTCCGGCGTCGACCTCGCCGATGAAGGTCAGCGCGTTGCCGATGTCCCGCGTATAGATCGAGGCGCTGAGGCCGTATTCGGTGTCGTTGGCCAGCGCGATCGCCTCGTGCAAGTCTTCGGCCTCGATCAGCGCCAGCACCGGGCCGAAAATTTCCTCCTGCGCGATCGTCATTTGCGACGTGACCCGGTCGAAGACGGCCGGCGTCAGGAAATAGCCTTCGGACAGGCCCTCGTCCTGCGGCCGGGTGCCGCCGTATACCAGCTCGGCTCCCTCCTCGATGCCGCGCCGGATATAGTCCTGCACCGTCTGCCACTGCTTCTCGTTGGCGCACGGACCGAGCCAGGTGGACGGATCGAGCCCGTCCCCGACCTTCAGCGAGCGCACTTTGTCGAGCAGCTTCGCTTTGAACGCCGCCATCGCCGGCCGCTCGACGATGACCCGGCTCGTCGCCGTGCACTTCTGTCCGGTGGACCGCAGCCCGCCGCTGACCGTCGCTTCGACGGCCAGGTCGAGATCGGCGTCCCGGGCGACGATGATCGGATTTTTGCCGCCCATCTCGAGCTGGTATTTCGCGCCGCGCTGCAGCGCGGCCATGCCCACCTGCTTGCCGACCGCGTTGGAGCCGGTGAACGTGACGCCGTGAATGCCGGGATGCGAGGCGATGCCCTGCCCGATCGTCCGGCCGCTGCCGATCACCATGTTGACGACGCCCGGGGGGAAGCCCGCGTCATGGAAAATCTGCATGATGCCGGCCGCGGTGACGGCCGTTTCCGTCGCCGGCTTCCAGACGACCGTATTGCCGTAGATGAGCGCCGGCGCCATTTTCCAGACCGGAATGGCCACCGGGAAGTTCCACGGCGAGATGACGCCGACGACGCCGAGCGGCGCCCGGGTCGTGTACATCAGCGCTTCGGCGTCGCTGGACGGGATCACGTCGCCGATCTTGCGCATGCCCTCCCCGGCGTAGTAACGAAGAATGGCGGCCCCGCGCAGCGCTTCGCCTTTCGCTTCGGCGAACGTCTTGCCCATCTCGCGGGTCATCGTCCGCCCGATTTCGTCCGCCCGCGCCTCCAGCAGGGCGGCCGCCTTGAACAGCAGCTCCCCGCGCTGGGCGCCGGAGCGTCTGCGCCAATCGGCCCGGGCCGCGTCGGCGGCAGCCACCGCTTCGTCCAGCTCCGCCGCCGTCGAGTCGGGCACGTAGCCGACCACTTCCCGGAAGCGGGCGGGATTGACGCTGGGAATGCCCGAGCCGCCCGCCGCGGGCTTCCAGGCCCCTCCTATGTAATTGTCGATCACCGGTGCGTTCGCAGTCTGCGTCATGCGCGCTCTCTCCTTTTATCATGAAAATGGGATTAGGCCGATGCGGCAATATTGACCAGCGTGCCGATGCCGCCGATCTCGATCTCGATCCGGTCGCCCGGAAGCAGCGAGAACTGGTTCGGCGGCACGATGCACGTGCCGGTCAGCAGCACCGTGCCGTCGAACACGACATTGTCCCGCTTCAGATACCCGGCCAGCTCTTCCAGCTTGCGCTTCAACTTGCCCGTGGAGGCCGACTCTTCAACGGCCAGCTCGCCGCCGCGGTAAATCCGGCACGTGATGACGAGGTTGTACGGATCGTCCACCGTCTCCGCCAGACGGATCGCCGGGCCGATGGCGCACGACCGCTTCCAGATTTTCGCCTGGGGCAAGTACAGCGGATTCTCGCCTTCGATGTCGCGGCAACTCATGTCGTTGCCGACGGTGTAGCCGACGATCGCCCCGCCGCCGTCCAGCACGAGGCCGAGTTCCGGCTCCGGCACTTGCCAATGCGAGTCGGAGCGCAGGCACACCTCCTCGCCGGGACCGACGGTGCGGGCGGCCGTCGATTTCAGGAACAGCTCGGGCCGCTCCGCGCCGTACACTTTGTCGTAAAAGGTGGTCGCGTCCATTTTGCCGCCGGTCGCCTCGTAGTTGCGGGCTTCCCGGCTCCGCTCGTAAGTGACGCCCGCGGCCCACACTTCCGGCGCGTCGATCGGCACGGCCAGCTCGAGCCGGCGCCAGTCGCCGGAAAGCGGAGCGGCGCCGCCGATTTGCCGCCGAACGGCCTCGAGCGGGGAGATACCCTCCCGTTTCGCCCGGTTGACGAGCGCGACGAAATCGGCGTCCTCCAGAAGGTAAGCTTCGTCCCGATCGGTGACAGCCGCCAGGCGGACGGCCGAGCCGTCGCGGTAACGGATGATGCGCATCGATCCATCTCCTTTACAATTGTTTTATATTATAAAACGAGGTTCTCAAAATTTAAGACAAGCTTCGAGCGGAAAGCCCGGCCTCCGCCCGCCGCGCCGGTGCAGCCCGCGGCTTACGGCGCGCGCCAGCCCAGCTTGCGCGAGATCGCCTCCGTCTCCCGCTTGAGCAGCCCGACCAGTTCGGCCAGTTCCCGCTCCCCGACCAGCGACACCATCGTCGAGATGCTCATCGCCGCGGCGACGCGGCCGGTATGGTCGAAAATCGGCGCGGCGGCGCACTGCACCCCCGGCTCGTTCTCCTCCCGGTCGAAGGCCGCCCCTTCCGCGCGCACGCGCGCCAATTCGGCCTTGAAGGCGGCGGGATCGACGATGGTCCGGTCGGTGCGCCGGACGAAGGCGTAGCCTTTCATCATCCGCGCCAGCTCCGCTTCCGGACGGTAAGCGGCCAGCACCTTGCCGCACGCGGAGCTGTGCAGAGGCACCCGGCGGCCGATCCGCGAATAGCGGATGGCGGCTTTCGCTCCTTCCACCTTTTCAATGTATACGCCTTCAAGGCCGTCCATAACGACCAGATGCGTCGTCTGGCCGGTGGCGTCCGACAGCGCCTGCAGATGCGGCCGCGCGACGCGGCGCAGATCGATGCTCTCGAGAAGCTGCTGGCCTTTCTCCGCCAGCTTCATGCCGAGGCGGTACTTGCCGCTCTCCTCGTCCTGTTCGACGTAGCCGTGCAGCTGCAGCGTCTTCAGAAGCGAATGGACGGTGCTTTTGTGCAGCTGCATGCGCCGGCTGATCTCGGTAATTTTCAGGTCCGGCGTCTGCTCGTCGAACAAATCCAGGATGCGGAGAGCACGGTCCAAAGCTTGTATGATGGGCATGCGCTTCGCTCCCGGTTTTATAATATAAAACTCTATTTTATATGATCATTATATCAAAATCTTCCGAACGCTGTCTATCGAAAATTCGCCGCCTCTCCCCGGGGGAATGCAGGCTTCCGCTTGTCCGCCTGCCGCTTCCGCAGCCCGAGGTGCAAATGTTTATCGGGAAAAAGGGCGTCACCACAACAGCCGCGCTGCGGAGAAATAAAGGAACGGCGTTCCTCTATTCCGCGCAAACGGCTGCGCTGCGATGAAATAAGGGAACGGTGTACCGCTATTTCACCAAAACAGCCGCATTGCGGGCAAATAAGGGAACGGCGTTCCTCTATTCCGCGCAAACGGCTGGGCTGCAGCGAAATAAGGGAACGGTGTACCGCTATTTCACCACAACAGCCGCACTGCGGAGAAATAAAGGAACTGCGTTCCTCTATTCCGCGCAAACGGCAACGCTGCGATGAAATAAGGGAACGGTGTACCGCTATTTCACCAAAACAGCCGCATCGCGGGCAAATAAGGGAACGGCGTTCCTCTATTCCGCGCAAACGGCTGCGCTGCAGCGAAATAAGGGAACGGCGTTCCGCTATTTCACCAAAACAACCGCATTGCTGGCAAATAAGGGAACTGCGTTCCTCTATTCCGCGCAAACGGCAACGCTGCGATGAAATAAGGGAACGGCGTTCCGCTATTTCACCAAAACAGCCGCATTGCTGGCAAATAAGGGAACGGCGTTCCTCTATTCCGCGCAAACGGCAACGCTGCGATGAAATAAGGGAACGGCGTTCCGCTATTTCTCGCAAACGGTGTTAGAAGGGTCCATCGCATGCAGGGACTTCACCCAGAAGCGCCCTGGCCTGGCCCGTTACGGGTAAATGTGGCGCCCCCGTTCGTCGGGAATCCCCGATTTGCGGTAAAAATAGGTGTTGATCACGTCCCGCCATTCCTTGGCATGCTCCGCCTGGAACTCCAGCCGCTCCAGCACGCGCCTGTACCTTTCCTCGGCCATCCTGCCCTGCAGCGCGCGCCATTGCCCGACGAACGTCTCGGCCTGCTCCGCCCCCAGAAAATGGCTGTCGTAAATGTGCTGAATGACGGTTTTCCCCGACTTGAGCCGATGCGTATAAGGCACGTGGTGGAAAAACAGCAGCAGCTCGTCCGGGCACGTCTCCGGCGATTCGTAGATCTCGCCCTGCACCGGATGGTACTGCGCGGTGTACCCGGTTCCGCTCTTGCGGGTGCGGTCGACGCCGATGCCGTTCCGGTCGGCGTAATGATAGGTGCCCCATTTCGAATATTCGTAGCCGTCGACATCCGGGCCGAAGTGATGGCCCGGCTTCACCATCCACCCGACGCCGAGCGGCGCGGTGTAATTCTCGTACGTATGCCAGGAAGCCATCAAAATGCCGCAGACGACATCGGAGACCAGCGGGTCCGGACCGTAAGTCAACCGCGTCCACTCCCGCGCGATTTGTTCCGCGGATAGCGCCGGATTCCAGGCCAGCCGGCCGAAGCCGAACAGATTCGCCTGGGCCAGCGGGTGCCCGGTCCAGGTATCGTCGTCGCCGATGTTGGATACGCCGGCGAAGCCGCCGAGCGGCCGGCCGAACGTCCTTCCGCTGACCGTCTCCGCCACCGTCGAACCCGCTCCGGCGGCGTAAGTGTCGAAGTCGAGCGCTTCTTTCCATTGCGGCACGAGGTAGCAGACATGTTTTTGCTGGCCCGTATATTCCTGCGTGATCTGCAGCTCGAGCATCTGATTGGTGCGGGATAGGCCGCCGAACAGCGGCGACACCGGTTCGCGCACCTGGAAATCCATCGGACCGTTCTTGATCTGCAAGATGACGTTGTCCGCGAACGCCCCGTCGAGCGGCACGAAATGGTCGTAGGCCGCCCTGGCCCGGTCGGTGGAGCGGTCGCGCCAATCCTGCAGGCAGTTGTAGACGAAGCAGCGCCAGATGACGATGCCGCCGTGCGGAGCCAGCGCTTCCGCCAACATGTTGGCGCCGTCGGCGTGATTGCGCCCGTAGGTGAAAGGCCCCGGCCGAAACTCCGAGTCCGCCTTCACCAGAAACCCGCCGAAATCCGGAATGCGGGCGTAAATGTCGGCCGCCCGGTCGCGCCACCAGGCGCGCACCCGTCCGTCCAGCGGGTCGGCCGTATCCAGGCCGCCGATCTCGGTCGGCGCCGCGAAGCTGATGCTGAGAAACAACCGGATGCCGTATTGCCGGAACAGATCGGCGACCCTCGCCGCGTCGTCCAGATCTCCGGCAATCAGCTGTACGGCCCGGCCGTGCACGTTGACATTGTTGAGGGCAACCGCATTGATGCCGATGGAAGCCATCAGCCTCGCATAATCGCGGACGCGGCCCAGTTCGGAGACGACGCGCCCATCCCGAAAAAAGACGGAGTTCCCCGCATAGCCCCTCTCGATCGTACCGTCGGGATTATCCCAATGGTTCATCATTCTCAGCAGGTTGCGCGGCGAATCGGCGAGATCGAGCCCGTCCAGCCGCTCGCCCGTCTGCAGCAGGTTCAAAAACCGGAAGGCGCCGTACAGCGCGCCCCGGTCGTTCTGCCCGGCGATGACGATCCGGGTGGCGCCGTCCCGGGCGATGGTGCGGATGGCATAGCCGTCCGCACCCGGCGAATCGGCCGTCGGCAGCGGACCGATGGCGGACAGCTCGTCCAACGTACCGACGAACACGCATCCGTCCGGCTCAACGCCAGCGGCCGGCGGTCCGACGCGATCCGGCTCGCGGCCGACCATCGCCGCAATTCCGGCGGCCAGTTCGTCCGCGGCGGTGCGGACGGCCGGCGAATCTCCGGCCGCGCAAATCATCCGGCATCGCCGCAAATAATAGTTCCGCAGTTCGTCGTATTCGCATCGCGGGTATTGCAGCCAGGCGTTGTAATCCTTTTCGTAGGACATCACAAATCCTTCCATTCTGAATGAATTTGCGTTCCATCATGCACTCGAAGCAAACTAATATGACTAGTACAATATGTAAATCAGTATAGTGGAAGTTCACTGCGCGTGCAAGCGGTGCCTTGCCGAATGTTGTTGGGCTGTGGTAATGTGAGGGGGTAACTGTTCCGAGAAAATGTCAGCATGGGAAGGAGCAGATCACCTTGACGAAGAGCGAACGACAACGTGCCACGGTTCTTGAAAATTGGATCGATGGCCAGCTCACGGAACAGGATGTCGCGAGCCTTCTTGGCATCAGTATTCGGCAAGCGTATCGGCTCAAGGCCAAATTTCGTCACGGAGGGGCACAAGCCATCGCCCATGGGAATCGGGGCCGCAAGCCCGCACACACCTTGGCCGATTCGCTCAAGCAACGCGTGCGGCAATTGTATCAGGAGCGCTACTTCGGAAGCAATGCCTCCCGCTTTGCCAGGCTGCTGGCCGAACACGAGGACATCCGCCTCAGTGTCTCTTCGGTTCGCCGTATCCTGTTGGAAAGCCGCCTTCGTCCCGAGCGGCCGCGCCGTCGTCCCACGCCTCACTGACCCCGGCCCCGCTGTCCGCAGACCGGCATGATGCGGCAAATCGATGCTTCCCTCTTCCAGGCCGAATCAGAGCTCGCGCGAACCATGGCGTTGCCTTTCGACAGGCCCGGACCGTCCATCTTCGCCGATTTCGAGTCCGGCATTCCCGGAAACGGTCGCTTGGCGCGCCCTGCTTAAAGACGCGAAGACGCACCCAACAGAGCGGGTGCGTCTTCGTGCCTATCGCTGTTCCTGTTACCGGCCGGCAATGCGAATCCAGACGGTCATTTCGCCCTGGCCGCGGTTGCCCCACAGGTAATAGGGCACCGCCGTGAGCCGCACCGGCTTGGGCGCCGGCACTTCCGCGAGCGGCCGGTACGGCGTATCCTCCGGCCACGCCGCCGCGTCGTCGGCCAGGCCGTCGGCTTCGATCACCACCGCGCCGCCGAGCAGACCGGCGTCGTACCGGGCGTCCAGCTTCGCATCGCGCAGAATCGACAGCGACGCCAGCGGGGCGCCGTTGTCCGCCTCTTCGAAGCAGTAGACGAGCGGCCCCCGCTCGATGGCGGCTTTGCCGGCGTCGGCGCGGATGTCCGGCCGTGCGCCGATCAGCGCCGCCGACAGCTCCGGCCGCCATTCGACGGCATCGCCCGCCGCCCACTGGCGCGTGACGACCGCATAGCCATTCACCGCCTCGTAAGCCGCCGGAGCGCCGTTCACGGTCAGCTGCGCCCGGCCGCGGCACCAGGCCGGGATGCGCAGCGCCAGTGCGAACGCCGCGCCGGGCGCCGCGGCGATCTCAAGCCGCACCCAGCCTTCCCACGGCAGGCGGGACTGCTGCCGAAGCGACACCGTTCCTTCCGCCAGCCCGAATTCCGCCTCGCTGCCGATGAACAGATGCGTGAAGATCGTCTTGCGGTCGGCCGAGACGGAGTAGATGTAATCGCTCAGCGAGCCGAGCAGCCGCGCGACGTTCGGCGGACAGCAGGCGCAGCCGAACCATTTCTGCCGGACGGGCTTCACGTGCCGCCTGCCCGGGTTGCGCTCGGACGCTTCCGGCCAAACCTCGAGCGGGTTGACGTAGAAATAGTGTTTTCCGTCCTGCGACATGCTGCCGATGACGTTGTTGTACAGCGCCCGCTCCATGACGTCCGCGTACTCGGTCTTCGCTTCCAGCTGCAGCATGCGCCGGGCGAAAAAGATCAGGCCGATCGACGCGCACGTCTCGGCGTAGACGGTATCGTTCGGCAAATCGTAGTCGAACGTGAACGCTTCGCCGTGATGGGTCGAACCGATCCCGCCGGTAATGTACATCTGCTTCTTCGTCATGTTGTCCCACAGGCGGCGGCAGGCCTCCCGCAGCTCCGCGTCGCCGGTCAGCGCGGCCAGATCGGCCATGGCCGAATACATGTAGACAGCGCGGACGGCGTGGCCGACCGCCGCTTCCTGTTCCCGCACCGGCTTGTGCGCCTGATTGTAGGCCAACTGCTCCGCCGTCGGAATCGGCACCGCTTTGCCGGCCCAATGGCTGTATCCTCCCCGCTTCTTGCATTCCTCGACGAAAAAGTTCGGCTCCTGTCCCCGTTCGTCGATAAAATATTGCGCCAGCTTCAAATACCGCTCTTCGCCGGTCGTCCGGTACAGCTTCACCAGCGCCAGCTCGATCTCCTGATGGCCGTCGTAGCCGCGCAGCTTGCCCGGTTCGCGTCCGAACACCGAATCGATGTGGTCGGCGAACCGGCACATGACGTCGAGCAGCTTCCGCTTGCCGGTCGCCTCGTAATAAGCGACGGCCGCCTCGATCATATGGCCGGCGCAGTACAGCTCGTGCGCCTCGTGCAGGTTGGTCCACCGCTTGCCCGGCTCCTTGACGGTGAAGTACGTGTTGAGGTAGCCGTCCGGATGCTGCGCCCGCGCGATCAGATCGATCGCTTCGTCCGCCTTCCGCTCCAGTTCCGGATCCGGATGCGCCGCCAGCGAATAGGCGGCCGCCTCCAGCCATTTGGCCACGTCGCTGTCCTGGAACACCATGCCGCCGAATTCTCCTTGCTCCAGCCCGGCCGCGATCCGGAAATTGCGAATCGCATGGCTCGGCTCGGCACCGGGAATGTTGTCGTTCAGCGCCTCCCATTGATACGGAATGACGGTTTCCCGCACCAGCTTCGCGTACTTGTCCCAAAATTCGTCCCGTATGCGCGCTTTCACTCGCCGCTCCCGAGTCGGAACGCCCATCCCGATCTCCCTCCCGAAAATATGCTGATTGACTCTCGCTTGGCCCCAGTTTATCCTTATCCGTAAATGCAAACTATAAATAAACCCAACTATTTTTTATAAAATATCACACGGTTGAAAAGAGGGTGGACGGCGGATGGACGAATTGAAGCTGATCGAGCTGAAGCTTCCCCCGCTTCCCTACTACACGGCCATGGGCCGATCGCATTTCCAGCCGGGGGAGCAGCATCCGAACCGCCGGAACATCGGCGTGTTCGACCTGCTGTGGGTCGTCCGGGGGACGCTGTACATCGGGGAGGAAGAGCGCCGGTGGGAAGTGTCGGAAGGGCAGACGCTGCTGTTGCTGCCCGACCGGCACCATTACGCGGCGGGGCCGTGCAGGGAGGAGACGGTGTTTTACTGGATCCACTTCGTCCACCAGGGCGGCTACCGCTGGTCGGACAGCGGCGACCCGCCGCCGCACCCGATCCGTCAGCCGTTCGCCAATCCGTACGCGCTGCGGCTGCCGCAATACGCCGAGCCGCCGCGGTTCCGGCTGGCCGAGCGCCATCTGCGCCAGCTGGCCGCCTATTCGGGCCAGCAGCGCTCCGCCGCCTACTGGAACGAGCAAAAGCTGTTCATGGAGCTGCTGCAACTCCTGGAGGAAGACCGCCGGACCGGGGCGTCCGCATCCGTGATCGCGCTGGCGGAGAAGACGGAAGCCTACTTGCGGCAGCACTACCGCTCCAGCCTGACCAACGAGTCGCTCGCGGAGGCGCTGCATTTTCATCCGAACTATATTATCCGCTGCATGAAGGAAGTCTACGGCCGGACGCCGATGGAATACTTGCAGGAGTACCGGCTCGAACAGGCGAAGCTGCTGCTGATCAAGACGGAATGGCCGGTGTCGCAGATCGCCGAACATGTCGGGTTCCAGTACGCCCCGTACTTTTCCAGCCGGTTCAAGGAATACGTCGGCGTGCCGCCGCTGCGTTTCCGCAAGCGGTACTCGTCGTAGCCCCCGGCTTGCATCCTAGAGTGAAGGGCTGGGGAATCCAGCCCCTCCTCATCAAACCGTACGTGAGGTTTTCCCTCATACGGCTTTCCGATGTTCGTCATTCATGCGCATTCGATTTACAATAGCGTTTTAAGTCCATACA